>Ga0210402_10000251_pt1 | contig 61111 bp, 54 predicted proteins | sample IncBWC7MmetaG_FD_161055 | JGI IMG/M metagenome (GOLD analysis project Ga0210402, IMG submission 161055) | Forest soil microbial communities from Barre Woods Harvard Forest LTER site, Petersham, Massachusetts, United States - Inc-BW-C-7-M | ecosystem: Environmental > Terrestrial > Soil >... | reverse complement strand
TAGTCTTGAACCTATATCGACCCTCCGAGTCCGTAGTCAGAGTGGCCGATCCTTCAAAGTTGGGGTCGAGCGGCGCGGGGTTAGTATCGCTCGGATGGGTGTAGCGCCCATGTGCGTTGGCCTGCCACACCTCGACCTTGGAGTTGCGAACGGGTTCGCCCTTCAAATTGAGTACGCGTCCCATGACGTTGAGGATTTCACCCTCAGCGCGACCCGGCCGACCGGGCACTCTCGTTAGATCGGCGTTATGGTCAAACGGTTTCACTGGATAGAACGGACCAAGTATTTGGCGAGGCGTGCGCTGCAAGGCCGCTCGAGCCAATGCGAACTTGGTTGAGACGACGCTTGTGACGCCAAGCACCGCAGACATTCTCAAGATTTCCCGCCGGCTGAGATCACCTATCGAGTAAGTCGCCATCGCCGAGCCCTCCTCAATATCCGCCGCATTTTCAGGTGGACACAGCATCCACTTGATATTCGATGTCCCCTCGATCCCTGAAGCTTCGATAGAATACCATTGCGCCCGCTCACCCGCCAACGCTAATGCACCGGCGTAATGTCCGCCTTGGGAAGCGCATAGCAGTCTCCCCAGTTCGACGATACGCAGTTCCGTCGCTCAGCCTCGCTTGAGGCTGAGACACATCTTCGGGAGATATTTTGAAGCGGGGCTATCATGACGCTATCGCATTTCAAGCGCGGCAGACCGTCCGCGTGTGTCAGTGATGCTGCGCGGCCACGAGAACCCCTGGCGCGCAAGTTTATTCACGCGTCTATTGAATCGACCTAGGGTTCCCTTCGCTTATCGAGCCGCTGCCCCGCTGCTTACATGCCCATGTCGAACAAGTTCGGAAGCTGCGCCAGCGGCAGTGTGGCCACCCCGATAATGGCTGCGAACAGCTTCATTACGGTGGGGTTGCCCCGGAACTTGCTGCGCGTCTGGCTCGCGATCCATTCCAGCACTTCAAGATCGAGGCAAGCGGCATGGGTCGGCGCCCAGCTTTCAATAGCGGTATCAGGCGAAAGCGCAATGGTGCGCGAAGGTACCGGAAAGCCCGAGGCAGAGGCCGCGTGATGCACGATAGCCTTGGCGAAGAGATCGTCGAACTGTCCATTGTCACTGCGCTCCGAGGCGGCGGCGTTGATCTCGAACAGCGCGTTGGCTTCAGCACGGCTCACGGGTTCATCGGCCACAGTTATTGCGGTCAGGATACGCGCGCACCAGGTGGCGTCTTGAGCATCAAGCGCGCGGGAAAAATGAATGCGGCCCCTCGTTGTCGGACCTTCGCCAGTGATCACACCATCGCGCACGATGCGCAGGACATATGCTGCAATATCGCGGCCATCACTTCTCGACATCGCAACGACGCCGATCAGTTCGTCAGCTATTTCGACGAAGGCAGACATTGTATTGTTCTCTCTTCTTCCAGTTTCCGGCATTTCCATACGGGCGCAAGCGAGCGGTTAACGCTAAACCCCATTTGGGCCACATAGATGCGAGGCGCGAAGCGCGCCGATTTCATCGGAAAGATGTAGAGATCTGGGTAAAGAGCTTCTCCAGACGCATCGATTTGAGTGTAATCGTTTGTCTTGACCGGAACCCGATGCGGGAGGTTGCGGATCATCTACGGGGAAGACTCATTTTCGAGTCCTCATATTCCCGGGCATTTCAGGAATTGTCGGACGACGCCTCGGAACCGGATGTTCGGATTAGCCGCGACCGGCAAGCCAGTTCAGCTGAACCGCGCACCAAGACTACATTCCTCAACTTGATTGCGCGGCGTAGGGCTGTCTGGAAATTAGAATTTATCACTGAGCTTCGCGTTGACGGGAATGTGACCCCATTGCTTGGTCGCAAGCCTGCTACTCAGCAGTGAAACAGATCAGCGAAGGTATGGCGGTAACTTTGTCGACTCTATCCATGAACCCAGATGGAATTTCCGGTACACACAAATCCCGGTGGCTTTGTCTTCGAGTTCACCTCTGAGCCAAAGGCCGCCCGTAGTGTCTATAAACTGCTTCATGCGCGCTCATGTTGCCATAGCGGGTCGGCGTCGCCGCGTCACGGGCGGCCTGCACGTTTGCGGGCATCCTCGGCGTTCGCTCTCGCCGCTTTTATGCGCCTACCCATATAACCTCGCGGGACTTGGTGGCGCTTAAAGATGCGTTACAGCGTGCCCGACGAGTTGCTGCAACGCCCAACACTGCAGGAGCTTAACATGACTTCGCAAACGAACGTCCTATTGCGCATAAGCGCCGCCAACACGCCGGATCATACTGATCCAACCAACGCAAACGAGTTTTATGCCGCGCTTGGCACGCTATCGGTGTCTTGGGGCCGACTTGAAGGGCACGCAACTGGTAACGTGCTGACAATCATGACCTTGCTCGGAGTGGCAAAGTTACCATCCAAGTGGTCCGACAGGCGGTATTTGTGGGAGAAGGGCTTCTCCTCTGTGCAAGGTCTTCAGCCCCACAAAGACAGTGCCCTGGCACTGATGAATGCAATAATCGCCGCCGCGAGAGACAGAAACTATGCGGCTCACGCAGCTTGGGGAGATTTCGAGCGGGGTGCCGACGAGCCGACGATGACGGCAAGAGCACTAAAAGCAAAAAAAGCTGGGATCATCGAGGTGGACGATCGACGCATCACTTTATCGATGGTCAAGCAGGCGCTCGAAGAATGCAATCGGCTTAATCGTGAAATGACCCACTTCACCAACTTGCTTGCATGTTTAGCGCCACCCCCCGCATCAGTCCTCAGGATGTGAGGTCCGAGCGAACACGGTGCAGGTGCTGTGGCCTATCTTGAAAGGTAACAAGGTCAAACGGTCGTGCTCCGGCGAGCGTTAAGAGGTTTGGTGGTTTCACCGTTTCACCTTGTGATCTTCACGATCGATTCAATTTCAGACCTAAGTCACAGCTGGCTGGTGGAGAGGAACTGGGATCGAACCTTCTCCGCGCAGTCCAGAGTAGTCTAGGGGGCTCAGGCGGATCGGGTTCGTTTTTGTCGCTCACAGCGCCCTATGGCCCTATGTCGGCCCCCCGCCCCGAAGACCAGACCGGGCCGAAACGGTCCCCGGCCTTTGCGCCTGCCGGCCAACCAACTGGTACCGAGGACCGACACGACTTCTCCCGAGCCGCGCACTACAATCCTCTGACATTAGTGACCCAGCGCTTCGCGCCTTGCAGTCGCGCGACCCGCCGTGTCGTCGGGATGCGCGAGCTGCTTGACCATCAGCGCCGCCGCGGCGATCAGGCCCGGGATCGCCACGATGGCAAAGATCTCGCTGAAAGCCAGTTGCCGGCGCGCGAGCTCGGCCACGAGAAAGGAACCGGCAATGCCACCAAAGCGGCCCAGGCCTAGCATCCAAGCCACGCCGGTCGCGCGCCCCTGCGTCGGATAGAAGCCAGCGGCCAGTGCGGGTAGCGACGACTGGGAAGTGTTCATGAGGGTGCCGGCCGCGAATACCAGCAACACCAGCGTTGCGAGCTCGTCTACCATTTGGCCGATCGCATAGACGGCCACGGCAGTCAGCGCGAAACCGACTGCGATGATCACGTTGGCATTGAAGCGATCCATCAGCCAGCCGAAGAGGATGGCGCCGACGCCACCCAGTGGGAACAGAGCCGAGATCAGCGCGGCGGTCTGCGGCGCCAGCCCCGCATCCTTGAACAGCAGCGGCATCCAGTTGATCAGCGCGTAGAAGATCACCAAGCCCATGAAATAGGCCACCCACAAACTCACCGAGCCCACGAGGTAGGAGCTCGAGACCACCATGCCGATGCCGCTTTTGGCTGCGGTCGCCGCCGCTTTCTCGTGCATGACGAACGAGGTTGCGTCGGGCACCGTTGCGGCGATGCGGTGCAGCACGCTGCGAATGCGCTCGACCGGTTGGTTCTTGGCAACCATGAAGCGCACAGACTCCGGCAGCCGCAGGGCGATCAAAACGGTCAACACCAGCGGCGTGGTCCCGCCGAGCACCAGGACGCTGCGCCAGCCCCACTGCGGTATCATCCAGGCAGCGAGAAAGCCACCGAAAGCCGCACCCAACGGGAAGCCGCAGAACATGGCGTTGGTGAGCGTAGCCCGCCGCCCGTCGGGGCAATACTCGCTCATCAAGGTGACGGCGTTGGGCATGGCGGCGCCGAGCCCAACGCCCGTGATGAAACGCCAGATGACAAGTTGGTCCAGGCTGCCTGCGAACGCGGACATGAGGCAGGCGGCACCCATGATCAACACCGAGCCCATTAACACCGCCTTGCGACCGAGGCGATCGGCCAACGGTCCCGACGACAGGGCGCCAGCCGCCAGGCCGAACAGCGCCGCACTCAGAACGGGCGCCAGAGCCGGCCGCTCCAGTCCCCATTCGGTAATCAACGATGGAGCGATGTAGCCGATGGCGGCGGTGTCGAACCCGTCTAGGAGAACGACACAAAAACAAAGCGCGAAGATCATCCACTGAAAGCGCGAGAACGGATGCTCATTTAGAAATGTCTGAACGTCGACGGTGCGGGCGGCGGGCATGATGGTTACCCTTTTTGATAACGTGGTGCCGAAGGAGTTGGCCCTGCGTCTGAGCGCGACGGACCGTCATACGTCGCAGCTTATCGGCTTGTCAGCAGGTGCTCCAATTCGCCGCGCGGCGCTGCCGATGGGCTTATTATAAATTCGCGCCGTTCCATGAATTGCCTCCAGGAAAAGCATCTCGTGCAATGTGTGGAGCGTATCATTTCGTGATCCGGCGGCCAATTGGAAACGTCACACTATCGCCCGCGCTTGCCTTTGGTTCACCATGCTGCATGGAGATCGCCGGTGACGGCATGGACGTGTAGCCGCAAGCGGCCGTCGAAGCCGGCGCAGAGCGATTCGCGTGAGCTGCAACCCAACTTAAGCGCCGGGGTCACCGCCGCAGCGCTGCGCGACGCCGTGGATCGTCATCGGCATGCACAGCAGCGACACGAACGTGACAGGCACCCGACCAGCACTCGGTAGTCCGCGCGGAAGCGGTAACGTCAAGCGGCGTTCGCCTGACATCCTTGCCAGATGATCTCGGCGCCATAAAAACGAGCCACAAGATTTTGTGCCTGCATTGGCGCGGGACCCGGGTTGTGATGTAGCCGAGCGGCTCGCTTTTGGATGCGATCAGAGATCAGCCGTTGTTGCTTCTAATCACGGTGACCAGCATCCGAGCCAAAGAAGCCTAGGTCGCGGGTCTGAAAGAAATAACATGATGTTACGTTTGTCGCATAACAGGGTAATTGTGTTAGATCGCCGAAGGACTAATCTGACACTGCTTTCGATGGGTTTCGCTAACACGGCCGACGACAAAGGCAACGATTTTGAAATCCGTCACAACGGTTCGCTTTCCATCGACCACGTTACCAGTTTCCCGGCATGCCTACCGCTTTTGTGAGCAATGGACTTGCATCGCATACGACGTTGGTGAGTGGCGATCGCAGCGTTTGACGATGAATGAACCCAACTGAGCGTGAACTTTCTAGAAAGTTGACCTCAGTCGCCAGCATTTTGGAAAGGCGAAAACAGCGTTCGGATAGCTGCCCAAAATTTCAAAGAAGCCCGCTAAAGGGACGTCAGAAAACAAAGTTGGAGGAAGCTTACAATGACTAGTGCGCAAACCACCCACGACACGGGTCAATCGAAGAAGGCCGCTGCGAGCGGATGGATTGGATCGGCGCTCGAATATTATGACTTCTTTATTTACGCTACAGCTGCGTCGTTAATCTTCCCGCAGATATTCTTTCCATCGGAAAATCCCACCGTTGCCATCGTCGCATCGCTGGCGACATACGGCGTTGGCTATGTTGCCCGGCCCATCGGGGCTTTCGTTCTGGGACACTGGGGCGACACCCATGGCCGGAAAACAGTTCTGCTCGTCTGCATGTTCCTGATGGGTATCTCGACGATGGCTGTCGGCATCCTGCCGACATATCAACAAGTCGGCGTGCTGGCTCCCGTCCTTCTTGTTATCTTGCGCCTCATACAGGGTTTTGCTGTTGCCGGAGAAATCTCCGGCGCCAGTTCAATGATTTTGGAGCATGCCCCATTTGGACGGCGCGGATTCTATGCCAGCTTTACGCTCCAGGGCGTGCAGGCCGGCCAGATTCTTGCGGCGGCGGTCTTCCTGCCGCTCGCACACTACATGCCTACCGAGGCATTCAACAGCTGGGGTTGGCGAATACCCTTTTTGCTCAGCTTCTTCGTCATAGTTGCCGGCTACATCATCCGCCGTGAAGTAGATGAGACGCCAGCATTTGAAAAAGAGGAAAAGGAAGGCAAGGTTCCGACAGCGCCAATTATTCAGGCATTCAAGCTCAGTTGGAGGGATATGCTTCGCGTCGTCTGCATGGCACTGATGAATGTTATTCCGGTCGTTGCCGCAATATTCGGTGCAGCCTATGCGGTCCAACCAGCTTACGGAATCGGTTTCGAAAAAGACGTCTACCTGTGGATTCCGGTCCTGGGGAATATACTGGCCGTGTTCATCATTCCGTTCGTCGGTAACCTGTCAGACAAGGTCGGCCGCAAGCCTCCCATTATCATAGGTTCGCTCTGCTCTGGCTTGCTCGCGTTCGGCTATCTCTACGCGATCAGCATCCAGAACGTATCGTTGGCGATTTTCATGTCGCTATTGATGTGGGGCGTCGTCTACCAGGGCTACAACGCCATCTTCCCAAGCTTCTACCCCGAGCTATTCCCGACGCGAACTCGGGTCTCTGCGATGGCGATATCCCAGAATATCGGTACGACGATCACGGCGCTGCTTCCCGCACTCTTTGCAACCGTGGCGCCTCCCGGCTCGGCTCACATTCCTCTCACCGTTGGCGCAATCGCCTTTGGGATAACCGTTATCGCTGCCATCGCGGCTGTGACCGCCCGAGAAACCTATCGGGTCACTATCAGTGATCTCGGAAATCCCAACGCAGTGCCCATGACGAAGGCAGACTATGAAAGGAAACGCGCCGAGGCAGCCAGCGGTGCCGTCGTCGTGCCAACATGACGGTCGTGGACTAGAAGTCATCAATCCCGATTAGGAGCTTGGGCGATGATCGGGGCCACTGATGATAGCTGCCGCCTTCCCAGAAAAACGACCTAAGGCGGCAGCAGATTCTTAATAGCCAATGGATAACCGAGGATACATCAACATGACGCCCGAAGCCGAGTTTCACCAGCGTGATCGCGATCTTCATCCGCCGGCATATACGCCCGTTTACAAGACGAGCGTCTTGCGCTCGCCTCGCATCCCGCTTTGGTCCTTGCAGAATTCCTTATCGGAAGTAACCGGTCCAATTTTTTCGCCAGACGAACTGGGCCCTCTCGATAATGATCTCGTTCTCAATTACGCCAAAGATGGTGAACCGATTGGCGAACAGACGATCGTCCACGGCTACGTACTCGATGGCAACGGCCAACCTGTTTCCAATACCCTCGTCGAAGTGTGGCAGGCCAATGCTGGCGGACGCTACCGTCATCGTAACGACACTTATATCGCGCCGATCGATCCCAATTTCGGTGGTTGCGGGCGAATGTTAACCGACGAACGGGGTTACTACTTCTTCCGAACGGTCAAGCCGGGCGCCTATCCATTTCGGAATCGCATCAATAGCTGGCGACCGGCCCACATCCATTTTTCAGTGTTCGGAACAGGCTTTGCACAAAGATTGATAACCCAGATGTATTTCGAAGGGGATCCCCTCATCCCCCACGATTCGATCATTGCCACCATTCCCGACAAGTCGGCAGCGGATCGTTTGACAGCAAAGCTCGACCTCAATGCGTCGCGCCCGCTGGAGTGTCTCGCCTATCGCTTCGACATTGTGCTGCGAGGACGCCGCCAAACCTTATTCGAAAACAAATTGCAAGGAAGTTAGTCAATGACACCGACCCCATTTGTACTCTCCCATTTGCCTGAGACACCGTCGCAAACAGCAGGGCCGTACGTGCACATAGGCCTAATTCCAAATCAGGCAGGCTTTGAAATATTCCAGAATAATTTCGGCGGGGACATCGCCGGTCCGGATGTCGTGGGTCAGCGCATCATCATTGAAGGGAGAATCCTCGATGGCGCCGGCCACATAACCAAGGACGTCCTGGTCGAGACGTGGCAGGCCAATGCTGCCGGTCGATATAATCATCCTGCCGACAGACAGGATAAATCACTCGATCGGAAATTCCGCGGCTGGGCCCGGACAGGCACAGACTTCAGTACGGGACTGTACACAATTCGCACCATCAAGCCGGGAAGCGTAGCCGGCCGTAAGGGCCGCAAGGCAATGGCGCCTCATCTAAATTTCTGGCTTGCCTCTCGTGGCATCAATATCGGCCTGGCCACGCGTATGTATTTTGGCGACGAGGAAGAGGCAAATTCCCAGGATCCGGTCCTGAACATTATCGAACAACCGGAGAGGCGCCAAACGTTGATCGCGCCTCGATCTGAACGAGACGGTGCAATCATCTACACTTTCGACATCCATCTTCATGGCGATCGGGAGACAGTGTTCTTCGACGCCTGAAGCATCTCGATAGCGTTGATTAACGGGCGGTTTTCAATCTAGCCGCTGATAAAGGGAGGATAATGTGGCGACGGATAGGGAGATTTTGGCGTCTGTAAAGTGCGGTAAGCCACCGGCCAACTGCCCCGTACTCGGAACGTGGAAACTGCGAACTTACGTTCGGGAACGTTTGTCCGACGGTCAAAGGCACAATCAGTTCGGCGAAGCGCCGGACGGATATATCGGATATGCGCCCGACGGCAGGATGTACGCAATCTTTACGCGACAAGACCGCGTAACGCCTCGCGACGTGGTGCCCACAGACGAAGAAGGCGTGCAATTGCTCGGTACAATGGTCGCCTATGCCGGCACGTTCTCATTGGGGGAGAATGTCGTTGTTCACCACATAGACACTTCGTGGAACCAAGCATGGACCGGTACCGACCAAATCCGACATTTTGTATTGGAGGAAGACACGCTGACAATCACGACTGCTCCTTACAAGAGCTATTTGGATGGCACTATGGGCCGATCAATTCTTGTCTGGAGCAGGGTCAGGTGAGGCCGAGTTCCCTAGCTGCATGAGATTTGCGATGATCGATCTATTTGGAATCCAGGGATTGCATGCGTTGGTTACCGGCGGCTCAAGTGGTCTTGGACGGTTTTTTGCGACTTCTCTTGCGGCGCGGGGGGCACGCGTGACCGTTGGCGCGCGCCGGGCGGAAGCCCTGGCGAAAACCGTCGACGACATCGCTGCTGCCAAGGGCCAAGCCCAAAGCGTGGTGATGGACGTCACGGTTGGTGCGAGCATCGAGACTGCGCTGGATTCCGCTGAAGCGCGTTTCGGTCCAATTCAGATTGTTGTCAACAACGCCGGCGTTACGGCGACACGGCCAGCGCTGCAACAAGACGAGACCGATTGGGACAAGGTCGTCGACACCAACCTGAAGGGCGTCTGGCTGGTAGCCCAGGCAGCGGGGCGCAAAATGGTAGCGAACAACGTGAAAGGCTCCATCGTCAATGTAGCCTCGATCTTGGGCCTCCGGGTCGCAAGTTCCGTCGCTCCATATGCGATCTCGAAGGCCGGCGTTGTGCAGATGACCAAGGCGTTGGCCCTGGAATGGGCGCGCTATGGCATTCGCGTCAACGCGCTCGCCCCAGGATATTTCGAAACAGAACTCAACGACGATTTCTTTCAGGAAGCTGCCGGGCAGGCGCTGATCAAGCGGATTCCACAGAGGCGGCTTGGCGAATTGCGGGAACTCGAAGGACCGCTTCTGCTACTCGCTTCGGGGGCTGGCTCATACATGACCGGAAGCGTGCTCGTCGCCGACGGCGGTCACGTGGTTTCGACCCTATAAGTGATGCTTCTTCAACACTGGCTTCAAGCTCAATGATGCAAAGACGATTTTTCGCAAAAAGATGTGGTGATCCAATGAATGCGACCGATACGCACCCTTTCGAGACGAATTTGGATCGACATCCGTCCAACTACGTACCGTTGTCGCCCGTCAGCTTTCTGAACCGCGCTGCGAGCGCGTTCGCCGACAAGGTGGCAGTGATCGACGGCCCTCGTCGATTTACTTACGCGCAGCTCTTTGATCGCTGCGTCCGGCTCGCCTCGGCGCTTTCGCGGCTTGGGGTCAAACGGCTCGATACCGTGGCGATCATCGCATCGAATATTCCGGAGATGATCGAGGCCCATTTTGCCGTGCCGATGCTTGGCGCCGTACTCAATCCGCTGAATACCCGCCTTGATGCTGCAAATGTCGCTTTCTCGCTGATGCATGGAAACGCCAAGGTTTTGATCGTCGATGCGGAATATTCACCATTGATTCGGCAAGCGCTGCAACAAGTGGATCGAGAGATCGTCGTCATCGACATCCCTTCCCCTGATTCACAGGCCGCGCTTCTGGGTAAGCACACCTACGAGGCACTCCTCGCTTCCGGCGACCCGGGTTTCAACTGGCCTGGCGTCACCGATGAATGGCAATCGCTATGCCTGCTCTATACCTCTGGGACCACCGGCGATCCAAAAGGCGTCGTCTATAGTCATCGCGGCGCCTATCTTTCAGCGCTCGGCAACGGTTTCAGTTTCGGACTTACCTTCGACAGCATTTATCTTTGGACACTACCGATGTTTCACTGCTCCGGTTGGTCTTACCCGTGGGCAGTTGTCGCCGCTGGCGGAACGCAAGTATGTCTTCGTAAGGTAGAGCCTGCACAAATCTTCCGACTGATCGCGGAGCATCGGGTCACCCATCTCTGTGGCGCTCCGATCGTACTGAATATGCTGGCTCACGCGCCCGCCGATCAGAGAGTACAGTTCCAGCACACGGTGACGGTTGCAACCGGTGGCGCGGCGCCGCCTTCCGCCGTCTTCCGGTCCATGGAAGCTCTCGGCTTTCGCGTCACTCATCTTTATGGGGCCACCGAAACCTACGGGCCCGCGACATCTTGCGTCTTCCAGCCCGAATGGAACGCGCTGCCCGATGACGAGCGCTTTGCCAGAATGGCCCGGCAAGGTGTTGCCTATCCGATGGTCGAGGCGGTGATCGTCGCTGATCCCAAGACAATGGCCCCGGTTCCACGCGATGGAACGACAGTTGGCGAGATTATGCTGCGCAGCAATACCGTGATGAAAGGTTACCTTAAAAACGAGGCAGCAACGGCAAAAACGCTTGTCGGAAACTGGTGCCTCTCAGGCGATCTCGCCGTTTGGCATCCCGATGGTGCGATCGAGATCAAGGATCGCTCCAAGGACATCATCATCTCTGGCGGAGAGAATATCTCGAGCCTTGAGGTGGAAGAGGTGCTCACCCAGCACCCTGCTGTAATGTTGGCGGCAGTCGTCGCCCGTCCTGATGAAAAATGGGGGGAGACGCCCTGCGCATTCCTTGAACTTAAACCTGGCGCGCAGCGTCCCGACGACAAGGAGGTCACAGCCTTTTGCCGAGCGCGCCTGGCGCGCTTTAAGATTCCCAAGACCTTCGTCTATGGCACATTGCCCAAGACATCGACCGGGAAGATTCAGAAGTTCATGCTCCGTGAAAAGGCAGGCGCTTTGTGAAAGAACGGCGCCAGACCGATAACGCGGAGAGACTTCGCAAACGGGATCGCACACTGGTCGATCGGCCGATGACGATGCGGCATGCAAATGTAAACGGCATCAATATCGCCTATCGCGTGCAGGGCGAGGGGCCGCCGCTCGTGCTGGTCATGGGCTATCGGCTTAGCTCTACCGCCTGGCCGGAGGCCTTCGTCGAAACACTGGCGCGGCAGTTCACCGTCGTCACCTTGGACAATCGCGGTACCGGGCTGAGCGACAAGCCGCTCGAGGGTTATGCGATTGCGAACATGGCGCGAGACCTCTGCGGACTGCTCGACGAGCTCCAAATATCTCGCATGCACTTGCTGGGTTATTCAATGGGCGGCGCTATCGCCCAGGAGTTCGTTCGCCAATTTCCTGAGCGCGTTTCGAGCCTGATACTGTGCGCGACCATGTGCGGGGGACCGCGAGCAATCTATGCCAAGCCCTCCATTGTGAGTGTGATGCGCGATCTCGATGGTCTTTCGCCAGAGGAATCCGCCCGCCGGATTTGGAAAGTCACCTATTCGCGCGGTTATCTCGAACGGCACTCTGAGATCGCCGAGGCGCAAATGCGGCGCGAAATTGCAGTGCCGACCCCTCTGCATGCGGCCGACCTGCAATTCCAGGCTTTTGCCGCATTTGACGGTTCGAAGGCGCTTTCCAACATTCGCTGCCCGACACTCGTGCTGACCGGAGATTTGGATGAACTGATCTCGCCGCAAAACTCAAGGATGATGGCGAAGCTTATTCCTGGCGCAAAGCTGACGATCATCCCGGGCCGTGGCCATCGCGTTATGTGGGAGGCTAGCGACGAGTGCGCTTCATCTATCAGCGAATTTATTGCAGCCGTCCATGACGAGCGAATCTTTGCTCCGTACTGGGGCGATCGACAGAGCCGAATACCGGATTTGCTCGACGTCTTTTCGTCTTCACTGGAGTTGTTTGCCAGATGGCCGCTCGCCGTGATGGAGGCCGGGTTCGACACGTTGAATTTCGCTCGGCAGGCGATGGTGGCTGGAAGCGCCTCTCGCTTTGGTGATGGCAAGCCAATCATTCTGGTGCCGCAATACCTCGGCAGTGACCTAGCGCTATTGCCACTTACGATATGGCTCAAGGCTCTCGGCTATCGACCAACGACGGCAGGCCTGCTTCTCAACTTCCAGGATTCTTCCGTCGAACGGACGCTCTCGCAATTGATTAGCGGTATCACGGAGCGTGTCGGAAGGAAGGCCGTTCTGATTACGCATTCGACCGGCATGCCGCTGGTCCTGCGCGTGGCCGGTGCGCACAAGCAAAGGGTATCCGACATCGTTATACTCGAGGCGCCGTACCGGTCGAACACGGATGACGTTCGAATTCATTTCATTTCCTCAGGGTGGTCCGTGCTTCATACGATGATGGAACTGCCGCGTCTTCTCGGAAATATCGGCATCGAGTTGATCGATGTTTCGAATTTGAGTGAGCCAGACGTCGCGCCGAATGTCGGTGCCCTTGCAGAGGAAGAGCAGACATGACCGCATCCGGGGGATTTGACCTGGCTTCGATTCCCGAGCGGATCCAGTCCGAGGTGCAGCGCGCGATCCAGCGCAGCATCAAGGGCGTCGAATATATCTCCTCGGCCGGCCCCCCGCTAGGCTCGACGCCGAAGGACACCCTGGCCGTCCGCGGCACTATGAACCTCTATCACTACCGGCCGATGGCGGATGAAGTCTATCGCATCCCGGTCCTGATCGTGATGGCAACGACCAACCGCGGCTACATCCTAGACCTGGTGCCCGGCCAGAGTTTTATCGAGTTCCTGCTGAAGCGCGGCTACGACGTCTACATGCTGGACTGGACCCCGCCGAAACCGGAGGAAAAGCACTTGCGGATGGAGGACTACGTCCTCGACTTCATCCCCGATTGCGTCCGCCGGGTGCAGCAGGACTCCGGCGAAACCGACATCAGCGTGATCGGCTATTGCTTCGGCGGCGTACTATCGTTGCTGTACGGCTCGATCTTCGCCGACGGACCGATGAAGAACTTGATTTGCTTCACCACCCCCATCGATTTCCGCGAGATGAAGCTGTTTCATAATTTCGCGGACCGGCGCTATTTCGACGTCGACCGGTTGGTCGACAGTGTCGGCAATCTTCCGCCGGAGACGATCCTTTCATCATTCGATATGCTGCGGCCGGCCTCGCGCGTCACAAGCCAGTTGCAATTGTGGGAAAACATCTGGAACGACGAATATGTCAAATCGTATCGGATGTTCGACCGCTGGGCGACCGACATTCTGCCGCTGGCCGGCGAATATTTCCGCTGTATCACCAAAGACCTGATGTGGGACAACAAGCTCTATGAGGGCACGATGTCGGTCGGCGGTCGCGCCGTCGATCTCTCTAAGATCAAGGTGCCGGTCCTGCATGCGGTCGCGGAGCATGATCACATCGTTCCCTATGAATCGGCCAGGCATCTGATCCCGAGGGTCGGCTCGAGCGACAAGGAAGAGGTGATGCTGAAAGGCGGTCACGTCAGCGTCGTCGCGGGCCCCAATGCGATCAAACGGCTATGGCCGAAACTGGACTCTTGGTTGGGAGGAAGATCGATATGACCGAACCACGCTCCTATCCGCGGCATGTCAAAACCGATGCCAGCGAGATCGAATTCCGACTGATGTCCAGGGCGGACGACGCCGCAGTGCTCGACTTCGCACGGAAACTGCCTGCGCACGATCTTCTTTTTCTCCCGCGCAATATCAGCCAGCCGAAAGTTCTGTTGGCCTGGATCAATGAGATTGAGCGCGGCGACATCACGAGCCTGCTCGCGGTGAAGGATGGCAAGGTCGTGGGTTGCAGCGCCTTGGTCCGCGATCCCTATTCCTGGTCACCGCATGTCGGCGAAATCAGGATGGTGGTGTCACTGGACGTCCGTGGACAAGGGGTCGGACGCGCGCTGTCGCAGGAAACCTTCGCGCTGGCGCTAGGCGCCGGCCTGGAAAAGCTCTCAGTGCAGATGACGGTCGATCAGCAGCGCGCGATCTCGCTGTTCGAAAGCCTCGGCTTCAAGGCTGAGGCGCTGCTGCGCGACCATGTGCGGGACGTCGGCGGAAGAAAGCACGACGTTGTCGTGCTCGGGCACAATATCGCGCAAGTTCGGGCCCAGATGGAGGCATATGGGCTGCCGGAGGCTGTGCAGCGTTAACCAATTGGGACAGCAGTTGGTATCCCTATGTCCCCGGGCCGCCGTCTTAAACTTCGTGCTCGTCACCTGCAATTAAGCCGCGTGGTAACCGCGATCAACTAAAGGCATCATTCTCGATCGTCCGGAGATAGGTATCGCGCAATATGAGCACGTCCCTTCCCCCCCTGCTCGCGCCGATGCTCTCGAGCGCCGCGATGCGCGTCGTCTGCGACGATGCCGCATGTCTCCAGCATATGCTCGATTTCGAGGCGGCCCTGGCGCGCGCGGAAGTCGCAACCGGCGTGATCCCGGCGAGCGCCGCAGGTCCAATCACGAACGCCTGCAAGGCGGGTAGCTTCGATCTGGCTTCGCTAGCCGAGGCTGCAACGAAATCCGGCAATCTCGCCATTCCGCTTGTCAAGGCGCTGACCGCCGACGTCGCAAGGACCGACGCTGAGTCCGCGCGCTATGTGCATTGGGGGGCAACCAGCCAGGATGTCATCGATACTGCCACGATGCTTACCTTGCGCGAAGGGTTGAAGGTGCTGCTTAAGGACATCGAGCGCGCTGTTGCGGGATTTGCCCGGCTTGCACAACAGCATCGCCAAACCGCGGTCGTCGCGCGCACGTGGCTGCAGCATGCACTGCCGATGCCGTTCGGCCTCAAGCTTGCGGAATATGCCGCCGCCCTGCACCGTTCGCGTATCCGATTGGAGCGGCTTCGCGGCGAAGCGCTCGCGCTGCAATTCGGCGGAGCCGCCGGCACGCTTGCCGCGCTTGGCGACAAGGGACTGCTGGTCGCGGAAAAACTGGCGGCGGAACTCGGGCTGCCCTTGCCGGACGCTCCATGGCACACCCATCGCGATCGCCTCGCGGAGGCGGCGTCGGTGCTCGCGATCATTGCAGGCACCTGCGGTAAGATCGCCCGCGACGTTCAATTGATGATGCAGACGGACGTCGCCGAAGCGTTCGAGCCCTCGGGCGAAGGCCGCGGCGGTTCTTCGACCATGCCGCATAAGCGGAATCCCGTTGCCGCCGCGAGTGCGGTTGCCGCAGCCACCATGGCACCCAATCTGGCAGCAACGATTTTTGCCGCTCAAGTGCAAGATCACGAGCGTAGCGCTGGTCCCTGGCACGCAGAATGGCCGACATTGCCGATGCTGCTTCTCGTCACCTCTGGCGCGCTCGCTTCCATTGTCGGCATTGCCGAAGGCCTGGAAGTCGACGTGGCGCGCATGCGCGCCAATCTCGAGGAAACCCACGGCCTGATCATGGCGGAAGCGGTGGCGATGGCGCTGGCGGAAAAGATCGGCAAACGCGAGGCCCATCACCTCGTGGAAGCCGCCAGCAAGAAGGCCGTCGCCGAAAGAAAGGGCCTGCGCGAGGTGCTGACAAAGGATCCAAAGGTCACCGCGCATCTGAGTGCGGAGAAAATCATCAAATTGTTCGAGCCGATGGCCTATCAGGGCGTGTCACAAGTCCTGATCGATCGCCTGCTCGCCTCGCTCGACGCCGAAAAAGACGCTTGAGATAAGAAATTTGGAGAAACTTCCGATGCCGATGATCGACGCCGACGGTTGTCTGCTCAACGTGTCCGACGAAGGCCGCGACGGCGGTCCGACGCGGATGCTGTCAAATTCGCTGGGCTGCACCTTGCAGATGTGGGAGCCGCAGATGAAGGCGCTCACGCAAGTGTTTCGCGTGATCCGCTATGATCGGCGCGGCCACGGCAAGTCAAGCGTGCCGCCCGGTCCCTACTCCATGGAGCGCTTCGGTCGCGACGTGCTCGCGATCCTCGATGATCTCAACATCGAGAAGGTGCACTTTTGCGGGCTGTCGATGGGCGGCATGGTCGGACAATGGTTAGGGGCCAACGCGCCCGAGCGATTGGGCAAGATCATTCTCTCCAACACCGCCTGCTACTATCCCGATCCGACCAACTGGCTAAACCGCATCAAAGCGGTGAAGGAAGGCGGCATCGCGGCGGTCGCCGACACGGTGATCGCGGGCTGGCTCACGGCGGATTTCAGAGAACGTGAACCGCAGATAACCACGAACATGAAGAACATGCTGCTCGCAACCCCCGTGCAAGGTTATCTCGCCTGCTGCGAAGCGCTGAGTACGCTCGATCTGCGCGCGTGTCTGCCAAAAATGAGGAGTCATACACTGGTCATCGCCGGCCGCCATGACATGGCGACTCCGATCGCAGCCGCGGAGTTCATCCGCCGACAGATTTCCGGCGCGAGTCTCACGATTCTTGACGCCGCGCACATTTCGAATGTCGAACAACCGCATGTCTTCACCGACGCGGTCATCGGCTTCCTGAAGCAACGCTGATCCGAGGCCAGCCATGGATGATCAAAAACGCAGCGACGACGGTATGGCTCAGCGCCGCAAGGTGCTGGGCGACGCCTGGGTCGATAAATCGATTGCGGGCAAGAATTCGTTCAACGCCGATTTCATCGATTTGATCACGCGCCATGCCTGGGGCGAGATCTGGACCCGCCCGCATTTCGATCATCGCACCCGGCGTGTGCTGGTGATCGGCACTATGGTCGCGCTCGGACAATGGGACGAGTTCCGCCTGCACGTCCGAGCAGCACTTACCGAAGGCGGTTTCACGCCCGACGATATCAAGGAAATTTTGCTGCAGCAGGCAATCTATTGCGGTGTGCCAGCCGCCAACCACGCGGTCAAGGAGGCCTCTGCGGTACTCCAGGAATTGGGGCTGCCGAAGGGGTAGATTGTCTACGTTGGTGCTGCGATCGATCAGCGCAGTTCTGTCGCTTCGGAATTTGACTCGCTGTTGCCCACATCAAACATGCTTGATCCTGGAGCCTAACATGAACCGCATCGCCTACGTACTGAACGGTCCCAATCTGAATTTGCTCGGCAAACGGCAACCTCAAATCTACGGCCACGAAACTCTAGCCGATGTCGAGGCTGATTGCCGCAGGGTCGCCAAAGAGCACCGACTTGAGCTTCGTTTTCATCAGTCGAACCGTGAATACGAGATCATCGACTGGATTCACGAGGCAAGGGAAGTTGCATGCGGTATAGTGATCAATCCCGCCGCATTCACTCATACGTCGGTTGCAATCCTCGACGCACTAAATACCTTTGAGCGGCCGATCATCGAAGTCCACATATCGAACGTCCACAAGCGCGAGGAATTCCGCCACCACTCTTACGTATCCCTTCGCGCCGACGGCGTAATCGCGGGACTCGGAACCCAAGGGTACACACTGGCGCTGCAACGTCTTGCGCACTTGCTCGACAAGCCCGACGCAAAATGAGGCGTCCAGATCGCCACCGAGATCAGCTCGGGGCGCCATCGCGGCTTTGCAAAAGATCGAACTCTTTGGAAAACAATTTTGAGAAGAGGAAAATCTCATGACGATCAGCGGACGCACGAAACTCATTGCCCACCTCGGTTATCCAACCGAGAGCTTCAAGGCGCCGATGATCTACAATCCCTATTTCGAGAAATACAAAATTGACGCCGTTGTCGTTCCGATGGGCTGCATGGCAGAGAACTTCCCTGCGTTTCTCAAGCTCTTGTTCAAGCTTTCCAATATCCACGGTGCGCTTGTCACCATGCCGCACAAGGTTACGACAATCCCGCTACTGGACGAAGTTATGACCACCGCGAGGATCGCGGGCTCGTGCAATGCGATCCGCCTCAGCTCGGCGGGGACCCTTGTGGGTGACATGTTCGACGGGGAAGGTTTTGTTCGAGGTATTCTGCGCAAGGGCCGGGCGTTGGCGGATGCGGAAGTGCTTGTTGTCGGGTGCGGCGGGGTCGGTTCTGCGATTGTGGCATCGATGGCCAAGGCTGGCGTATCGAAGCTTGCACTGTTCGACGCCGACGCCACGATAATGAATAGTTTGGCTGAACGTTTGCGAGCTTACTATCCCGCCCTGAAGATCGAGGTCGGCTCGAGGGATCCGACCGGCTTTGATGTTATTGTCAATGCGACGCCGCTGGGCATGAAAGAGGACGACCCGTTGCCGTTGGACGTCACTCGAATCTCGCCCTCGGCCTTCGTCGGCGAGGTTGTCATGAAGCAGGAGATTACGCCGTTTCTGGCGGCAGTACGGGCGCGCGGCTGCGAAATTCAGGTCGGTACCGACATGCTGTTCGAGCAGATTCCGGCGTATCTTGAGTTCTTCGGCTTTCGCACAACCACACCGGAAGAGCTTCGAGCCGTCGCGCAGATCAGTTACTGAGCGCGTCCCCACGAACTGAGGCGCTGTCCAGACCATCTAGGGCAGGTGCGCGAGAAACCTTACTGTTGCGTCGTGAACGTGACGAGCGACTGCGTCGGGACCCTCCAGACTCGCCATATGCTGCATGGGTACTTCGAGAGAAATTTGGATGTCTCCTGGCATTGCCATTAAAATCTGAGCTATGTCGATACACCCCTCTCCGGGCGGCAACCTCTCCGCGCGTGCAGTATGCAGAAGCCCCTCGATTGTAGTTGGTCTCCCTGCGGGGGCATCGCAGAGGTGAATCATCGGAAGCCAGCGGATTGGGATTGAGGCGATCTGGGTCGGCGAACTGTCCGAGCGTTCAAAATGCAGCGTATCAACAAGAATGCCGACATTCGGGCTGGAGGCGGCACCAACAACCTTCGCCGCCGTTTTGAGGTCCGGCACCGTGGTCCAGGGAAAAAATTCCAGCAGTACAGAAAGCCCATAACCTTCTGCCAGGCCGGCAACCCCCGCCAAATTATCGGAAAGACGCGCATGGTCACTATCGTACGGCGCTGTGATGACATGGCGAGCGCCGAGCGATGAGCCCACCGCGATAAAAGACTCAAGCGCGGGGATATGGATCTCCGGGGTAATCTTGACGAACTCGATGTCCGAAAGCCGCAGAGCCGTGTCGGCCAGGGCCGCTTTGGTTTCGCGCATCATGATCGCGTCATCCATAATCGGATAACCGGGGCTGTCGTCAGTCACGGCGATCAACCGCAGGCCAACCCCTCGATAGCCAATCTGCGCCGCCACTCGAACCATCTCGGGAGGTGGGAGCGACAACACGGTAAGGTGCGCAAGGAACAAATCAGACCGCAGAGCGATACTCCCTAAAAAAGAGCGCCATCGCCTACGTCATGCTCGGGGGATGGTCAACGGCCGCGATTCTCGTGTCTGGGCGGCGAGGCGAACCGGGGCATTCGCGGCTCCAAAACCCTCATAGTTCCGACGCTGGACAATTTCGAAGAAAAACCGCTCGTCAAAAGTGTGCGTATAGATCTGGAAGAATTCACCGTCGCCTTCGCGATCGTAAAGTATCTGGTTTTCGCGAAGGGCCGCCATCGTCGCGGCATCGAGATCGTATTTCGCTTCGATGTCGTCATAATAATTTTCGGGAATCTTCAAGAACTGCGCGCCGCGCGCGCGCATATCCGCCACGGATGCGAAGATATCGTCGCACGAAAACGCCACGTGCTGAACTCCGGAACCGAAAAATTCGTTGATGAAACGGGCCGACAGCGTGCGCGTAGCCGACGAACCGTTAAGGATCATGCGCAAGGATTGGTTGCTGTTGATGAGAGCCTGGCTCTGCACCAGTCCCGCTGGATCGGAGATCTCCATCTGCGGCAGACGCCCGAGATCAAGAATTCCTGTGTAGAACAACAGCCAGGACAGCATCTCATCATAGGGCATCGACTGCGAGATGTGATCGACCGCGCCCAGGCGATCGGCGCCCGGATCGCTGGGAAGCGATTCGAAGTCGGTATCCCAGTTCTTGCCGGACGCCTCCAAAAAATAGAGTAGGCTGCCGCCGACGCCCCGAATCGCCGGAATTTCCAGCTCTCCTGGTTCCACTGGTTGATAGAAAGTGCGCGCCTTGAGCACTTCAGCGCGGGTCATGGTATTGACGACGTCGTCGACGTCGATCGCGATCGCGCAGACACCCGGGCCGTGTGTGATGTAATGGGTATGGGCAAAGCCATCCGGCTCACAATTGATCACCAGTTCGATGTTGCCTTGCGACCAGCGTTCAACGTCCTTGCTGCGATGGGAACCAGTCTTGCGAAAGCCAAGTTGGCTGAACAGCGTGGACAACTCCTTGGATTTGGCTTCACTAACGGCAAATTCGATGAATCCGAAGCCGCGGCTCCGCGCTTTCGGCTGTCGTATCGCAGCCGAAGCATTCGGTGATCTCTCGACAAGTTGATCTTCGAGCAAGATCAGCGAACGCAACCCGTCTGTCGCGGTACGAACCGCCGAGCCGGAACGAAACTGATCGTTGAAAATCTCCAGCGACAGCGGACCGGAATAGCCGGTCGCCTGTACGGCTTCCATGAAAGCGGCCACCGGCAGGTCGCCCTGACCTGGAAAGCAGCGGAAGTGCCGGCTCCAGGACAATACATCGAGGCCAAGCTTCGGGGCATCAGCGAGTTGGACCAAAAAGATCTTGTCCGCCGGGATAGATTGTATTGCCGAAACCGGAAACGACGGCGCCAGCGTGTGGAAACTGTCGAGAATCACCCCAATCGATCTGTGATCAGCGCGGCGGACGATTTCCCAGGCATCGCGGTAGTCGTTGACGTGCCGCCCCCACGCCAGCGCCTCGTAGCCGACGCGCAGGCCGCGCGAAGCGGCGCGCTCGCCGAGCTCACGGAAATCCGCTGCGGCACGATCGATGCCGCCAACCGAAGCCGGCGAAATGTTGCTGCAGACCAGCAGCAAATCTGTCTTCAAATCCTGCATCAAGTCGAATTTGCGCTCGACCCTTGCGAAGTTGCGCGTACGCTGCGGCTCGGGCATGCCTTCGAAATCGCGAAAGGGCTGGAATGCGCAAATTGAAAGCCCAAGATCGCTGCAGAGCTGCGCGACGTCCCGCGGGCTGCCGTTAAACGACAGGAGGTCGTTCTCGAAAATCTCGACTGCGTCGAACCCAGCGGCGGCGATGGCACGCAACTTCTCATCGAGGGATCCGCTCAGCGAAACGGTGGCAATCGAACGAGCCGTCATGCGGTTTACTCCAGGATTCTATGCGGCGAAACGCAGGTACCAGTTCGTGCGGCTTCCCGCACGGCTTCGACGGCTGCAATGGTGCCGGCGGCGTCTTCTACTGAGATTAGCGGCTTCTCGCGACGGGCGATTACGGCAAGAAAATGCCGCAACTGCTCGACTAGCGGATCTGATAAAGCAGTCTTCATTTCAGCACAGGTCAGCGGCGCATACCAACCATCTTGGCCAATGGAGGACCACAACTGCATCTTGGGAACTGCAAGCGAGCCTTTGGTGCCGGCGAAGAGATAGCAGGGTTCGTTCTTTTTGGGGTAAGCCGTATTCTCACCCGACGTCAATTCCCAGCTCCACGGAGCCGGCGTCGCGTCTGAGACCGAGAACGTGCCGATGGCGCCATTTTCAAATCTTAGAAGGAGTGCAGCGGTATCCTCGACCGCCAATTCGCGGGCCTTGTTCGAGATTAGCGCCTGCACCTCAACGATCTCGCCGCAGATGAACCGAAGATTGTCAATGTCGTGCACAAGGTTGATGAGAATAGGGCCACCGCCGGGCTCGCGTCGCCAGGCAACGTCGAAATAGTCGTCAGGCTTTTTCAGGAGCCATAAACCGACCACGGCTGTCGGCTGACCGATTCGACCTTGCGCGATTGCCTCTTTGACGGCCTTGATGATTGGGTTATGGCGACGATGATGCCCCACCAACACCGGCACGCCTGTTTTCCGCACTACCCCGAGCAATCTTTGGGCCGAAGCCACCGTATCGGTCACCGGCTTTTCGATCAGTACCGGCACGCCTCGCTTCAGACAATCCAGCGCCATCGAAAGATGCATCGCATTGGGCGAGGCAACGATCAGAGCATCTGGCTTTGCTCCGTCGAGCAGCGACGGGCAATCGGGATACCAGGGAATGCTGCGTGCTTCGGCAAAGGCCTTCGCATCAAGAGAGGGATCTGCGATTCCCGCCGACGCACAATCCCGGGACGCCTCAATCAATTCGATGTGCTTGCGGCCGATCAAGCCCGCCCCGGCGACGCCAATCCGCATATGAGCGTTCATCCTGCTGACTCCGTCACCAGCACGTTCATGAGACATGCGGCTGACCCGGCTTCACTCGGTTTCTCCCAAACGGTACTCGACATATTCTGCATTCCCGCATTTTCAGGCTGCGTGTGATGCCGAGTGCCCCCTTGCCATCGCGTCGTCGAATGCAATTCCCATTTCGGTCGAGGACGGCGTCAGGCCGGTAAATAATTCGAAGGCATCTGCTGCCTGGTAGATCGCAAGTTCCCGCCCCGTCATGACGGCAGCGCCCTTTGCCTTGGCGGCCAATAGGAGCGGCGTCCAGAGCGGAGAATAGACGGCATCCGCAACCCACAGACCAGCATGCAGGAGGGCATCCGGGACGGGCGTGCCGCGATTGGGCAGCATCCCTACTGGCGAACCGTTAACTATTCCCGCGACCCCAAGTACGGCATCCTCGACGCTATGCAGTATGCTTGTTGATACTTGGTCTTGCAGTTGCGCGGCCAGATACGCGGCCTTGGCGCGCTCACGATCGAAGATCCTCAACTCGCTGACGCCGAGACTCGCTAGCGCAAATGCAATAGCCTTACCCACCCCGCCAGCGCCGATCACAGCGACGGCACCACGCGCTGAAGCGGTGACGAGCCCACTGACTGCTCGTGAAAAACCAGTCGTATCGGTGTTGTGGCCGATTAATTGGCCATCGCGGACAACGACAGTATTGACAGCACCAATCATCTTCGCTGACGGCGACAATTCGTCGAGCAGGTCTATCACCGCTTCTTTATACGGAAAGGTAACGTTGATTCCAGAGAAGCCAAGGCGCCGAACGCCTTCCAGCAGAAACTTGAGCTCATGCGGCGAGGCGCCGACGATTTCGATGAGTTGATAATGACAACGCAAGCCAAGTGCTGCGGCGGCACGCTCGTGCATGACGGGCGACGCTGAATGCGCAATCGGCGCCCCGAGCAACCCCGCAAGAATGCGGCCGGAAGAAACTGAGTATTCAGTGGCGGATTTCAACATCCCTACCCCTGGCGGCGGTCTTATGAGAACGCCAGGATAGAACATCAGCTACCTAACACAATTACCCTGTTGTGCGACAAACATAACATGATGTTATTTCTTTCGACTGCGTGACGCGTGCGTCTTTTGTCCATCTTGTCGGGGGCGGAGGGCTTGCATCTCGGTACGCAGGCAGTGGATGAAATACTCGATGTGAAGCGATAGCGGAGCTCCGCGCTTAACAGCGATGTAAGTATCGAATTTGGTAGGTTCGACGATTGGTAACGGCTTAATGCCTGGGAATCCGCCATAGGCGATGGTGAATTGATCAATGACAGCGATACCGAGACCGGCCTTGACAAGGGCGCAAACCGTAGTGCCGAACCGCGCACGGATGGGTATGTCGTAGCTCAGTTTTTCGCGGGCAAAGAGTTCGGCCATGATGCGACCATAGGGGTCAGTTGGATCAATGCCTATCAGCGGATAGCGGACCATTTCCGCTGCTGATATCTGCTTGCGACCCGCGAGTTCGTGGCTGTCGGAGACGATGCAAAACAACTCGCCGGACGCAAGCGGCAGGAAGTCGAGGCCCGAGTGATCGAGCCGATAGCTCATGGCAACACAATCACCTCTGTCGAGCAACAGATAGTCGATGGCTTCCTCGATCTTCAGGACGTTGATATCCATGCGCAGTTCTGGATAACGCCGGCGTACACGCTCGATCGCGCGAGGTACCATGACTTGGGAAATGCTCGGTACCGAACCAACGCGCAATTCTGACAATGCGCCGTGTCCGATCTTGGAGATGATCTCCGTGAGATCATCGACCTTTTTGTAAACACCGTTGATCTGTTCAAAGATGTTCTGTGCCTCAGGTGTCGGAAAATATCGGCCATTCTGGCGTTGGAAGAATCTGATGCCGAGGGACTTTTCCGTGTATTTTACGAGGCGGCTAATTCCAGGTGCCGAGACATTCAGCAGCTTAGCCGCGCCGCCGATAGTGCCCGTCACCATGACCGCCCGAACAACCTCAATCTGGCGCAGTGTCATCATTTGCCTAAAACTCCAGACATCCGAGCGCCGCGCAGCATCGACAGCAGCCCGCCGGCATTTTTGAAATCTTTTCCCAATTCCAAGAAGCAAAATTGCGCGTTTCTGCCGAAAAGCCCGAAACGGCCTCTTACCGGTTTCATGGGGGCGCCCCGGTAGCGTAAATGCATAGGGACCAAGGTTAGGTTCGCCGGACCTCAGGCCCTTATCCGATCCTAATACCCCATGATCAGCACGAGCGGGGGCCCCTCGCCCTGGACACGATAGGCGAGGTTAATGCCGTTTACACTGGCATTCTCGACGCCGTGGCCGCACTCAACTCTCATACGCGCGCGCGCACGTCACGGGCTCATCGCTTCAACGCCGCCGCCGGTTTGGGGCGTCGACGGCTTTACTTTGTAACCTTGCTCCCGCGACATAGCCGGAAAGCAACTGCGCTCAGATTTGTGATGGTGTCGTTTTGGTATTGAGCGTCGCTTTGAGGAAGCGCGCGACCGGGGGCTGGGCAGCCTTAAGCCGCTTATCGTAGTGTGCGGCAAGGTCTAACAATCGTCGCTTGGTAAACTCGTCTGCGTTCTCAGCGAGACTGCGACAGCGTTCGGCCTGCGCTTTCAAAAAGTTCGTGTCCACGGCAATACCCCGCTCAACAGCCTCGTCCGAATTTTGCACAGCCAATCGGTTCGATCCACCGACAGGCTCAGCCGTTTACACTTTATTAACGATTACTTTTTGGGGGTTCTATATGCGCGGCACACGAGACGGGGGGCCTGTCCATGGTACCCCCCGGATCGCTCAATTGAGACCCTTGCCCGACGCGGCAATGGCATGCGGCCAATCGTGGTCGCGTCAGCCATAACAGCGAGGCAAGGATGAAACGTGATCTCTACGCTGAGGTATCAGCGCGCATTGTAGCAGAGCTGCTAGAAGCCGGTGCCGCCCCATGGGTTAAGCCATGGTCGGCCACCCCCGGCGCGAATACCCCGTGCAATGCCATGAGCAACCGGCCCTACTCTGGCTGCAACGTCGTCCTGTTGTGGATGGCGCAAGCGGCGGGTTATCGCACGCCGCGCTTTCTGACCTTCAAGCAGGCGTTGGAATTGGGCGGCAACGTGCGCAAGGGTGAGCGCGGCACCAAGGTCTACTTCGTGAAGCAGCTGAAGGTCTGCGACCAAGGCGCAGACGATAGCTCTTCAACGCGCCTGATCCCAATGATGCGCGAGTATACGGTTTTCAATGTAGACCAGTGCGAGAAACTGCCGGGATAGCATCAATACCGGGAAGCCGATGCGTGTTCGCAATCCCGACACGCGCGATGAGCTTGCCGATGCGTTCCTGCACTCGACTGGCGCGGACATCTTGCTACCATTTTGCTACCCAATCCGGTGGCAGCGCACGACACAAGCCGATATAGGATGGATCGGCGTCGCAAAAATCTCTAAAGATAACAGTACGTTGCGCAACTGGCCGCTACAGGTTGAAATGGCTGGAGCCGCATTTCGAGTGCGGTGCATTCAACCGCTCTACATTTTGCAGTGGATGATCCGTGCGCTTGGTTCGAGCTGATGTTGCCCGCTCCGACCACCGCATTCCCGCGCTGAATGACTTGATGCTGATGCGCATAACCGACATTTGGCAGAGCCCCCCGCTGTCCATTGGCCTCGGCGCTCTCGTAACATGGGAGTTTCACGCTCTCATCACAGTTGGCCCTAGGCCGACATGATAAAGGACGCCTCCAATGTCCGCTTGCGATAGGATAATGCGGAAATCGTCGGTAGGGTATTTATGCGGTACCGCGAGGCAACGATCTCATGCGCCTGGGTTAGGCCTTCCCCATCTGGCGAATTATTCAGGCCGGGTGCGCGGCGGTGGCCTTCCCAGAAAAGTGTACCCCGAGTGTACCCAGGTCGGTTCTGTTATCTCTTGATTTGCGCTAAGTGTTTGACTTTACTGGTGCCGCAAGAGGGACTCGAACCCCCGACCCCGTCATTACGAATGACGTGCTCTACCAACTGAGCTATTGCGGCGGACCAGACTTAATTTTCCGCGTTCGGCTGCGGGGCCGACAACGCCCGCACCTGATATCGGGCACCGCTGCGATTGGCAAGAACAACGCTCATCCGCCTTTACGACAGATTTTTGGGCCGGTTTCGACGGCAAAATCGCCTGCTGGTCACCCTGTCTCCAACTCAAAAAACCGCTTTAGCCGCCCCAGCGGGACAAAAAACCGCGCCAGCCACCGGCCTGGCCCTCCGCCGGGCCGGCCCGTTCGGCGAAATCCGGCTCGTCGTCGACCCCGGGATCGTCGGGCGCGCGGACAATCGGGATGATGGCCGGGATCGGCGGGGCTGGTTTCTCGCCTGTTTTCGCAAAATCGGTACGCGCGCGGAACAAGGGGGGCGGCGCTGAGGCGGCAACGGCCTCGGCAGCGGGCGGGGATGCCGCCTCGCCGATTGCGGGCTTGGGGGGCGAATTGTCCTGCGCCGCAGGTGGCGGTGCCTCGGCCTCGTGCGGCGGCTCGATCCGGTGCGGGGTCGCGAGCATCGCCTGCTCGAAGGGCGAAGGTTCGATCGCGCCGCTCTTGTCGGAGGGCAACGCCGACACCGGCACCTGCCACTGGAACGCATCGAGCCTTCCTGAGACCGGCGACACCGGCCGCCACCGGTCGGAAACGTAGCCATCCGCGGTCCAGGCCGGATCGTGACGTGCGCGCACCGCGCGCAGCGTCCAGGCGCGCGCCTTTCCACTGTCGCCATGCTCGGTGCGTTCGATCTCCGCCATCAGCATCGCCACGCGCTGCGTCGGAGCCTCGATGAAGGGAGCGAGCGCCTCGCGCGCGCGCGCAAATTCCGATGCATCGATGGCCGCGCGTGCCACCGCGAGCGCGCTTTCGGGATGACCCGGCGCTTTTGCCGCCAAAGTTTCCATTCGCACCAGACGCTGGCGCGCGGAATCGCCTAATCTGACATGGGCATAGGCGTCCGCCAGATCGGGATGCGGATGCGCAAGCCACGCCGCTTCCACGATCCGCATCGCGCGCCGGATTTGATGTGCCTCGCTTTGATATTTGGCGGCGAGCACCGCGGCGGGAACCAGCGTCGGCGCCAGCTTGACCGCCTCCATCACATTGTCGCGCGAGGCGTCGCGATCGACCGTTTCCAGCTCGAGCGCTCGCGCCGTCAGCAGCACGCCACGCTGCCGCCGATAGGTCGGCTTGTCGATCAGGCCCGAAGCCAGGTTGTTGTCGAGGATCGCCAACGCACCGCTCCAGTCGGCCCTCGCACAGCGAAATCCGAGCACGGCGTGCGAGGCCCAGGTCGAGGAGGGCGAAAGCTTCAAGGCCTCTTCCGCGATGGAGACTGCAGCGACCGGATCGTCGGCGCGCTGGGCCTCGATGAACAAGCCGCGCAGGCCAAGCAGCCTTGTCTCCTGGCGCTCGGCCATGGCCCGAAACGCTTCGCGCGCGGCATGACGGTCGCCTTCGAGCTGCGCCGACTGCGCGTGCAGCAAAAGCGACAGCGGATCTTCGGCGGCATGGCGGCGCGCGACGTCGGCGTGCATGCGGGCGGCACTGGAATCGCCGTGGCCGATCGCGAGCAGGCCGTGCGTGATGGCGTGACGGCCCCGCGCGCGCCGGCGTTCGCGCTGATGGCGGCGGATCTGCTCGGGCAGGCGCCACAAGCCGCGCAGAATTCCCCAGGCCATCATCGCAGCGACGATCGCAACGCCAAGCGCCAGCGCAAACACCGGAAGCGTGGTGTGCACGCGCCAGCCACCCCAGGAGAGCGCGACGTCGCCCGGTTGATCGGCAACCCAGGCGGCGCCCGCGGCTGCCAGCGCAATCAGCAACAGGAAGAGGATGATCCGGTACATCGAGACCCTATTGCGCCGGCTTGCCGGGCTGCGCCGCCTTGTCCGGCTGGGCTCGCCCGGCAAGCGCCGCCATCGCCTCTTCGGCGAAATGATGGGCGGCGGCAAGCGCCACGTCGCGCTCATTGGCCTTGTCGAGCCATGCTTGTGCCGCGGCGCGATCGGCCGGCGCAAGCGAATTCAGCTCGCGCCGCGCATCGGCGAGATCATTGCGCAGCGCCGCCGCCGTGACACGGGCGATCACGGCGTTGCGGTCATTGCCGACGGCATCGGTGCGCTCGATGCGAACGAGCTTCGCGGCCCCTGCCTGCAGGCGATCCATGATTCCGGTGCCGGTGGTTTTATTCTCCGGCGCCGGCGGCGACAGTTTTGGCACCAGCGCCGACAGCTCGCGGCTGAGGCTGGCATGGCTCGGAACTCCGGTGGAGGCAAAGCCATCGAGCGGCTTCAGTTGTTCCGGATCGGGCGCGAGCGCCTTGGCGGCGGCGAGCGCGGCGACAAAGGGCTCACCCTGGCGAACCGAAATGTCGAGCACGGATGCGGCCACGACCCGTCGAAGCGCGGTATCGTCGGCGGGCTTGTTGGCGGCTTGCGCGATCTCGGCGCTCTCGGCGCGTCGCGAACGTTCGAGCTCGTTCAAACGTTCGTTGATGCCGGAAAGATCGGGCGCGGCAACCTCGCGCGGCGCCGATTTGAGCGCGTTGAGATCGCCCGCCATTTTCTCCGACTGCGCGCGGGCGCTGGCGGTCTCGGCTCGCAGCGAGGCGAGCGATTTATCCAGCGCATCCAGCCGTGCCGTCAGCGCCGGGTCGGTCGGCGCGGGCACGGGCTTGACGGAGCGCGCCTCGAGATCGGCGACGCGGGAGGCGAGCGTATCGATGGCGCTCGCATTGTTCTGTGGACTGGCGAGCGGCGGCGACGTCTCGCCCGGCCATCCGATACCCCAGGCGATGGCGACGATCACCGCCGCCGTGAGCGCTGCGGTAACGGCTGCCACCATGGTCGCAGAAAGCACCTTGGCCAGTGGCCGCGGGAAGGACCAGGAGGACGCTTGCGTTGGCTGCGCGCCGGCATCGGGATCATCGGCTGGCGCGGATACCTCCGAGGCTTCGAGGTCGATGGTCGGCGGCGGTCGCTTTGCCCGGCCCTGTTCGGACGGCTGCGAGGAGTCTTCGGGCTTGTGTTCGTCCATTCCCATCGGTTCCTCTTTAGGTGTCAGCCGAACCCGGCAAACGAATCGGTCTGGTTGCAAAAGCGCGTCCACCCCGCATCAAGCCTGCGGAGGGCTAGTGTGGTGGTTCAGAAGTTCTCTTCATTTTCGCCGCCAGTCCACCAAGAGAACTTCTGAACCAAAACCACACTAGAATCATAGGTCTCTAGTGTCCTTTCGAATCCGAAGTTCGCGAAAGAGGCCGCCACAATCAGGACACCAGGTTCTCGCGTTTTAGCGCGATTGGCTGCGCAACGCACGGTCCTGCCCGACAAGAAAGGTCAGAACCGGGATAATAGCAGCGCAAATAAGGCATTCTCGTCCGGTGATCCCGCCACCATGACCCGGGTTGCGCCGGCGTCGCGCAGGACCGCGGCTACGCCCGCGGAAACGCAGAATTGCGGAACGGAAAGTGCCGATATTTCCACGCCGGCGGCGCGAACCGCCTCCAGAAAGGCGCCGGCGCTTCGCCTCGAATAATGCAGCACCGCCTCGATATGATTGGCGGCAAAGGCTTCGCAGGACTCGCGCGGCAGGCGCAAGACCGGAACCATCCGGTAGGTGGTTTGCCTCACGACGGTAAATCCGCGTTCCCGAAAATCTGCGGCGAGATCACGCGCAAGATCGGCGCCCGCCAGATAGAGCAGCGGATGCGCTTTTTTCAAGACTTTCGACTTGACGGCGGCAAGGACGCAGTCGCGCAAGGCTGTGGCGTCGCCGCCAGCCGAAATGACCTGTTCGAATCCAAGATTGCGGGCAACAGCTGCGGTATGTTCCCCGACCGCAAACAGCGGCAGCTTGAGCAACCGGCTGGCCGTGAGGTCGGATTCGATCGCGCGCAACGCATTGGCGCTGGTGACGATGAGGCCACCGTACTGCGCTTCGGTGTCGTCGTGGAAAGCCGCGGGCTCAAAGCGTAGCATCGGCGCGAGCAGCACCTCAAACCCCCGCGCCCGCAGGCTCGCGGCGGTGGTCTCCGCATCCGGGTGCGGGCGTGTGACGAGAATGGCCATGCATCAAACCCTTGAAGCCGCGGATTCCCCAATTGCACTTTACGGCCTGGCAATGCTACCGCACTAGTGTGGCGGGTCAGAAGTCCGCATCATTGCTGCGGTGCCCCTGACTTTTCGAAGTTCGTAAAAAGGGGCGCTGCGATCGAGTACGAACTTCGAAAAGTGGGCACCAGATTGACCAACGACACGCCAACATTGGTGTTGGGAATCGAGACCACCTGCGATGAAACCGCAGCCGCCGTGGTCGAGCGCCACAGCGACGGGGCGGGGCGGATCCTGTCCAATATCGTGCGGTCGCAAACCGAGGAGCACGCGATTTTTGGCGGCGTGGTGCCGGAGATCGCCGCGCGCGCCCATGTCGACCTGCTCGACGGCATCGTGGACCGCGCGATGAGGGAGGCGGCCGTGAGCTTTGCGCAGCTCTCGGGCGTTGCCGCAGCGGCCGGCCCCGGCCTGATCGGCGGCGTCATCGTCGGGCTCACGACCGCCAAGGCGATTGCGATGGTGCACGACACCCCGCTGATCGCCGTAAACCATCTCGAGGCCCACGCGCTGACCCCGCGCCTGACCTGTGCGCTGGCTTTTCCATATTGCCTGTTCCTCGCCTCCGGCGGTCACACCCAGATCGTCGCGGTGATCGGCGTCGGCCAATATGTGCGGCTCGGAACCACGGTCGATGACGCCATGGGCGAAGCCTTCGACAAGGTCGCAAAGATGCTCGGACTGCCTTATCCTGGCGGGCCGGAGGTCGAGCGGGCCGCAGCCGGCGGCGACGCGCAGCGTTTTGCTTTTCCACGGCCGATGCTCGGCCGCGCCGATGCCAATTTCTCCCTGTCGGGGTTGAAAACGGCGGTGCGCAACGAAGTCGGCCGGCTGTCGCCCTTGGAGCCGCAGGACATCAGCGATCTCTGCGCCAGCTTTCAGGCGGCGGTACTCGAATCGACCGCGGATCGGCTCAGCATGGGCTTGCGGCTGTTCCACGAACAGTTCGGACCGCCGCGCGCGCTGGTCGCCGCCGGCGGCGTCGCCGCCAATCAGGCGATTCGCGCCGCGCTGCAGGGCGTCGCCGCGCAGGCACAGACCACCCTGATCATCCCGCCGCCCTCGCTCTGCACCGACAATGGCGCCATGATCGCCTGGGCCGGCGCGGAACGCCTGGCGATCGGACTGACCGACGCGATGGATGTCGCGCCTCGCGCGCGCTGGCTGCTCGATCAGAATGCCCGACCGCCGGCGAAGTTCGCCAACACCCGCGCGGGATTTTGAGGCAAGTCATGGACGCACCGTCGCATTTGTTGATGCTCGCGGTTTCTTATCCCTCCCCCCGCGAAGCGGTGGGGAGCGAAGCGGAGGCCAGGGTGGGGGGCTGTGTTGTGGAAAGTCCCCCCGCCCCGACGCTCGCCCGTAGCTCGCGTCGACCTCGAGAGCGAGCTTGCTCGCCTCGGACCCCACCACTCGCTGCGCTCGCGGGGGGAGGGATAAGGGCGCGCAAAGACGAGGCCCGATAATGTCCTCGCTTGACTCAGTCGCAGTGATAGGTGCCGGTGCGTGGGGGACGGCGCTCACCGGCGTCGCCGCGCGCGCCGGAAGAGAGGTCGTCCTCTGCGCCGGCAGTTCGGCAACTGCTGCCAGCATCGCCGCCGCGCGCACCAATCCGAAATTGCCCGGAGCAAAACTCGACGCCAGGGTCGAAGTGACCGACGACATCGCGCTGGCCGCGAAGGCCGCGATCGTTCTGGTCGCAACGCCGGCGCAGAATTTGCGCGCGGCGGTGACTGCGCTGGCTCCACATCTGGCAAAGGACACGCCGGTCGTCGCCTGCGCCAAGGGCATCGAACGCGGCACGCATAAATTCATGACCGAAGTGATTGCGGAGGCTGCGCCGAACGCAAGCCCGGCGATTCTGTCCGGGCCGAGTTTCGCTGTCGATGTGGCGCGCGGCCTGCCCACCGCGGTGACGCTCGCGGCCAAAAATGCCGAACTCGCAAGCAGGCTGGTGCGGGCGCTGGGTTCGGCGACGTTCCGGCCCTACCACACCTCCGATGTCCGCGGCGTCGAGATCGGAGGGGCCGCGAAAAACGTGCTGGCAATCGCGGTCGGCATCGCAGTCGGCAAAAATCTCGGCGCCTCGGCGCAGGCAGCCCTCACCACGCGCGGCTTCTCGGAGCTTGCGAGGTTTGGCCGCGCGCTTGGCGCGCGCGCCGAGACGCTGGTCGGCCTCTCCGGCCTTGGCGATCTCATTTTGACCTGCGCAAGCCCGCAATCACGCAATTTCGCGCTCGGGCTGGCGCTCGGTCGCGGCGAGGGGCGGCCGCGCGACAAGCTCGCCGAGGGCGAATTCACCGCACCGGTGCTGACGGAACTGGCGGCTTCGCAGGACATCGACATGCCCGTGTCAAACGCGGTCGCCGACATCCTGCGCGGCGCCAAGACGATCGACGATGCGATCGAAGGTTTGCTGGCGCGGCCGTTCAAGGCGGAGGGGTGAATTTTCTTTCGTCATGCCCGCGCTTGTCGCGGGCATCCACGTCTTGAACGCAAGAGGAAGACGTGGATGGCCGGGCATAGGCGAGCGGAAGCGACGCCGTTCTTCGCACGGCTATGCCCGGCCATGACGAGTTGGGGGAGTTCCCGCATCCCCTCACCCCAGCACGAAATTGACCAGGTCTTGTAACCCCGAACCCATTCCATCCGGCATCACGCCCAATTCCTCGACCGGCGTGCTCATGCGCTTGACCCAGAAGGTCGGATATCCGAACCATTTGGCGCCGCACGCATCCCAGCCGGCAAACGCAGCGAAGGCGATTTCCTCTTTTCGAAGTTTGAACGCATCGAGGCCCATCCGGTAGGCGCGCGGATCAGGCTTGAAAGCCTTCACCCGATCGGTCGAAAGATGCGGTTCGAAATATCCCTCAAGTCCTGAATTCTTTACCGCGGCATCCAGCATGGTTTCGGTGAGGTTGGACAGGAACGCCATGCGAATGCCGGCATTCTTCAACTGCCGCAACGCCGGCGCAACATCGCCCCAGGCTTTCAGCGAAAGCCAGGTCTGCATCAGCTGGTCGCGCTCTGCGACGGACAAATTGACTCCGCGCGCCTTGGCCGCAAAGATCAGCGACTCCTCCGTCACTTGCCAGAAATCGACGTAACGCCCGCCGAGCGTGCGCAGCCAGGTGTATTCGAATTGCCGCGAGCGCCAGGCATTACCGAGCTCCGGTCCATGGGCCGGAAACATTTCTTCCAGCCTGGCAAACACCGGGCGCGGATCGATGATGGGGAAACCATCGAAGGCGACCGCCTTGAATTTGATCGGCTTGATGTTGTCCGCGAAGGCTTGTCCGGACGGCCCGCCCACGGCCATGGCGCCCGCGGCAAGCGTTACAAACTCCCGACGATTGAACATCTGATTTCCTTGTATGGGATGCGTGGGCCACAGCTTCGCCCTTGACGGCGCTTATATCTCGCTCGGGGTATTGGAGATGTAACAAGCCCGAGATGGCGGCCCTCGTCATGGCCGGGCAAAAGCGCGAAGCGCGTCTTTAAACATATTGACCCGGCCATCCACGTCTTGCTTTTCTTGCACGGGAGAGAAAGGCGTGGATGCCCGCGCCAAGCGCGACCATGACGGGTGGAGAGAACCCCATGAACTACTGGCTGGTGAAATCCGAACCTTCGTCCTGGTCGTGGGACCAGCAGGTTGCCAAAGGCGCCAAGGGCGAGGCCTGGACCGGCGTGCGCAACTTCACCGCCCGGCAGAATCTCGTGAACATGAAGAAGGGCGACAAGGCCTTCTTCTATCACTCCAACGAGGGCAAGGAGATCGTCGGCATCGCGGAGGTGATCAAGGAGGCCTATCCCGATCCCACCGACAAGACCGGAAAATTCGTCTGCGTCGACATCAAGGCCGACAAGCCGCTGAAAACGCCGGTGACGATGGTGGCAATCAAGGCCGAGAAAAAACTCGCCACCATGGCGCTGGTGAAATATTCGCGGCTGTCGGTGCAGCCGGTGACGGCGGACGAATGGAAAATCGTCTGCAAGATGGGCGGGGTGTGAAGCCGCCACAGCGTTAACGTCGTCCCGGCGAAAGCCGGGACCCATAGCCACCAGCATTGATCGTGGAGCAAGCATCGGCCCCGGCGTAGCGCAATACGCACCATTTATGATCATGGATCCCGGGCGCGCACGCGCGATTATGCTGCCAAAAACCGGTTGCAGGACCGTCGATGCATATTGCGCTTCAAAGAGTGACGCCTTTTTTACGCAGTTCCTCGATCATTCGCCGTTGCACCTCTTCACCAACGGATCGACCGAACTTCATCCCGGCAACCAACATCTCCTGCGATATGGTTGGCAGTTTTTGCAGTAATCTCCGCCCGGTCGGGGTTTTGTAGAACTCGTTGAGCGCGTGAAGATCGTCAATTGAAAAATTGTTTGCGTAGACGAGCGCCGCCGCGTCGCTCATCTCCGACACCCGCTGCCGAAAGACATCGATTATCGCGGGGGTGAGAGCATCGTATTGCCGTTCGACGTCGGCGCGCCCCTGAACAATGGTCGGCTTGAACTTCTTGATGAACCCCGGAACGATTGCATTATATTGATCGTTCAGATGCATGGTCTCGACCAACTCCCTGGCCGCAGCTATGGCTTCGGGGGCGGGCGCCTGGGCCTGCGCCAAACCCGACGAAAAGAAAACATGCAGAACAAGCGCGCCGAACAGCGGACGAACAATGCGGCTGACCATAGATTTCCCCTATCGCGTGTTTCCAAGCGGAGATCGACTATCGCACGCGTATCCATTTCGTTGCATGAAACGTAAAATCTTGTTTCAAGATTTTGAATGTTGCTGGGGATTCCCGGAATATCCGTTTCGCGCCCATGCGCGCGCCAAAATGACAGTGTGAGCCTGGCAAGAACGCGAAGGAAGCTCTTGACACGATTTCCCGCACCAACGCTGATTTGCCCGTCGTGCCAATTCGCCGCACGCACGCGGCGTTGATCTCGCCCCCAAATCACCGGCACGATTCGCGCCGTCCCGCGCTTTCGAAGAGGGGCGCTTCGCGATCGTCACGAACGTTGGGCGCGGGATGCGGTGGACGCGGTTGGCGGAAGACGAATGCGCTTGAATCGCGGACGGCGAAGTCGTGTGGTCCTGACATCCCGACGCTTATGTCAAGCCTGTCGAGGCGATGATCTCGCAGGTGATGGTGGCAACAAAGCCCGGCTCACCAGGGAGAGCGCGAAGGAAACCGTTAAAACCATCGTGCAGGGAATGCCGGGTCGCTTCCGGCGTACCTGTGGTGACTTTGCTCGTGTGTTTTTCCTTTTACACGCGAGGCTATGGGTGCGCGCCGCGCATCCGGCATTCCCTGCGCCCTCTGATTTTCGGGGGCATGGCTGGCAAAAGCCCGGGCAGATTCGTGCCGCGGGAATGTGGATGTGTGTCTTATCGACTATGCGAGAGCTAGCGACGGTTTACCCCTCTCCCCTTGCGGGAGAGGGTGCCCGAGCGATGGCGAGGGCGGGTGAGGGGTAGGTCTGACGTGTGTAAAGAGGCCCCTCATCCGACGCGGACTGCGTCCGCGTCACCTTCTCCCGCAAGGGGAGAAGGTAGGGAGCAAGCCTTACGCCGCGGCCGCCATCACTACCTCGGCCAGAAGCTGCTCGCGCTTCTTCTGCGAGCGGCAACCCTTCATGGTCGCGGCAAAGCGCTCGAGAATGCCGTCCTCGAACGCCGTGACGATGGTGTCGTGCACATAGCTCTTGCGGCAGATCGCCGGCGTGTTGGAGAGCCGGTCGGCGGCGGCGCGGATCGCGTCCAGAACCTGGCGATTGCGGCCGCGGGCGCTTTTGGCGGGCGAAATCCGCGACAGCGATTCCAGCACCACGGCGGATGCCATCAGCGTGCGAAAATCCTTCAGCGAAATCTTGATGCCGGCGATCTCGCGCAGGAAGCCGTTGACGGTCGTGGTGGAAACGGTGCGCACGACGCCGGAAGCGTCGCGATACTGGAACATGCGTCTTCCCGGAAGGCTCTGCAGAATGCCGATCGCGCGCACCAGCTTGGCGGCGTTGCATTCCTTCTTCACCGCCTTGCCGCCCTTGGCCTTGAAGGTCAGCACGATGCTGTCGTCTTCCAGCGTGACGTTGGATTTCAAAAGCGTGGTGGCGCCGCGTGTGCCATTCAGCCGCGCATAGGATTCGTTCCCCGGCCGGATCGCGGTGCGCGCGATCAGTTCGATTACCGCGGAGAGAGCGAATTCACGCGTCGGCTCCTCGCCGGACAGGTGCATCGAGACGTTGCGGCGAATTTTCGGCAAGGCAGCGACGAGCTTGGCCAGCCGATGCGCCTTGCGATGCTCGCGAACCTTTTCCCAATCGGCGTGATAGCGATATTGCAGGCGGCCGGCGGCATCGCGCCCCACGGCCTGCAGATGCGAAGTCGGGTCGGGCGAATAGCGCACCTCCGCATAGGCCGGCGGCACCGCCATGGCATGCAGGCGGCGGACGGTGCGGGCATCGCGAATATGCGCGCCGTTGGCGCGGACGAAGGCATAGCCCTTGCCGCGCTTGATGCGGCGAATGGTCAGCTGATTCTGGTCGCCAAGCTTGAGACCGAGCTCCTGGGCCAGCGATTCCACGGTAGGACCGGGCATGCCGGGCACCTTGCCCGGCGTCCGGGAGGCAAGCGCCTTCGGCGGCGCCGGCGGCCATTGCCCGAGCGCCTTGGCCAAAGCGACGGCAGGATCGGCCGTATCGGGCCGTGCAGTCTCCAAATTCTGCTGATCCGCCATAGCTTTAGACGCCTTGCTCCGCTCGTATCCTGCTAATGCCGGTTTTTCGAGTTTGTTCCGGCCCGGCCGTTTGGCCCTGGGGCGCCATTTAGGGGGTTATCGCGCGCAGCGCTAGTCCCCCCGGTCGGATCATTGCGGTTATATGTTACCTGCATCGACCGACGGAGCCTGCCCTGCGTCGATTCGACGTAGCCGAAAATGCCAAACGGGCTGCCGAGACCTGGCGCGCTTGCGATCAAATTCATCAATTGATCCCGCGCAACGCGCGCCCCGCCGAAGGTTGTAGTGATCGGGCATGGTTGTTCCGCTTGTCGGCGCCGTCAGGCCCGGCGCATACTTATTTCAACAATCAAGACGGCTCGAGAGTGCGCCGCACGGTGGAGGAAAAGAATGTCCGAGAAAATTTACGACGTACCGGCCGACTGGGCCAGGCGCGCCTGGATCGACGACGCCAAATATCGCGAAATGTATGCGCGCTCGATCAAGGACCCCAACGGCTTCTGGGCCGAACAGGCCAAGCGCCTCGACTGGATGAAGCCTCCCCACAAGATCGAGAACTGGTCGTTCGCTCCCGGCAACATTTCAATCAAGTATTTCGAGGACGGCGTTCTCAACGCGGCCTGGAACTGCGTCGACCGCCATCTCGAAAAGCGCGGCAACCAGACCGCCATCATCTGGGAAGGCGACGACCCTTCGGAGTCGAAGCACATCACGTATCGTCAGCTGCACGACGAGGTCTGCAAGTTTGCCAACATCCTGCGCACCCGCAACGTCAAGAAGGGTGACCGCGTCACGATCTATCTGCCCATGATTCCGGAAGCGGCCTATGCGATGCTCGCCTGTGCGCGGATCGGCGCGATTCATTCGGTGGTGTTCGCGGGCTTCTCGCCGGACAGCCTCGCCCAGCGTATCAATGACTGCCAGTCCAAGGTCATTATCACCGCGGACGAGGGATTGCGCGGCGGCAAGAAGGTGCCGCTGAAGGCCAATGTCGATGCGGCGCTCGCCAAGACCGAGGGCGTTGACTGGGTGGTCGTTGTCAAGCGCACCGGCGCCAAAGTCGACATGAAGCCGTCACGCGACCTCTGGTACCACCAGGCTGCCGAGATGGTGACGACGGAATGCCCGTGCGAGCATATGCACGCGGAAGATCCGCTCTTCATCCTCTATACCTCCGGCTCGACCGGCCAGCCCAAGGGCGTGCTGCACACCACCGGCGGTTATCTCGTCTACGCCGCGATGACGCACCAGTACGTGTTCGACTATCATGAAGGCGACATCTATTGGTGCACCGCCGACGTCGGCTGGGTCACAGGCCACAGCTACATTCTCTACGGGCCGCTCGCCAATGGCGCGACCACGCTGATGTTCGAAGGCGTGCCGAATTACCCCGACAATTCGCGGTTCTGGAACGTCGTCGACAAGCACAAGGTCAACACCTTCTACACCGCGCCCACCGCGATCCGCGCGCTCATGCAGGGCGGCGATGAGCCGGTGAAGAAGACGTCGCGCCAATCGCTTCGCCTGCTGGGCAGCGTCGGCGAGCCGATCAATCCGGAAGCGTGGGAATGGTATCACCGCGTGGTCGGCGAGGACCGCTGTCCGATCGTCGATACCTGGTGGCAAACCGAAACCGGCGGCATTTTGATCACGCCGCTGCCCGGCGCCATCAAGCTCAAGCCGGGCTCGGCCACGCTGCCGTTCTTCGGCATTGTGCCCGAGATCGTCGATGCCGACGGCCAGGTGATGGCCGGCGAAGCCACAGGCAACCTTTGTATCACCAGACCATGGCCTGGAATAATGCGCACGGTCTATGGCGATCACGCCCGTTTCGAGCAAACCTATTTCTCGACCTACAAAGGCAAATATTTCACCGGTGATGGATGCCGGCGCGATGCCGCCGGTTATTACTGGATCACCGGGCGCGTCGATGACGTGATCAACGTCTCCGGCCATCGCATGGGCACAGCCGAGGTCGAAAGCGCGCTGGTGGCGCATGCGGTGGTCTCCGAGGCCGCGGTCGTCGGCTATCCGCACGACATCAAGGGCCAGGGCATCTATGCCTATGTGACGCTCATGGCCGGCACCGAGCCGAGTGAGGAACTGCGCAAGGAGTTGGTGGCGTGGGTCCGCAAGGAGATCGGCCCGATCGCTTCCCCTGATCAGATCCAGTTTGCGCCCGGTTTGCCGAAAACCCGCTCCGGCAAGATCATGCGCCGGATCCTGCGCAAGATTGCCGAGGACGAGCCGGGAAGCCTCGGCGATACCTCGACACTTGCGGACCCTGCGGTGGTCGACGATCTCGTCAAACATCGCCAGAACAAGAAGGACGCGCCGGCGTAACGCGCGCAACTTCGGGGTTGAACCGCGAAGGCGCGATCCTTCACCGCGCCTTTTGCGGTTGACCGGCGGCTGGAATCACAGACATCAATACGGCGTCGTCGACATCGGTCGATGCGGATTCGGTTGCGTCCGCGCGCGCCGATCAGGATAGGCAGCCATGGGCATGAGCGATCGCGAACATGCCGCTCACGCCATTGTCATCCGGAGGCGGGCGTTTCACGGAGGTTTGCTGCGGGGGTGTGGTTTTCCGGTCATTTACTTTGTTTTGAACATTTTCTTTTTTGCTGTCGCAGAACCAGTCCCAGCCCTGGCGTGACAAACATTCAGTTAACTCGCGCGGTTAAGATTTCGTGGGAAAGCGGTTTCTCTGGCGGCGCCGGTCGGAAGTGGACCGCCTCGGAAGGTCAGGCTCGGTATCGGAGAGGTCAATGTCGTTGAGGATTGCGGTGGCTCTGGCGGCCACTATCGGATTGGGAGCGTTGGGCACCACCGAAGCTCAGGCGCAGCCGGATGTGGTCGGATTCCGGGGCGACTATTCGCCCGGGACCATCGTGATCAGGACCAACGAGCGCAGGCTCTATTACGTCATCGATCAGAACCACGCCGTTCGTTATCCGGTCGGCGTCGGCAAATACGGCAAGCAATGGGCCGGTACCACTCAAATCAACGGCAAATACCTCCATCCGGCCTGGTCGCCGCCGGCCGAAGTGAGGCGGGACAAGCCGCATATACCGGATGTCATCCCTGGCGGCTCGCCGCGCAACCCGATGGGCGTCGCCGCGATGACACTGGCCGGTGGCGAGTACGCGATCCACGGGACCAACATGCCGGGTTCGGTCGGCGGCTTTGTCTCCTATGGCTGCATCCGCATGCTCAATCCCGACATCACCGACCTTTATGGGCGGGTATCTGTCGGCACGACCGTGGTGGTGACGCACTGATCGTTATCTTTGTGACGTCCGGGTCAAAAATCCGAGGCGATGCCCTTGACTTCCCAGTCGCCATATCTCGTGGGCTCGGGGCCCTCAGGCCCCTGAAATTCCCTGGGCCAGGGCTTGCTGGCGGGTGCAACCGCGAGCCGTCGTGCTTCGGCCTCTGCGAGCGCGCGTTGTGCTGCGGGCGAAAGCGGCTTGCGTTTTGGCCCGGATGCATCCGCTGTTGAGCGGGAAAGATCGTCCGTCATCGATAGATTCCAGCTGCCTTATCAGCCCGCTTCATTCAGCCTCCGGCGGCGCAGGTCACTTCCGATCCGTGAAGTCACAGAGTCGATTCTTACATTTGGCATATTCTGCTGCCAAAGGGATTCGCCAACCCTTAGTCGATGGCAACAGCTGAAATGCGAACTGCTGTCCGATTTCGCAAGATATTGGAGCTCCATGCCCCAACAACGATTCGCCCAGTCGTCCGAAGCGCCCGGTCTGCCGGCGCGTCGGATCGCGGCGGATATTCTTGACGGCGTCCTGCACAAGCACCGTACCCTCGACGAACAGCTCGATGGCGCTGCGGCCCATCCGGGACTGAGGAACCTCTCCGATCGCGACCGCGCCCTGATGCGCCGCCTGGTGGCGACCATTTTGCGCCGGCTGGGGACGCTCGGCCATGTCCTGTCGCGGCTGCTCGATCGCGGCGTGCCGACCGATGCACCGCGTGCGCAGAGCGCGCTTTTGATCGGCGCTGCCCAGATTCTCTGGATGGACGTGCCCGACCACGCCGCAGTGGATCTCTCCGTGCGACTGGTGCAGTCGGATCGGCGGGCCGCGAAATATGCGGGGCTCGTCAACGCGGTGTTGCGCCGCTGCGCGCGTGAGGGCCAGCCGCTGATCGACGAGGTCAAATCACAGGCGCTTGACGTCGCGCCTTGGCTGATGGCGCGCTGGAGCAGCCATTACGGCCCCTCCGTCGCACGTGACATCGCGACTGCGATCGGCCATGAGCCCTCTCTTGATCTTACTGTAAAGTCCGATCCGGCGCAGTGGGCGACCCGTCTGCACGGCGAAATGCTGCCGACGGGATCCGTGCGCACGCTGTTGCAGGGCTCGGTGACGATGCTTCCGGGCTTCTCGGAAGGACAATGGTGGGTGCAGGACGCGGCCGCCGCCTTGCCGGCGCGATTGTTGGGCGACGTGGCCGGCAAGACCGTCGTCGATCTCTGCGCCGCGCCGGGCGGCAAAACCGCGCAACTCGTTCAGGCCGGGGCGCGTGTGATCGCCGTCGACCGTTCGCCCACCCGAATGGGGCGGCTTCGCGATAATCTGGCTCGCCTTGCGCTGAATGCGGAAATGGTGGTCGCCGAAGGGGCCGAATGGCTGGAAAAAAATCACCATAGAAAGATCGACGGCATTCTGCTCGACGCTCCCTGCACCTCGACCGGGACCATTCGCCGGCATCCCGATATCGGCTGGCTGCGGCTTGAATCCGATATCCCTCCACTGGTGGCGGCGCAGAAGCGTCTTCTGCAAGGGGCGGTGGCGGCACTGAGGCCCGGCGGGACGCTGGTTTATTGCACCTGTTCGCTCGAGCCTGAGGAGGGTGAACAGGCGGTATCGGAACTCATGGCGTCGGAATCGGCGATCAAGCGCCTGCCGATCAAGCCGGGCGAGGTCGCGGGCTTGATCGAAATCCTCACCAGTGAGGGCGATCTGCGCACCCTGCCCTGCCACATGCCGCACCAGGACCCGCGGCTTGGCGGGCTCGACGGTTTCTACGCCGCCCGCCTCGTTAAATCCTGATTCTACACCGTTTTTAGCCCTGCCGCGCTGATTCGCGCGGTTTCAAGAGGGTGTCTTGGCCACGTTTCCGGATTAAAAGGATTCGCCAAAGAATCCTCCCAACCAAGGCAAGGCGTGTCGGTCGCTCAACGCAGACGTATCTCGACGCTGGTCATGGCCCGCTTCGCCCGCAGCACGCTGGCGCGCGCAAGCGGCAGTTCGCTGGCGCTGTCGCGCCTGTGGCCGGGCCGCACCGATCGTCTCATCATCGCACCGCACGATCTGCGTACGGCTGACGCTACCCGCGCCGCCGAAATCTATGCCGGGCGCTTCGTGTTCGCCGGCAAGATCGTGACCTGCCACGGCCGTTCGATTTTTGATCTCGAGCCGCCGTCGGAAGATTGGGAAGTGGCGCTCCTCGGCTTCGGATGGCTTCGGCATTTGCGCGCCGCCGATACCGCGCTTACCCGCGCCAATGCACGTTCCCTGGTCGATGACTGGCTTTCAAATCAGGCCAATAAACGACCGGTGGGCCGTCGTGCCGACGTGCTGGCGCGCCGCGTGATCTCGCTATTGTCGCAGGCCCCGCTCGTCCTCGGCGATACCGATGGCAAGTTTTATCGGCGCTATCTGCGCGGACTGACCCGCGAAATCCGCTACCTGCGCTACACCATGATCGATATTCCCGACGGTGTGGCGCGGTTGCAGGTGCTGATCGCGCTTTCTTACGCTTCGCTCTGCCTCGCCAATCAGGTACGGCACATTCGTAACGCGGCGCGAAAGCTTTCCGACGAATTGCAACGACAGATTCTCCCCGATGGCGGACACATTTCGCGAAATCCCGGCGCGCTGATCGAACTTCTGACCGACCTGCTGCCGCTGCGGCAGACCTTTGCAGCCCGAAACATCGCGCCGCCTCCGGCCTTGTTGAATGCGATCGACCGCATGATGCCGATGCTGCGTTTTTTCCGTCACGGCGACGGCAGCTTCGCGCTCTTCAACGGCATGAGCAGCGCGCCTTCCGACGTACTGGCGACGTTGCTTGCCTATGACGACGCCCATGGTGCGCCGATGGCGAGCATGCCGCACACCGGCTTTCAGCGCCTCGATGCCGGCACCACCACCCTCATCACGGATGCTGGCCCCTCGCCGCCGCCGAGCGTCAGCCAGGATGCCCACGCCGGCTGTCTTTCGTTCGAATTGTCGTCGGGAGCAAGCCGCATCGTCATCAATTGCGGCATGCCGTCGACCAGCCGCGACAACTGGCGCAGCTTTGCCCGCAGCACGCCGGCGCATTCGACTCTGACCTGCCACGACGTTTCCTCATGCCAGTTCGTCGAACTCTCGGCAGTGAAGCGGCTGTTGCAGGGCGCCCCGATCGTCAGCGGGCCGAGCGAGGTGGAAAGCCGTCGCGAGATTGTCGACAACGGCGTGCTACTGACGATGTCCCACGACGGCTATCTCGACAGGTTCGGTGTGCTGCATCGCCGAACCTTGCTGCTCTCGCATGACGGTAAAAGACTTGACGGCGAGGATACGATCTCGCCCCCGCCGGGTGGCCGGATCAAGGGCAAGGAGATCGGCTATGTGCTGCGGTTTCACCTGCACCCTTCCGTCAAGGCCAGCCGTCTCAGCGACGCGCGCGGCGTCATGCTGGTGTTGCCCAACCGCGACGTCTGGACCTTTGAGGCGCTCGACGACAAGGTCTCGCTGGAAGACAGCGTGTTTCTGGCGGGCAACGACGGTCCCCGCCGCTCCGCCCAGATCGTAATTCGCCAGGATTCGCGCCACGCGCCTTCCATCCGCTGGACCTTCCTGCGCTCGGCCACATCGGCCTCCGCCACCTCGGCGAAACGCAGCGCGCGGCGCGAACCGGAACTGCCGCTATGATTCTTGTGACCAAGATGTCGCTATTGAACGAGTGCCGGTTTCGTGGCTGGCAAAACCGTGCTACCCGGCCAACCTTGAGGCGCGAGGGCTTATCGTCCAATCGCAACCGCGCTCTGGAATTGTCGTTCAAGCATGAACTCCGCCGACGCATTTTTCACGTTGGTCGCGGAGCAAACCGGCTCCCATTGTTCCGGATCACGCTTTTAGTCATTTGGGATTGAGGCATGACCGACCGCCCGCGCCGAGTTACCCGCGCCCTCCTGTCCGTTTCTGACAAATCCGGGCTGATCGAATTCGCCCGTGCACTGGCCGGCCATGGCGTCGAACTCGTCTCTACCGGCGGCACCGCCAAGGCGATTGCCGCGGCCGGGTTGAAAGTGAAGGATGTTGCGGAACTGACCGGATTTCCGGAGATGATGGATGGAAGGGTCAAGACCCTTCATCCGAAGGTCCATGGCGGATTACTGGCGATCCGCGGCAACGCCGAACATGCCAGCGCCATGACGGCGCACGGCATCGCGCCGATCGATCTGCTCGCGGTCAATCTCTATCCATTCGAAGCAACCGTCGACAAGGGCGCCGGTTTTACCGACTGCGTCGAGAACATCGACATCGGCGGCCCTGCCATGATCCGCGCGGCGGCCAAGAACCACGAAGACGTCGCCGTGGTCGTGGAAGCGCAGGACTACCAGGCCGTGCTCGACGAGCTCGCTGCCAATCAAGGCGCCACCACGCTTTCGCTGCGACGGCGGCTTGCTGCAAAAGCCTACGCCCGCACCGCGGCCTATGACGCGGCGATTTCGAACTGGTTCGCGCGCGAGCTCAAGACCGAGGCACCGGATTTCCGCGCCTTCGGCGGGCGGCTGATCCAGCCGCTGCGCTACGGCGAAAACCCGCACCAGACGGCCGCGTTCTATCGCATGGCCGATTCCCGGCCGGGCGTGGCAACCGCGCGGCAGGTGCAGGGCAAGGAACTATCGTACAACAATATCAACGATACGGACGCGGCTTACGAATGCATCGCCGAATTCGATGCGGCGCGCACCGCGGCTTGCGTGATCGTCAAGCACGCCAACCCCTGTGGGGTCGCTGAAGGCGTCGATCTCGTCAGCGCCTACCGAAAAGCATTGGCCTGCGATTCGACCTCGGCCTTTGGCGGCATTGTCGCGCTCAACCGGACGCTGGATGAAGAAGCCGCGCGCGCCATCACCGAAATCTTCACCGAAGTGATCATCGCACCCGATGCCACCGAGGAAGCTGTTGCCATCGTCGCCGCCAAGCGAAACTTGCGGCTGCTTCTGGCCGGCGGGCTGCCCGACCCGCGCGCGAGCGGACTGACCGCAAAGACGGTCGCCGGAGGTTTTCTGGTGCAAAGCCGCGACAATGCTGTCGTCGATGACATGGCGCTGGAGGTTGTGACCAGGCGCGCGCCCGGTGAGGCCGAGCTGCGGGACTTGCGGTTTGCCTTCCGCGTCGCCAAGCATGTCAAATCCAACACCATTGTTTATGCCAGGGACCTCGCCACGGTCGGCATCGGCGCCGGCCAGATGAGCCGGGTCGACGCCGCGCGCATCGCCGCGCGCAAGGCGCTGGATGCGGCGAACGAATTAAAGCTCGCCGCGCCGCTGACCAGGGGTTCGGTGGTGGCTTCCGACGCGTTCTTCCCCTTTGCCGACGGAATGCTCGCCTGCGTCGAGGCCGGCGCTACGGCCGTCATTCAACCCGGCGGCTCGGTACGCGACGACGAGGTGATCAAGGCCGCCGACGATCACGGCATCGCCATGGTGTTCACCGGCGTGCGCCACTTCCGGCACTGAGCGACTTTCCTGTCATTTTCGCGAGCGCTAAAGCGTGATGACCTTTGAATCGATCTTTCAGCTGAACGGTTCCCTCTCCCGCAAGGAGGGAGCACACCTTTGGCGCTGTTAAAGATCAACCTGATTTCATCCGTCGCTAGCGCACTCTTGCGAGCAGCGCGAGGCCGGCCGCGAAAAACAGCACCAGCACCGCCATGCCGGCCTTTTGGCTCATCGTCACCGCCGTGACGATGCCGATCAGCAATGGTCCGACGAAAGAAGTGATCTTTCCGGTCAGCGCGAACAGACCGAAATATTGGGTAATGCGATCCCTCGGTGCCATGCGGATCAACAGCGTCCGTGACGCCGCCTGCAGCGGCCCGCCGGCCATGCCGATCAGGCATCCCAGCACCAGATAGGCGCGTTCTGCGGCTGAATCAAACAGCGGCGCATTTGGTACCGGAGGCGCGACCCTCACGAACAAGATCCTCTCCTTGTCCACTGTCAGAATCGCGATAATCGCAAACAGCAGAACCAACATGCTGCCCGCAATCACGCGTTTCGGGCCAAGCCTGTCGTCGAGCTTGCCGCCCAGCCAGGCGCCGAAAGTGCCCGCGATGGCAAGGATGATGCCGAAGGTGCCGATCTGGATCGTGTTCCATCCGAACGTGCCAGCCGCGTAAATGCCGCCAAAGGCAAACAGCGATACCAGGGCGTCGGTATAGATCATGTTGGCGAGCAGGAATGCCGCGATCGATTTCTGCTTCGGCAGCTCGCGCAGCGTTTGCTTCAGTTCAACCATTCCTTCCCGCAGGCCTTCGCGGATGGAGCGCTTGGCGGGATAATCCGGCGTGAAGACAAACATCGGCAGCGCGAACACCACGAACCAGATCGCTGTGAGGGGACCGGTGATCCGGTCGCCCTGATGGGTAAGGGGATCGAGCCCGAACAGGGGTGTGAACCCGAACAGCGTGTGGCCGCTCTGCGGGCTTGCGGCGAGAAAGCCAAGCACCAGAACGAGGCTGAGAATGCCGCCGACATAGCCCACCGCCCAGCCGGTTCCGGACAAGCGACCGATGCGGTTCGGCGGGACCAGCGTCGGCATCATCGAATTGTTGAACGAAGGCGAACTCGACGCCGATCGATGCAATCCCGTAAGCCGCGAGCAGCGCCGGAATCGTGCTGGGATCGCCGGGCCTTGCAAACCACATCAGCGAGGACCCTATGACCAGGAGTGCGCCGAAGGCGGCGATCCACGGCTTGCGATGACCGCTCGCATCCGCAACTGCCCCGAGCACCGGCGACAGCAAGGCGATGACCAGCCCCGAAGCCGCCGTCGCAAAGCCCCACAATGCCTGCCCGCGCGCCGGGTTGGCCGCCACATGGGTGGCGAAATAAGGCGCGAATACGAAAGTGGTGATCAGCGTGAAAAAAGGCTCCGCTGCCCAGGCGAAGAAAATCCAGCTGATGACGGCGGCCCGCGGAGGATATTTCTGCTGGATGCCCGCATCAGGCGCCGCCGCGGCCGTCCCCGCCATGCAAATAATCCCTATCCATCACGAGGAAGACGTTTTGCCCTTCGTGTCGAAAGCCATATAGCATTGGGGGGCTGCAATACCCTTGCGCTTTTCTTGGCCGAACCGGCCTCAACTACCGACGGATTTTCGATGATGTCCCTGACAGTAGCCATGCGCAGGCTTTTTATCGGCATTGCGTTCGCGGTGATCTTCACGTTGCCCGCAGCAGCACAGGAGCAAGGCCGCGCTCTCTACAAGCCAGCCCCGTCCGACAGCGCTCAGCCGATGGTCGCCGAACGCGGCATGGTGGTTGCCCAGGAAAAAACGGCGGCGCGAGCTGGCGCCGACATCCTGCGGCGCGGCGGCAACGCGATCGATGCGGCGGTGGCAACCGGCTTCGCCATGGCGGTGACCTACCCCCGCGCAGGCAACCTCGGCGGCGGCGGATTCATGGTCATCCATTTGGCGGCTCGCCACGAAGACGTTGCGATCGACTATCGCGAGACTGCACCCGGTGCGATCACATCCGACATCTTCCTTGGCGCCGACGGCAAGCCTGATGCAGCGAAATCACGCGATTCCGCGCTCGGCATCGGCATTCCCGGCACGCCTGCGGGCCTGGCGCTCGCCCTCGAGAAATATGGTTCGGGAAAATTCACGCTTGCGGAGCTGCTGCAGCCCGCGATCGATCTGGCGCGAAATGGTTTCCTCGTCACCGACGATATCGCCGACAGTTTGCCCGGCGTGCATCCGTGGCTGGCGCGCTGGACATCATCGGCCAAGCTCTTTTCCCGCGAGGACGGAACGTCACTGCGCGAGGGCGATACGCTGACCCAGAGCGATCTCGCTGTCACTCTCTCTGCAATCGCGGCACGCGGGCCGCGTGGATTCTACGAGGGCGAGGTTGCCGAAAAGCTGGTGAAGGCGATCAGGGAGGCCGGTGGCATCATGACGCTGGACGATCTCAAATCGTATCAGCCGGCCATCCGCGAGCCGGTGCGCGGTACCTATCGTGGCTACGAAATCGTCTCGATGCCGCTACCGTCCTCGGGCGGGATCGTGCTGCTCGAGACCTTGAACATCCTTGAGGGCTTTCCGCTGCGGGACATGAAGCAAGGCTCGGTGCCCTCGCTGCACGTCCTGATCGAGGCGATGAAACGCGCCTATGCCGACCGCGCGCGCTATCTCGGCGATCCCGCCTTCGTCAAAGCGCCGGTGGCCAACCTGATTTCGAAGGACTACGCGGCAAAGCAGCGCGCGAGCATCGATCTCGACCATGCGACGCCCTCAGCCGCGCTGTCCGCCGCGCAACCACGCGAGGGCAGCAACACCACGCATTTCTCCGTCGTCGACAGCCTCGGGAATGCGGTCAGCAACACCTACACGCTCAATTTCAGCTATGGGGTCGGCCTGATCGCCGATGGAACCGGCGTCCTGCTCAACAATGAGCTCGATGATTTCACCGCAGCGCCTGGCGCATCCAACGCTTATGGGCTGGTCGGATTCGAGGCCAATTTGCCCGGCCCGGGCAAACGGCCCTTGTCATCGATGACGCCGACCATCGTGCTCAAAGACGGCAAGCCGGTGCTGGTGACCGGGTCACCTGGCGGCAGCCGCATCATCTCGACCGTGTTGCAGGTGATCGTCAACGTGCTCGATTACGACATGGATGCGGGTGCAGCCGTATCGGCGCCGCGCCTGCACCATCAATGGCTGCCGGACGAAGTGCGGGTCGAGCGCGGTTTCAGCGAGGACACGCTGGCCGCGCTCAGCGCCAAAGGCCATCACGTGGTGGGGCCGATGGCGCAGGGTTCTGCCAATTCGATCGCCGTGACCTCCAAGGGAACGCTCGGCGCACCCGACCCGAGAACCCGCGGCGCGGATGCGGCCGGGCAATAGAGGGCCACAAACTATCAGGATTTGGAAGAATTACCTCCCGCGTGCGGGCGAAGTGGCTGTAAGCTTCCGCGGAAACGGATACCAACCGGAGGTTTGCCGATGACATCGCTGAAGGGCAAGACGTTGTTCATCTCCGGTGCCAGCCGCGGCATCGGACTCGCGATCGCTCTGCGTGCCGCGCGTGACGGTGCCAACATTGCGATTGCCGCGAAGACGGCGGAGCCGCATCCAAAACTCAAGGGCACGATCTACACCGCCGCCGATGAAGTCCGCGCCGCCGGCGGCAAGGCCCTGCCGATACTCTGCGACATCAGGGACGAAGCGCAGGTGATGGCGGCGATCGACAAGACCGCCGCCGAATTCGGCGGCATTGATGTTTGCGTCAACAACGCAAGCGCGATCAGCCTCACGAATTCGCAGGCAACCGAGATGAAGCGATTCGATCTGATGATGGGAATCAATACCCGCGGCACCTTCATGGTGTCGAAATACTGCATCCCGCATCTCAAGAAGGCCGAAAACCCGCACATCCTGATGCTGTCGCCGCCGCTCGACATGAAAGTGAAATGGTTCGAGCATTCGACCGCCTACACTATTGCAAAGTTCGGCATGAGCATGTGCGTGCTCGGCCTTTTCGGCGAACTGCGGGATGCGGGCGTTGCGGTCAATGCGCTGTGGCCGCGCACCACGATTGCCACCGCCGCGGTCGGCAATCTGCTCGGCGGCGACGCGATGATGCGTGCGAGCCGCAAGCCGGAGATCATGGGGGATGCGGCTCACGCCATTCTCACCCGGCCGTCGCGCGAATTCACCGGGCAATTCTGCATCGACGACAAGGTGCTTTACGCAAGTGGGGTGCGTGACTTCGAGCATTACCGAGTCGACCCGACAGTGCCGCTGGCGCAGGATTTCTTTGTGCCCGATGACGACGTGGCGCCGCCCGGCGTCACCGTGACGCGGCTGGCGACAACGGGCGGCGTTCAGAAATCGGGCTAGCCGGGCGTTCAGCGCCCGACCGCGTAAGGTCCGCCCTTTTCCAGGGCGCGCCTGTAGGCCGGGCGCGCATGAATGCGCTCCAAAAACGCCGTCGATCTGGGGTGACCGTGCTCGAGCCCGCCGCGCGCTGCGGCTGCTTCCAGAGGAAAACTCATCTGGATGTCGGCTGCGGTGAACTCTTTGCCGGCGAACCACTCGCTTTTCGAAAGCTCGCCCTCCCAGAATGCCATGTGCTGCTTGAGCTGCGGGTTGACGAGGGTCGTGAGCGCCTGGTTCGAGACCTTGCGCACGAGGGGCCGCAGCAACGCGGGCGCGCGCTTCGGCATCACGGTGAATAGCAGCTTCAGCAGCAGCGGCGGCATGGCGGAGCCTTCCGCGTAGTGCAGCCAATAGGTGTAACGGAGTCGCTCCGGCGTTTTTTCCGGCGGGATCAGGCGGCCGTTGCCATAGGTGCCGACGAGGTATTCGACGATCGCGCCCGATTCCGCGATGGTGTTGCCGCCGTCGGTGATAACAGGGGATTTTCCGAGCGGATGGACGGCGCGCAGTTCGGGCGGCGCCCGCATGTCGGGCTGACGTTGGTAGCGCACGATCTCATAGGGGATGCCGAGTTCTTCGAGGAGCCAAAGCACGCGCTGGGAACGGGAATTGTTCAGATGGTGGACGGTGAGCATGGAGTCGGTCCTCAGCGGCGGAAGGCATTCATTTGGTGGTGCCAGCGGCAATGACGAAAGTCGAGGCATTCGCGGGCGGATTTGTTCTAGGCGGGTATTATTGACGGTTTGATTTACCCGGATAATATCTCCCTAATTGGATCGCCATCCACGATGGGCTTGCAACCACCCGCTTATGTCGCCTTCGAAGGGGACCGCCGGATCGGCGCCGGTAGTCTTCGCGCGGTGGCTCGTGCCGCGAAAGTGGCGATTGATCGGCGCAGGGGTGCGTCGATCCTGATCTTCGATTCGAGCACTGGCGGCCCCATCGATATCGATTGGCGCGGTGCCCTTGCTGGCGTGGCGGCGCGATCAGAGACGGCAGGCGCATCCGCAAACGTCGCGGCGTCCGCTCCGCGCGGCCCGGGCCGGCCGAAACTCGGCGTGGTCGCCCGCGAAGTGACCCTGCTGCCACGGCACTGGGAATGGCTGGCGCAGCAGCCGGGAGGCGCTTCGGTTGCGCTGCGCCGGCTGGTCGATGAAGCGCGCGGGAGCGGCGAGGGCCGGGATGGCATCGGGCAAGCCCGTGGCGCGGCCCATCGGTTCATGTCGGCCATGGGCGGCAACAGGCCGCATTACGAGGAGGCTATCCGCGCGTTGTTCGCCAACGAGGCCGTCCTTTTCAAGCAATTGATCGCCGCGTGGCCCGCGGATGTGCGTGATTTCGCGCTGGCGCTGGCAGAAACTGCGTTCCGCCGCAAATCGGAGGCCGGTTCCGGTTGATCCCGCGGGCCTGAAGCGCTAGGGTCGATGGAATGACGAATGTCATATAAGAAACTCAGGGAGACCGCTGTGAGCGCGAAAGCCCCGCAATTCCTGTTCGATTTCGGCAGCCCCAACGCGTATCTCAGCCACGAGGCGATCCCGGCGATCGAACAGCGGATCGGCGTCAACTTTGAATATGTGCCGATTCTGCTCGGGGGCATCTTCAAGGCCACAAACAACAGATCGCCGGCGGAAACGCTTGCCGGCATCAGGAACAAGCCCGAATTTCATGCGCTTGAGACCGAGCGTTTCTTGAAGCGCTTCCACGTGAAACCCTATACCTGGAACCCGTTCTTTCCGGTCAACACGCTCAACCTGATGCGCGGTGCCATCGCAGCCCAATTGGAAGGCGCTTTCGAGAAATATGTGGACGCGGCGTTCCACCACATGTGGGTCGAGCCGAAGAAGATGGACGACCCGGAAGTGGCGATGCAGGCATTCACGGCCTCCGGCCTCGATGCCGCAAAATTGTTTGTGCGCGCCCAAGAGCCCGAGGTCAAGGCCAAGTTGGTGCAGAACACGCAATCCGCGGTCGAGCGGGGCGCATTCGGCTCGCCGACCTTTTTTGTCGGCAAGGAAATGTTTTTCGGCAAGGAGCAGTTGCGCGACGTCGAGGAGACGATTTTGGGCAAATAGTGAACCTCGCGGCCGAGAGCCGCGCCAGCGTCGTCTCAAACTAAAAGTCCTCAAGGCAGCCTCATCCTTCGAGCCGCGGCGAAGACGCCGCTCCTTGAGGATGAGAGCAGGAGAAGATGCATGCAAAAGCGCAACGCGACGGTCGCGGTGATCGGTGCCGGCGATTTCATCGGCGCCGAGATCGCAAAAAAATTTGCCTCCGAAGGTTTCACCGTGTTTGCCGGGCGCCGCGACGGCGCCAAACTCGGGCCTCTGGTCAGGGAGATCGAGGAGGCCGGCGGATCGATCGTCGCCCGCACACTGGATGCGCGCAAGGAGGATGAGGTTGCCGCATTTCTGAATGATGCCGACGGCCACGCGCCGCTTGAGTTAACCATCTTCAACGTGGGCGCCAACGTCAACTTCCCTATCCTTGAGACCACGGATCGCGTTTTCCGCAAGGTCTGGGAAATGGCGTGCTGGGCAGGCTTTCTTGCCGGCCGCGAGTCGGCGCGGCTGATGTTGCCGCGCGGCAGGGGCAATGTTTTCTTCACCGGCGCCACCGCCTCCTTGCGCGGCGGCAGCGGATACGCGGCGTTCGCCAGCGCCAAGTTCGGGCTCCGCGCGGTCGCACAATCGATGGCGCGCGAGCTCGGTCCGAAGAACATCCACGTGGCGCATCTGATTATCGATGCCGGCGTCGATACCGCCTGGGTGCGCGAACGACGCGAGCAACTCTGGGGCAAGGACGCGCTTGATAATCCCGATTTGCTGATGCCGCCATCCTCGGTCGCTTCTGCCTACTGGCAGCTTTACCAGCAGCCGCGCAGCGCCTGGACTTTCGAGCTTGAAATCCGCCCGTTCGGAGAAAAGTGGTAGGCAAGAAAAGGTGAATGGACTTTTGTTCCATTCGCTATTCCCTCTCCCGCGCCGGCGCTTTAGATCATGATGCGATTAGGCGGAATCGCATCATGATCCCATCACTTTGTTTTTAGCATGATCTCCGCGCAAACGCGTTCCGCGTTTGTAATCTAAGGGAAAACCGGTTTCCACTTTTCCGGATCATGCTCTAGAACAGCAAAAAGGGGAGTAGAGCATGCGCATTGTTGCGGTCGGCGCCGGCGCGATCGGCGGGTTTTTTGGCGGCAGGCTGCTTCAGGCCGGGCGCGACGTGACATTCCTGGTGCGCCCGGGGCGCGCGGCGGAACTTGCCCGCGACGGCCTTGTGATAAAAAGCCCTAACGGCGATGTAACGCTGCAAAATCCGCCAACCGTGCAGGCCGACAAGCTCAACGAAAAATTCGACGTCGTGCTGTTGAGCTGCAAGGCGTTCGATCTCGACGACGCCATCAAGTCGTTTGCCCCCGCGGTCGGACCGCAAACCGCGATCATTCCGCTCCTCAACGGCATGCGTCATCTTGATGTTCTCGACACCCGCTTCGGCAAGGACCGCGTCCTCGGCGGCTGGTGCGGCATCGCCGCGACGCTGAACGAGCATCGCCACGTGGTTCAGCTCGCACCGGTGTTTCAATCGCTGAGCTTCGGCGAGCGTGACGGCGCCATGTCGAACCGCGTCCGCGCCATCGCCGAGAATTTTGCCGCCGGAAATATCGGTTCGCAGGCCAGCGAAAAAATCGTGCTGGAGATGTGGGAGAAGTGGGTCCTGCTCACGACGCTCGCAAGTTCGACATCGCTGATGCGCGCGGCAATCGGCCATATCCTGGCCGCGCCGGGCGGGCGCGATTTTATCCTCGGCGTTCGCGATGAATGCACCGCCGTTGCAAAAGCCGCCGGCTATGCCCCAGGCGAGGCGTTTCTGACCCGCATCAACTCCATGCTGACGACGGAAGGCTCACCGCTGACCGCATCGATGTTCCGCGACATCAAGGCCGGTGCGCCGGTCGAGGCCGATCATATCGTGGGCGACATGATCGCGCGCGGCGACGCCGCCAAGGTGCCGGTGCCGAAATTGCGGATCGCCTATACGCATCTGAAGGCGTACGAGAACCAGCGGGCGTAGAGCCTTTTCGGTTCTGATTGAATCAGAACCGAGGCTCTAATCTTTTGTTTTGACGCGTTTTCTTCACGCGAACCGGTATCCACTTCGCTCGAAAACGCTATAGGCGTTGGCGGGCAGGAAGGCGCGGGCACAAAGCGCGCTTCATCAAGTTCAAGGTGAAGACTGCTTGAAGTGGGCGAGATAATGCGACAGCGCGGTGATTTCTTCCTCGCTCAACGGAAAGGCGACTTCCGCCATCGCCGCCATGCCGCCGCCGGATCGAACGCTTGATTTGTAATCGTGCAGCGCCTTCACCAGATATTCCTCCCGCTGGCCGGCGACGCGCGCCACCGCTTTCGAGCCCGCATAGGTATCGGTATGGCATGAGGCGCAGCGCCGGCCGACAGCGGCTTGCGCACCTTTCTGCGACAGATCGGGATTGTCGTCGCCGGGGGATTTCGGCGGATCGAGCGAGGCGAAATAGGCGCCGAGATTGCGAATATCGTCGTTGCCGAGCTGTTCGACGATCGGCTGCATCTGCTCGTTCTTGCGCGTACCGCTGCGGAAGAACACCAGCTGCCATTGAATGAATTGATCGGGCTGACCGGCGAGCGAGGGAATGTTTTCGGTTTGCGAAATGCCGTTTTCGCCGTGGCAGGCGACGCACATCTCCGCCTTTTCCTTGCCGGCGGCAAGATCGGCGGCCAGAGCCGGAACGACGGATAACGCCGTACCGCAGAGGCCAACGAGAAGAGACAAGGGACGCATAACTGACATTTCCGGTTTCTGGAGCGGCGCACGCGACGAGGCAGAAACGCAAGGCTGCGGTCACCCGTTCCCGGGCGGCCGCAGCCTCGACATTGTTCAAGCCCTGCTACTTCTTGGCGTAGCTAATGCGGTAGATGGCGCCCGCCCAGTCATCGGCGACAAGGATTGATCCGTCCTTGTCCAGGATGACGTCGGCCGGCCGGCCAAGATAGCCACGGTCCCCCTCGATCCAGCCGGAGGCAAACTCCATCTCCTTGGCGTTCTTGCCATCGGGATCGACGGTAACGCGGACGATCCTCGCGCCCTGATACTTATGCCGGTTCCACGAACCATGTTCGGCAATCAGGATCGAGTTCTTGTACTCGGCGGGAAATTGATTGCCGGTATAGAACTTCATGCCGAGCGGGGCGACATGGGCGCCGAGATTGAGCACCGGTGCGGTGAATTCCGAACATTTGTGACCCATGGCGAATTTCGGATCCGGCAGATCGCCCTGGTGGCAATAGGGATAGCCGAAATGCTCGCCGAGCTTCGAGATCACGTTGAGCTTGTCGCTCGGGATATCGTCGCTCATCCAGTCGCGGGCGTTCTCGGTGAACCAGTATTTGCCGCTGCGCGGATCGACGTCACCGCCGACGCTGTTGCGGACGCCGAGCGCTACCAGTTCGGCGTTGCCGGTCTTGGGATCGACCCGGCGAATCTGCGACACACTGGTCGGCGGGATTCCGATGTTGAAGGGAGGGCCGAACGGCACATAGAACCAGCCGTCCTTGTCCGGAGCGAGATATTTCCATCCATGCGCGGCGTATGACGGCATGTCGTCATAGACCACCTTGCCCGTGCCGAGGTTGTCGAGATTGGCTTCGGCGTTGTCGTATTTGATCAGCTTGTCGACGGCGATGACGTAGAGCGCGCCGTCCTGAAAGGCCAGCCCCGTCGGCATGTTCAGCCCCTTGAGGATGGTCTTGACCTCCTTCTTGCCGCCGTTGTCCTTGATCGCATAAACATTGCCGAGGCCGAACGAGCCGACAAAGAGCGTGCCCTTGTCGCCCCAGGCCATCTGCCGGGCGGCCAGCACGCCGGAGGCGTAAACCTCGATCTTGAAGCCTTCCGGCAGCTTGATCTTCTTGATCAGAGCCGCGAGTTCCGCGTCCGACGAACCGGTCGGCGGCCCTGCCACCGGCGTCAGTCCCTTTTGAGCCTCCGTCTCGTCGCCAAGGAACCAGTCCGGCGGCGGATTGTTCCAGAAATCCTTGGTACCGGACTCGTACTTCTTCAGCGGTTTATCCTGCGCCGCGGCCGGTCCGGCTCCCGCGACAATGACGATTGTTGCGAGCGCAAGAATAGATCGATTGAAAGCCGATTGCATCGCGTCACTCTCCCTGTGGCAGCCGAGCGGCTGCGGACGTTGTTTTGTTTGTCCGCCTACGAAGACGAACTTTTTAGTCTGAATTGAGGTAGCCCAGACCAGAAAAGCTTACCACATCCGCATGCGCAAAGAAGCGCATCGCGCGGATTAGCGGTGGCGGAAGCGGTTCGAGCAGTTTTTCCGGCTTTCTGTTTGACGACATAAACGAAAAGCCCGCCTGCACAGCGGGCCTTCGTCAAGCTTTTGCCAGTTGGGAGAAAATTGGAGCGGGCGAAGGGATTCGAACCCTCGACCCCGACCTTGGCAAGGTCAGAGTGAGCGGATTTCTTCTTCTTCCTCGCGATTGCCCGTTATTGCTTGTGATTGATTAATAAACGCTTTTTCGGTAGCGCCGTGTTACGGGTGCTTGATCGAGTTTTACCTCGTTTACTTTCCGGTGCTTCCCCCGCGCTTCCCCGAGCGCGGGTTGCCCGACGGGGAAGCAATACGGGAGGCGTGGCCTGCCCGATGCGGCAATAACGGAGGCGTCAATGCCCAAGATAACCAAGCGCGCTCTCGATGCTCTTCGGCCCTCGGTCGACGGAAGAGAGGTTTTCTTGTGGGACGCCGGGGACGGCTCCTTGAAAGGCTTTGGCGTTCGAATGAAGCCGAGCGGCGTCGCTTCCTATTTGGTGCAGTACCGAAACAAGGAGGGGCGGACGCGCCGTCTCGCGCTGGGCAAGGTAGGCACGCTGGCCCCCGACGAGGCCCGAAAATTAGCCGGAAACACTTTGAGTGACGTAGCCAAGGGCAGGGATCCCTCGGCCGACCGTCACGCAATTCGCGGGGCGATGACGGTGTCCGAATTGTGCGACTTATACCTCGTGGAGGCGAAAGCGCGCATCAAAGCATCCACCCTCGCTGCGGACATCAGCAGGATCGAAACGCATGTCAAGCCGCTGATAGGGCGGTTCACGGTGCGCAGCCTGACAGCCGCCGATATCGAGCGGATGAAGGCGGACATCATCGCTGGCAAAACCGCAAAGCCTCGCAGGAGGGTAGGGCGTGGAGGCGTCGCTGCGGGCGGCTCCGGTGTCGCCGCTCGCACGCTAGGGATGACGGCAACCATCCTCGAATACGCCAGAAAATCGCTCAACTTGATCAAGGAGAACCCGGCTCGTGGTGTGAAGAAGCCGCCGGATCGCAAACAGCGACGGTTCCTCACGACCGAAGAGATCACAAAACTGGGACATGTTATCCGCATAACCGAGAAGGAGGGAGGAAACGCGGCAGCCTTGGCAGCGATCCAGCTATTGTTGTTGACTGGTTTGCGCCGCATGGAGTGCCTCGCGCTTCGGCGCGCTTGGGTGGACGGCCGCGCGGGCTGCATCCGCTTCGAGGATACCAAGAGCGGCCCTCAACTCCGCCCAGTCGGCAAGGAGGCTATCAAGCTTATCGAAGCTCGGCCTATGCGGGATGATTGTCCTTGGGTCTTTCCCGCCGCACATGGCGAAGGCCATATGATCGGCTTGCCGAAAATCTTGGCACGCATCTGCGCGAAGGCGGGATTGGAGGGAGTAACTGTGCACGTGCTGCGTCATTCTTTCGCTGCGACCGCCGCGGAAATGGGATTTTCAGAATTAACCATTGCGGGTTTGCTCGGACACTCGGTTCCCGGAGTAACAGCGCGCTACGCGCACGTCCCTGATTTAGCACTCGTAGCGGCAGCCGACCGCGTGGCAGCCCGCATAGGCGCGGCGCTTGACGGACATGTGGGAGCCGAAATCGTGCCGCTTCGATCAGTTGCCGTTTGATTAACGGGCTGATCACACTTTCGTGAATTAAGGTTGGATTAAGGAAATCGGAAAGAGGTTGCTGGCACCCGCCCGGCATTGCCGGGCACCTCTAGAAAAGGGTGCCCACATGGAGCCTCATCGATTTCTTCGCCGAAAGGCGGCCTCAAAATATCTTCATGAAGTCCACGGCGTGGTCCGCGCCCCAAGCACACTGGCGAAGTACGCGGTGCTTGGTGGCGGCCCGGTCTTCCAACGCATTGGTCGTGATCCGGTTTATACGCCCGTCAACCTCGATGAGTGGGTCGCCTCCCAATTGAGTGGGCCGATGCGGTCCACCTCGGACAACAAAAACATGCATTCGCAAGGAGGGGTGAAATGACACTCCTCAATCGAACGATTGACATCATTAAGGGTGAACTGCACGTGGCTCTCAAGCGCGAGACCACTGATATCCTTACAATCGGCGGTCTGCTCGCGGAGGCAAGGGAGAAGCTACCGCACGGCGCATGGCTACCGTGGTTGAACAAAGAATTCTCGATGTCAAAGCGGAGCGCCCAGAACTACGTGAAGGCGGCCGAATACGTCACCAAATACGCAACCGTTGCGCATTTGAACCTCGGCCCCTCCGCTCTCTTCCTGATATCGCGGTATGAGCAGCCTGAGATAGCGGACGCAGTAATCAAGGCCGCGAAGGAAAGGCATCTCGGACGCGATGAGGCGAAAGCCATCATCAACAAAACGTTAGCCGAGCTAAATGTCGGCGCTCAATCGCATTCGCGAAGGGGGGTCAACCCGCGAGACCAAGTAGACCTTACGTTTACCGCAGCCGTGACGACACTCGATAGGCTGACCAAAACACGGCAAGCCGACCGCTTCGCAAAAACTGCCGTGAAGCCGGACGTTCTTGCTCGATTGGGTCAACTCCTCATGGACATCGCGACGACCCTTCAGCCCACCCACGTGGCATCGGAAGCAAGCGTAGAAAAGGCGGCGTGAAATGAGCCTCGATGCCAGCTTTGAGGACACGCCGGTTACTGCCACGGTAAGTCCAGCTCCGGAGGCCGCATCGGCGATCGCGGACGCCGGGTTCGCTGATCTGGGCGCGCCTGTCCAGCCCTCCGCGCCGACGGCGAACACAGTGGCTGGCGCGAGCAATGCCTCAGATGCCGATCTTGATGCCCGCGCAGGTGGTCTCCTTGCGAATAAGGCGACGACCAACTGGAATGCCATCGAGCGCTTTATGCGCGCAGTGGTGCCATGGCCGGGGGAAAATGACCCCGGCCACGTCAACCTGCACTTCGACTACATGCCGAAGCCCGGCAAGAAGGAGTATGGCTCGGGGAAGCCCGGCTGGGCGTTCAAGACGCTCGATGGTTTCGTTCGGATGGCTGAGTACGCTAAAGCACAGCCCCGCTACCGCGGCTTCTGGCAATGCATGTCCCTGCAGAAGGACAACGAAGGCCCGAACAAGAGTGGCAACAACTACATGGCCCTCCGCAATGCCAAGAACGCGCTGGCGGTCAAGTCTCTCTGGATCGACCTTGATCTCGACCCCGCCGACCCGAAGAAGTACCCGGACGAGCGGGCCGCCATGAGGGCGTTGCTCATAGTTCTCGCCAAGTACAACGTACCTGCCCCGAGCGCTGTGGTGCACTCAGGGAATGGCTTACACGTCTACTGGTGCAGTCTGACGGTGCTGACCGTCGACGAGTGGAGGCCGCTCGCGGAGGGCTTCAAGGCGCTGCTCCTGAAGGAAGGGGTAAAGATCGACCCAACGTGCACGGCTGATGTGGCGCGTTTGATGCGTCTGCCAACGACCTTCAATCGCAAGGACCTTGCCAACCCAAAGCCAGTGACGCTCATCACCACCACAATTGTCGAATACGATTTTTCCACCAAGCCATTTCAAGACCTGAAGCAGTACGCCGTTATCGCGCCCCCTGCTGCTCCCAAGACCCACTCCGAGTATTTCGAGGCCGCAGCCTTCAATGGCGCGAAGCCGAGCCCGGTGTTCAAGGGGATCGACAACAACGAGAAGCTATCGGCTGGACTGGAGCGGCTGGTTCACCCCAAGGCAGTTTTTGACCAGTGCCCGATGTACGACGAGGCATTGAAGACAGGCGGCAACGGCTACAATCAGGGCCTGTGGATGCTGCAAATCCTCGGTACCACATTCATGGAGGGCGGAAATGACCTCGCACACGCGATCAGCAAAGGGGATGCGCGCTACACCCCGGACGGTACGG
>Ga0210402_10000250_pt1 | contig 61363 bp, 50 predicted proteins | sample IncBWC7MmetaG_FD_161055 | JGI IMG/M metagenome (GOLD analysis project Ga0210402, IMG submission 161055) | Forest soil microbial communities from Barre Woods Harvard Forest LTER site, Petersham, Massachusetts, United States - Inc-BW-C-7-M | ecosystem: Environmental > Terrestrial > Soil >... | reverse complement strand
CAGGATGCGCGACAGGACGGTCTCCGACGCGCTGCGCAGCAGAGGGCCCAGTTTGGCGCCGCGGTTGATGTCGAACAGGACGAGCTCGCTGCCATTGGCCGGCAGGTGGGCATAGAGCCCGGTAATGATCGCCCGCGTGCTCACCGTGAAGTCGACGACGGACTGGAAGGTGAGGACGGGCGGCAGGTGGTCCAAAAGGCCGTCGCGCCCGGCACGCGCGATGCGGTCCTGCAGGGCCGCCGTCAGGCGGTACGACTGACGAGCGCCGTTGATCGGAAAGGAATTGTACTTGAACGGATTGAATTCGGGCAGGATGCCGAGCCACGCCGCCTTGGCGAAGGCGGGAAGCAGCGCCGGCAACGCGGCGATGCCGACGAAGCGCGCGAAGCTCGTGATGCCGATCATCGGCGAGATCAGGATCAGGCGGTCGGGCCGCGCCAATTGCTTGTTGTCGAGCGCATCGAGGGCGTACTTCATCGCCAGCGCGCCGCCGTTGGAGAAGCCCACGATGTGCAGCGGCTTCGAAGGACCGGCCCGCCGCACCGCCTCGCGCACCGCGAGGCGCGTGGCCGCATCCCAGTCCTCCCATTCGACGTCGGTCAAGGCGGCGGGAACGGTGCCGTGGGCCGGCATCCTGATCGCCACCGCGACAAAACCTTCGTCGCGATAGCGGCGCGCGATGTGGCGCAGGCTGTAGGGCGAATCGGTGAGCCCATGCAGCAGGACGACCGCGCCGACCGGCGGCCCGTCGGGCTCGAGGATGTAGGAGCGGTTCCAATCCTGCGCGAAGTGGCCGGGATAGATAGGAGCGCCATCGTAGTAGCGGTTGCCCGGGACGCGGGCTTCGGCATCGAGCTTGTCGGTGACTTCGGTCCGCACGCCGCGGAAGACCGCCTCTTCGGCCTTGAGATAGGCCGCCCAGTCGCTCTTGTCGATCTGATCGGCGTGCATGTCGTGCGGCACGTAGGTATGCCACAGCTCGAGGTCCGGCCCGCGCTGCGAGTCCCAGGCGCGCGCGACCAGAAGAGTCGCGGCGACCACGATCAGAAGCACCAGCACGCGCCTGAGAAATCTGAACAACCTGGCTGTCATTGCGATCCCATCAATTCGCCACCGTCGGCCACACGCGTGTTTTGGGACGCCCGGGATGGTCTGGGGACGGGGTGCCAATCAAAGCGCGCTTCACCGCCTCTAATATGCGCGAGTGGATCCATCATTCAAAGCGACCGGATGAACGCATGGTGGTACATTCTCTGGCCGATTCTACTGGTTTCCACATCGGCACCAATCCATGACCTCTTCAGCGGACCAAAAGCTCTCGCTGCGCGCCCTCGTCGCCCTCGTCGTGGGCTCGATGATCGGTTCCGGCATCTTTGCCCTGCCCTCGGCGTTCGGCCGCGCGACCGGCGGCCTGGGCGCGCTGATCGCCTGGGCGATCGCCGGCGTCGGCATGCTGATGCTGGCCTTCGTCTTCCAGACGCTGGCCCGGCGCAAGCCCGAGCTGGATGCCGGCATCTACGCCTATGCCAAGGCGGGCTTCGGCGAGTACCCCGGCTTCGTGTCGGCGGTGGGCTACTGGATCGGCGCCTGCCTGGCCGACGTCGCCTGCCTGATCCTGATCAAGGCGACGTTGGGCCTGTTCTTCCCGGTGTTCGGCGACGGCACCACGGCCATCGCCATCGTCACCGCCTCCGTCCTGCTGTGGGCCGTGCATTTCATGGTCCTGCGCGGCATCAAGGAGGCGGCGGCGATCAACACCATCGCGACGGTCGCCAAGATCGTGCCGATCGCGCTTTTCATCGTCGTCGCCATCGCCGCGTTCAGGGCCGACCTCTTCGCGCTGAATTTCTGGGGCGGCGAGGAACCCAGCTTCAGCAACGTGGCGAACCAGGCACGCAGTTCGATGCTGGTGACGGTGTTTTTGTTCGTCGGGATCGAGGGCGCCAGCGTCTATTCGCGCTATGCCAAGAACCGCAACGATGTCGGCGTCGCGACGGTGCTGGGCTTCCTCGGCGTGCTCTGCCTGCTCATCCTGGTCACGATGCTGTCGTTCGGCGTGATGCTGCGACCGGACCTGGCGGCGCTGTCGTCGCCATCGATGGCCGGCGTCATGGAAGCCATCGTCGGGCCCTGGGGCAAGGTCTTCATCAGCATTGGCCTCCTGATCTCCGTCCTCGGCAACTACCTGTCGTGGTCGCTTCTGGCCGCCGAGGTCGTGTTCTCGGCCGCGCAAAATCGCACGATGCCGTCCTTCCTGGCTCACGAGAACGAGAACAAGGCGCCGGCCGCCGCCTTGTGGCTCACCAACGGCGTCATCCAGGTCTTCCTGATCGTCTCTTTTTTCGCGGAATACGCCTTCACCATGGCGCTCAAGATGACGAGTGCCATGACGTTGATTCCCTACCTGTTCGTCGCCGCCTACGGGCTGAAGCTCGCCTGGACGGGAGAGACCTACGCCGCCGGCGGCCGCGGTCGCAGCGTCGACTGGACGCGCGGCGCGATCGCGACGGTCTACGCCGCCGGCATGCTTTATGCAGGTGGCGCGAAGTTCATCCTGCTGTCAGCCCTGCTCTACGCGCCGGGCACCATCCTGTTCATCATCGCGAAACGCGAGCAAAGTAAAACGGTCTTTACGCCTGTCGAATGGCTCATCTTCGGGGTCGTCGTCGTCGCGGCAATCGTCGGCCTTTACAGCCTCGCGACCGGCATGATCTCGATCTAGCGTGAATGGAGTGCCGCGCCGATGTCCACGAATCCTTCCCCGGCCGGCGGCGCGCGACCGTCGCAACTGATCGACCTCGCCCTGCAAGGCGGCGGTTCGCACGGCGCCTTCACCTGGGGCGTGCTCGACCGCCTGCTCGAGGAGTCCTGGCTCACCATCGAGGCGATATCCGGCACCTCGGCCGGCGCCATGAATGCCGCCGTGATGGCCGACGGTCACGCCAAGGGCGGCAACCAGGCAGCGCGCGAGGCGCTCGAGGCCTTCTGGCGCAGGGTCTCGCAGTCCGCCCGATTCAGCCCGTTGCAGCGCAGCCCGCTCGATGTCCTGCTCGGCCGCTGGTCGCTCGACACCTCGCCCGCCTACCTCGCCTTCGACATGATGGCCCGCGTCTTCTCGCCCTATGACTTGAGTTTCGGCGCGCCCAATCCGCTGACCAAGGTCCTGGCCGAGTCGATCGACTTTGCACGCCTCGCCAAGGCGCCGATCAAGCTTTTCATCACGGCGACGAACGTGCGGACCGGACGGCCGCGCGTGTTCCGCAACGCCGAACTCTCGCCCGATGCGCTGCTCGCCTCGGCCTGCCTGCCGTCCATGTTCAAGGCGGTGGAAATCGACGGCGAAGCCTATTGGGACGGCGGCTACTCGGGCAATCCGACCATGACTCCCCTGGTGCAGGAATGCGTGTCGGACGACACGATCATCATCGGCATCAATCCGGTGGAACGCCCCGGCGTCCCGCAATCGGCCCGCGACATCCTGAACCGCCTGAACGAGGTATCGTTCAACGCGGTGTTGCTGAAGGAACTGCGCATGATGGCCCTGCTGCGCCAGGTCGCTTCCGCCGGCAACAGCGAGGTGGCGCATTGGTCGCGCATGCGCATCCACCTGATCCGCAGCGGCCTGCTGGACGATCTCGGCTCGTCGTCGAAGCTCAACGCCGAATGGGCGTTCCTCACCCTGCTGCGTGACGAGGGCCGGCGCGCGGCAGACGCTTTCCTGGCCGAGCACGGCAACGATCTGGGGCGGCGCTCCACCCTCGACATTGATCGGCTGCTGGAAGGCGTCTGATGGGCCTTGCCGGCGTCCTGCTCGGCCTGGCGCTGCTGGTCTGGCTGGCCTTCCGCGGCTGGACCGTGCTGCTGCTCGCGCCGGCGGCGGCGCTGCTGGCGGCGTCCTTCGCCGGCGAGCCCTTGCTGGCGCACTGGACGCAGACCTTCATGGGCAGCGCCGCGCAGTTCCTGGCGCAGTTCTTCCCGCTGTTCCTGATGGGCGCGCTGTTCGGCAAGCTGATGGAGGACAGCGGCTCGGTTTCGGCCATCGCGCGCTGGATGACCGAGCGCCTCGGCACCGGCCGCGCCATCCTGGCCGTGGTGCTGGCCGGCGCGCTGGTCACCTATGGCGGTGTCAGCCTGTTCGTCGCCTTCTTCGTGCTGGCGCCGATGGCCGAGGCGCTGTTCCGCGCTGCCGCCATCCCGCGCCGCTTGATGCCGGCGGCGATCGCGCTCGGCACCTCGACCTTCACCATGTCGGCGCTGCCGGGGACGCCCGCCATCCAGAACGCGATCCCGATGCCCTTCTTCGGCACGACGCCCTTTGCAGCCCCTGGCCTGGGCGTGATCGCTTCCACCATCATGCTCGGCTTCGGCCTGTGGTGGCTGGGGCGCGCAGCCGCTGCGGCGCTGCGCCGGGGCGAGGGCTTCGGCGATGCGACGCCCGTGCCCGTGGATGCCGCCGCGGACGATCCGCTGGTGCGCGAGCGAACGACGACGGCGCACGCCTTCGACCCGGCGGAGATCCATCATTCACAAGCGAGCGAAACGCCGCCGCCCATCGTGCTGGCGGCCCTGCCGCTGGTCGTGGTCGTGGCCGTCAACCTCCTGATGTCCTTCGTCGTCCTGCCGCGCATGGACACCGCCTTCCTCGCCGAGCCGCGCTGGGGCGCCACCTCGCTCTCGGCCGTCGGCGGGGTGTGGTCGGTGGCGGTGGCCCTCGCTGCGGCGATCGTGGCGCTGTTGCTTTTGACGGGACGGCGCCTGCCCAACCTGCGGCAGAGCATGGATGCCGGCGCCAATGCCGCGGTCCTGCCGGCCTTCAGCGTGGCGAGCCTGGTGGGGTTCGGCGCCGTGGTCGCGGCCCTGCCGGCGTTCGCGCTGGTGCGCGGCTGGGTGCTGGGCATCGAAGGCGGGCCCCTGGTATCGCTCGCCGTCGCCACCAACGTGCTCTCGGCGCTGACCGGTTCGGCGTCGGGCGGGCTCACCATCGCGCTCGATGCGCTGGGTCCGACCTACATGCAGCTTGCCCAGCAGCACGGGATCGAGCCGGCGCTGCTGCACCGGGTCGCGGTGATCGGCGCGGGCACGCTCGACAGCCTGCCGCACAACGGCGCCGTGGTGACCCTTTTGGCGGTCTGCGGTTCGACGCATGCCAAGAGCTACTTCGACATCGTCATGGTGGGAATCATCGGCGCGCTTGTTGCGCTCGTCGCCGTGATCGCGCTCGGCAGCCTGTTGGGTTCATTCTAGCAGGTGGCACACACTTAGCGCGCCGGTACCGCTCGAGTTTAGGCAGCGATGCCTGGAGGATGGAAGGATCTTCAGGAGCCTCGTTGCCACGACCGTAGTCGCTGGAACACGACGTACAGCAGTGGGATCAGAAAGACGCCCAGCGTCGTCGCCGCGATCATGCCGCCGAACACCGAGGTGCCGATATCCCGGCGGGTCAGCATGGCAGCTCCCGCCGCGACGACGAGCGGAAAAAGCCCCAGCACGAAGGCGAGGCTGGTCATGAGAACCGGCCTGATTCGCATCCTTGCGCCCGCGATCGCCGCTTCCTCGACAGAGACGCCCTGGGCGTGCCGATCCATGGCGAATTCGATAATCAGGATGGCATTCTTGCTGGCAAGCGCAATCAGGACGACGATGCCAATCTGCGCAAACAAGTCGTTGGTCAATCCGCTGATGCGAAGCGCCAGCAAGGCGCCCACAAGCCCGATCGTCACCGAGAGCAGAACGGCAAGCGGCATGGCCCAGCTTTCGTAGAGAGCAACCAGGAAAAGGTAGGCGAACAATACGGCAATCCCGAGAATGTAGCCGGTTTGTCCCGCGACCTGACGCTCCTGCAGCGCGGTGCCGGTCCACTCGAAGGTGTCGCCGGCCGGCAGCACCTGCTGCGATATCCGCTCCATCGCTGCCAGCGCCTCGCCGGAGCTGCGTCCCGGTGCGGGGGTGCCGTTGAAGGTGACGGCCCGGAGGTTGTTGTAGCGCGTGATCTGCTGCGGCCCGATGACTGGCTTGGCCTGCAACAACGAGCGCAAGGGCACCATCTCGCCTTTGGCGTTCGCCACATTGATGCGATAGATGTCGTCGATTTGGCTGCGATCGCCCGCGCCGGCCTGCATGTTGACCTGCCAGATCCGCCCGTAGGCGTTGAACTGATTGATGTAGAATCCGCCGAGAGTCGCCTGCAGCGCCAGGAACACGTCGCTCACGGCAACGCCGAGGATTTGCGCCTTGTTGCGATCGATATCGAGATAGATTTGCGGCGTCTCGGCATTGTAGGTGCTGAAGACGGAGGCGAGCTCCGGCTGCTGATTGGCCGCGAAGATCAGCGCCCGCATCGTCGCGGCAAGTTCGCTCGGACTTTGCTCGCCGATGGCTTCGAGTTCGTATTGGAACCCGCCCGTCGATCCCAGGCCGATGATCGGCGGAAGGTTGAAGGGCAGGACATTGGCGCCGGGGATGCCGATCGACTTCTGCCTGACCGCCGCCATGATGGCGGTCACCGATTCGGACGGGCTCGTCCGTTGCTCGAACGGCAGCAGGCGGACGATCAGAAACGCGCTGTTGGACAACGCCGTGGAGTTGAGCTGGCTGAAACCCACGATGGCCGTGACGGCAGCAACACCCTTCTGGGCAAGAATGATCTTCTCGACTTGGCTTGCAACAGCGTCGGTGCGGTTCAGCGAGGCCGCGGGCGGGAGCTGGACCTCGGTGAAGAAGGCGCCCTGGTCCTCCTCGGGAAGGAACCCGGTGGGGACCGTCTGGAAAAGCACAAAGGCGGCGGCGGCGGCGAGCGCGATCACCGGCAGGCTGAGCATCGCAAACTTCACGATTCGTCTTACGAGCTTCGCATAGCCGTCCTGAATCCATTCGATCGCCCGCCCAACCTTCACCATGGGGCCGCGCTGGATGGCCGGCCGCAGCAGCATCGAGCACAAGGCGGGGCTGAGCGTCAGCGCGTTGATGGTGGAGATGATCACCGCGGCGGACACGGCCGCCGCGAACTGGCGAAACAGCACGCCGGCCAGGCCCGGGATGAAACCAATGGGCACGAACACCGACAGCAGCACGAGGCTGATGGCGATGACGGGTGTGGTGATCTCGGCCATCGCCTTGCGGGTGGCGTCCTTTGCAGGAAGCCCCTGCTCCTCCATGATCCGCTGGACGTTCTCGACCACGACGATCGCATCGTCGACCACGATCCCGATGGAGAGCACCAGGGCCAGCAGCGTAATGGTGTTCGCCGAATAGCCGAGCGCGAGGAGGACGGCGAATGCTCCGATCAGGGAAACGGGGACAGCAACGATCGGCACCAGGGTCGCGCGCCAGCTGCCAAGGAACACGAACACCACAAGCACGACCAGGCCGAATGCTTCGGCGAGCGTGCGGATCACCTCGGTGATGGTCGCGTAGACGAATGTGGTGCTGTCGAACACGATCTGATGGCGCATGTCGTCGGGATAGCGCTGCGCCAGCCGCTGCAGCGCCGCATCGACCGCGGAGGCCGTCGCGACGGCATTGGCTCCCGGAGCGAGATAGATCGCAAGCGACGCCGCGGGCGATCCATTGAACCGACTGAACGTATCGGACGATTGCGCGCCCATCTCGACATGCGCCACGTCGCGCAGGCGGACGATCGAACCGTCCGGGTTGGCGCGGATCACGATGGCGTCGAACTGCGGCACCGTGCTCAGCCGCCCCAGCGTTTGCAATGGCACCTGGAACTGCTGTGCAGGCGCGGCCGGCTGGGCGCCGAGCCGGCCGACCGGGGCCTGGAGATTCTGCTGCTGGACGGCCTTTATGACGTCCCCGGGAACCATGGCGAGCCCGGTCAAGCGATCCGTATCGAACCAGATCCGCATGCTGTAGTTCATTTTCGCAAACAGCTGCGCCTGCCCGACGCCGGGCACCCGCGAGAGTGTGTCGAGGACGTTGATGGTCACGTAGTTGTTGAGGAACAGGCCGTCCCGGGTCCGGTTCGGCGAATAAAACTCGACGACCTGCAGCAGCGCGGCCGAACGCTGGCGGATCGTCAAACCCTGGGCGTTGACTTCCGGCGGCAGCTGCGCTTGTGCGAGATTGGCCCTGTTCTGCACGTTGACCGTATCGATATTCGGATCTGTTCCGACCTCGAAGCTCACGGTCAGCGTGTAACTGCCGTCGTTTCCACTGGTCGACGTCATGTAGATCATCTTGTCGACGCCGTTGACCTGCGCCTCTATGGGCTGTGCGACGCTGGCCTCCACGGTTTCGGCGCTGGCACCGGGAAAGGTCGTGGTGACCACGACCTGCGGGGGAACCAGGTCCGGATACTGCGCCACCGGTATCTGCGTGATGGCTATCAGACCGGCCAGCACCACCACGATCGAGATCACGAAGGCAAGACGTGGCCGCGAGATGAAGATGTCCGAAATCACGGCGTCGCTTCCGGCGCTTGCGTTGGCGCGACCTGCTGGCTGGGTCGCACCTTCTGGATGCCCTCCACGATGACCCGTTCGCCGGCCTCGAGGCCCTGCTCGATCACGATCTCGCTGCCTTCGGGTGCGCCCAGCGTCACACGCCGCTGGACGACCCTGTCGTCCGGACCGACCACCAGCACGTACGATCCGGTCCGATCGAGCTGAAGCGCGGCCTGCGGGATCATGACCGCCTGCTTGGGCTCGCCGACCTCGACCGTCACGTCGACGATCTGCCCATCCCGCAGCCATCCGTCGGGATTGGGCAGCAGCGCTCGCACCGTCAGGGTGTCGGTCCCCTGGTTGACCTGGATATCGAGGAAATTGACCGGGCCGGTGTGCGGATAGTATTGGCCGTTCGGCAGCCTGATTCTAACCACGGCATTTGAGGCGGCGTCGGGGCGGTTGGCGAATCGCTGCTGGAAGTCAAGAACCTGCTGCGTGCTGACCGGGAAGAACACGTAGATCGGATCCTGGCTGACGATGGTCGCGAGCGTCCCGGACGTCGGGCTTACTACGTTGCCGACAGAAACCAGATTCCTGCCAATGCGTCCGTCGATCGGCGCCCTGATCTCGGTGTAGCCAAGGTTGATCTTCGCCTGGTCGAGCGAGGCCTTCGCAGCGAGCACGTCGGCCCGTGCGGAATCATGGTCTGCCACGTTCTGGTCGACTGTCGACTGAGGAACGGCGTTGGTCTTGACCAGCTCCTGCGAGCGCTGGAGCGTCAGCGCTGCGTTCTTCTCGACGGCCTGTGCCTTTGCCAGAGCAGCCTCAGACTGCGCCACCGCGGCCTTGTAGGTGTCCTGTTCGATGACAAACAGGAGATCGCCGGTCTTGACCTGCTGCCCGTCCGTGAAGGCCTGCTTCTGCAGGAAGCCGGACACGCGGGCCACCAGGTTGACGGTCTTGATGGCCTGGGCGCGTCCGACATGGTTCGCCGAACTCGTAACGCTTCGCTGCGTCGCGGCCGCAACGATCACGGCTGGGAGTGGCGGCTGGGCGGCGTCGGGCCCGTCTGCGCACACGCTGTTACGCTGCGCCGCCAGCAACAGAACGCTGATGGCGACGATGCGGGCAATTCGCTTGGAGCGCGCCGGCACCACCTTCCCCACCGGGTTAGGCGGCCTGCGCTCTCTGAGGCGCCCGCTCGGCTCGCGCGGCGCATCGGTTCCCAGCGGTCGCATCCACTGGTCTCGCCTAATAGTCAACAGGATCGCGGATGATCGGGCAGGTCATGCAATGCCCGCCGCCCCGGCCGCGGCCCAGCTCGGCGCCGACGATGGTGATGACCTCGATGCCCTGCTTGCGCAGCAGCGTGTTGGTGTAGGTGTTGCGGTCGTAGGCGAAGACCACGCCCGGCGAGGCGCAGACCAGGTTGGCGCCACTGTCCCACTGGGTGCGCTCGCGCATGTAGGCATTGCCGCCGGTCTCGACGACCCGCATCTTCTTGACGCCCAGCGCGTCGCCCACGGTTTCCACGAACGGCTTCTCGTCCTTGTGCAGCTCAACGCCGCCCGGCTTGTTGCTCGGCCGGTAGGAATAGGCGTGGATATTGTAGACGATGTCGGGATAGAGCAGCACGCAGTCGCGATCGGCGAAGGTGAACACCGTGTCGAGATGCATCGCCGCCCTGAGCTTGGGCATGGCGGCCACGATCACCCGCTGGGCCGCGCCCTGCTTGAACAGCGCCGCCGCGACCTGGCTGATGCCCTGGCGCGAGGTCCGCTCGCTCATGCCGATCAGCACGCAGCCCTTGCCGATCGGCATCACGTCGCCACCCTCGACCGTGGCCAGGCCGTGGTCCTCGGTCGGATCGCCCCACCACACCTTGACCTTGCCGGCGAAGTCGGGATGGAACTTGTAGATCGCCGTGGTCAGGATCGGCTCCTCGTGCCGCGCCGGCCAGAACAGCGGGTTGAGCGTGACGCCGCCATAGATCCAGCACGTCGTGTCGCGCGTGTAGAGCGTGTTGGGCAAGGGCGGCAGCAGGTATTCGGTGACGCCGGCGGCGTCCTTGACCAGGGTGAGCATCTCGCCGCCGTGGGTTTCCGGGAACTCCTCGGTCGACAGGCCGCCGATCAGGGTCTCCGCCAGATCGCGCGGTTTTAGGCCGTTGAGGTAGCTCTTGATCTCGTCGACCAGGCCCAGGCCGACCTGGTTGGGCACCACCTGATTGTCGAGGATCCACTTCTTCGCTTCGGGGATGGCCACGGTCTCGGCCAGCAGGCTGTGCATCTCGACAACGTCGACGCCGCGATCTCGCATCTTCTGCATGAAGTCGAAGTGGTCGCGCTTGGCGTTGTCGACCCACATGACGTCGTCGAACAGCAGGGTGTCGCAGTTGCTAGGCGTCAGCCGCTGATGCGCCCGGCCCGGCGCGCACACCATGACCTTGCGCAGCTGGCCGACCTCGGAGTGGACGCCAAAGGGCGTGGATGACGTGGAAGGTGCCTGTGCCATGTAACGCTCCGTTGTCAGATGGTGATGTAGCCGGTCGCCAGCCACCAGATGCCGACGACGGCGCCGATGACCGCCAGGATGAAGATGACCCAGTCCCAGACGTTGGTGAAAACCGGCTTGCCCTGCTCGCGGCGGGCCCAGAAGTAGAGCGCGGTGCCGGGTGCGTAGAGCACCGCTGAGAGGAGGATGAACTTCAGGCCGCCGGCATAGAGCAGGAAGATGGTGTAGACGGTGGCGATGCCCGCGATGATGAGGTCGCGATTGCGCTCCTGTGGCCGCACGTCATAGGTCTCACCGCGCCGGGTGAGCTTCAGCCCATAAGCAGCGACGAACAGGAACGGGATCAACGACATCGCGCTGGTCAGATTCAGCATCAGGGCGAAGGCGTCCCGCGACCAGTAGGTCGTGATGACGATGAGCTGAACCACGATATTGGTCGCCCACAGCGCCGCCACCGGCACCTTGTTCTTGTTCTCCCGGGCGAACAGTGCCGGCATGTCCCTAGTCTTGGCCGCGGTGAACAGCACCTCGGCGCAGATCAGCGACCAAGCGAGGTAGGCGCCCAGCACCGACACCAGCAGGCCGATGCTGACGAAGACTGCGCCCCAATGCCCGACCACGGCCTCGAGCACCGTCGCCATGGAGGGCTGACGCATGCCGGCGATGTCTGCCCGCTGCATCACCGCGTAGGGCAGCAAGGTCACCAGCACCATCAGCGCAGTCACGATGATGAAGCCGAAGATGGTCGCCCGGCCGACGTCGGAGCGCTCCTTGGCGAAACGCGAGTAGACGCTTGCGCCCTCGATGCCGAGGAACACGAACACGGTGACGAGCATGGTTGCGCGGACCTGCTCGAACACGCTGCCGGTCAGGTCGCCGCCGTACAGGTTTGCGCTAAACAGATCGAGCCTGAAGGCGAAGATCAGCAGCACGATGAAGACCAGGATCGGCACCACCTTGGCCACCGTGACGATGCTGTTGATGACGGCGGCCTGCTGGGTGCCGCGCAAAATCATGAAATGGAACAGCCAGATGCCCGCCGAGGCGACCAGGATCGCCACCGCCGTGTTGCCGTCGCCGAACACCGGGAAGAACGCGCCCAGGGTCGACTTGATCAGCACCCAGTAGGAGACGTTGCCGATGCAGCTGCCGATCCAGTAGCCGAAGGCCGAGAGGAAGCCCGGATAGTCGCCGAAGCCCGCCTTGGCGTAGGCAAAGACACCGGCATCGAGGTCGGGCTTGCGCTCGGCCAGCGACTGGAACACGCGGGCCAGCATGTACATGCCGGTCCCCGCGATCAGCCAGGCGATGATCGCCCCGACCGGCCCGGTGGCGCTGGCGAAGGTCCGCGGCAGCGAGAAGATGCCGGCACCGACCATGCCACCCACCACCATGGTGGTGAGGGCGAACAGCGAAAGCTTTTGTGTCTGCTCCGGCGCCATCGAGTCCTCCCGTTGTGTTTTCCTAGAACCGCCAGCCGAGCTTGAGCGCGGCGCCGACGTGCCACACGGCGAAGCTGAAGGCCTCGATGTTGGACCAGTTGCGCTCGTAGGCCATCTGCAGGTCGATGGCCGGCCGGCCGAACAGCGTGGCGTTCCTGTCCGAACCGAACCACGCGCTCGGCAGCACGAACTCGAGCGTGGCGATCGGCTCGAGGAACCATTCGTTTTCGGTGAAGCCCAAGTAGGGATCGAAAGTGCGGAACATCAGTTCAGCGCCGAGGCTGACGTTCCATTGCTCGTTGATCACGTAGGTCGCCGAGGGGATGGCATAGAACGCCCACGACGAGGGCTCGGGATCGCGGAAGCGGCGCTGAGCGAACATCGTCATGCCGAGCGACCATATCGTTTCGGATAATGTATTGGGCGAGAACGGCACCCGCTTCAAGCTCGCGTCGAAGTTGTAGGTTTTGTTGACTCCGAGATTGAGGTCCTGGCGGGTGGCGAAACGCTCCCTGAAGAACGGATCGAAGTCGAAGCGCGGCGCATAGGCGAAGTATGGCGAGAAGGCTTGGTCGTCGGTGGGGTCGACGTATTGCAGCCGGCCGGACAGGGCGATCTTGTCGAAGTTGGCGAACGACACCGCTGGCTGCCATGCCTGGGTGAAGCGGTCGACCTCGGCGCGGGCGTTGGCGGTGAAGCGCAGCGGCAGGTCGAACACCGGCGTCGACCATGAGGCGCCCAGGATCGGGCTGAACTCCGCCGAGTTGATGCCGGCCGGCCCGGTCACGGGGGCGAGGTTGGCGTTGGAGTTGTAGAACATCGGCAGCAGGCCGTTGATCGTGAACTGCGAGCGCCGCGCCTGCTGCTCGAGCCCCGGCGTGGTCGCGAAGATATTGTCCTGCGGCGTCGTCCCATAGCGGTCCGGCGTGCCGAACATCGCATCGATTCGCGCCGAGTCGCCGTCGCTGTGCGCATCGCTGTGCTGCGCGAAGACTCTGTCGATGGGAGCAACCAGCACAGCAGATGACAGGGCCGCAAGGGCAATGAATCCCCTTGGCAATCGGCCAGACCGCTCCTCTCCAGGCGTAGGCCAGAGCTTCATTGCACTCTCCAGTGTCCGGAAAGGCGTGGCTTCACGCTCAACCCGAATACCCGCATGCAACTGATTCCAGAATGCTGTGCCCGGCTTTTTTTAAAGTCAATTGAAGGGAGGGGATTCCGCGCCCGCAGAGACTAGGTATGCATTTGTCGCGACCCGTCGTGCTCGGCCGTTGGTTCAGATGGACCTTGGTTCACGCGAGCCTCCTCCTTTAGCGTTGCACCTCCAGTCCCGGCGGATCGACCGCAACGCTTTCCTGCGCGGGCTCCTGGATGCGGAACAACGCGACGTAGAGCGCCGGCAGGACGATCAGCGTGAGGATCGTCGCCACGAACAGGCCGCCCATGATGGCGAAGGCCATCGGTCCCCAGAACACGTCGGCGGCGATCGGAATGAATCCGAGCACCGTGGAAATCGCCGTCAGCATGATGGGGCGGAAGCGGGAAAGTGTCGCCTCGATCACGGCGTCCCAGGCGTGCGGCCGCTGCGTTCGCTCGGTCTCGATCTGCTCGATGAGGAGAACCGCGTTCCGCGCGATCATGCCGAACAGGGCGAGAATGCCCAGGATGGCGACGAAGCCCAGCGGCTTGCCGACGATCAGCAGGGTGAAGACGATGCCGATCAGGCCCATCGGGATCACGCTCACGACCAGGAACAGGCGGCTGAAGCTGTGCAGCTGCGCCATCAGGAAGAACAGCATGAGCAGCAGCATCAAGGGCACCTTGGCGAACACCGAGGCCTGCGAATTGGCGCTTTCCTCGACCGTGCCGCCGACGGCGATGTGGTAGTCTTTGGGCAGGCTTTCGCGGAACTTCTCGATCGCCGGCGCCAGCGCAGCGACGGCGCCGGCGGGCGAGACGTCGTGCGGGACGTCGGCCAGCACCGTCAGGGTGGGAACGCGCTGGCGCCGCCAGATCAGGGGATATTCCTGCTTGAAATCGAAGGTCGCGACCTGGCTCAGCGGCACGGTGCGGCCGTTGGGCAGCGGCAGCTGCAGGGCGCGCAAGGTCGACAACGAGCTGCGCTGTTCGTCGAGCGCCCGGGTGATGACCGGTATGAGGTAGATGTCGTCGCGCACCTGCGTGATCGGGGTACCCGCCATCAGGGTGTTGATCGCCTCGGCGATCGTGCGCGAGCTCAGGCCCAGCAGCCTCGCCTGATCCTGATCGATGGTGACGCGCACCTGGCGGGCGGGCTCCATCCAGTCGTAGCTGATCTCCGAGATGTGCGGATCGCCGCCCAGCACTTCGGCGAGTCGCAGGGCGATCGAGCGCACCTGGGAAAGATCGGGACCGCTCACCCGGTATTGCACCGGCCAGCCGACCGGCGGGCCGAGCTCGAGCGGCGACACGCGGCCGACCACGCTCGGCATCTGCTCGGCCATCATCTTCTCGAGCTTGGCCTGCAGCCTGTCGCGCGCCGCGACGTCCTTGGCCACGACGACGGCCTGGGAAAAGAAATCGTTGGCCAGCTTGACGTCGAGCGGCAGGTAGAAGCGGATGGCGCCGCGCCCGACATAGGTACTCCAGCGCTCGACGTCCGGATCGCCCTTGAGGAAGGTATCGAGCCGGGCCGCGATGGTGTCGCTGCCGTAGATCGAGGCGTTCTGCGGCAGAGTCATATCGACCACCAGCTCGGGACGGTCGGAAGCCGGGAAGAACTGGCGCGGCACGAAGGGCGACGCCAGGAAAGCGGCGACCAGGCTGCCCACCGTCACCGCGATGGTGATCCAGCGCACCCTCATCGCGCCGACCAGGAAGCTGCGGAAGACCCGCAGGACGATGTTGGGCCTGGCCGGCTCCTGCGACTTCGGCGGCCGGAGCAGCACGACGCCGAGCAACGGAGCGAACAGCACGGCGACGAACCACGACACGAACAGCGCGATGGTCACGACGGCGAAGATCGAGAAGGTGTATTCGCCGGCGGCGCTCTGCGCGAAGCCGATAGGCACGAAGCCCGCCGCCGTGACGAAGGTGCCGGTCAGCATGGGGAAGGCCAGCGATTTGTAGGCGAAGGAAGCGGCGTCCTCGGTCTTGTCGCCCTGGGCGATGCGCGTGGTCATGACGTCGACGGTGGTCATGGCGCTGTCGACCAGCAGGCTGAGCGCGATGATCAGGGCGCCGAGCGAAATGCGCTGCAGGTCGATGTGGAACATCTGCATGATGGGAAAGGTGACGGCGAGCGTGAGCGGGATCGACGCCGCGACGATGGCGCCGGGCCGCAGGCCGAGGCTGATGATGCTCACCGCCATGATGATGGCGATGGCCTGCCACAGCGAGATCATGAACTCGCCGATGGCATGATCGACGACCGCCGGCTGATCCGACACCAGCGTCGGCTCGATGCCGAGCGGCAAGTCGATCACCGCGTCATCGATCTCCTGCTGTACGTTGCGGCCCAGCGCCAGAATGTCGCCGCCGTTGCGCATGGCGATGGCGAGGCCGATGGCGGGCTTGCCGTTGACGCGGAACATCGGCTGCGGCGGGTCGGCATAGGCGCGGCGGACCTCGGCGATATCGCGCAGCCGGATCATCCTGCCGTTCGACAGGAAGTTGACGTTGAGGATGTCCTGCTCGGAGCGGAAGTCTCCGGAAACCCGCAGCGACAGCTTCTCGTCGCTGGTCTGGAGCGAACCGGCGGGAACGACGCTGTTCTGCGCCTGGACAGCGGCGATCAGGGCGGCGCGATCGATGCCGAGGCCAGCGAGCTGCTGGGTGGAGAACTCGATGTAGATCTGTTCGTCCTGGGCGCCGATGATCTCGATCTTCGACACGTCGGGCACGTTCAGCAAGCGCGAGCGAACCCCCTCCACGTAGTCGCGCAGCTCGCGATGGGAGAAACCGTCGGCGGTGAAGCCGTAGATCAAGCCGAACGTGTCGCCGAAGTCGTCGTTGAAGCCGGGACCGACCACGCCGGCCGGCAGGGTGCCGCGGATGTCGCCGATGTTCTTGCGCACCTGGTACCAGACGTCGGGAACCTCCGATGCCGACGTCGATCCCTTGAGGTTGACGAAGATCGTCGTCAGCCCGGGTGTCGTGTAGCTGCGCAGGAAATCCAGTCCACGCGTCTCCTGCAGCTTGCGCTCGAGCCGCTCGGTCACCTGCTTCAGCGTGTCGTCGAGCGTGGCGCCCGGCCACGCCGCCTGCACGATCATGGTGCGGAAGGTGAAGGCCGGATCCTCATTGCGTCCGAGTCCGAAGTACGAGGACAGTCCCGCAAGCGTGACCACGATCATCAGGAACACGGTGAATGCCCGATGCTTGAGGGCCCATTCGGAGAGATTGGTCACGGCTGGGCTCCCAGAAGACGCACCTTCTGGTCGGGATGGAGGGCCTGCACGCCCGCCGTCACCACGATCTCGCCGCCCTCGAGCCCGTGCGAGATGATCACCGTCGCCGGGTCGAAGCGCTCGACCTGCACGTTATGCAGGGAGACCGTCATGGTCGCGGGATCGACGAGCCATACCGCCGGCTGGTCATTGATGCGTGTCAGGGCGCTGGCGGGAAGCGCGATGCCGGGCGTCGCTTCGAGCTCCATCCGCCCCTTCACTGTCGCGCCCAGGAACATGGCGGGCGGCGGGTCGATCAGGCTGACGCGCACCCGGAAGGTGCGCGTGATCGGGTCGGCCTGCGGATCGACCTGGCGCACCCTGCCCATGGCGGTGATGGAAGGATCGTCGGTCAGGGAAACCACGACCTTGGGATCGGGCGGCGCCGAGCGGATCACCTGGGCCGGCACGTCGAACACCGCGTCGCGGCCGTTCTGGCGGGCGACCTGGAAGATCGTCTGCCCGGCCTGCACCACCTCGCCCGATTCGGCGGTACGCGACGTGATCGAGCCGGTGACCCCCGCCTTGAGCTGCGTGTAGGTCACGCGGTCCTTGGCGATGTGCAGCTGGGCCTCGGCATTGTCGACCTGCGATTGCGCGGTGCGCAGCGCCTGCTGCGCCTGATCGTACAGGGCCTGGGTCGTGAAGCCCTGGGGCAGCAGGATCTTCTGGCGGTCGAAGGTGTTGGTCGTCTCGACCAGGCGGCCTTCAGCCGCCGACAGCGCCGCCTGGGCCGAACGCAGCGCGTTCACTTCATTCTGCGGGTCGAGTTTCGCCAGCACCTGATCGGGTGTGACGCGATCGCCGACATCGCCCTTCCGTTCGATGATGCGGCCGCCGATGCGGAAGGCCAGCGAGGCTTCATTCTCGGCGCTGATCTGTCCTGTGAGGACGACCACTTCGCCGGTGCCGCCCTTCGCGGCGGTGATCGTGCGAACCGGTCGGGCATCGACGGTCTTGGCCTTGGTCTTCTGCTCGCAGCCGGCGACCAGCAGCGCGATCACCGGCAATAGCAGCAAACTGCGCGCCGCGTTGCGACTCACGTTCGGACAGATGGAGCACAGAGCCACGGCGCGACCTCCTCCCTGGATATGCTCGATCGAGATCCACCCAGCGAACGCAATGACACCGACGCGCGTTGTACTCTAGCTTCGAATTGCCCGCACTGGAACGGGCAATCGGTGAATAGCTCGTGCGCCCTTGGTCGAAGTGACGGAAGAGAGTAAAGTTTTCGAAGAGAAGCCAGTCGGGGTCTGAGATGCCTTGCGTCGCCCTTCTCGGATTTTCATCTTGAGCAGCGCCCGAGATGATGGTGCTCCCCGTCCCGCGTGGGTCGCGGCCGGGCGCGCCATTCTCTTTCTTGCCTTCTGGCTCATGATCGCAGGCTACGACCCGGTCGATCTTCCGATCGGCCTGATCGCCGCGGCGGCGGCGACATGGACGAGCCTGCGGCTCCTTCCGAAGGTAAAAGTGCAGCTGCGGCTTCTGTCGCTGGCAACATTCATCCTGCATTTCCTGCGACAGTCGGTGAGCTCGGGTGTCGAAGTCGCCTGGCGCGCGTTCAGTCCGCGGTTGCCGCTCGACCCGGGCTTCATCGTCTATCCCTGCCGTCTGCGGTCGGCTGGCGCGCGGAACGCGTTCTGCGCAGTCTCCAGCCTGCTGCCCGGCACGCTGCCGACCGGCTCCGACGAAAAGGGTGCCCTCGTCGTCCATTGCCTCGACGTCGAACAGCCCGTCGCGGCCAACCTGGCCACAGAGGAAGCGTTGTTCAGCCGGGCGATCGGCCATGACTGAGTTCCTGCTCGCTGCCGCAGGCTTCGTCCTGCTGACCGTAGCGGTGGGCCTGCTGCGCGTGCTGGGCGGACCGGGCAATGTCGACCGCACGATGGCGGCGCAGCTGCTCGGTACGGGCGGCATCGCCGCCCTCCTGCTGGTGGCCGCGGCAACCGGCGTGCGCGGCGCGGAGGACGTCGCTTTGGGGCTCGCCCTTCTCGCCGCTTTCGCCGCCGTCGCCTTGACCAACAGCGCCGCGCCGCCGGAAGGCCGCGATCCCGAATGAACGTCGCCATCGACATCTTCACCATCGTCGCGATCTCGGCCGGCGCCGTCTTCTTCATGGCGGGCACCGTGGGATTGCTGCGCTTCCCCGACTCCTTCACCCGCCTGCACGCCTTGACCAAAGCCGACAATCTCGGTCTCGGCCTGATCGTGCTCGGCCTGCTGCCACAGGCCAGCGGCCTGCTGGGCGCCCTGAAGCTCGTCGCCGTCTGGGTGCTGGTGCAGCTGGCCGGCGCCACGGTGGCGCAGCTCATCGCCCACGCGCTGCGGCGCAAGGGCCCTCCCACATGAAGGGGAGCCGCATGACGGGGCCCGCATGAGCGTCATCCAGGCTTTGGATATCGGCCTTGCCCTCCTGGTGCTGGCGGTCGCCGGCTGGACCATCGCCGCGCGCGAGGCCTTCGCCTCGGTCGTGGGCTACGTCGCCTACGGGCTGCTGCTGTCGCTGGTCTGGGTCCGCCTGTTCGCGGTGGATGTGGCCTTGACCGAGGCGGCGATCGGCAGCGGCGTGACCGGCGTGCTGCTGATCAGCGCCGTCGTGCGGTTGCGCAAGACCGAGGCGCCGGCCGCGGCGGAGCGCCCGGGCGTCGTGCTGCGTGCCCTGGCGGCCGCACTTTGCACGGTGGTCGCGGCCGCGCTCGCCGCCGTCGTCCTGCTCATGCCCGATCCCGGCGCGACGCTGGCGCCCGAAGCGGGCCAGCATCTTGGCGAGCTCGGCGTCGGCAATCCGATTACCGCCGTCCTGATCGCCTATCGCTCCTTCGACACCATGCTCGAGAAGGTCGTGCTGATCCTGGCCGTGATCGGTGTGTGGTCGCTCGCGTCCGACGGCAATTGGGGCGGCGTCGCCGGCCCACGGCGCGGCGCGCGACCGGAAGGCGCGCTCGCCTTCCTCGCCCAGTTGCTGCCGCCGCTTGGCATCGTGGTCGCCATCCACATCGTCTGGGTGGGCGCGAACGAGCCGGGCGGCGCCTTCCAGGGCGGAGCGATCCTGGCCGCCATGGCATTGATCGTCCTGATGGCGCGGCTCACCGAAGCGCCCGAGATTCGCCGGCGATGGCTGAGGCTGGCGCTGATCGCGGGGCCGGCGGTGTTTCTCGTGGTCGGCATCGCAGGCTTCGCCATACCCGGCAGCTTCCTTGCCTATCCCGCGGGCTGGGCCAAGCCGCTGATCCTGCTCATCGAAGCGTTCATGACGCTCTCGATCGCCGCGACCCTTCCCATGCTCGTCATCGGCCCGCCCGACCGGCCGCCGTCATGAGCGCCGCGATCCTCGCCGGACTGACGGGCGCAGCGCTGGTCGGCCTCGGCCTCTACGGCCTCCTCACCGACCCGCACCCGCTGCGCAAGATCCTCGCCTTCAACATCCTGGGCAGCGGCGTCTTCCTGCTGTTCGGCATCATCGCGCGCAAGGGCGCGGCCGCCGGCTTCGCCGCCGATCCGGTGCCGCAGGCGATGGTCATCACCGGCATCGTCGTCGCCTTCTCGGCCACCGCGCTCGCGGTGACGTTGCTGCTTCGGCTCTTCCAGGAAACCCGCCGCGCCACGCTCGAGCCCGATGCGCCGGCCAAGACGCCCGATGCCGGAGTCGATGGCTGATGCTGGCGATGGCGCTCGCCCTCGCGACCACGGGGGGCGGGTACCTGCTCGTGCTCGCCGTCATCGTGCCCGTCATCGGCATGCTGCTGTCGCTGGTGGTGGGCGGGCGCCATGCCGAACGCATCGCCTTCGCGCTGATGCCGGCCGGACTCGGCCTGGCGCTCGCCATCGCCATCGAGGTCTGGGTCACCGGCCAGCCGCTGGTCTATATCCTGGGCGGATGGCCGCCGCCGCTCGGCATTGCGCTCCGCGCCGACGGCTTCTCCGCCGTCATGCTGGTGACGGCGGCGCTGGTGATCGCGGCCGCCGGCTATTTCGCGCGGGGCGGTTTCGCCACGCCGCCGGGGGTCGCGGAAAAGCGCGCGCCGCTCGCCTTCTGGACGCTGCTGCAGGGGCTCTGGGCGGCGCTGGCCGTCGTCTTCCTGGGCGGCGATCTGTTCAATCTCTATGTCGCGCTGGAACTGCTGACCTTTGCCGCCGTGCCGCTGGTCTGCCTCGACGGCCGTCCCGAGACGCTGGCGGCGGCGCTGCGCTATCTGCTGTTCGCGCTGTTCGGTTCGGTTCTCTACCTGCTGGGTGCGGCGCTGCTCTACGGCACCTACGGCACGCTCGACATCGTCCTGCTGGCCGACCGCACCGCCGCCGAGCCTCTCGTGGCGCCTGCCGTTGGCTTTGCGGCCGGGCTGATGACGGCGGGGCTGCTCGCCAAGACCGCGCTGTTCCCGCTGCATCTGTGGCTGCCGCCCGCCCACGCCAATGCGCCGCCGCCGGCCAGCGCCGTGCTCTCGGCGCTGGTGGTCAAGGCGTCGTTCTTCCTGATCGTGCGTCTGTGGTTCGATGTGATGCCGGGGCTCGCGAGCGCGGCGGTGACGACGCTGTTGGCCGCGCTCGGCGCGGCGGCCATCCTGTTCGGCAGCGTACTGGCCTTGCGCCAGGCGCGCCTGAAGCTCCTGATCGCCTATTCCACCGTGGCGCAGATCGGCTACCTGTTCCTGATGTTCCCGCTCGCCATCGGCGGGCATCCGTGGAGCGCCGAAGCGTGGAGCGGCGGCGTGATGCAGACTCTGTCGCATGCCTTCGCCAAGGCGGCGATGTTCCTGGCGGCGGGCGTGGTCTACGAGCAGCTCGGCCATGACCGCATCGCCGAGCTGCGCGGTATCGGCCGGGCCATGCCGATGGCCATCTTCGCCTTCGGCCTGGGCGGGCTCTCGCTGATGGGGCTGCCACCGAGCGGCGGCTTCGCGGCGAAATGGCTGCTGATGCAGGCGTCGGTGGAAAGCGGCCAGTGGGCGTGGGCGGTGGTGATGCTGGTAGGCGGCCTGCTGGCCGGCGGCTACGTCTATCGCGTGGTCGCGCCGGCGCTGGACCGCGCCACCGTCGCCCTGAAGGCGCCCGCCTCGCGGCGGCGCGAGGCGGTGGCGCTGGCCTTGGCCCTTGGCGCGGTGCTTTTGGGCTTCGCGCCGCCGGAGTTCTTCGACCTGCTGCAGATCGGCCGGCCGGTCGCGATGGCTGCTTTGCGATGAGCGGCACGGGTACGCTCGGCACGGCGCTGCTTGTTGCCACTCTGGCCGTGCCGCTCGCGCTCTTGTTGGCCTGCCTGTCGCGGCGCCTGCGGAACAATATGCCGGCGCTGCTGGTGCTGGCGCCCCTCCCCGGTCTCGCCGCGGCGCTGCTGGCGCTGGGCGGGATGCCGCTCGCCTTCGATCAACCCCAGCTCGGGATCAGCCTGGCGCTCGACGTGCCGGGCGCCCTGCTGCTGGGCGTCGCGGCGCTGCTGTGGAGCGTTACCGGGGCCTATGCCTTCACCGACTTGCGCGGCAAGACAAACGCTGCGCGCTTCAGCGTGTGCTGGCTGCTGACCCTGACCGGCAGCCTCGGCGTCTTCATCGTTGCCGATCTCCTGGGCTTCTATCTTTTCTTCGCGCTGGCCAGCCTGCCCGCCTATGGGCTGATCGTGCATGACGACGACGACCCGGCGGCGCGCCGCGCCGGCGGGGTCTACATGGCGTTCACCGTGCTGAGCGAAGCCTTCCTGCTGCTGGGCTTCGTGCTGCTCGCGGCCGGCGAATCGCACGGCAGCCTGCAGATCCGCGACGTCGTGGCGGCGCTTCCGCAATCGCCCTGGCGCGATGCAGCGCTTGTCTTCACGGTTGCAGGCTTCGCGCTCAAGATCGGGACGGTGCCGGCGCACGGCTGGATGCCGCTCACCTATGCGGCGGCGCCGATTCCCGCCGCATCGGTCCTGAGCGGCGCCGGCGTCAAGGCGGGCGTCATCGGGCTCATACGCTTCCTGCCTTTCGACACGGCGATGCCGGGCGCCGGCGAAATGCTGGTGGTGCTCGGGTTTTTCTCCGCCTTCTACGGCGTGGCGATCGGCATCACGCAGGCCAACCCCAAGACGGTGCTAGCCTATTCCAGCGTGAGCCAGATGGGCGTGATCGCCGCCGTGCTGGGCATGGGCCTCGCGGCCGGCGACCACAGCGTGGCGCTCGACACCGCCTTCTATGCCGCGACGCATGTCCTGGCGAAGGGCGCCCTCTTCCTGGCCGTCGGCGTCACCGCCGTGACCGCCGCGCGCCGCCTGCGGCCAACGCTGCTCCTGGCGGCTGTACTGGCGCTCGGTCTCGGCGGACTGCCCTTGACCGGCGGCGCCCTGGCCAAGCTCGCGGTCAAGGCGCCGCTCGGCGACGGCGTCGTCGGCCTGCTGGCCAACCTCTCGGCGGTCGCCACGACCCTTCTCATGCTGCATTTCTTGCAGTGTCTGGCGCGGACCGCCGCGCACGAGCAGCAGGCGCCGGCAGGTCTCGCCGTGCCCTGGCAGGCTATGGCGCTGGCGTCTGTCGCCGTCCCCTGGCTGCTCTATCCTTTCGCCGGCGGCAATGTCGCCGATGCCCTTGCGCTTGCCGCCCTGTTCGACGCCCTTTGGCCGGTTCTGATCGGCGCCGCGCTGGCGCTCGCCTTGCGGCGTTGGCAGAACCGTCTGCCGCCCATCCCCGCGGGAGACATCGTCGAACCGGCAGAGCGAGCCTTCAGCGCGAGCTACGCCGTCGGCAGCGCGATGGAGCGAGCCGACGGCTGGCTCCGGCAATGGCCGGCAGCCGGCCTGTCGCTTCTGGCGATTGCCGTCGTCCTCGGCGCGGCGACTCTGTTTGGATCATGAGGGCTGCGGCGTCGGCATGTCCTTCATGCGTCGGCCGCTCGATTCGTCCGCCACCATTCGGCTATAAGATGGCCGCATGAGCAATGCGCCGGAAATCGTTCCCCTGTTCGCTACGCCGCTCGTTCTCTTCGACGTGCCGGATGCGGCGGCACTCAACGCCGAGCTGCGCAAGGTGATCGTCGAGCGCGAGAAATCCCATCCCACCACGCAGCATTCCAACCAGGGCGGCTGGCAGTCGAGCCATGACATGGAGCGCTGGGGCGGCGCGCCGGCCATCAAGCTCCTGGCCATCGGCCGCAATACCGCCAACCGCGTGACGACGGATCGCGAGGGCAAGCCCATCAACAACCCCTACCCCGGTTATTTTGCCGTGACCTGGGGCGCCAACATGTGGGCCAACGTCAACCGCAGCGGCCACGGCAACGAGTTCCACTCGCATCCCGGCGGCTACTGGTCCGGAGTCTATTACGTCGACGATGGCGGCATCGCCGATGATCCGTCGCTGGGCGGCGAGCTCGAATTCATGGATCCGCGCGGGCCGATCTCGGCGGTCTATGCGCCGCATCTCGCCGTTGCCATGCCGGGTGGCCTGAAAGCCGGCTCCAACGAGCCGGTGATCCCCAAGGCCGGCCGGCTGGTGATGTTCCCGTCCTGGCTGCTGCACCAGGTGCGGCCTTATCGCGGCAACGCCGAGCGCATCTCCATCGCCTTCAATCTCACGGTCTGAACGGCGCCGCGATTTTCCGCTTGCAAGGTCGCGGCGAAGCGACGCTACTATGCGCCGCCGTTCGATTTCCTCGCTGCTCCATCAAGTAGAGTCGTAACGAGTGCGTACCTGCTGATCCGTCGCGTCCGATTAAGCGGCCCGGTAAGCGCAGCGTACGACCGAACCTCGGTCGTTTCACCGCAAGTGTTTTGAGCATCCGACGTCTCGAACGTGGAGGGGCACGTGAAACGCATGCAGGGCGTCGTTCTTGCCGCTTTTGTCATGGCGCTGGCGGCGGCGCCGATCGGTTCGGCGACCGCACAGAAACCAGGCGGCATCCTGAAGATCTTCTTCTTCGACAGCCCGGCCACCATGTCGATCCACGAAGAATCGACGATCGCCGGCCAGGGACCGATGATGGGGGTCTTCAACAACCTCGTCATGTACGACCAGAGCGTGCCGCAAAGCGGCATGAAGTCGATCGTTCCCGATCTTGCCCGCGAATGGTCATGGGACGCGGCCGGGACCAACCTCACGTTCAAATTGCGCCGCGGCGTCAAATGGCACGACGGCAAGCCGTTCACCGCCCGCGACGTCAAGTGCACCTGGGATCTGCTGCAAGGCAAGGCGAGCGAGACGCTTCGCGTCAATCCGCGCAAGACCTGGTACGGCAACCTCGACACGGTGATCGTCCAGGGCGACGACGAGGTGACGTTCAGGCTGAAGCGGCCGCAGCCCGCCTTCATCGCCTTGCTCGCGTCGGGGTTCTCGCCGGTCTATCCCTGCCATGTCTCGCCGGCCGAGATGCGACGGCGTCCGATCGGCACCGGCCCGTTCAAATTCGTCGAGTTCAAGCCCAATGAGTCGATCAAGGTCGCCCGCAACCCGGACTACTGGAAACCGGGACGACCCTATCTCGACGGCATCGACTACAAGATCATCAAGAACCAGTCGACCGGCGCGCTGACCTTCGTCGCCGGCGAGGTCGACATGACATCGCCCTATTTCCTGCAGGTGCCGGTTCTGAAAGACATCAAGGACCAGGCGCCGCAGGTCACCTGCGCGCTGGTGCCGTCGAACGTGCAGCGCAACGTCATCATCAACCGCGAGGCGGCGCCCTTCAACAATCCCGAACTGCGCCGGGCGGTGGCGCTGACCGTCGATCGCCGCGCCTTCATCGACACGCTGACACAGGGCAAGGGCGATATCGGCGGCGCGCTGCTCGCCCCGCCCGAGGGGATCTGGGGCATGCCGGCCGATCTGATGCAAGAGCTGCCGGGCTACGACCCCGACGTGGCCAAGAACCGGACGGAGGCGCGCAACATCATGGAGAAATCGGGCTACGGCGCGGACAATCGACTGAAGCTCAAGGTGTCGACGCGCAACATTCCGCCCTACCGCGACCCGGCGGTGATCCTGATCGACCAGCTCAAGAAGATCTATATCGACGCCGAGCTCGAGCCGCTCGACACCACCCAGTGGTATCCGAGGGTGAGGCGCAAGGACTACACGATCGGCGCCAACCTCACCGGCAACGGCATCGACGATCCCGACCAGGCGTTCTATGAAAACTATGCCTGCGGCTCGGAAAGCAACTACGACGGCTACTGCAACCCCGAGATCGACGAATTGTTCGACCAGCAGTCGATGGAAGCCGACCAGGACAAGCGCCGGAAGCTGGTCTGGAACATCGAGCGCCGCCTGGCCGAAGACGTCGCGCGGCCGGTTCTCTATCACAACCGCTCGGGCACCTGCTGGCAGCCCTACGTCAAGAATTACGTGCCGATGATCAACAGCATCTATAACGGACTGCGGATGGAAGACGTCTGGCTGGACAAGTAGGCGGAGGCGACGGGCGGACCGTCAAGGGCGCGCCTTGGGCATATGGGCAACGAGGCGAATGCCGCCGAGACTGCCGCTGTCGTAAAGCTGCGCGATCACGGCGTAGAATTTCTCGTGTGCCAGATAGGCACCTTCACCATGAACGCCGCTATAGGCCGCGCGGTTCTGCCGCCAGATGCGCAGACGCTCCGCGGCATATGGCGCCCAGTCGCCCGTGAGGTCCGTCGTGGCGATCTCCACGAAGCCCGCCGCGCGGAGATCGGCCGCATAGTCCGCTGCGGGGGTCACCGTGATGCCGTGCACGATGTCGCGCAGATCGGCCAAATCCCGCGGCGCGAACGGCGTACGCTCGGAGAGATCCTCGACATAGCATTTGCCGCCCGGCCGCAGCGCTCGGGCAAGCCGGGCGAACAAGCGGGGACGGTCGGCGATGTGCAGGATGGCAAGCCAGCTCACGACGGCGTCGAATTCCGCGAGCGGCAGCGGGCAGATGAGCGCATCGCCGCAGAGATGCGTCACCCGGCCCTCGAGACCGGAGCGAAGGGTCAGATCGACGCCGATCCGGTGCAACTCCGGCTGCAGCTCCAGCGCCGTGACGTGACATCCCGTGGTGTGGGCGAGGTAACGGGCGGGGCCGCCGATGCCCGATCCGACGTCGAGCACGCGGCTCGCAGGTCCAAGCCCGAGCGCCTCCGCCGCCGCGCGGATGGCGTCGGTGCCGTGATAGTGCCATTGATCGATGGCAAAGAGCTGCTCGGGCCGAATCGACTCGCCCGGACCGATACCGAGTGCCGCCAATGCCCGCGCGACCCGATCGAGGTGCGTGTAGAGCGGCATCGAACTGATCGCCGTTTGGTCACTCATGGTCGCGGTCTCCTCGAGTCGTCGACTGAATCAGGGCGAGCACCCGCCGGCCCAGCACCGTGGCGGAGTCGGCAAGATCCAGGATGACGTCGAAGTGATTGCGGTTGGCGTTCTCGATTTCGACGCAGTCGGTGCCGGCTTCACGCAGCGCCTGGGCGAAGGCCCGGCTCTGGCGCTTGAACTGATCGGTTTCGATCTCACCCCAACAGACGAGGCTTGGCGGGAAGCCCGTCAACGGCTGGCGTAGCGGGCTGTTGCGCGCAGCCGAGTCGGGATCGAGGCCCAGCGCGGCGTCGATCGATGTGCCGATCAGCGGCTCGAGATCGTAGATGCCCGACACCAGCACGGCGCCTTTCACCGGGCTGCCGCCGGGCGCACCAGGAGAAGCCGGAAGAGCGGCCATGGCCGCCAGATGCGCACCGGCCGAACTGCCGGCAACAATGAGACGGTCAGGATCGATCCCCATCGCTTCGCCAAAGCGCCCCAACCAGCCGACGGCGGCGCGACACTCGGCGACGATGTCGGAGAGCGTGGCGGCTGGCGCCAGCGTGTAGCCGACGGCGGCATAGGCAATGCCATGTGCCAGGTACTGCGGGGCCGCGAAGACGGAGTCCTCCTTCGAAAGTTCCTGCCAATAGCCGCCATGAAAGAACACCAGGACCGGGGGCCTGGCCACGCCGTCGGGCATGAACAGATCGAACGTCTGCTGCTCCGTCGTCCCGTAACGGACCGTCGCCGGAAGGCGAGACTGCCGTGCGGCCGCACTCAGGTCGGCGTAGGCACGAATGTAGGGTTGATAATTGCCGCCGATGCATGAGCTCGGCGAGTACTCGCGCTCGCGGTCTTCAAGGGAAAGCTTTTGCCAATCGAGTTTCCGGTTGCGGGAGGCGGTCATCGCTACAAGTTCGTGCGCAGCCGCCAGAGTTCGGGGAACAGCACGACGTCGAGCATCTTGCGCAGGTAGCCTACGCCGCCGGTGCCGCCGGTGCCGCGCTTGAGACCGATCAGCCGTTCGACCGTGGTGACGTGGCGGAAGCGCCACACCCGGAAGGTGTCCTCGAGGTCCATCAGCTCCTCGCCCAGCTGGTAGAGATCCCAATGGGCTTGCGGCTGGCGATACGCCACCAGCCACGCCTGTTCCACCTCGTCGCTGTCCACATAAGGCTGCGTCCAGTCGCGCTGCACATGACTTGCGGGAACCGGCAGCCCGCGGCGGGCCAGGAGGCGCAACGCCTCGTCGTAGAGCGACGGTGCTTCGTAGGCCGCGCGCACCCGCGCCAGCAGGTCGGGTCGATGCTCATGCGGCTTCAGCATGATCGGGTTCTTGTTGCCGAGCGAATACTCGATGCAGCGATATTGGTAGCTCTGAAAGCCGCTGGACGCGCCGAGAAATGGCCGAATGGCGGTATATTCCGGCGGCGTCATGGTGGCCAACACGTCCCAGGCATGCACCAATTGCTCCAGGATGCGCGACACCCGCGCCATCATCTTGAACGCGTTGCCCAATTCGTCCGCCGCGATGCACCGCTTGGCGCCACCGAGCTCGTGCAGCATCAGTTTCATCCAGAGTTCGCTGGTCTGGTGCTGCACGATGAACAGCATCTCGTCATGGGCAGGGGAAAGCGGCTTCTGCGCGCCGAGGAGCGCGTCGAGCTGCAGGTAGTCGCCGTAACTCATGGAGCGGCTCAGATCGAGCTGGGCCTTCTCGTCCTGGACGATCTTCTCGGGAGACGGCGGCTTCGGATCGCTGGGTGCCTGTCCGGACATGGCATCCAGCCTAACACAGCCAGGGTTGCGTGCCCGCCTCGATCCACCGGCATTGCGTCAATCGAACAACGTCGCCAGCCGCTGCTTCATCTGATCGGCGATGTAGAGCGCCAGAGCCTGGATCGTGGAGGTCGGGTTCACCCCGCCTGAAGTCACCCAGATGCTGCCATCGACGATGAACAGGTTCTTCACGTCGTGGCAGCGGCCCCAGCCATTGACCACCGACCGCTCCGGATCGTCGCCCATCCGCGCCGTGCCCAGGAGGTGGCCCGGGCTGTTCAGCACGGTGCGCGACGCATGCAGGCGCTTGGCGCCGGCTTCGGTCAGGATCTCCTCGGCCCGGGCGATGCCGTGCTCCATCATGCGGCGCGTGTTCTCGCTGATCGCATAGTCGATGCGCGGCGCCGGGATGCCGTGGCTGTCCTTCAGCACGGGGTCGAGGGTGACGCGGTTATGCTCCTCGGGGAGATCCTCGCAGGCGACGCCGATCCCCACCCGGTGGCCGAGCAGCTCGCGGTAGACGCGATGATGGTCGCGCCCCCAGGGCAGGCGACCGGTCGCGGCGGCGGTGATCGCCTCGTTCGCCGGGCCGGTGCCGCGGTTGAATTGCAGCGTGTAGCCGCGGACGAAGCCGCGCGCGGGATCGGTCTCGTAGAACTGCTTGCTCCACATCGAGGTGATGGGCGCGCGCCCGCCATCCAGCGCCTCCTCGACATAGCCCGACACGATCGGCCAGGGATGCAGCATCAGGTTCTTGCCGACCAGGCCCGACGAGTTGGCGAGCCCGTTGGGAAACCGTGCCGAGGCCGAAGCGAGCAGCAGGCGGGGCGTGCCGATCCCGTTGCAGGCCACGATCACGACCTCGGCCGGCTGGAAGTGCTCGCGCCCGTCGGCGTCGTAGTAGATCGCGCCGGCGGCCATGCCGTGCTCGTTGGTGGTGATCTCGCGCACGCGGCAGCGCGTGCGCAGCTCGACGCCGGCACGGAGGGCGAGCGGCCAGTAGGTGATGTCGGTGCTGGCCTTGGCCCCCTGCGCGCAGCCCGGCGTGCAATGCCCGAGGTTGATGCAGGCCGCCCGTCCGTCATAGGCGGTGGTGGCGATGGTGGTGTCGGAGGGCCACCAGTGCCAACCCAGCCTGTTCATCGCCTTGGCATAGTGCGCGCCGGTCTTGCCCAGCGGGATCGGCGGCATCGGCGGGTTGCGCGGCGGTACGCCCGGATCTCCGGCGAGGCCGGATACGCCCATCATCCGGTCGTTCTCGTCGTAGAAGCGTTCGAGCGTCCAGTAGTCGACCGGCCAGTCGTCCGCCACGCCATCCAGCGACTTCACATTGAAGTCCGACGGGTGCATGCGCGGCCAGTGCGCCGTGTAGATCACCGTGCCGCCGCCGACGCCGTTGAAGTTGGCGATCTTCATCAGCGAGTTGTCGTCGTTGACCGGATAGTCGGTGTCGCGCCCGCGGCGGTTGGGGCTTATGTCGAAATCCGTGTAGCGCCGCGCTTCCCAGTCGCGGCCGTTGCTGGGCAAGTCGGTCGACCTGACCCAGTCGCCCTGTTCCAGGCACAGGATGCGCATTCGGGTTTCGGCCAGGCTCCAGGCCACCGCGGCGCCCGAGGCGCCGGACCCGATGATCAGCACATCGACGCGCTCGTTGCCGGCCATCTCAGCGTTCCCCGGCAGTCGTGGTGCGGTCGTCGCGCCAGAACGGCGCGCGCTTGCGCACCGCGTCGAGCAGCGACCAGTCTCCCTGCTCCAGGACGTAGCCCTTCGGGAAGGGAGCGCGGGCCTCCAGCCCCAGCGCCAGCAGCACGCGGTCGTCGCGGTAATAGGCGCCCAGGATCACCCGCCCGAGGGCCACGGCCGGGGCGCCGCCGTGGGCGTAATAGTCGTTGATCAGCGCTTCCTTCCCGTCGCGGTCCAGGTCGGCGAAGCCGCCAACCGACTTTGCCGCGATCGCCGCCACGGCCTGGCGGACCAGGGGAAGGTCGCGGCCCACGGACCGCGCGATGTCGGCCAGGATGGCCGGATCGTCGGCGCCGGGCACGCCGAAGGCGGGGTCTGCAGGGATCATCGTCCCGGCGATGTCGCCAAGGTCGCGGATTTCTGCGGCGGAGAGTCCGGTTTCGGCGTCGTTGCCCATGAGGGTCAGTCTACAGCAGGTCCAACGACTTCCTGAATTATCGGTTGGTTCGTATCGCGGAAGGCTTAGCCTTTGCGCGCGGTGCCAAGCCGGTTAGTCTCACCAACAAGAAGCTCAACAACAATTTGCCGAAGATGGGGGAACGCATGCGCTTACAGCGTCGATCGCTCACCAGTCTATTGCTCGCGACACCCTTTGCGACGGCCGCCCTGCGCGCGTCGGCACAGGACGACGAGGCCCTTGCGTACTACCGCCAGGCCAAGATCGACTGGCGGCAGGCCGCAGGCCAGTCGCTCACGATCGGGTTGAACAAGCACCCGTTCACCGAATCGCTGCTGCCGCTCATCCCTGAGTTCAGGCGCCTGACGGGCATCAACGTGGATTACCTGATTCTGCCCGAGGCGGAATACTTCACCAAGCTCGTCGCCGATCTCTCGCAGCAGCGCGGGGAATTCTCGGTCATCATGACCGGCCCGGTCCGGAACTGGCAGTTCGTGCCGCCGAACTGGATCCTGCCGCTCGACGACTTCCTCAACAATCCGAAGCTGACCGATCTCGGCTGGTTCAAGCTCGACGACTTCTATCCGGCGCTGATTGCAGCCAACCGCTGGAACGGCAAGACCGGCGGTGGCGTCGGCGAGGGCCCGCTCTACTCGATTCCGGTGCTCGAGGAGAGCTACATCGTGGCGTACCGCAAGGACATCTTCGATCAGTACAACATCAAGGTGCCGACGACCCTCGAAGAGATGGCCGAGGCGGCGCGGCTGGTGAAGAAGAACGCCGGAATCCCCGGCATCGTGGCCCGCGGCACGCCGAGCGTGGCGAGCATGGGCACCGGCTTCATGAGCGGCCTCAAGTCATATACCGACGGCCAGTGGAGCGAGTTCGACGACAAGCTGGCCGCCAACTTCCACGATCCGCGCTCGGTCAAGTTCACGGAGACGTGGATCGGCATGGTCCGCGACAGCGGTCCGCCGAACTGGGCCAACATGCAGTGGTATGACGCCATGGAGGCCTTCACAGCCGGTCAGGCCGGCATGATCGTCGATGCCGACTTCTTCGCCGCCAATTACGAAGACCCCAAGAAGTCGAAGGTTGCCGGCAAGGTCGGCTACGCGCTCATCCCGGCGGGTCCTGGCGGCAAACCCTACGCAGGCCTTTGGACATGGGCGCTGGGAATCAACAAAGCGACCAAGAACAAGGAAGCGGCCTGGCTCTTCGTGGAGTGGGCGACCGCGCAGCGCACCCTGCTCAACGCCACGATCGGCTATCGCAACTACAATCCGGCCCGCGCCTCGATCATGAACGACCCGCGCGTCCAGGAGATCATGGGAGCGTGGGGCGGCGGCAGCTACCTCAAGACCGTCACCAAGAACCTCGAAACGGCCCGGGTGGCCTGGATACCCCAGCCCGAACGCACGCGGGCGGGCGACATCTGGGCGCGCGCGCTGCACGAGATATACTTCCAGCGCATGTCCGCGGCCGACGCGCTCAAGAAGGCGAGCAGCGAGACCGACAAGGTGCTCAAGGAAGCCGGCATCAAGTAGCGGCCTGAGCCCGTGAGGTCCCCGCGAACGCGGCACTGGCGGCGCGAGAAGTCTCTGCCGTACCTGTTGCTGGCGCCGGCCTTGGTCCTGCTCGCGGGGATGGTCTACCCGTTCGGCCTGGGGCTGTACTACAGCTTCACCAGCTATTGGCTGCAGTATCCCAATCGCTTCCGATTCGTCTGGTTCGACAACTACCTCAGCTTGATCGAGGAGCCGCTGTTCGTCCGCGCGCTCGAGTTCACGCTCGGATTCACGCTGGCGGCGGTCGTCGTCCAGGTTGGGCTGGGGCTCGCGGTGGCGCTGTTCCTGCATGGGCGCATCCCCGGGCGCAGCGTGATCCGCGCGCTGATGCTGCTGCCGTTGATGATACCGCCCGTGATCACCGCGCTGATGTGGAAGATCATGATGGGCTCGACCAATGCCGGCATCCTGAACCACATGCTGTCGTTTCTCGGCGTCGATCCCGTCAACTGGTTCGGCTCCATGCAGGGGGCCGTCGTCTCGGTCCTCATCATCGATACGTGGGGCAACCTGCCGTTCGTCGCCTTGATCCTCCTCGGCGCGCTGCAGGCGCTGCCCACCGAGCCGTACGAGGCGGCTCGGGTCGACGGCGCCGGCCCCGCCGCCATCCTGCGCTACGTGACGTTGCCGCTCCTGAGCCCGTTCATCGTGCTCGCCGTCCTGTTCCGGACGATGGATTCGCTCAGGATCTTCGACGTGATCTACGCGACCACGGCAGGGGGGCCGAACGACGCGACCACCAACCTCCAGATCATGGCCTACCAATATTCCTTCCAGTGGTACCAGATGGGCAAAGGCATGGCCCAGGCCATCGTGCTGCTCCTGCTGGTCGTCATGGTCAGCTACCTGCTGATGCGGCTCTGGAACCGGGCATCGGAGAGCACGAGCTGATGACGTCCCAGGCCGTCTCCTACCAGCGGTCCGTGCGGAACGTCGCCATCGCGGCGGCGGCGGTCTTGCTCCTCGTCTGGACCGTCTTTCCGTTCGTCTGGATCCTGCTGACGTCGTTGAAGAGCCCGGGCGACATCCTCTCGGTGCCGCCCAAGTTCGTCTTCACGCCGACGATAGACAACTACGCGGCGCTGGTCATCGGCGAGCAGCGTGGACAGTACTCTTCCACGCGCCCGGACTTTCCCCGCTTCTTCCTGAACAGCATGATCATCTCGCTCGGCGCCGTGGCGCTGTCGGTCGCGGCCGGCATCCCTGCCGCCTACGCCTTGGCCCGCTTCACTTTCCCGCTGAAGGGGGCGCTCGCCTTCCTCCTCATGAGCTTCCGCTTCGTGCCGTTCATCGCCTTCGTGATCCCGCTCTACATCCTCTACCAGCGGGTCGGGCTGTACGACACGCATGCCGGGCTGATCCTCGCCTACCAGCTCATCACCCTGCCCTTCACCATCTGGATGCTGCGCAGCTTCTTCATGGAGGTCCCCCTGGAGATCCAGGAAGCGGCAAAGATCGACGGCTGTTCGTGGTTCGGCGTTCTCGGCCGGGTGATCCTGCCGCTCAGCATGCCGGGCATCTCGGTCACGGTCATCCTGGGGTTCATGTTCTGCTGGAATGCGTTCAACTATCCGCTGATGCTGGCGGGCCGCCAGACCTTCCCGGTGACGGTCGGGGCTATCCAGTTCATCTCCTACGAGCAGGTGCTGTGGGGACAGATGGCCGCGGCGACGATCGTCGCCGCCCTGCCGCAGCTGCTGCTCAGCCTGATGGTGCAGAAGTACATCGTTCGCGGCCTCACCATGGGCGCGGTGCGATGAGCGCGGCGATCTGGAGCATGAGCAGGCCACGAATGGCATGATTGCTCCCTTAACAGGGGTAACGTCGGATGGCTGATGGAATATTCGCGGGTCTGCAGGTCATCGATTGCGCGAGCTGGATCGCCGGTCCGGCGGCGGCAACGATCCTCTCGGACTTCGGCGCCAAGGTGATCAAGATCGAGCCGCCGGAGGCCGGTGATCCGTGGCGGGCGTCGCCCGCGGTCCCCGGCAAGATCACGGACTACTGGTGGCAGCTGACGGCCCGCAACAAGCAGAGCCTGGCCATCGATCTCAAGCACCCCGAGGGACTTGGCGTTCTGCACCGCCTGCTCGGCGCGACCGACGTCTTCATCACCAACTTCCCCTTGCCGGTGCGCGAGCGCCTGAAGATTGCAGCCGAAGACCTGCTCGCGATCAACCCGCGCCTCGTCTACGGCTCGATCACGGCCTATGGCGAGGCCGGCGACGAGGCGGCCCGCACGGGCTTCGACGCGACCGCCTACTGGGCGCGCACCGGCCTGATGGACATGGTGCGGGCCACCGCCGAGACGGAGCCGTCGCGCTCCATGCCGGGCATGGGCGACCATCCCACCGCGACGGCCCTCTACGCAGCCATCGTGACGGCGCTCTATCGGCGCGAGAGAACGGGGCTGGGCGGCGTCGCGCAGACCTCGCTCATGCAGAACGGCCTGTGGGCGAATGGCTGCTTCGTGCAGAACCGATTGTTCGGCGAGCACGTCGCGCACCGGCCGCCGCGAACCGAGGCGCCGAACGCGCTCGCCAATCACTATCGCTGCCGCGACGGCCGATGGTTCCTGATGGCGCTGCACAACGAGCCCCGCCAGCTGGCGAGCTTCCTGAAGGCGATCGACGCCGAGCAGCTCGCGGAGGATCCGCGCTTCGCCACCACTCCCATGCGGCGCACCAACGCCCGGGCCCTGACCGCGATCCTCGACGGGATTTTCGTCCGGCGCGACCTCGCTGAATGGCGACCCATTCTCGAGAAGGCGGGCGTGACGTTCGGTGCGGTGTTTTCGGTCGACGAAGCAGCCGACGATCCGCAGGCGCGAAAGATCGGCGCCCTGGTTCCCTTCGCCGACGGGGCGGGCCTCACCGTGTCGAGCCCCTTCCACCTCGACGGCGCGACCAAGGTCGCCCCGGTCCGCGCTCCCGCGGTCGGCCAGCATTCGGAGACGGTGCTGCGCGACGCGGGCTACGCCGCCGACGAGATCGCGCGGTTGAAAGCGCTCGGCGTATTGCAGCCCTAGGAGCGGACACCCCCTCCTCGCGGGCGGGCTATGTCGTCGGCGGGATTTCCGTTACACTCCCCGGCCCATGGCTGATGGAAGGGAGCAAGTCGATGACCGCGCAGACCAAAGGCCGCATCCGTCACGTCGCACTCAGCGTCAAGGATCCTTGGGAGACCGCTGAATTCTACAAGCAGGCCGTGGGCCTGCAGGAAGTCATGGAGCTCGACGGCCCGTTGGCCGAGGGCGTGTTCCTGACCGACGGCGTGGTCAACCTCGCCATCCTTCACTTCAAGAGTGACGAGGCCTCGCAGGGCACCGGCGTGGACTATGTCGGCATCCACCACATCGGCTTCTGGGTCGATGACGTGGTGGAACAGGGCAAGATCGCGCGCAACGTCGGCGCGACCTGGATCATGGGCGACCCCGACAACCCAAACGGCTATGAAGTGAAGCACACCGACCTCAACGGCATCATCTTCGACATCGCCGCGCACGGCTGGGCCGGTTCGCAGAAGGACCCGGGATCGGAAGACAACGTTGCCAACGGGAACCCACAGCGCCGGCTGGCGAAGTTCGACGACCGCCGCGCGCGGGCCAAGGCGAAGTTCGCAGCGATGCGTGGGAAAAAGTACCCCGCGGCCGCCGAGTGACCCTGACCTGAGGCCCGAAAACGCCACCAGATCAAGGTAGAGTTCGGGAGGCGCGCGTGTCCGCGTCTCCCCGAGTTCAGTGCGCCTGGCTATTTCGCCTTCTTGTTCAGCGTATCGATCAGAAGCCTAGCAGCCGGGCCCGACGAGGCCGGATTCTGGCCAGTGATCAGTCGGCCGTCGGCGACCGTGTGAACGCCCCAGTTCTTGACCTTGGAAAAGGTGGCGCCGAGCCTCATCAGCTCGTCCTCGACGAGGAAGGGCACCACCTTCGTCAATCCTACTTCGTCTTCCTCGCCATTGGTGAAACCGGTCACGGTCTTGCCCTCGACGAGCAGCTTGCCGTCCGGGGTCTTGACATGGCGGAGCGCGCCGGAAGAGTGGCAGACCACGGCGAAAGTCTTGCCGGCGGCCAGGAAGGATTCCAGCAGCTTGATCGAGTCCTTGTCGTCGACGAGATCCCACATCGGCCCATGACCACCAGGGTAGAAGACCGTGTCGTAGTCTTCCTGCCTGACGCTATCGAGGCGCACTGTCCGATCGAGCTGGGCTTCGGCGTCGGCATCCTTCTCGAACCGACGCGTGATGTCGGTCTGGAAGGTCGGTTCGTTGCTCTTGGGATCGAGCGGCGGGCGTCCGCCCTTGGGCGATGCGAGCGTGATCTGGGCCCCGGCATCCTTGAAGACATAGTAAGGCGCCGCCAGCTCCTCCAGCCAGAAGCCGGTCTTGCGCCCCGTGTTGCCGAGCTGGTCGTGGGAAGTCAGAACCATCAGGACTTTCATAACGAGCTCCTTTCCTTGATCGTTGAAGATCATTGGTCTCACGGCTGGCGAAGCGCATGTCGGCGGCCCGTGTTTCAGCACCCGGTCGTTCAGGTCGGCGCGTGGCCCGGCGCAGATTTTCGAATACGCCCGCCTTGTGAAGCTATTGTTGCGCGTGCCGGCCCGCGCGCAGGGAGGAAGGTCGGTTCGCTCAGTCCGTCTCGATCGGCAGCGACTCCGTCCTCGCCCACTCGCCCATGGAGCCGTCGTAGAGCGTGATGTCATCGTGGCCGAGCTGGTGCAGCAGGAACAGGTCGATCGTGGCCGAGATGCCGCCGCCGCAATAGCAGATCGTGCGCTTGTCCTTCGACACCCCCTGGGCGGCGAACTTCGCCGCCGCGTCGGCGAGCGGGATGAAGCCCTTGGTCGCGGGATCGACCAGCGTGGCCGCCGGCACGTTGACGCTGCCGGGCACGCGGCCGGGTCGGCCGTAGCGGCTGGGCTCCAGCCCGCGATGGAACTGCGGCCCCAGCGCGTTCACAGTGACGGTGTCACGGCGCCCGATGGCGGCCTTCACCCTTGCGGCATCGACGAACAGGCCCCCTCGGCCCTGTGCATGCGGCGCCGCCACGAAGGTCGCCGGCGGATAGCCGCGCGGCGCGCCTGTTTCGAGAGGCCGGCCTTCGGCCTTCCATTTGTCGAGGCCGCCGTCGAGCACGGCCGCGTCGTCGAAGCCGAGCGCGCGCAGCATCCACCAGAAGCGGGTCGCCCACATCATCGTGCCGATGCTGTAGAGCACCACGCGCGTGCCGGGCCCGACGCCGTGCCGGCCGAACGCAGCCTCCAGCCGGTCGACCGACGGCATCATGAAATGCAGGGGCGTGGCGGTATCGGAGAACTCGCCCTGCAGGTCGAGGAAGTCGGCGCCGGGGACGTGGCCGTCCTGGAACGTCTTGTGGCCGGGCACGGCGATGTAGGGCTCGGTCGAGCCGGCGGGGGTCGGTTCGAGGTACGTCGTGCAATCGAACACGCGCAGCGACGCATCGCCGGGCGAAGCGGCCAGGGAAGCGGCGAGGGTGGCGGTGTCGATCAGGGCGCGCGGGTCGCGCATGGCGGTGTCCTCCGGGTTCGACGGCACGGTCACACTGGCGGTCGCGATTTGCAATCATTGCCGGGGGCGCGCCGCGGAGTGGCGCGCTCCCAGCAATAATGTACGCTCGGCCCACCCTTCCAGGAGGAGCCGGGATCATGACCACGTCCGATATCGCCTATACGCCGATCCTGCCGGAGGGCTGGACGCGTCCGCGCGGTTTCTCGCACGCCGTCGTCGCCACCGGCACGAGGAGCGTGCGCATCGCCGGCCAGATCGGCCGGGAGCCCGGACAGGCCCATATCCCCCCGGGGACCGACGCCGGTGCGCAATGGAAGGTGGCGCTCGGCAACCTCGTGACCGTCCTGAAGGCCGCGGGCGGCAAACCCGAGCACCTGGTGGCGCTGCGCGCCTACGTCACCGACATCGCCGAGTTCAACGCCGCCGGTGCCGCGATCGGCGCCGCGTGGGGCGGCACGCTCGGCCGGCACTTCCCGGCGATGACGCTGGTCCAGGTCTCGGCCCTGATCGATCCCAATGCCAAGATCGAGATCGAGGGCGAAGCCATTCTGCCGTAGGGACGAGAAGGAGCGGGTGATGGACTACAGGCCACTCGGAAAAACCGGCCTGACGGTAAGCGTCGCCGGGCTTGGTTGCGGCGGCAACAGTCGTTTGGGCCTGGGCCGCGGCGCCAGCTTTGACGACTGCGTGGCGGTCGTGCGTACGGCAGTCGATCTGGGCGTCAATTTCCTCGACACCGCCGAAGCCTACGGCACCGAGGAGATCGTAGGAGCCGCCGCCCGGTGTTATGACCGGGACAGGCTGGTGATCTCGACCAAGGCCATATTCAAGGCGGGTGATACGGGCGAAACGGTGACCCGCCGCGTGGAGGCGGGGCTGCGGCGGCTAGGCCTTGATTACGTGGACATCTTCCATTTCCACGCCGTCCACCCAGCGGCCTACGAACATCATCGCGATGTTCTGGCCCCCGCTCTCATCAAGCTCAAGGAACAGGGGAAGGTGCGCCATGTCGGCATCACCGAGACGAGCCCCAACGATCCGGAACAGAGAATGCTCGCTCAGGCGATCCAGGAAGCCCCCTGGGAAGTCGCCATGCTGGCCTACAGTCTGATGAACCAGGGAGCGCGTCACCGGATCTTTCCGGAAACGCGGCGCCGAGGCATCGGCACACTCCTGATGTTCGTCGTCCGCAACCTGTTCAGCAAGGCCGCCTATCGTCACGACATCTTCGCCAAGTTGGTTGAACAAGGCGATCTTGAAGCGTCGATCCTTTCCGACGGTGATCCGCTCGGGTTCCTCGTCGCCCAAGGTGCCGCGGAAAGCATCACGGATGCAGCATATCGCTACGCACGCCACGAGCAGGGCGCCGATGTCATTCTCTTCGGAACCGGCAACAAGGCTCACGTCAAGGACAACGTAGACTCGATACTCCGTCCCTCATTGGCACCACCGATCATCGAGCGGCTTCACGCCACGTTCGGACACCTGACCGGCGTCGGGCTCGACCGACCAGGCCCTGTCAAAAAGTAATATGACTTGAGTACACTCCCGGGATCGGTGGCCGAGAGGGTCGGAAACAACGATTTGAATTTGCGACGGAACTTGGAGAATGGTGCCCAGGGGCGGAATCGAACCACCGACACTGCGATTTTCAGATGCTGTACCAGATGCTGTATTTGGCTAGTAGTATCAAATATTTAGCGCGCAGCAAAAGCGCCTAATTGCACTCAAATGCACCACCATTGTCTAACTGGACCGGCTCGCCACCAAAACGGCAACGGGGCTAACTGAGCGCCAAGCCCACCGATGACAGTAGGTTCAATTAAGGGCTCGCAACCACCTTTACCGAACAAAGATGACACTGGAGACGGTGCAAGCCCCGGGAGGAATCCTGATTTTGAGGCAGACGCAAAGACAGCCATAGAGTACTGAATTGCAAAGACTTTATTGGCTCCAGAGTCCAACACTGAAGATCACTTTGGAGCCCAAAAGTGGCCATGAGCCGAACGCGTCTCCTCTGCGCAGAACCGCTCGCAAAGCGACGCATGGGAATAGGTTGATAAGGCCGGCAGCTTCCAGAATCCTCTGGCAATCTCCGATTTTCACATTTCTACCGAAGCGGGAACCTGAGAGAACCCGCGCCGACCAATGGCTTTAATATTCGTCGGCCCCGCACAGGTGGGTGGCCCATGCGAGGCCTAACCACTCGGCCTAGCTTGTGAGGAGGTGTGGCGAGTGGCTGTCCTAATGTACTGACAGATCTCGCCAACCCCGCTGGTACATTGGAATACCGTTCGTCAGCCTCATTCGGCGATATGGGTTTACCCCTTAAGGGTGCTGGCACCAAGGCGAACTAGAATTAGGGACAAGCCCAGTGTTCAGATAGCGGGACCGGCACCGACCAGCCGCGTTGGCTTGAAGCACCATTGGATGTCGCGCGGGAAGGCATGACATGAACGCGAAGTCGGGGCGCCTTTACTGCGTTTTTGTATGGGTCGCAGGCAACCTGCTCGCCAGTCAAATTCTCGTGGGTCTGCAAGGCTTCGATGAAGAAATTCGAGTCTGGATCGCCGATCGGCTGTTCAGAACCCGAACTGATCATTCCGTCTCTGCCCCTTCGCGAGATCAATACTTAAAGGCTTCGACATCTGAGGCGGCTCTTTGGCTGCACGACCAGGCGTTGCGTCATACAGCGCCTATGCCCGACAATGCTTTGCGCGGGGTTGAGACACGGCGTCGACGCGGGAGGTCCGCACATGAGGGGGGACGACGGCCTGTGACGTTCCGAGTACTGGCAGCGATCGTCTTCAAGGCAGGCCTTCGTTCTCGTAACGTCCGACCCACTTGCGCACCGTGCGCTGGCTAACGCCAACGGCTTCACTGACGGCCTCCAGCGTTTGCCCACCCAAGACCATCTTGACCATTCGCCCTCGACCAAGCGGCGCCCGGCGCGCATTGTTCTGGATGTCCTTCGGCTCTCACAAGGAATAGTCGAAGTCTCGACAACCTCAGCTTCCTCGGTAGAGCGGCATGATCTACCGCTTCCTTGGTGGGCCGCCGAACCGCGTCAGCGCGCCGCGCGGATTGCGGCCTGTGTCGCGGATTCGTCGGATGCGCGGGCGACAATGGGCTCCTCGCACCAGTTGAGATCTGCTACAGGCAACTTTCGATTCGCCGCGATTGCCTCGACGGCAGCCCGGTCGATGCATTGCTGGTTTCTTGCCGTGTATCGAGGCGACATCAGGCGGCCGTTGGGGTCGTGGCCGAGGCCCAGCACATGGCCGAGTTCGTGCCGCATGACGCTGGCGAGATCGTAGCCGCGCACGCGATCGACATAGACGATCACGACGCCGCCGAGGGGCTGCACCGCCTGGGTAGCTGCGAGCGCATGGCCGAAGATCGTGCCGTGCACCGGTGGCGGGCGGCCGCCGAGCACCGGCACGATCAACCAGACCGGCTCTTTGTCGGCCGCCGGGTCGATGTCGAAGCGCACGAAGCCGTTCAACACGTGGTTCCACTCGTTGACGGCGCGCAGGATTTTCGCCCGCTGGTACATGTCGAATTGGTCGTCGACGGCGATGCCGACGATTTCGGGCTTAGCGGTGGCTGCGCGATGAGTGGTATAATCGGGTGCGTTCCCGTGCAAACTGGTGATTTCTTCGATCACCGACGGATCTACCGGCTTGCTGGCAACAAGATGATCGGAACTGACGCAGCCTCCGAGTAGAGGCAAAACCAGCAACAGCATGACCGGAGGGATCATGATTTTGCCAAGCATGGGGAACGGCTCCTTCATGCGAGTCGCCACGTCGACTATGTCCGTCGTGGCGGCAGATGCTCCCGCAAGCGATGATCGATGCGGATTGGCCTGCCGAAAGCGGCCGCGAAAGCCGCCTTACGGCACAACCCTAAGTCGTAGGACGACTCTAGCAGAGTGAGACAGCGCCCAAGCGTGTCAAGTTTGTAACCGGATGGGATATTGAACCAAAAATTGTCACCACCGCCGATGCACTAAGGTGTGGCTGGTGTTGCTTCGGTATGGAAATGCTGGCGAGCGTCGCGTGGAAACGGCGCTTGATAAGAGACCTCTGGAACAATGGTAATGTGAGTGGTGTCATGGGGCCAAGGTTAGCGACAATCGTCGTCGAATCTCGTTTGCTTGTTCGCGAAGCACTCATATCGCTGATGGCAAAACATTCCTATCGCGTCGTTTGTGGTGTCGCGTCGACAGCGGAGATAGTGGCGCAACCATCTCCGAGGAACCCAAGCTTGTAATCCTGGGCGCGCAATCCGCCGACAATGCGCTCACCGTGGCTGTCGACATCCGTAAGCTGTGGCCCGAGTAAGATCATCTTGCTGTTCGAACACGCTTCCCCCGCCGATCTTCAGAAGCTGTTAACGTCGCAAATCGATGGCTGTGTTCCGTTGTTCGTATCTCCAGACACGCTGATCGGCACGCTAGACATGATCGTGACCAGGGATGTCCGCGTCATGGTCATGGCCGACGCGGATCGTCCGATGATGCAACCAGCGCAGCCAGAGAAATCACATCAATCAGAGACCAAGATGGAGAAGCTTCAGTTGGACGGCGCCGAACATGAAGACGTATCAGTTAGTATCGAATTCACCCGAGCCTATCGGAGCGCGAAGTCCAGATCCTCGATGGTCTCGTGAAGGGGCATGCCAACAAAGTAATCGGGCGCACGTGCGACGTCAGCGAGGCGACGGTCAAGGTCCACATGAAGTCGATCCTGCGGAAGATCGGGGCCGGGAACCGCACGCAGGCGGCTATTTGGGCGAGGGAGCACGGCCAGGCTACCAATGGATTTGATGGCCGCCTACTGAATCCTGACTCGGCGCGGAACGCCGCTTCCATAACCGAAGCGGCGATCAGGTCGGTAGCCACTAAATTTGCCAACTAGATGCATCCTGGAGATGCATGTGGTACGCGAGAGGACGAACTTCCAGCCTTAGCTCGTGCAGGCGCTATCGAGCCGGTAGGGCGGGACACGGCAAAGGCGCTTAAGCGCATCAGCGAGTCTGTTTTGACTCAGCGGTGCAACGTCACCGATTCGCCAGCGCTGGAGCTTCCGAGCGACAAGAACAAGCGCTTCAGCCTTCGCGCAGAACCATGAAAACGCTCGCCTGAGTCGATGTCCTCGATCTCAATGATCTTGGCGCTCTGCCGGCCCACCGCGTTGATAGCGTGCACGCGGTACCTGCCGTCGCAAATGAACCATGACACGATGGTTTGAGCCATAACGGTTCCCTCGGTATTTTCTTTCACTAGGACTGCAGCTGCAGTCGCTGTAGCTTGTTCGCAGACAGACCCGACTCCCACACATCCTGCTGGCTGGACAAGTGCGCGCTCGGGTCATTCTGGTGACCGCTTCCCAAAATTGTTGCAGCGCGATCCAATCACGCGAGTGTGGCTAGACTCACGGTCTATGCAGGACATTTACTTCGCTTATGCAAAAGACCCACCGGTATTGGATTGAGATCAAAGATACCAAAGGCTCAACCATATTATGCGTGGCTGCGGACTGGGACGGGGACGATCGACGCACCGGCGTCGCAACGATATTGCGCCTCGACGGGGTGCTGGACTGCACTTCTGCTTCGAGTCAATGCTTGGGCCGAGACGTGGGAAGGAATATCGACGTCGACAGGATGGGCGCGTCGTTGGACGCCATCACACCCCTAAAGAAAAGACCCCGCCACTGACATCGGGCCGAGTTGGGCCGGCGATGGGCCTATGTGAGGCGGGGCCTCCTAGCACGCTCCCACCCGCCATCGCCTCAGCTGCCTCGTCCCGGGGGCGACTGGCAAAAGCATTACCACCATCAGAACAAGAACGGTCAGGGGCGCAGTTGAGAACGATTGACGAGCATGCCGACGGCGAGTGCTTATACGACCAAGACGTCTACGACCAAGACGTCATGGCGCCTGATGCAGAACTAGACGAAAGATTGCGCCGCGACTTGTACGCATATGGCTGGTAGTTCCCAATTCGCAAGAGGCTAGGTGTCCTACAAAACGATACGGCGGCAGGTGATTTCTTCGGCGATCGCCTCGACGATTTCCAGCGCGTGGCTTGGTATCGATTCTGCCCATGCCGCCGAAGATTCGTTGTCGGCCAAGTTCTCCCGGAACAAGCTCTACTTCGGTTCGGCGGTTCGCATCGAACAGGTCATGGCGGAACAGGATCTGCGCGCCGTGGTATTGCGCGAATGCGACTGCCTGACGCCGGAGGTGGCGCTGAAATGGGATGCCGTCGAAGCTTCTCCCGGCGCATTCGATTTCAGATCGATGGACGGCTTGACGAACTTCGCGCTTGCCAACAAGAAACAGCTGCATGGCCACACGCTGCTTTGGCACAAGAGCATACCGCATTGGGCTGCATCCTCATTGGTCGAGAAAGGCGGCTGGACACTGGTGCAGCGCTACTTCCAGGCCGTGCTCTCGCGCTATGGCCATGCCATTGCGCAATGGGATGTCGTCAATGAACCGATAGAGACCGGCCATCGGATGGACGGCTTGAGAAACAGCCCTTTCCTGCAGGCCTTTGGCGTCGACTACATTGCGAGGGCGCTGTGGGAGGCGCGCCAGCTGGCGCCCCAGGCGAAGCTGATGATCAATGAATTCGGCCTCGAGTATGATCTGCGGGTCGAACACGATCGACGCTACCTTTTCCTCAAGCTCCTCGAGCGACTGAAGCACGCCGGCGTGCCGCTGGACGGCGTAGGCCTGCAGGCGCATCTGGATCTGTCCAAGGGCGTCCTTCCGGCGGACGTGCTGGGCCGGTTTCTCAAGGATATCGCCGATCTCGGCCTGTTCATTGTGATCAGTGAGCTGGACGTCAAGGAATACGAGTACGTCCTGCCCGTGGTGCAGCGTGATGCCCGTGTGGCGGACGAGACCCGGCGATACCTCGATGTGGCGTTGGGCCAGCCGGCCGTCCGCGGCGTGACGACCTGGGGCCTGAGCGACCGTCATTCCTGGCTGCGGGTCACCAAGGACGACTTCGCGCGCTATCCCGACGCCTGGAAGGACGGATCCAGCCCGGGCGTGAACCGGGGGCTTCCGTTCGACTACTCGTTCAAGCCGAAGCCCATGTATCGTGCCATAGCCGAAGCCGACCTTCGGCGGCGATGAAGGCGTCGAGACTCTCCAAACGATCAGCTTTCAAGCAGCACGACATCCGTCATGGCTCCGGAAGGTCTGTGTTCAAGTCTCGCCGGCTCGACATATCCCAGGGTGCCCTGGGCAACCCGTTCGCGCACCAGGAGCTTGTTGTCGTCCTTCTTGAGGGTGCGTTCCCACACCAGCCCCAGGTTGTTGCGATACATGCCGTAGCCGATCCACAGCGGAAGCGTCCAGAACATCCACCACAGGCCGAGGAAGATCGGATTGATGCGCAGCATGTAGCGCGCCCGCTCCCATCGTGTGTCCATGATCAGTTTCGTGCGGAACCAGATGCGCCAGTAGAGGCTCGTCATGAAGAAGGCATAGAGGCCGAGATTCGCGATGGACCAGTAGAGGCACCATGGTGGCAGGATTCCCGTGCCGTCGATCCACTTCACCGCGGCCCACACCGACAACGGCAATCCCAGGCAGTTCAACGACATCGTCAGGCAGGGCAGGAAGATCAGCCATGCCTTGATCTTCTCAATGAACGAGAAGCCCATGCGGTCCATGGGACCGTTGCGGAACTTCAATGTCTGGAAGAAGCCGGCGATCCAGCGCTTCCTCTGCAGGATGGCGTTGGCGAACGTGGTCGGCGCCTCCTCGATCAAGGAGCCTTCCATGATGCCGAGGTTCTTGCCGTTCTTCCAAAGACGAAGGCCGACCTCCGGGTCCTCGATGGTGATCCAGGGATGGAAGCTGCCGAGGTCGTAGATGTCCTGGGCGTGGAAGAACAGGCCCTTGCCCAGCATCCAATACGGCTGGCTGGGATCGCCCGACAGATGCTCGTACTTGGAACCATCCCATGCCATATGATCGAATGCGCAGAAGGTCGACGGCCAGGTCAGGCTGGCGTTGCCGGCGACGTTCTTGGCCTGCATGACCCGGTACTTGCGGCTGCCGATTGCCGCCGCCAGGAAGTGGTCTTTGGGCGGGCAGGAATCGGCGTCGGTGTAGCTCATCAACGTGCCTTCTTCCGGATTGGTCGTCATCCAGTTGTAGAAGGCGTAGACCAGCTGCCGCGTCTTCTTGGGCGGCAGGTCCTTGTTGTAGGCATTCGCGCCCTCATGCCACCAGTAAGCCTTGGGGTTGGCATTCCAGGCGTCCCACACCGGCTGCCACGACGGATGGTCGGTCGGAGGAACCTCGAGTAACTCGAGGAAAGGAAACTCCATCTGGAGGTTCTTGAGGGCGGCAACCGTCACCCGATCACTCGAGTTGGGGATCGCAATGACGCGATAGCGGTCCTTCGGATACTCCAACTCGTCCAGCGCGATCATGGTGGTGCGCATGACGGATTCCTGCTCTTCCAGGACGGGATAGAACAGGACGATCGCCGGATAGTCCTTCTTCGAGCCTGGCACGAGTTGGAACCTCTCGCCCATGTCGACCATGTTGACCGGACGGGAAAACAGGTAGCAGTCGACGAGAAGCGACAGCGAGTAGAGCGCTTGCGTGAGAAAATAGAGCGACAGGAACACGATGGGTGCGCAGGCGACCCACCAGACGTCGACGGCGTCCAGGTTGAACATGGCTTATCGTCCCCTGTTCCGGTACAGCACGACCGGTTGCGGATGGTTCTCGGTCATCCAGCGACCCGTCATCACGTCCGGGTTGTCTGCCGTCGGCAGGTTCATGACGTAGTAGTAATGCGTGCCGTTCCACTTCGTGCCGCTGTCGATCCTGAGCTCGCCGTTCTCGACCTTGTTCGGCCAGTTGGGGGCTTCACCCATGCCGACGAAGTTGTTGATGTCCTCACGGCCGCCGATCGAGACATTCCAGGTCATCGCGAGGATGACCCGGCCGTCCGGGAAGACCTCCTTGACGACCATCGAGACACACATCTCGCTGCCGCCGGCCATGATGACCGTCCCCGTCCAGACGCCGGAGAGGATGCTCAGGCTGGGAGGCACATCGACCGGCGGCACGATGTCATAGGTGAGCCGCCGATCGCAGAGACGGCGGGTCACTTCCGCGGCGGAGCCTTCCGTCGCAAAGGACGCAGCCGCGCAGAAGGCGAGAGCGATGGCGAGGGTAATTCTTGGCACGAGTGTCATGATCGATCCTTTGACGGCGGCGCCGTCGATGCCTTGGGGTTCACTGCGTGGCGGCTAGACGAGCAACCTGCTCCTGTTGAGCTCCGCCAGGCTTTCCTGGCTGCGATTGACCGGGGCCTTCGCCGTGGCGACCCATTGGATCAACTCGGCCATGCCGGCTTCGAACGAGCGGCGGGGCTGGAAGCCGAACACCTTGCTGATCTTGGTGATGTCCGCAAAGCAGTGCCGGATGTCGCCGACGCGGTATTTGTGCAGGATCTCGGGGGCGATGTTCTTGTGCAGCAGGCGCGCCAGCACGTGAGCCATCTCCGTGACCGTGATCGGCTTTCCGCTGCCGACGTTGAAGGCGTCCCAGATGCGCTGGTCGCTGTCGAGCACCGTCGCGAAGGCGTCGGCGACGTCCTGGACGTGGACGAAGTCGCGCCGCTGTTCGCCGTCCTCGAAGACGAGCGGCGGCAGGTCATTGAGCAGGCGCGAAATGAAGATCGCCGCCACGCCCGTGTAGGGATTGCTGAGCGCCTGGCGTGACCCATAGGCGTTGAACAGCCGAAGGGCCACGGTCGGGATCCCGAGTGCACGGCCGACCGACAGGAACATCTCCTCGTGGTCGCGCTTGTTCACCGCGTAGATGGAAGCCGGCTGCAGCAGCTTGTCCTCGGTGGTCGGCAACGGCTTCAGCGTCTTGTTGCCCTCGACGAGCTCCCAATGCCGCTCGACGAGCTGTTCCTTGGTGCGCAGCTGGGGAAACACCGGTGCGCTGCCCGCGTAGCGGGCATAGGCGCCTTCACCGTAGATCGACATCGACGAGGCGACCGCGATGCGTTCGATCGTGTGCGGCTCGCGCGACAGCGTTTCAAGCATGACCGCCGCGGTCATGACGTTGTTGCGCGTATAGTCGACGATGTTGGTCATGCTCTGGCCGACGCCCACCGAAGCCGCCAGATGAGCAAGGTGGGTTACGCCCTCGATGCTCCTGGCGAAAATGCCGTCGTCGAGCAGGTCGCCCTTGATGCGCTTGGCACGCGGATCGAGGTAGACCGGCCAACCGTCGTCAGCCAGCTCCGCGTCGCCGTGAACCTGCGGCGACAGGTTGTCGAGCACCGTCACCTCGTAGCCGCGCGCCAGCATGGTGTCGACCAGGTGCGAACCGATGAAGCCGGCGCCGCCAGTAATGAGGACGTGCTTGCTCATAGCACCGCCTCCGCCAAAGCAGGACGGGCTCGTGAGACGTGGACCGCCTTCGGACGAGCAGTCGCCTGATGGAGGTGGCCGAGGCGGAGCTGTTGATCGAAATACGCGATGGTGCGCCGCAGGCCCACGGCGAGTTCCACCTTCGGCGACCAGCCGAGCACGGCCTTGGCCTGTGTGATATCCGGCCGCCGCCGGCGGGGATCGTCCACGGGCAGCGGCCTGTAGATGACCTTCGAGCGGCTGCCGACAATGTCGGTGATGATACAGGCGAGTTCCCCGACCGTCGTCTCGACCGGATTGCCGAGATTGACGGGACCGAGCGGGCCGTCCCCGTTGGCCATCAACCGTGCAAATCCGTCTATGAGGTCGCTGACGAAGCAGAATGACCGCGTCTGGTCGCCGGACCCGTAGACGGTAATGTCCTTCCCAAGCAACGCCTGGACGGCGAAGTTCGACACCACGCGCCCGTCATCGGGCTGCATGCGTGGCCCGTAGGTGTTGAAGATGCGGGCCATGCGCGTGACCAGGCCATGGCGGGCGCCGAAATCCGTCACCAGGGTTTCGGCAAAGCGCTTTCCTTCATCGTAGCAGGAGCGCGGGCCAATGGTGTTTACGTTGCCGTGGTAGCCCTCGGTTTGCGGATGCACCTCGGGATCGCCGTAGATCTCCGACGTCGAGGCATGGAAAACACGCGCGCCGTGCCGCTTCGCCGCCTGCAGGCAGTTGTAGGTGCCCTGGCTGCAGATCAGCGCCGTTGCGACGGGATCGGCCTGGTAGTGCGGCGGCGACGCGGGGCAGGCCAGATTGTAGATGTGGTCGAAACGCGGAAGCTTGCGTTCGAACGGCACCACGATGTCGTGTTCGATGAGCTCGAACCGTCCGCTGTCCGCCAGGGCGCGAACGTTGGCCGGCCGCCCGGTGTGAAAATTGTCGAGGCAGATCACGTGGTGGCCCTGGCCGACCAGACGCTCGCAGAGATGCGAGCCCACAAAGCCCGCACCGCCTGTCACGATGATGCTCAGTTTTTTCCGCGCGACCACGCGTGCTGACGCTGAAAAACCAACTACGACGCTGTCCATGATGTGTTCCCCAAGCCATTAGCTCACCTTTTCGGCTCTTCCCAAAGCCGCAGACGATGAGGGCTGGCGTTCTAAGGCGAGGAAAATCTCAGAGCCAATGGCGATTTTGAGGCGAATGTCACAACGAAATCACAGGAGGCTCTCGTGGGGGAGGCATCTAGTATCGGCAATCAACCGGACCGTGTGTATGTCACTCTGGATGCCGACTTCCGGACACCGCTGATCGGCGGGCTTCCGAGCTGCTCTGAATTGTGCCGCAGGGCAAGGCGATGCGCTCGACGTTGGCGAGCGCGTCCCGGGGCTCGGCGAGTTCAAAAGCGAGGAATTGGAGCGGACTATTGGCGCGCGAACATCACATGATGGCGCACTTTATGGCTATATTCGGGATCAGCCAGGAGCAAGCCTACCGCTCGATCAGGTCGAATAGGCAGCAAGGGATCCTGTCTCCAGGACTGGCAAGGTCGGACCGAACCAGTCCGAGCTCCTTCATCAGGCCGTCAAGCGCCTGGCCGGCGCGCCGCAGGTCATTGGCAAAGCAGATCACCCGACGGGCCTCGATCGTCATAACGAGTACGATGCAATAACAACTATGGATTGCCGTGTCGTTTGACGCCAAAAGTAAAGATTCTGTCGGACGAAGTTAATATCGCGTGGCCTCGCCCGCTTTCTGCATCGTTCCAGTCCGTACAGTGGGTTGTGGCTGCCGCAAAGCGAAGTATGTTCGCGCTTGGGAAGGTGTTGGTTTTCGGTGGGACGTGGGGTCCCAACTCGAGAAGCCATATTGCCATCGGTCTGCCGTAGCCCTCGCCGTTGTCGGGGGGCGTGACGTCGCGAGTTCGTGAAGCTGCAACTGGTCAGCACCGGTCGGGATGCTTTCCAGTTCTGTCTTGGGATCCTGACCATGGGAAGCGGGAGCCATTTGCGATGACTGCTGTTCTTGAATCGGATGCCGCTTGCTTTGAGCCGGACAGTCCACTGGAGACTCTTGCCCGTGTCGGCCAAACGGACGGCCCTAAGCGTGTCCTTTTCGTCGAAGACGACCGGTACCACCGAGAGCTTCTCGTCACCGAACTGGCGAAACGTGGATTTGCCGGCTGGGGTTTTGCCGATAGCGCCTCGATGCTCGGTGCGCTCGACACCGGCGTTGATGCCGACATCATCCTCGTTCTCGACGGCCCCCTTTCGAAGACGTCGGGCATCGACTTGCTCGCCGGGCTGCGCCGACACGGGGTGGACCTGCCGGTCGTCTTCCTGACCGGCCAGCCCCTGACCGCGCACGAGAACCTGACCCTCGATAGGGGTGCGATCGATTTCATCGACAAGGCGCGTGGCGTGGATGTTCCCGTCGCGCGTCTCGGGCGCGCGGTCGAAGCCGCCAAGCTCCCGGCCGATCCCCGGCCCAATAAAGTCATACTCTGCGGCAAGCTTGTCCTCAGACCGGACGTCGACCGGGCCAGTTGGGACGGGATCGATGTCGGCCTCACGCACGGTGAGTACAACATCATCCATCTTTTGGTGTCGAACGTGGGTCGCTTCGTGACCTATCGGGCGATTTACGACCGGATGCACTACGAAGGCTTCATTGCAGGGAGTGGTGGAGACGGGTATCGGGCGAACGTCCGATCGGCAATCAAGCGTATTCGCAACAAGTTCCGCGAACGCGACGCGACCTTCGCCGAAATCGAGAACTACAACAGCTTTGGATATCGCTGGGGAAAGCCGAACGGCGCCACCTGAGCGGAGCGTTATCGCATAGGTACGCGGACGCTGGAATGGCGGCCGGCCCGGCGTGGCACGAGCCCGTCGAGGGCATCTGCCAGATCTTGCCAAACTCTACCTGGCGGACACCGATTTGCGCGCGCACAAGATCGGGCGCGTGCCTGCCAGGTTATGCAAAGTCGGCGCGATTGGAACGGGCGATTGGGCACGGGCGTCCAAATTATGGACGGACCGTGCGCCAATACGTTTCCACAATTTGCATCATCGGCTGTCGGGAAAAGACAAATTTACGTCGACCGCGATCAATGCATTTCTTGCACCGGCACCGCAAGTAGCAGACGTAAACGATGGCCGAGACAAAGACTGGGAAGGCGCCTGGTACCGCAAACACTTGGCGTCACTCTCGTGATGCGACGGATCATCGTTCGCCGGCGTATGCGTGTAGGTGCAGTGAAGCGTTATGATTTCACCAAACGGTCCGCGCAATCGTCTTTTGGCGGCGTTCCCGAACGCCGACCTTGATTTGCTTCGGCCCCATCTTGGATTCGTCCGTCTCGATGTGCGCCAGGTCCTTGAAAGGCCTGGCGATCTGATCTCGCATGTCTATTTCATCGAAAGCGGCCTGGTCTCCATGGTCGGCGTTACAAAGCCCAACCATCGCATCGAAGTCGGTATGGTCGGCTACGAAGGCATGACCGGGTACGGCGTCGTACTGGGCAACAACCGTTCCAGAGCAACCAGACGGCGCTTGCGAATGGGCGCGGGAGGCTCGACGAACGGCTCGCCCGCGGGCTGTTGATGTGGCACGACCGCCTCGAGAGCAATGAGTTCCCGACCACCCATGAATTACTTGCCCTGTTGCTCGGCGTACGCCGCGCGAGCGTCACCATCGCCCTGCACGAGCTCGAAGGCTGAGGCTTGATCCGCTCCTTGCGCGGTCGGATCCGCATCGTCGACCGGCTTGGTCTGCAGCTCGCGGCCAGCGGCTTCCATGGCATTCCGGAGTGCGAGTACGAGCGTTCGATTGGACTGACTTTCGAAAAAAGGTTTCATCGGGCCTTATCAGTCGCTTGCGACTCGGGGCGAGGCCTTGCTGCCCATGCCAAGCGGCAGGCTACACCCTCGGTACCACGCCCCTGCGAGAAATAAACGCTGAAATTCCCGCGAGCGCTAAGGGGCCCGCCCCGAGTAGCCTGCCGAGTCGCGGAACTTCACGGGCGTCGTGCCCGTCCAGCGCTTGAAGGCCCGCACAAGCGCCGCCGGCTTAGTATATCCGGCCATGTAGGCCACCTGGGCGATACGCATGTTGGTCTCCTCCAGATAGTGCTTGGCCGCCTTGCATCGTGTCTCATCCAGCAGGGCACTGAAGCTCTGGCCCCGCTCGGCCAGCCGCCGCTCCAGCGTCTTGTTACTTATGTTCAGCTCATCGGCGATCGCATCGATATTGGCCGAGCCCTTTGGAAGCCCCTCGACGATAAGTCGTCGGACCTCGCGAACGAGGTCCTGCATCTCGGGAGTTGGCCCGATAATCTTCTGGCAAGTTAACTCCAGGATTTGCAGGAGCTTGGTGTCGGCTCCCTGGACCGGCAGACGTGCCGTCTCCTCCGAGTAGACCAGCGCATCCCACTCGGCCCCGAATTTGACCGGGCAGCCGAGAATATCGGCGTACTCGACCTTCGCGCTTGGCTCCTCGCCAATGAACTCCGCGCGAATTGGAGAGATAGCCTGGCGCGTCAGATCCCGGCAGCCGCGCACCACCGTGGCGGCGACAAAGTCCGAATTTTGCCTGAGTCCGCGCAGTGCAAGATCGGTTACCCTAAATCGGAGCGCCACCTCTGCGCCGCCGCGCTCGATTTCAAACTCACTACCTTCGCGAACGACCTTGTAGTAGCGCTGTATGTTGGTCATGGCATCCATCAACGTCGGCGAATTGAGGGCGAGGAAGCCGAGCAACCCGCGCTCGCTTGGCTCCCGCGAGGCACCGAGGCGCAAGCCATAACTGGGGTCGCCAACCAGGCTCGCCGCGTGTTCGATCAGCCAGAGCATTGAAGCAAGCGGGAGGCGGTACTCCGGATTGGCGAGATCGATCTTCCGCAGGCCGACCTGCTTCAGCAGCCCGTCGACCGGGATGCGACGTCGCCGCAGGTCCTCAAGGACAAAGCGGGCCATGCGGGCGTCGGTCTTCGGAACCTTTGCCATGGTCGGTTCTCAACTGGGTAGTGGCGCCAGTCGACGCTAAGGGTCAGCAGTCTGTCGACAAGTGTCAATGTGGTAACTGCCCGATATGCGACTAATCTTCAGTAGCTCGAAGACGAAGGCAGCCGGCGTCGCAGAGTCATTGCCGCTAGCGGCAGTTGTGCTGCACCTTGGCTTTGTCAGCGCGAATGGGGGCCTCGTTTCTGGCACGGCGCGCCGTGCAGTGGCCAGGAGAGATCAAGAAAGCGTGAACGCTAAGATGTCGGCCGCGTCGAGCGGCCTGTGGCGTCGCGGAACTGCATGGGCGTCGTGCCCGTCCAGCGCTTGAAGGCCCGCACCAGCGCCGCCGACTCAGTGTAGCCGGCCATGTAGGCCACTTGGGAGAGGCGCATGTCGGTCTCCTCCAAATAGTGCTTGGCCGCGTTATATCGCGTCGCATCCAGCAGGGCACTGAAGCTCTGGTCACGCTCAGCCAACCGACGCTCCAAGGTCTTGCTGCCCATGTTCAGCTCATCGGCGATTGCATCGATATTGGCCGAGCCCCTGGGAAGCCTCTCGACGATAAGTCGTCGGACCTCGTGAACGAGGTCCTGCATCTCGGGAGTTGGCCCGACAATCTTCTGGCAAGCCAACTCCAGGATTTGCAGGAGCTTGGTGTCGGCTCCCTGGACCGGCAGACGCATTGCCTCTTCCGCATAGATCAGCACGGTCCACTCCGCCCCGAATTTGACCGGGCAGCCGAGAATATCGGCGTAATCGACCTTTTCACTTGGCTCCTCGCAAACGCATTCCACGCGAATTGGAGAAATGGCCTGGCGCGTCAGATCCCGGCAGCCGCGCACCAACGTGGCGACAACAAAGTCCGAATTTTGCCTGAATCCACGGAGCGCCGGATCGGCCTCCCTAAGTCGGACCGCCACCTGAGCGCCGTTGCGCTCGATCTCAAACTCACCCTCGCGCACGACCTTGTAGTAGCGCTGCAGGTTGATCAAGGCATCCATTAGCGTCGGCGAATTGACGGCGAGGAAGCCGAGCAGTCCATGATCGCGTGCGTCCAGGGAAGCGGCAAGGTGCAGGCCATAGCTGGGGTCGCCTGCCAGGGTCGCCGCGCGTTCGATCAGTTGGATCACCGGAGCATACGGGAGGCGACCCTCTGGACTAGCAAGATCGCTCCTCGTCAGGCCGACCTGCTTCAAAAGCCCGTCGACCGGAATGCGACGTCGCCGTAGGTCCTCAACGACAAAGCGGGCAAAGCGGGCGTCGATCTTCGGAACGGTTGCCATGGTCGGTTCTTAACTGGGTAATGGCGCGAGTCGACGCTAAGGGTCAGCAGTCTGTCGACAAGTGTCAATGTGGTGGCTGCCCGATATGCGTATAATTTTCAGTAGCTCGACAACCAAGGCAGCCGGCGTCGCAGAGTCATTGCCGCCTGTAGCATCGCGGAACTTCATGGGCGTCGTGAGTAGGACTCGAATGGGCTCTGGCTCGCTGATAGGGACAAGCGGCGCCAGTTCGGCCGCCGGCGAACTTACGTCGTTTCGCCTAGGACCCCGCGTCATATGAACTTTCACCCACGTCTTCCTACACTGCTGACGCCTGATCCAACGATACCCCTACGCGCATCAAGGGTGCTGTACTTCCCTCACAATCCGATGGTAGCAACGCGACTGCACTTGTTGCGGTGTTTTTATTGTGTCCCTGCGCCTCCGTCTTGAAGGCCGGACGCGGTCACCTTGTGGCGCTTTCTCAGCAAGCAACCAAGTTCCTTGCGGCCTCACCGGCAGGAGGAGGAGTACCCGGCCACAGTTGCCCGCCCGCTCGGGAGTAGCACTCGGATATTGGCGATAGCAGACCGCGCGCGAACCTGGCCGCCCAGTGTTATCGGAGCACAATTTCAACATTCGACTCATGCACGGCCGCAGCGTCTGCTGATAGTCTCTTGGGACCGCGGCGGGCCTAGTGATGTCAAGCACACTCGGGGTGACGGATGCCCTAATTCGGAAGTTCAAGACCTTAGGAATGGACAGTGACGAGGAACTGCAAGCTCTCTTGCTACTTGTCAAAATCAAAGGGAGTGTTCGTCGCGGTGACGACCTTGTCAGGCCGCGCAGTTCGCCGGGATACTCAACCGTGCTGTTGAACGGCTTCGCATGCCGATACAAAATGACCGAGAACGGGCGCCGACAAATTTTTACGTTTCAGTATCCCGGCGATTTCTGTGATTTCAATCGCTATGTCTTGCCGGAATCGGACGAGGCGGTGGCGGCGCTGACTGACTGCGTGATCGGCCTTATCCATCACGAGGATATTGGGCGAATAACCGCGCATTATCCAAACCTTGGTCTCGCGCTGTGGCGTGACACCATAGTTGAGGCGAGCATTCTACGGGAAAGGCTGCTGAATGTGGGCCACAGGCCCGCGCTCCGGCGCATTGCCAATCTGCTTTGTGAACAGATGGTTCGGCTCGAGGCGATTGGCATAAATGGTGCCGTCATCCCAATGACTCAAGTCGACCTAGCCGATGCCGCGAACCTTTCCGCCGTCCATATGAATCGCACGGTCCAAGACCTTCGGGAACTCGGCATTCTCTCGAAGAATAGACGTGGGATTGAGGTAGTCCACAGAGAGGGACTCGTGGATATCGCCAAATTCGACGGGCGCTACCTCAACATTCCGCAAGTGCCTGTCACAAGGCAGCCCCGCTCCCTGCGACCGCTATCGGACGGGTTCCTGCCAAGCCAAGACTGAGGAAACCTCAGTCCGCAAGGCCGGGGGTGCCAGCCGAGAGACGCGAGAGGGACTTGGATCGGGCTAGTGCTTTTTGGCAGGGTTGATAGGCACCGATCAGTTGTTGACGCATTGTGCCATTCCGGATCGTCTTAGATGCATTCGGGGAATGGCCAAAGATTGGTGGCTGCCGACTTGATGGCCGCTTCGGCTGTTATGCGAAATCCATAAAGAATGAATACTATAAGTAGGCCTATTGCCACAACGCGCAGCATCCGAACGCCACGCAAAGGAGGTCCGGCCAGCATCACGAATGATACAGCCCCGACTACACCGATCGTGCCTCCGACTACAACCTCTTCCATCGAGTGCAAGTCCAATATCAATCGTGATGCGCCTATCACGACGGCAAGGAAAACGGCGATGGCGACAGTGCACGGCAGTGCCCATCGTTTGATGTTCCAGATCGAGCGCATTGCCATCGCGAGTAATCCGCCATAGACGGCGGCAGCTGCGGCGGTATGACCGCTCGGATTCCCGGGGCGAGCCTCAGTCAAGAGATGGTCACAAGCAAAGAAGCGCAGCTTCAGAAATAGGATTAGGCTGAGTGTACCGCCGATTGCGGCCGTCCAAGCAAGTGCACCGCGGCGCCATCCAGACACGGCAAAAATTAGGGCTATCCCAACGGCCAGCGGAACTACGACCGCCTGATCACCGAAGTCCGTAACGCCAACCGCATCAACAAGGCTGGACCAGGTGTTGCTAAGCTTAACACTCGCAGACGTCGGGTCGTCGCCAGTCATGATTTCCTTTCCCGCGTCCTAACCATACGACCTACCCAGAAAAAGGTGCGAGGCGCCTGCATTTCGTTCGACTTCGGCTGCCCCACCAGTGGAAACCGACTTTCACCGTCGGGGTAGCTCCTTTTAGTTGTGCTGCTCCCTTCCAACTCCGAACGAACTCCAGCAGCAGGAGGCAAGCGACGCGGGAGTGAACTCCCAGGAGCCCCACGTGATCCATCAGCTCTGGTCGGCTGTTCTTCCTGTTGCCGACCACGCTCCCACTTCCCACGCGTCGATGTCGCAAGCATATTCATCATCTCGGCTGCATGGTCGGCCGTGGCGCGCATCCAATCAAAAACCGGGATCCCCAACATGGCCGGCATGCGGTTGTAATGCTGCGCCACGCGCTTGGCGCGGCGTTGGCAAAGCTGGTGATTGCTCGTCTGTTGTCGCCCCTCCAGACATTTTAGGTAGCAGCGAGCGCAAAGTGCGGCGCGTTTCACCGCTCCAAGGATTCGAGACCTTCCATGCCTTGGTGTCTGCTTCGTGCGGTTACTTTGCGCCCCCACCGCCGATCACTGCCGGCAGTGTTGCAATGAGAATATAGAAGTCGAGCCAAAGAGAGCGGTTGCGGATGTAAAAGCAATCCTGTGCGCGCTGCACTCCAAGGTCGCCATCGCTACGCGAGGAGATCTGCCAGAGGCCGGTAAGACCCGGCGGCACAGTTACCCGCAGCGCCTGAAATTCTGGATCGAATGCTTCCATGTGATAAGCGGGAAACGGCCGCGGTCCCACGAGGCTCATATCTCCGCGAATGACATTCCAGAGCTGAGGCAGCTCATCCAGGCTGGTACGCCGCAGAAGGTTACCGATATACGGCAGAATTCGTGGATCCTGCGGTAGCTTGAAATACCGCCGCCAGTGTTCGCGCATGGTGGCGTCGGTCGCCAGCACCTGCTCGAGCCGTTGCTCGGCATCCCGATACATTGTACGCAGCTTCAGCACGCGAATTGGTTTGCCGTAGCGACCGACGCGTTGTTGACCATAGAACGCCGGACCTGGATCCGTGATCCTGATCATCAAGGCAAGCAAACCGATGACCGGACAGGTGAGCAATGCGAGCGGCAGCGCCACTGCAAGATCGATGGCGCGCTTCAGACCGCGGCTGGGATTGCTCGGCCGTCCGCCCAGTTCCAGACCGACGAAACGATCGAAGTGGCGGACCTGCAGGCCAAAAGAGGCAAACTCGCCAAGTTGATTGACCACCAGGATTTGCCGGACTCCCAACCGATACAGCGCATTCGGATCGTGTGGCAGAGACTGGCAATCCGGTACGATCACGACTTCGGCGCCGCTGTCCACGCGCCATCCTTCAATCGTGCCGAGCAGAGGCAATGCGGAGACGGGATCCTCGTCTTTTCCGGGGGCTGCCGCATTGACATCGTCGCCGTCACGCACCCCATCATCGATGAATCCGACGGGCCTCAACCCCCAAGTCGGCTGGCTCATCAAAAGGCGGGCGAATGTCCGGCTATTGGCGCCGGCACCCAGAATGGCAGTTGGCGCGCCCCACACGCCCGACCGCCTAAGCCGTGCGTTGATCAGGTGCTCGATCCACGAGCCGAGCACAAGTGCGATCGTACCAACCAGTGGCATAATCGCCAGCTCGACCGACGGCCCCCCACGAACCAACATCAGCATTCCCGCGAACACGAACAGCAACGTCGCCGTCGCTCGCAGGCGGAAGCGCTCCATCAGACTCTTGGTGCTCGAACGATAGAGCCCCAGCAAACCGCACATCCCGATCAGCAGCAGCAGCGTCGCCGGCATCTCCATCCACAGCCAATCGGCGAGACCGATCTGACCAGCGGCGCCGGCCACGTTCATGATCACGCCGGCTACAACGATGGCGACGGCGCCAGCTACGACGTCGCCTGCAAGAAGCCCCGCGGTGAAAAGTCGGCGTCGTCTGCTCCATTGCGCCACAAGCGCCCCGCTGCGCGCCGTCCCACGAAGCCGTAACGGCCCGCCGTCGGGCGGCGACAATGTCTGGGCTACGCGTGCTTCGACGTTCGACATAGGCCATCAACCACTCGAATTAAGGGCTAAAGGCGCTTCTCTCCGCCCATCCTGGCCGCGATGATCGCGACGTTTACACTGGCCACGTTACGGCGGACGGCGGCGCCCTCAAGCGCCACGAGGGAGTAGTCCATTCGTTAAGGTCTCTCGCCGTTCAAGGCGGCGCCGACGACACTGGCTGCGCCGATGGGAGCACGTGTGTCAGGGCGCGAGCATGCGGGATGCTTGGCGCTACGTCGTGGAATCGACACCCCTCGCCGCCTCCCCGGCGATTAGCGCAGCATGAGGAGTACTTCTTTCGCGCGACTTACTGAGGCCGCGCTATCCGCTCGCCTCCACGCGCGGTTGCAAACATCCTCAAGGCAGAGCGCGAGTGTTCTGCCTGTTGTGATGTGCGCCACTCTGATCGACTGAAATGGCTGAACGCTCACTCGAGCGGCCGCACCGCTCCAACGACAGTCCCCCGCGGCGCCGCAGCGTCTCCTGTTCCCAATGGGGCCTCGCTTTCTGCCTTCTTTTCCCTGGATATGCCGAGCTGATTCGGCGGCAGGTCCGGCGCGGGCGGAAGAAGCGAACCTACCTGCACGACGTCTCCGGGCTGGAGCAGGAAGTCGACGCCTGCATCGTACTTGACAGTCGTGGCGCCCTTGGCGCGGATCACCGTTATGGCCGGCTGCTGCCGTTGTTCCCCGGTTAGCAATCCCATCTGCTGAGCGCGAGCCGACCGAGCGCGCTGCGCGGATGGAAGCGTGACGGTCAATTCCAATAGCGATCGGTCTGTTTCCCGCAGTTCGGTCATCACGCGACGCTGGTAGATGTTATGCAGTTCGGCGATCCGGAAATGCAGGTCGCCGATCGCGAGTTCCGACTTTAGCGATTCCGATTTCAAGCGCTCCATACTTTCTTCGATGCGCGCCTCCTCTCGCTTGATCTCAATGTAAGTCGGCTTGCGCGCAAGTCCCGATTTGGCCAGCTGCTCGTAGTCCGCAATCAGTTGCTGATTGAGGTCACGCTGTCGCCGCTCGAACTCACCTTGCTGCTTGAGTGAAGCAATCTCCGTTTCCAAACGCGGAAATTGCTTCCGCAGCGCTTCGGTTTCCTGCTGCTCGGCTTGCCGCTCGGCTGCGAACACACGCTCCTCGCCATCGCGGATCTGCGTGATGCGGGCAGGGTCGACAGCGAGTGCCGACATGTCCGGGAAATCGATGCGATCGGCGCCGTTCTGCTGCGCGATCAGCCGCGCCTGTTTTGCAAGGAGGGCCGCGCGGCTGACTTCCAACACGCGAACACGTTCGTCCATCTGGAACAGGTCTCCGGCCATGCCGATTTGTTCGGGCGCGCCGATGCCTCCCGCGCGCGCTATGGCGGCGAGCACCGACTGCCCTTGCTGAAAGGGATAGAGACCTGGCGTCCGAACCGTGCCCAGTACATAGATCGGACGGAACTCCGTGATTTTTACGCTGACCGCCGGACGCCGGACATATCCCTGCTCCAGCGATTGACCGATGCTCTTTTCCAGCTCACTCAGCGTAAGATTTGCTGCGTGAATGTCACCAACGACAGGCAGCCTGAGATCACCGCCCTGATCAACGGTTGCTTCACCAGATAGATCGGGTTGGCCGATCACGATGACACCGATCTTGTCGCCGACCCCAATCCGGTATGCCTGCGTGGCCGTGGACTGCGCTGCGACAGGATCAATTGCCCACGCATGAGGGATCATGAAGATCGTCATCGCCCAGGCACCAACGACCAAGGAACACCGTCGAGCCTGTCTGCACTTCCGCTTTCCAAGAATTGAGAACATCGCCTTATCGGCTCCATCGAGTGGGTCTCTGTGCCGTATTGTAGACAGGACTCGTTGGCAGAAGCGGCATCCCAAATAGGGCAAACCCGACGATATGCGTTCTAACAAGAGGTACTCCCTCAGGGAGTCTTGTCCACTTGCGATCGGGGCTCAATCATCGAGTGACGATGCTAAGCGTGGTTGTGCCCTCGATGATGATCTGAGTGACCCGCGCAAAGGCGACTGAAGCTTTCGTGATGGATCACCGAGCGCTTTGCACGCGTGCCTTGGCATAGTGATCTCCTCACCGGCACTGAAAGGCGTGTGACTGACATGTCCACTTTGGATGCAAATACAGCACGAGCGCGATGGTACGCGCGATAGTCAACAAGAGCCCTCCCTCGTTAGAAAGGTCTGAAATGTCCAAGAATGATGTCGTGGTGGTGACCGGCGCCGGTGGCTTCATCGGTGGTCATCTGGTGCGCGTGCTGCAGCAGCGCGGCCACACCCGGATCCGCGCCGTCGACGTCAAGCCGCTCGGCGA
>Ga0210402_10000249_pt1 | contig 61389 bp, 55 predicted proteins | sample IncBWC7MmetaG_FD_161055 | JGI IMG/M metagenome (GOLD analysis project Ga0210402, IMG submission 161055) | Forest soil microbial communities from Barre Woods Harvard Forest LTER site, Petersham, Massachusetts, United States - Inc-BW-C-7-M | ecosystem: Environmental > Terrestrial > Soil >... | reverse complement strand
TACATTTGGCGACCGTAGACACTGCCCGCCTGCCCCTGAGCCTCCTCGATGAAGTGGCGGAAGAGCGTGGGGCTTGGCGCAAACGCCATATGATCGACGTAGCCGTCTAGGGACTGGTTCATTCCGAACACGAGCTTAGCCATACCCACTTCCTTTGCTTACGCGGCACATTGCGGAGTAGTTGGTGCTAACGCCTGTTAACATCAACTGACCACAGCCGATGCGATACCATGACTTTCATGAGAAAAGTCCTGATCTGGCTAACCTCGCTTCTGGCTATGGTTTTACTGCCATTCGGTGCGGCGCACGCCGACTCAAAAAACTATCAGACCGGGAAGCTCATTTCAGTGCAATCACCTGAAATTACCCTCCACCTGCCCCCTCCTTCTATCGATCTTCCGATGCATCTGAACTATCAGTTTGAGGTCCAGCAAGGGGACTTGGTTTACGCCGGTTCTTGTTCAAGGCAGGACTATAAACCAGAGTGGCAGGTCGGTGAAGATGTACAGTTTCGCCTCAGCAAAGACAAAATGTACCTGAGACGCCCGAATGGAAAAGAACTTAGACTAGTCTTCTTGTTGCAGGCGAAACTCGGTCCTGACGGGAAACCGATCACGATTCTGCAATACAAAAAGAAGTAGTTGGCGAAACATCGCGATTACACTCATTGACCGGATCGTGAGTGTAATTGTCTGTCGCCTAAAATGAGCGTTACCAGATCCGCCTCCGCTTCGGTCGCAATTTGAAGACTGCGAAGTCTCCCGGGCGGTAACTCACAACGGGAACCCAAACGGAGTTTACAAAGCGTTCGAAGGATACTTTGGGAATCAAGGATTCCGAACTGGCTCGAATGCGTACCCAGTACTCTCCGCTGTTTGGAATGGTGAATCCCAATCCCCACTCCCACGTGGGAACGACGACCACATTGCCGCTGTCAGCGGCCACTATTGCTCCCGCGCCGGTGTTTTGATAGATGACGACGTGCGTACCTTCGCTGATCGAGCTGTCGTTCAAGACATGAACAACGATTCCGTCGCCTTGGAGCAGCGAGACGGTACTGGTCACATATTCGAATTTTGGGGCGTTGCTTCCTCCCGACTTTTTCCGTGCTGGCATGAGGAACTCCTTCCCAGGCTGGGCCAGGTCATCTGAGTGGCCACCAGTTTAGACGATCTTAGCCAACAGTTGTTGACGTAACATCGCGATTTCACCAACTATCCAGCCCAAAACCACTTTCACCGGTTCCGGGCGTTCACAAAACAGTTCTTTTCCGAACGCTTCGCGCGTGGGTTTTGATTGTTGAGAACCAAGGGCTTATCGCCGTAAAATTTAGCAGGTTTGTGGAACGCGATTTCGGGTGCACTCTTGGGAGCCGCATCTTGCAGTCTGCCGTCGCTCGCTTTTCTTAAGTCTCGCTTAAGGTTTGCCTCGTTAGTCTGCTCCTCGGTGCGAGAACAAAGTCTGCGGCGTATGTCGGTATGCTAGCTCATTCTCAAGACACCACATACTTCGGAGTCGCACGGGTTCGGCATCTAACGGCTTGCACGCTTGAAGTTGGTCCGCTGCAGGGACAACATGCGAATCGGCCTAAAGAATTGCCCGTATTGCCACAGCTCCAAGGTTTATCTCTCTGCGCCGAAGACGTTGGGAGAAAAATTCTTCTCTCTGTTGTTGCTCAGACTTGTGAGATGTCACACCTGCATGCGCCGACATTTCCGGCCGCTCCTACTGCGAGCACCCAAACATCCCGAAGAGTACACAGTTCCCGCGAAACCGGTCGAAGCCGTCTCAACCAAAAAGACGGAGAAGCGTTCAGCTTAGTCAGAAAATCGGGGCGTCGTGGACCGGGCCTTCAGGCGGGAGCGACTTCGCCTTTTGCCTCGCCACATCAGATCGTCGTCATCTGGCCCGGTGATCTTTACGTTCCACATGCCGGAGAGCGCAGCGCCCCGGAAAGAAATTCCGCCTTGCCCTGGAGCTGGCGATCGGGACACCAGAGGAGGTCCATTTGTCGGTGACTAACTGCGCGTGGACAAGATCCGGGCCGGCAGCCTGGTTTGCTCTTGGGCCGCTATCTTCTTCGGGACTTGTGCTGGGAGGCGCTCCAACTTCTTTTCTAGCCCATCAGCCTTCCGCTGTGCTCTATCGGCTTTTGTACGTTTCTTTGCCATGTCCCCACCTGCGTTGCACTTCTCCAAATAAGTCCTGTGGTTCAATTGGTTACGAACAAAAGGGAGACGCTATCAGCGCCTCCCGTTTTTCTTACTCACCATTCGGCACCGAAAAACTAGACTGGTTTCTATGCGGCCTTGCTCCGAGCCTTGGCGTCGAGAGTCTTCTCGCTGCCAACATTAACCTTGATCTGCTTGGGCTTCGCTTCGGCCTTTTTGGCAAGGGTAATCTTCAGCACTCCCTTATCATAGTGTGCGTTCACTTGCCCCGGATCCACGGAACTGGGCAGCGTGAACGAGCGGGTGAAGCTTCCGTACTGCCGCTCGACGCGACGGAAGTTCTCCTCTTTCTCTTCCTTTTCGATCGTGCGCTCGCCATGGACGGTGAGAGTGTTGCCCTCAATGCGGACATCAATGTCTTTTTCGTCGATGCCCGGGACTTCAAGCTTCAGAGTTATGGTGTGCTCGTCTTCGTAGATGTCCACCGGCGGTGCGAAGCTGGTGGTTGTTAATGCCTCTTCCGGACCTTCTGGGCTATACGACTCACGCAAGAGACGGTTCATGCGATTCATGCGGTCTTGCATGGTGGAAAATTCACGGAGCGGTTCCCAACGGGTCAATAGTGTCATAACGCAATTCTCCTTAGAGGGAAACTAAGAGGAAACACTTCAGATGAGCTGCTTAGTTCAGAGGACCTGAAAGAGTAAGAAGAGGTAGCTTGCTCAATCACAAGGCTAGGCTTCTGCACAACCGATGTCAAACCACCGAATTGCCGCGCTGGCAGGCCAAGCGTCAGTTGTGGGAGCGCCCTTGGACACTGTGGAAGCGCGCGGATGGCTTTTGGATCTCGCCGCTCTGAAAACGGCTTTCCGTCCGGCCGTGGTCTAGCCGACCTGCATCCCCCGGGTTCTCATTATCCTTTGTCCCTTGGCGGATGCGCATATTAACTGATGCTCTTCGAGGTCGTTCCTAGTGCGCTCCATATCGACGTTTTTCTTGGCTGCAAGCTCGGTACTCACTCGAAAATAGGCAGCTGAACGGGCTTCGTTGTACTGGCTAAGCCCCGACTCAAAAGCTTGTTCCAAATTCTTGCACTCTAAACAATCCATGGGTATCCCTCCAGTGCTCCCGGATGCGCAACGGACACCGGCGGGAGGTGTGAGCCTCTACCGCGGATGTGTAAATTCCGGCGCTTCGTGGAACAAGGAATGGCTGATCATGTCGAGCAATGCTCCGACGCTGACGCCAGCGTTGAGCATCTCGATCATCTCTTCGACACTGAACCCTGCCTGTTCCCCAGCTTGGGCGAGCTTTTCAATGGTGCTTGACAGATGGCTAGACCGATTTCCCGCGTAAGAGTAGTGGTTGCAACTAGGCTGGCTCGTTTGCTGAGAGGAGGCCATACCATCACCTCTGAACTGAAGCCATCCTCTTGGAGACGAGAATGGCTAGTGTTTAAGGAGACGGCTCCGCAGCCGTCCCCATACCCGACGACGAACCACTAGGCGGCAACGGCCGGGGCGGTTCGGTGCAGGGTGGAACTGATCACATCGGAGACTCGCACTTTGGGAGTTCCGTCCAACACCTTGTCCAGGCTCTTGAGAACTTCCGGGTAGCCGGCGGTGTTATAGGCCTCGGCATTCTCTTTCGTATCCCACAGACTGATCGCGACCACATCGGTGCCGCCAGGAATTGCAAACGTGATTTCGTCCTGGAATCCCTTTTGCTTCCGCAAGAGGGGAAGCACATTGTTGTCGAAAGTGTTCTTAAAATCGCTGAGCATGTTGGGCTTCAGATGGAGAGCTACATTGCGAGCGTACATAGTCAACCTCCAGGGGGATGATCGGGAATCTAAGGGGAGCGAACTTCAGATGGGCTGACTTAGATCAGGAGACCTGAACGAGCGGAAGGTCTACATCGCTCAACTTCGACCCTAGGCTCATGCGGTCGGGTTGTCAAGTCGTGCTCGTTCGTGGGGACTGCTTTGATTTTCGGGCAGGCTTGGGTCGTTTATTTGTTTTCCCGTCTGCTGCCAGTTTCGCTTCCGCTGCGAGGCTTTCCCTTTCGTACTGGGACATGCTACTGGGATAATCTAGAATGTTAGGAGAGGGGGCCAGATCAACTTTCTTCTTCGCCATGGGGTTTAATGTAGTCCGTCCAAATCATGCCGGTCGGTCCCCTAGCGCACTTTCGTTACGCCGCTCTTTCCGCCCTCCGCTGTTCATAATCTTCTCAGAGCTGCTCGCAGAGGGGTAGTGTCCTAAAACTGCGGTAGTGGTGCAGTTTGAAATCCACAGGGCTGGCATCCTGAATCGGCCTGTGGGAAACTGTCGGCATGCCAAACCTACGCACGAATCTCAGGATTGAAGGGTACCAAGGAAGTAGGCCATCCGCGGGACGCTGTGTGCTGTGTCAGAGGCCATTTCGCACATCATCGGGCGATACGCCAGAAAAGGCGATGCAAGGCCTGTACGCTCAGTTTGATTCCCATGAGTGCAACCCGAACGAGGACGCCAGCCAAGCCGCTGCCAGGATCGTGAGAGAAGCGACCAAAAGTTAGCTAGGTTTTAGCGCTTTCTCAATATCCTCAAGAAGAGAAGTGTGCTCCTGCGTTTGCAATGGGGCGATTGAAAAGTAGGTATTATCAGTGAATGCGGTATCGTGCTTGTGCTCAAGCCGAAACGCTTGTCCTTGCGGTGTATTGATATGCTGAGTCCACAAGGCTAACGATCCGAATCCGAATGGGACAATCTTCCCATCGATTGAACGGGGCTGTGCGTTCAATCTGCTTACTACGAAGTCCAGCTTGGGGTTCGCAATCTGCACCGCATAATCAAATTTCACATCCATATGGTTAAGATAGGACTTTCTAACAATCGCAGTATCCACGCTGAGCGCGTATTCTTTTGCGGCCCACTGAGCAACGTCTTGCAAGAATAACTCTGCATCATCCGTTGATGACAGGGTGTCCGCCACGACCGCATTGTTGTAAATCGAAAGACCGACCCGTAGATCTAGCTTTTTTGACTTCGCAAAAGTGCCCGCCGAGAACTCCAAAGCATTACTGCTGTTCATGTCCATGAGATGTTGCGGAGACTTTGAGAAGCGATAACGTTTTGCCAATGCCAGGTAGCAATCCCAGAGGCTCCGTCCATCCGGATTTAGCAGCTGCGAATCTATCATCCAAATGGTCCTAGCGAGGGTTATGCGGAGAAGCTTCATGCGCTTTTCCCGGCTGCGGAATTTGGTGAATCAGCGATGGTCCCATGCTTGCGGCGCGTTTCATTCGGCTCGGAAAAAGAATTTTGTCGAGGCGATTCTTGAGAATTATCCTGCTGCGCCGGGGCGAAGTCCGCCAGATTGTTTGTACGGGGTGCGAAGCATGCCTTCCGGAGCATCGCTAGCCGCTTATCCTGTGCATAGGAAGGAGGAGATAGAGTGGAGGCATTCGAGTTCCAATCCCACTCTACAAGTTCGCTATGGGGGGCGAAGCGGACCACCAATGCCACGTCAAATGCCTTCGCCAGTTCTAGCAACGTTGTAATGGAATACCTGCCATAGTCAGGGTTTTCATAGCGTGAAATCATAGGCTGAAGTTTCTGGTTTCCTAGTTGCTCGGCAAGGTCTTTCTGTTCCCATCCCCTTGCCTTCCGAAGCTGCCTAATTTGAAACGCAACCGTATCTTGAGCATGGGCTTCAACGAATCCCTCTCGATATTCTAGATTTTCTAGCTCATTTAAGAGCGTGAGCTTAGGGTTCGTGGTCAACTGTGTTCCATTGCCCATTTTCTACCTCGCCTTTGCGGTATTTAGCGCTTTCCAGCCAACTAGGAGGGTCGTATACGTTTTGTTTATGAGTACAGCCAATCAACATTACGAAAAACCCGCCGTGATAAAAGCCTACCGAACGGAATTCCTTCTTGCTGAACTTCCATTTGATCTCGAATAGGCCATTCCCCAAGCTGCGAAATTGCTTCTTCGTCCACTGAGTTTGGGGAGTAGAACGGAGGTTCTTCACGCGAACTCGGAATTTCGCACGCGCACCCGGATAATGGGAAAGCCATGATGTGATCAGACCCTTCCCGCTCGGCCCCGCCAACTCTTTGAGCCTAAACCCAGAACCCGAAATCGCTATTACTTTCCCCATAATATACCAAAATAATTATATTGCAAATAGAAAAGTTGTATATTACAATTTTGTTATGTAGAAGTTCCTCCAGAATCTGCTTTCTCCGCGATAGTTCGGTAACGCCCGGACATGAAGATGATTATTGCAGATCAGCTACGATCTCGATGGGCGAACACATGGCGAAAGTGCTAGAATCGCCCGCTATGGCACGGCGCCCTGAGCGGAACGAGGAAGCAGTACTGACCCGCGCAGAACTCAGCCAACTACAAAAAAGGCTTGAGAGCTACGACTGGGCCGCCAGAGAAGCGTACTACCGGAGCGCCCACAACCGATGCTCCCTCCAACCGAGGTGGATTCCGAGCCCAAGGCGATGCAAGAACTCATAGCCGCTTGGAAGGCGTTGCGGAAACAAAAGCGCTAGGCTAGTGAACTTACCGCGCCCATGACTGAATGACCATCTCAGAGAGGTCGGCACCGAGGATGATCGTAACGATCACGGCGAATACTTCCATCAAGCGTTCACTCATTCCGGCATCTTATTTCGCTTGTTGGGGAATTTGAGATAACTTCGCGGGCACCCGCAGGCGCGTGTTCGGTTTTTGTAACAGACCCACAAGAGTTATCGACCTACCGTGACTTTGTAAGTAAGGATCAAAATACTGCTGTGCCCAAGCCGGTCTGCAATGCATCTCCCTCGGTTGCAGATCGGCTCATCAAGAAAAAAGAGGTGGAGGCGTCCAGCGCAATGGTTAGCGCGATGCCCTCACCCCTGCCCCCTCAACGTGCGCATGTTGCCTCAGTCGATCAATCCGGTCAGCGTGTTAGTCTATTCGGACTAAGGGGCGGTCATAGCTCAAGGGTTAGAGCGGGGCAGTACCACTGCCAGGACGCCGGTTCAACTCCGGTAGACCGCTCCACAACTAGTTTCCTTGGTTTTGCTTTTTGTGGCACGGATGAACGCAGACGATAGGCTGCCCCGGATAATCGTCCCGGTAAAACACTCCCCGGCACTCTTCGCACTTTCCATTTGCACACTGATCGGAAACTGAAGTCAAGACTACCGGTTCTTGGCCCGGCTCGAAACGGATCCGCTTTATTGGCATTTTGACCAACCTAGTGTAATGCTACCGTGCATGGCCGACGAAGAAACTATCGACTTCCGAGAGCGCCCCTTCACTTGCCCGTACTGTGGCCAGGAAACGATGGTGGGTTTGCTCCCTAAAATAGAGACGATTGTAGTTGGCAGGGCGACCTGCGAGCACTGTGCCCGTGAGTTCTTGATCGAGAATGATGTGCCGAGGCGGTTGCCACAGTGAATCTACGCGTCGCAAAAGACTACCTTCTCAATTTCACGCTGGCTTAAGAAACCTCCGCTGCCGGACAGGGCATGGACAACTACACAATTAAGGGAGAACGGATATCCGGCGTCTTGGATTGCCGCGATCTGTTCGTCGAAGTGCTGTTCGTCGAAGTGTGTGATCCCGATTCCGCCACGTTTCACAAATTGCTGCCGGGCACGAACAACATCACCGTCAAACCAGATCAGTCGCGCGCCATGGGCCTGTAACTCCTGGACCCATGGCAGACAATGAACCGGGAAGCCCCAATCTAGGGCGATCCTGTCGTGATGTTTGTGAGCTTGTGCAACGAAATCCGAGCGGGAGGCCACCCACGTATCCCTCAGCTCTGGGACGGGCCAGCCGCGTGGATGACACTCTAGATCATAGTGCGCGAAGCTGTGCTTCTCTGCCAGGTAACGGGCGAATGTGCTCTTTCCTGTGGCGGGTATTCCCGATATCAAGATGACAGTCTGCTTTGGAATCATTCGGCCTGTTGCAGCAATAGCATATTCACTCGAACAGTCGCCGTGTACACCGCCGGCGCGCAGCACGTTCATGCGTGCCTGGTTAAACAGAGGACTATGACGGCTAGAAATAGCAGAATGAGCGCTCCGAACAGGAGCCAGATGTTCCACCATGTCTGTTCGCTCTGCTCGCTCCTGTCCATCATACTTAGTCGCTCTCAAGTTCGGCTGTGCCAGCGGTATTCACTAGCTCAGACGGGATCAGCCACTCCCGATAACCTTTGCCCTCTTCGATCCACTCGTACTCTGCTATTTGCTTTTCGCTGAGGTTCAGGGAAATCCGCAGCAGAGTTTCGCCCGCGACTCCCTCATTCACGTCAAGCGGCCTATCGGAAAGCCAGACTCCAGTATGTACGCGATCAGTCATGTATCGCCCGGTCGCATCACGGAACCCCTGCCGTAAGATCGCGATCGCTGCTTCTGTCGAAGTTCGGTGGTAGAGAATCATCCGCGCACCCATGCCTAACGGGAGGACGCTTTCTGCTTTCTAGCCTTCGCCGCCTGCGTCCGGGCTTTGGCTGCTGCCTTCGAGGCCTTGAGCGCACTCTCGCGTCGCTGCTTCGCGGTCAACGCTTTAGCGCGCGCCTTTCCGCCCATGCGCCCGTACTTACGTGAACGTTGAATCTGTTGAAGAGACAATCGAACTCCCTTAACTCGTCCCATGTTCAATTTCCTCTGTTCAAACTGTGAACTGTTTGAGGTTGTTCGCCACGAACTACAACTAGTTGGACTTGTCTACCAACTACTCAAACTGCACTTAGTTGGCTACGGTGAAGTATAGATAGTTAGCGGCTGAAACACAAGTTTGAAATTACGATTGTGCTTGACAAAGATCGGTGCGCGTTCCACAATCATCCCGCTCACAAAAGAGCGCCCCGCTCGAGTGTTATCAGCACTCGAAACGGGGCTAACCAAGTCCGCCTTACTAGGAGGCAAACGTGGCTGATACGCACCATACCATTCTCGATGTTCCTGTTCAAAATCCCAACCCCCTCCCCCAGGAAGAATCCCCTAAGGTCACTCGTGAGGCGACGGCGGCCGTCGTGGAAGGACTCATCTCACAATCGCTAGCCAAAGATGACCTCTTGGGCCGTCTCTGCGGTTCGCCAGTTGTGGCCAAGATCAGGCGCGGAGGCCGGCGATGACCCCCATTCGCGTCGCTCTGTACGCCCGTGTTTCCACAAACGGACACGGCCAGGACCCAGAACTTCAGTTGCGTGAGTTGCGCGACTACGCAACTCACCGCGGCTGGTCCGTGTTTGAGGAATACATCGATCGAGGAGTCTCGGGCGCCAAAGCGTCCCGCCCCGCCCTCAACCGATTGATGGTAGATGCACAGCGCCGGAAGATCGATACGGTACTTGTCTGGAAACTGGATCGCTTTGGGCGCTCGCTCCGACACCTCGTCAATGCGATCGCAGAGTTGGAATCGCTTGGCGTCGCGTTTGTCAGCCTTCGTGACAACCTCGACCTCACCACGCCATCCGGCCGGCTGATGTTCCAGATTATCGGAGCTATGGCCGAGTTTGAGCGGTCACTGATTCAGGAGCGAGTCCGTGCTGGCCTCCGGAACGCCAAAGCTAAGGGGAAGAAGCTAGGCCGACCGCGCGTCTTCGTTGACGAAGCCAAGATCGAGCAACTTCGCGCTACAGGGGCCTCCTGGAGAGTGATCGCCATTCAGCTTGGAATCGGAGTGGGAACCGCATACCGCAAGCTCAGCGGCGTTCCAAAATCCCAAGCGTGTGCCGATGTCAATGAACCGCAGGCGCTCTACGTCTAAACCCAAGTCTTCACGAATCTCCAAACCAATTTTCCTGGGAGGGAAAAATATGAACACTCACACTGCAGGATCGAACGTTGTAAACCACAAACCAACACTAGCCGAAAAACAGGAATGTTACGCCGCATGCGTCGATGTAAGACAACGGTTGTACCCTGGTGCCGCCGAAATTGGCATCAGTCCAGAGGAATTTGAGATTCTTCAGGACGTGTCCTTCGATGAGCCGAGGCGTTCGGAAGTACCGGGCGCCAAGTCTCACCCAATTCGACACGAGGAGAGATTTTATGGTGTCAAAAAAGAAGCAACCAAACGTTGGCATGGTATTGCTGAAGATGAGTTTTCCCGAGGAACGCTACTTCAAGGATGGAGTAAGGATGGAGTAAGGATGGAGGTTCAGGCTAAGGGCGCCGGTTCGAGCGTAGCCGGCGCCATATCCAATGCGGTGTGTAAGGCGTTTGAAAATCCAGCGCTCAAACGCTTGAGTCCGGCTTACATCAACATGGAAGTGACCGTGCTCTCGCGGTGGGTTCTTGGCGCCGATACATATGCCAAGTTGCCATAAAGTCTCTCCTCTCACGCATGGCCCACTACCTCGGACCAAGACGCCGACTGCTCAAGACCGACATGTGATACACTTCGCGCCGAGCTACTAGTCCCCCCATTTAGCTCGCTAGTTTCCCTTCCCCGGAACATTCACGAGAGAGGCGTTATGCGTTGTATCAAAGCAATTGTCGCCTTTGTCATCGTGGCTTGTGCAACCCTCCTCGCGCAAGCACCGAATCCAGTGCCTATGATCGACCAGCCCTTGGTGCCCAACAGTGCCGTACCTGGCGGGGCCGGGTTTGGGTTGACGGTAAACGGAACAGGGTTCGTTCCAACCTCGGTCGTTAACTGGAATGGAATTGGTTTGCCGACCACGTATTTGGGTCCCGGGCAGCTTACTGCGAACGTTCCTGCCTCGAATATCGCTGGATCAGGGACGGTCTCTGTAACGGTCACGAATCCGCTGCCAGGCGGAGGGATATCCGAAGCCACCCTGTTTTCTATTACCACTCCTACGACCTCACTCACGTTCACTGACTCGGTCATCAACCGCGCGGCGCCCCCGATCAGTGTAGTTGTGGCGGACTTCAACAGCGATGGCAAGCCGGACCTGGCAATTGTCAATACTGACATCGTCCCTCCGCCAAGTGACGATTGCTCCCCAGGCGGGACTATTTCAATTCTTCTCGGGATTGGCGATGGGACCTTCTCGACGGGAGGAACGGTGTACTTGGGGTGCACATCTGAAGGGGCGACTGGAGTCGCAGCGAAAGCAGGAGACCTAGACAAAGACGGGAATACTGACCTACTTATCACGTATATCGCCGCGGGCAACGTAGAAACGGTCGCCATCTTCAACGGAAACGGGGACGGTAGTTTCAGCAAGTTGGGAAAAATACTGGGAGGCTTTGACCCCGATGCTTCACAGGTGAAAATCGCTGATTTCAACGGCGACGGCCAATTGGACGTGGCTTTTCCCTACAATTCATTTTACTGTGGCGCCATTACTATTTATTTCGGAGGTGGGAGCGCGGGCAGCGCTGGATTGGATGGTTGTACTTCCTTTGATGAGTGGTTGCTAGTTGGCGATTTTAATCACGATGGCATTGTGGATATGGCTGCCACTGCTGCCACTGGTGTTCCGATCTTCCTAGGTGTAGGCGATGGGAGCTTCACCTTGGCCCCCCTTTTACCGGCGTTCCGTCCGATGACGGCTGGCGATTTCAATGGGGACGGACTTCTGGACCTGGCCTTCTCCGACGCATCTGGGTCCCTGAGAGTATTTCTGGGCCTCGGCGACGGAACGTTTACGGAAAAAAGTGGGCAGCCCTCGTCCTATTCCGATACCACATACATCGACACTATCGACTTCAACGGCGACGGGAGATTGGACCTGGCGGTCGCCAACTCAGCCGGGGCCGTCTCAGTCTACTTCGGCAATGGGGACGGTACGTTTGAAAACGGTGTCGCGTTTAACACGGGTCACCCTCAAGCATCCAGTGAAGACTTCCACACGCCAGTTGGATTTGCTGATTTCAATGCCGATGGGCGAATTGATCTGGTAGTCGCCAATTATGGCGATAGCAGCGTTTCTATCCTCCTGCAAGCCGCCGTGGGTAACGTCAACCCAAGCGCGCTCTCGTTCGGCAGTCAAAACCTCAACACCACGAGTAGCCCACAGCCAATAAGGCTTTCAAACGACGGCTCTGCCCCTATGATGATATCCAGTGTTCAAATTACGGGCGACTTCCAAATTCAGACGAACGGATGTGTCGGCAGCCTCGACCCGGGATCACATTGCGATGTCGCGATTACATTCACTCCGACCGATCAGGGCACGCGGCTTGGGAGCCTAACCTTCAATGACACGGCGACGAACACTCCTCAGACTGTGAGCCTGTCTGGGATAGGCACAATGGCGCAGGCGACCTCGACACTTTTTACCTCGTCTCTGAATCCTTCCCGTTATGGCCAGACGATCACGCTGACCGCAGTCGTTGTTCCCGCTGTTTCGGGAACACCTACGGGCACCGTAACATTCTTCGACGGCGCGAGTGTCTTGGCATCAGCTCAACTCAGCGCCGGTACGACGGTATTGGCAGTTTCAAGCCTCGCAGCAGGTAATCACTCGCTCACCGCAGCCTATTCAGGCGACCCTACTTTCAGTGCCAGCACGTCTACGGTACTTGTACAGATTGTTGCCAAAGCCAGCGTAGCGGTGACCTTAAGTTCTAGCCTCAATCCTGCTTACGTTAACCAGTTGGTCGCATTCTCGGCAGTCGTGAGTGCTGTCGGAAATATGCCGTCCGGCTCCATTGCGTTCAAGAAAGGTACGGCAGTTTTAGCGACGGTCCCCTTGGTGAACGGAAATGCGGTTTTCACTACTACGTTTACAAAGTCTGGAAACTTTTCGATCTTTGCGGATTATTCTGGCGATCTCAATTACTTTCCCAAGACCTCAAAGGCCGTGAGACAGGAAGTAAACAAATACCCAACCACTACAACCCTTACCTCGAATCCGAATCCTTCGTCACACGGCCAGCCGGTCACGTTCACCGGCTCAGTTAGTTCCGCCGGACCGATCCCGACCGGGAAGGTGGTCTTCAAGTATGGAAGTAAACTGCTGGGAAGCAAACCTCTGGTCAATGGGGTGGCAGTACTAACGACCTCAGCTCTACCGTTGGGGACGCTCTCGATTACGGCAACTTTTAACGGGGACACCGAGTCCGGAAAGAGCACCTCCCCTGCTGTCGTGCAGATCGTAAACTAGACAATCCCGGGAGAGGCCATATCCGCGGCTGGAGACTAATGCCCTAACTCCGCTAGGCGATTCCTTCCACAGCTTGTTTCATGATACCTATTGAGTAGAACTGGATAGCCGAAGGGTAGCTCCCGGCGGCGACACGGGGCGGTACTTCTCGACCGCCCCTTCCGTTACTCCATCAAATCGAGAAGGTCACGAGAAGGTGGCCATGCCGGTCAAGGTCAACAACGCATCGAAGAGTCACCACACAGTCCCCGAAAGAACTCAATCCTCAACGACCCCGGAGAATCGCAATCAGAAAGCCGCGCCACGACTTGCCTTAGCACCTAAGCTTCAGGCTTCGGATGCGGCTGCCAGCGGAGGTACTCTCGAACCATCGGGAGTGGAAACTGATGTGATGAGCCGGCTTACAGACGCTCTATCCACCGCCCGAATGGAATTTGGCTATGCCCTTCGTAAAAGGGGCGAAAACCAAGTGTGGTTCTCAACTTCGGACTTTCACGATAACGTCGATACGTTCGAGTTGCTCAAGAAGAAGTGGCAAGAGGGTGTGCACGCAGCAATCGACACGGGCTTCCGGCAGCTACTCACCATAAGATCCCGCTGTCGGCCTGGAATAGAAAGGCGGCTGACTGTGAACGAAACCGCTGAAATGGTACGGACTGTAATGCGCAAGAGCTGTGGATTGCTTGAGACGTTTAAGACCAATTCTTTTTCTTGCCTCGACACTGTGGGCGACGGAATTGCGGACGGCGAAACCACTGAAGAGTTTGCGGGGAAGTTGGAGCAGTCAGTCTATACGTACCTGAAGGGACTCGAAACGGATGCGCTTATAGATATCGATCTTAAGGCGGATTCGATAGATCGGATTCCTGAAAGCTTCGGCTATGTATTCCTAAAGAAGTGCAACGCACTCCAGAAGAGCAGTATCGACGATGTGAGCGAGACCATCCACCGAGGATCGGAGACAATCTCCAACGAAGATGCTGTCTTTGAGTTCAAGCATGAGAGTTTGCATTCGGGTTTGGTGGCTTGGCTCGCTTCAATCGGCCGACTGGTCCACGAACAGGTCACTGTGTTAACTCAAATCGCTGCGAAGGGTAGTGGTTCGTACTGCGAAAACGGCCAGGAGCCTCACTGGGCGCGCATTGAAGTAGAGAGTCTCCTTCTGCAGAGCTTGAGGCAGGACAGCGCGTGCGGGAAAGCCTGGATAGATGCAGATTTTTCGGCAGTTCATTATTGGTCCAGAACGATTTGTGAAGATAATCCCGTACCTAGCCTCGCCGAGACATGGTGCGCCCCTGCCTGGTACGAACGTTGGACTAATGCAGAATTATGGATCAAGGAAGGCCGCCCACAACGCCTTACGGTTCAAAACACAGAGAATGCTGTCGAATTGTATCAAAGTTGGGTCTCGTCACAGCTGCAGGAGGATCTCAACAATGCCGAGCACGATGCTCGAGTAGAACTGGCCGCCGGCAGAGTATTCTTCCCGACTGACAATTCGCAACCCGAATCAGGGATTTCGGATCAACTGTTGATCCAGTCCGGTTTGTCGCCGCAAGACAGGAAGCAGCTCATTGACCCGATTCTGACTCGTAAGGGCTGGTCTATCCATGATTGGGCCGTCCAATCGGAAGTCGATTTCCACACAGCTAATGACTATCTAATGGGCAAAACCAATCCCTTTCGATCGACACGAAAGAAGCTAGCAACCTCGCTAGGTGTAGCCGTGGAAACTCTACCGCGCTAGTAGCTGCAACTCTGCATCCTAGAACTCGCGCACAGCAGCACCCTCGGTCGATTCGACTCTTCCTAAACGTAGCGTTCACGTTACTAGGCCGACCGGGCCGAACCAAAGTGAGCCAAGCGGACGACTTATAGGCCTTTCTCTAGGACTTCCGACAGTACGCGTTCAGCGCCACTATCCAAAACGAACCCATCGAGAACATAACTGCAAACTCCGAAACTCTCCTGCAGACTCCCATAGTCTCCCAATGACTCTCCAGTAGGTGCAGTTGTACCGTCGAGTCTACGCAACACGACTCCACTCGGGGGGATTTAGTAAATGGCCGCGACAGTAGTGACGCCTTTCTCGGAAAAGTTGTTCGTCGGTCGTGACACCGCTGCTGAACTACTCGACGTTTCGACCCGCACGATCGACGACGCAATCAGGACCGGCGATCTCGAAGCATTCCGGGTCGGTCGGCGGGTGCTGATTCGCAAGGATGCGCTGATCCATTTTGCGGAACGAGTGACCACCTAAAAACCAAGGGCGCCCTGGCAGGCGCCCGAAAGAATGAGTGTGATGAACAAACTTGCAGCTGCTCTTCGCGAGCGACGAGGTTGACTGAATGGCTATTCAAAAACCAGAGTGGTTCAAACTCGACGCCGCGAAGTTCCTCTCAGACGCCCAAGTGGATGCGATGACCACGCTGGAACTTGGTGCCTGTGTGCGGCTACTTTGCAGGCAATGGATCGACGGATTCATTCCGGATGATCTGCGAACGCTGGGGCGCCTCTGCCGGCTATCTGATCCCGAGATGGAAGCAGCGTGGCCGTCTCTCTGCGTCTTTTTTCCTGTTGTCGGAGACGGTAAGCGAGCGAATCGATTCATGTGGCAAGAGAGGGACCGGGTAGTTGCCGAACTCGAGCGCCGAAGCGACGAGGGGACACGCGCAGCGCGCAAACGATGGGATGAGGTCCGAAAGGTCACCCATGCCACACCCAATGGGTCACCCATGCCACACCCAATGCAAGACCAGACCAGACCAGACCAGATCAGCGCCGATGGGTCACCTATGCCTGACCCATCACTAGGAGATGATCGATTCGACAGAGCGGAAGGGTTCAATTCGACTGAAGTCTCGAGGATGCTTTGCTCGGAGAACGGCTGGTCTGGCCAGGAAATGATTTGGACGCTCAAGAACGCGATTGAGTTCCAAGCTAAGCAGATGCCCGAGGCCAGTACTGAACAAATCGGGGAATGGTTGATAAAGGCGTACCGCGGACATCAGCTCGCGCAAGGAAAGTTCGCCGTCGGCGTTAAAAAGTTCTTCGCCGAGGGCCGCTACAAACCCGCACCCAGGCCAGGAGAAGGAGACAAGTATTTTCGCAGTCAAATCTTCGTCGATAACCCGGCTACACGCGCTCTCGCCCAGATGGAGGCAGATTGATGCAACGCGCAATGGCCAATACCGAAGCGGAACGCGCGGTGCTCGGCTCCGCCCTGTCGGATGCCGAGTCACTCTACCGCGTGCTCCCCTTGCTCCAGGCGCAGAACTTCGCGTCGGACTCGCACAGACGCATTTATCACGCGATCTCCGAACTGGCCAACTCAGGAAAGCCAGTTGATGTGCTAACGCTGACCGATGCATTGGTCGCAGGACAGCAACTGGAGACCGTGGGCGGTGTCGCGTATGTGGGCAGCCTGATTGACGGCAATGCCGTCACCAACGTCGAGCACTATGCTCAGATCATTCTGGACAAGTCCCGCCGACGCCAGGCAGCGGCAGCCGGCACCGCTCTGGTCTCCGCTACGGAAGATGTGACGGTCAGCACTGACGACTGCCTGAAGAACATTCAGAATTGCCTCCTCGAACTGGAAGCGTCGGCGGATCGAACCGCGGCTCGGCATGTGAAAGAGTTCATGCCAGAAGTGCTCCGCGAGTTGGAGACGCAGGCCCAGAACCAAGGGTTGGTGGGGATGCCGACCGGGATCCCGTCACTTGACTTGGCCACGGGAGGTATTCGCCGCGGCGAGTTGTGGACGATCGGCGCGCTACCCGGCAAAGGGAAAACCGCTCTGGGCGTGCAAGTGGTTTTGGCGAATGGCGCGTCCGGTACTCCGACTTACGCCTTTTCCCTCGAAATGCAAGACGTTGAGATCGGCAAGCGATTCCTCGCGGCACGATCCACTGTCCCGGCCTTCCAAATTCGAAACCCGCAGATGATCAAACAAGATCGCTGGAGAGATCTTCTGCATGCCGCGGCCGAGATTGCCGACTGCCCCATCTATATCGACGCCCGACCGTCGCTGAAGATCCATGAGTTGCTCGCCAGCGCTCGGCTTTACGTGCGCCGTTTCAAAGTGCAGATGATTGTTGTGGACTATCTCAGGCTGGTTGATGCACCAGGGCGAGACCTGCGAGAACGAGTTGGCCACGTGGCTAACGCACTCCGACAGTTGGCTAAGAGCGAGAACATAGCGGTGGTTCTTTTGTCCCAGTTGAAGCGTCCCGAGGGTGGCATCAACTCTAGGCCGTCGATGCTCGACCTCAAGGAAAGCGGGGACATCGAGGCCCACAGCCACGTTGTCCTGCTCCCCTACTTGCCTGTGAGCGACGATGGGTCACCGGTACCGGAAGAACAACTCTTGATCATCGGCAAGAACCGAAACGGCAGCGTTGGCTCGCTTCCCGTCTATTTCGACGACAGGCGCTTACAATTCTTCGACAGAAATGTGACCGCTCGCGGTCGTTCCAGAAACCATCAGCAAATGAGCGACGCAAGTCATAGAGAATCCAGTAACGAATCGAGTCAAACTTGTCGTACGGAAAACATGTGATTGTGGAACATTCACAACCCGAATGGCTGGACCTGAAATCGCTCCAGCGATATGCCTGCGTATCGGAACGGACGCTGCGCGAATGGATCCACCGCGGCACGAATCCGTTGCCGGCCGCTCGCGTTGGGACAAAGATTCTGGTGCGGAGAAGTACATTCGATCAGTGGTTGGAAAATCACAGGCTGAAGACGCTTGACGTTGGCTGTATCGTAGACGAACTTGTAGCCGGAGTGGTGGGAACAAACTGATGGGCGTAAGGATCAAAAAACGCGGCGGCAAATGGTACGTGTTCGTGAACTACCACGGGCGCCGCAAAGCCAAGTGCGTGGGATCGAGCCGCGAGGTAGCGGAACAGGTTCGCCGCCAACTGGAGGCGAAGCTCGCCCTCGGCGACCTTGGATTCCTCGAGCAACAAGAAAAATCAGAGTTGGCATTTAAAGACTATGCAAAGCAGTGGCTAGCCAGCTATGCCGACCTTGAGTGCAAGCGATCCACAGCCTACAGCTACGCCCAACTCCTGCGTTTGCATGTGACACCACGATTCGGAGATCGGACGCTCAAGCAGATCACTCGCGACGATGTGAAGGCATTCTTGGGCGACCTATCGAAGGCCACCAAAGTCGTCAATGAAATCACAGTGCCACGGTTCTCCAAGAACACACTGCGGTTGGTTGTCTGTGTCCTGCGCGCGGTTATGAATGCCGCGGTTGAGGACGGACTGATCGAAGTGAACCCCGCTTCGAAAGTTGGAAGGTTCACGAAGAGCGAGAAACCAACACGCCAGGCTTCGGCAATGTCGCGCGCCGAGGCCGAGAAATTCCTTGCCTCAGCAAAGGAGCTTTCTCCTGAGTTGTACCCGCTGTTCCTAATGGCGCTTCGGGCCGGTCTGCGCAAAGGTGAGTTGCTTGCGGTGAAGTGGGGCGACGTCCAGTTCGGAAGCTGTGACGACGACCCCCAGCGATTCCTGTTCGTACAGGGCAACTTCGTGCATGGCGAGTTCACTACGACCAAAAGCAAGAAGTCGCGCCGTGTTGATCTTTCGCGGGAACTTCGGCAGGTTCTTTTGGAAATGCGAGACATGCGACTGCTCGCCGCTATGATGGCCGGCAAAAACACTATTTCGAACGATCTGATCTTCCGCTCGAAGGCGGGCACGGTCCTCGACCCGAACAACTTGGTGCACTATCACTTCCTGCCATGCCTGGAGCATGCCGGGTTGAGGCACTTCAGGTTCCACGATTTGCGCCACACTTTCGGGAGTCTTCTGATTCAGGACGGCGCATCTCTCGCTTACGTGAAAGACCAAATGGGGCACAGCTCAATTCAAGTCACCGTTGACACCTACGGACACCTCATCGCAGGGGCAGACATCAAGTGGATCGACGGGCTGGACCGCAAAACAACTCCTCAACCAAATGCAACGCCCGCGCAACTGAAGCCCGCAGTCGCAACGACGCTGGAAACGGAATCGCTGGAAAGCATTGTTGCAATTGAGGATAGTGGTGAGCGCGGAAGGAATCGAACCTTCAACCTACTGATTAAGAGTCAGTTGCTCTGCCAATTGAGCTACGCGCCCCACTGCGAACGACAAGGCAGGGACAAACCTTAATTATAACATCCACAGTGCGCAACGTTCGCAAGCGGATCGCAGAGACAGATCCCAGCGGCCGACTAACTTTCTTTTCTCGCCGGGAGATCTTTTTGAATTGGTGATGGGATCTGAACCGGTCACCTGACGGAGTCCCGGTTCGGTTATGCGGATGCTTCGCTCTCCCGCTCTCGCACTCTGGACTCGGAACTTGCCATTGGCTTGCGCATGGGAAAAACTTCCGCCATGAAAGGGATTTGCTTTTCGATCCGGCCAATGACCGGTACGTCGGACGCGCCCATGCCGGGCATAGATGCGAATCCGTTTTCTTCGCACGCGCGTTCCACCAGACGTTGTTCGCGCTGGCTCAACACCTGATGGGGCAGCGAGGGAAAGTGGCGGAACATCCACAGCAGATACGCGCGTTGCTTGAGGTTCAAGCGAACAAAGCGGGGGCCGATCGCGGTGTCCACCTGGAGAACACCCTCGGCTAGTTTATCGATCCACATGACCTGTCCTGCCTGGAACACGCTCAATTTCTCAATGTTTTTGAGGCGCGCCATTATGCACCAAACGCGAGGCCAGGGAAAGAAAATCTTTTAATCAGTTGGGTAATTTCGCGAAGGTATGGAGGTGGGGCCAGCTGGACGGGTCAAATCGAGGCGCGTTCAGCTAAGTTGGGGCAGCAGTTCGATCCGGTCGAGAGTCGCTGCGATGCCCACGCCCTTGCCGATTCCCTGCTCAACCCGGACCACCGACGCCTGGCAGAGCGCCCATCCACCCGCCCCAACGCCTAACTCTGGCGGGAGCATGACGACCAGTTCTAGCTTAGAGCCGGCGGCCATCCCGGTTTCGGAATAGAGGAAGACGCCGTTGGAGCTGAGATCGCGGGTCAGGCCCGAAGTCTCGGAGCCATCCGGTTGGCGGACTTTCACCGGAGTCTGCACCGGGACACGCCGGCCAGACCGTCGTTCGGGCTGTTGGTTAGTGGGGCGTTCGTTGATCATTCGTTGGCCATAGGGCTGCGAGATAGCTTAACGCGTTCGGCAGCCGATTGCGACCGGGCTACCGTGCCGCTACTGGTTCCGGTGAAGAGGCGGCTTTGTCCCGTATCGTTCCGCCAGCCAGCACCTGTTCCAGGCTGGGCGTATTGGTCGTCCGCAGACGTTCTTCGGTGGCGCGGCTCTTGTCGATGTCTCCGGTTGCCTTGTAGGCCCTGACCAGCAGGGCGAGGGTTTCGGGGTTGTCCTGATCCTCTTCCAGTTCCGAAACCGCCTCCTTGAAGTTGCCTTTGGACGCCAGCAACTCTCCGGCAGCGCCGTGCCAGGATTCCTGAATCACGAGGTCTCGGTTGTTGGCGGCCAATTGAACAAGGCGGTTGAGCGCGCTCTGTGCCGCCTCAGATTTTCCGGCCTGCAAGTTGCGAGTCACGAGCACCCGCAGGATGCGTGCCAATTCTTCGTCCCGGTCTGATGCTGGCAGGTTCTGCTTGTGCGTGAGAGATTCTTCAGCCGAAGCCAGATGGTCGAGCGCCTGCTGATCGTCCGGTCCGTATTGGGCCATGCGCCGCAGGGCCTGCGCTTCCTGTAGTTCGTAGGACTGGTTGTGCGCTTCCACGGATATCCGCCACAATTCGCGATCTGCTTCGACGTAGTTTTTCTCGCGTACCCAGGTGATCGCTCTCTGCATGCGGTAGTCGAACCGGGTGGCGTGGTCCGGTTCGTTGGCGACGGCCTTGTCGTATTCCTGGCGCGCCCGCTCCTGATCTCCCATCAGGGCGTAGGTGTCGGCCAGCCCGGCCTGCGAAGTATTGAAACTGGGGTCAATCGCGAGCGCGGCGCGGTAGTGATCGAGGGCTTCATTGAAGCGCCCGGCCATACGCAGAATCTCACCGTAAGAATCCTGCGGATTCGGTTCCTTGGGCAGCAGCGCCGCATAGCGATCCATGGACTCGAGAGCTTCCTTGAATTCGTGATCGCGTCCGTGCAGATAGGCGAGGTTGTTCAGCGCCGGAGCGAAATTTGGATCGATATCGAGTGCCTTGTGCAGCAGATGATGCGCCTGTTCATTGCCCTGCACACCCATCAGCCAGTTCGCGGCGATGTAGTATCCGTGCTTGTCGCGTGGGTACATCGCGACCATGTCGTTCATGGCCGCGATCCCTTCCATGAAGTTCCCTTCCTGAACGCTGGCGACCCACTTGATCATCAGCTTCTCGCCGGGTGATACCTTGGCAGCGAGTTCTTTCGCCCGCTCGCGCGCGTTGCGAACCTCTTCCGGATCGCGGCTATTCATCGCCAGCATCGCAAACGCCGCTGCAAACTGCGGATCTTCCTTGGTGGCCGCGCGCCATCCGATCTGGGCCCGTTCGAGATAGAGGAGTTCGTAGTCGTGAAGCGCCCGCTGGTACAGGTCCTTCGCCTTAACTGAGGAAGTCGTCAACGGCATGGGCTTCACGGGAACCGCTTTTGCCTTTGCAGTCTTAGCGTTTTTCACGGGAAGTTCGTGGCCCTCGTGGGCAAACGCTAACTGCAAAGAAAAAATACAGATCACGACTACCAGCAGCGCTGAAATTTTCCGCAGCATGGGCACTCTCACACGATCAGATTGGGGGAGATCACTGTGAGAGTAGCACTTACAGGATGGCCTCCCAAGGACACGACAGGCCAGCGCGGGAGTAGCACCTCCGAGTGGGGAGGCCTAGATATAGAAGCCAAGGTCTCAAGCTCCAGGCTGCAACGCCTGAGACCTGAGACCCCGGCTCTGTGGTCTGTCCTCTCTAGAACGTAATCTTGGCTAGAACGTAATCTTGGCCGAGAACTGAACGCCTCTCGGGCCTCCACCGCCCAGGAACGGGTTGCCGATGCCCACATCACCGGTGGCGGTGAGCGGGAGGAAACCAATTCCGCGGCCAGCTCCGGGTTGACCTGGCACGACCAGCCCATTGTTCGCCGGATCAGTGATGAAATTCGGCAGGTTTGGATTGGAGAAATTGGGATGATTGAACATGTTGAAGAAATCGGCCCCAATTTGTAGGTTCAGCCGCTCGGTGAGAGCGGTCCTTTTGAAGATCGAGAAGTTCAGTTCCTTGAAAGCCGGGCCGCGCAATGAATTCCGTCCCATGTTGCCGAAATGGCGTGTACCTGCTCCGCAGTTGCTATCGCCGGTGGTCGGCAGCGGTGGGTTTGGTGGATCAGGAATCGTTAGAGCGGTCGAGTTTCCAAAAGTGCACGGCACCTGGAACGATGACAGGTCAACCCCAAAGGCTCCCTTGCCGTATCGGATCGGACCGACCACGTCCGGTCGATCAAAACCTTCACCAGAGCCGGAGTAGTCTCCTTCGAAGTTGTAGTTCAGTTGGTAGGGCTGGCCATCTTGCAGGTTCAGCACGCCGTTAATACCCCATCCATTTTTCAGCTTCGACCAACTCCCGCCCATCTTGGGGAACTCGTAACCGAAATTCCAGCTGAATCGGCGCCGGATATCGAAGTTGGAATTTCCGCGTTCGAGATTCGCGGCCAAACTGTTGTTCGGCTGTGCCGCGTTGGGGATGAAGTCTTCGCTGTCGCTGGCGTTATCGATCGAGTGCGACCACACAAAATTGACCGCCGACTTGACTCCCCGCCAGTTGTCCATCCGCAGACTGGTTTGCAAAGCGTGGTAGGTGGAACTGGCGGTTGATTCTTCCTGGTTTACGTAAAACAGATTTCCGAACGGTCGCGGCACGTTGAAGTTAATTCCATCCGGACCGTCGAATCCACCGATGAAGCAGTTCGGCGCTATGTGCGTGCTGTCGCACTGTCCGAGATCGAAAGCCGTAATGGCATCCTGGCTCGGCTGATTGATGTCGCGGAAGCGGAACAATTTCGTGCCTCTCGCCCCGACATATCCCACTTGAAGGACCGCCTTGCCTAGTTGCTGCTGGATGTTCAGGTTGAAGTTCTGTGTGTACGGCGTACGAAGGTTCTTGGATGCACCGAAGAAGTCTGAAAGTCCCCCAAAGCCGGAGAAAGCTGGCGTGTTCGGGTCAAACGGAATAGCGTTCCCACCGCCGTCGACCGCGATTCCTGCCGTTGATATTGGAGACGCGCCTACCCCGGTATAGGCTGCCCCCGGGCAGAAAGCGCAGTTGTAAGGAGCATGCCCGATGAAAATGTCCTGAGCGAACGCGTCGTAAAAAAGACCCCAGCCCGCGCGAATTACTGTACGCCCCTTGCCGGTTACGTCGTACGCCACGCCGATGCGAGGAGCGAAATTGTTGTAATCCTTGTCATACAATTGCCCAACCTGATTCAATCCACCGCCTGCGACGGTAGGATCGAACCGGTAGAACAAGTTGCTGCGCTCGCTTGGGACGCCGAAATAATCCCATCGCAGTCCGTAGTTGACGGTTAAACGCGGAGTCCAACGGAAGCTGTCCTGAACGTAAAAACCGTGGTTGTTTTCGACCGTATGACGCCGGGTACTGCCCTCCGCAATCTTTCCTCCGCTGGGAGTGCCGGTCAGGAAATCACTCAGGCTGGCAAAGCTGAATCGTCCACGAAACGTATTGTCCTGAGTCAATGCGATCGTTGTCCGGCGATACTCGTAGCCGAACTTGACATCGTGCCGCCCCGACTTCCACGAGAAATTGTCGATGAAGTGCCAGTTGGAATCCACACGGGCACGGGGCACGGAGTTCGTCGCGCCGATCACCGAAAAGCCCTTTACGCTGATTTTAGGCAATCCAAAATCGAACGGTGACGTCACCCCCGTGTTCAGGCCGATCGAAGAAGGATCGAAACTGCTGTCCTCTGGAATAAAACTTTCCACGAACCGGTTCCACCCCAGACGCGCTTCGTTCACCTGATTCGAGTTCACCACTTTCACGTAGGAAAGAGAGACGAGCTGTACCCGTGTGGGGGTAACCGTGTTGAAACCCGGCAGCAATCCTCCCGCCAGCTGTGCGAAGGGAAAGCTTTGATCACTGTCGCCAAAGTAGTACCGCCCGGTCAGCAAATTGCTTGCGTTAAAATTGTGATCGACTTTTCCTATTAGACTGTCGACACGGTTCTTGAATTTAGTGGAAGTCGCGAGATTGTTGCCGGTCGGACACCCGGTGTCATAGTTCAACGTTGTATCTCCGGGATTATAGAGAACGTCAATATTCGGCGTTGGCCACGGATTCCTGGCTAGCAGGCCTCCGATCACGGGATTTGGCGCTCCACCTCCCAGATCGGCCGCAATCTGCCGCGGGTCCGGCACGCAACTCTGTCCTGCCTGCGCTCCCGATTCGCGCTGCCCTTCGTAGTTCACATAGAAAAACGTTCTGTCCTTTACGATCGGGCCACCCAGCGACCCGCCAAACTGATTGTTGTGAAATGGATCTTGCGATCCGGCGGTATTGAAGAAGTTGCGAGCGCCTCCAACCGAACTCGTCCGGTTGAATTCAATCGCTGACCCGTGCAACTGGTTCGTCCCGCTCTTGGTCACGATGTTGATGACCGCACCGCTGTTGCGTCCGTACTCCGCTTCGTAGTTCGACAACACGCGCAGTTCTGCCACTGCATCGATTGGCAGAATTGTTGCAGGGTCGCCGAAGACGCCTGCTTCGTTAATCGCGGGATCGTTCCGGAAGCCGTCATTCATGTCCGTACCGTCGAGCAGGAAGTTGTTGGCGCGGCCTCGCGACCCATTCATCGAAAACGTGCCGAATGAGCCGGGCGAATCGGAAATCTGATCGGGCGATCCGGCGACTCCGGGGTTCAGGTAGATCAGCTTGGTGTAGTCGCGCCCGTTCACGGGAATGTCTTTGATGGTGTCGCTGGTCAGCGTGCCGCCCAGTTCGGCGGAGGTTGTCTCCACCTGCGGCAGCAGGTCGCCTGCGACTTCGACTTGCACGGCTACGTCGCCGGTTTTCAACTGCGCGTCGACTCTGCGTTCGCCCGCCACGCTGACTTCGACGTTGTTCGCTACCGCCGTCTGGAAGCCGCTCTGTGAAACGGTCACGGCATAGATGCCTATGGGCAATTCCGCGATGGCGTAGCTGCCGTCGGCGCTGGTCGTGGTCGTGCGCTCCTGGCCCGTTCCAACGTTGCGCGCCCGGACGGTGGCTCCCGCTACGACCGCGCCGGAGGAATCCGTGACCGTGCCGAGAATCGTTCCGCGGAATGTTTGGGCCATCAGTGTGGTTACCGGGAATAGAACCGAGAATGAAAATAGGACCGCTGCCAGACGCAGTTTCATAGCCTGCTACTCCTCCGCCACAAGCTCGGCCTGTGGACAACACATTGTTGATTGGTGAACGTGAAATTATAGACTGTCCGCGACCTTAAATGAGTGTGATCTTCATCCAATAACTTTCTTGCGCACATCACTGGTTTGGATGGACCCGGGGTGAGAGTGGAAGCCGAGGGGCGACATTCTGGACGAACTGTCAAGGCTCAGACTTGAGAAGGAGACATCGAATCGCTGACTACTAGTCACTGCTCTCAGAAGTTGAACGCGACGCCGCCGCGGACGGAGCGGGCGGACTGCACCAGGTAAACGGTGCGTCCATCGTTGCCCATAACCGGGACATAACCTTGCGCCAGCAGGTTGCGCAGGTCGAGCAGCATTTCCATGTGGCCGGAGAGGAAGCCGGCGGGAATCGGCTGCCGCAGAAAGAGATTCAAGTAAGGATCGGCTTGCCCAGCGGACGAGTTGAACCAGTCGACGGGAGTTAGTGAGGGACCGCTGGTCCAACGGTAGGAAGCGATCCAGCGGGTCTTGGCGCAAGGAATCGTCCCGCTGAACTTGGCGGCAACCGCGTGACGGCGCTGGGTGCGAATCCACTCCCGCGCGTCCTGCAGCTCGACGTCGGGCCGCGCTAGATCGAGCGCGCCTCCGTAGGCGTAGTCGATGGTTGCGGTTAGGTCCGCCAGTAACTTGCGCTGCAGGACCACTCGCATACCGTTAGTTTCGAGTTCGTTGCCCTGATAGCTGAACGTCCCGGAATACAAGTCAGGGAGCACGTCACCCTGTTCGGCGCCCAAATCGCCTACGCCGGTCAGCACCGGGTCTACGACGCGATCGGAATAAAACGCCGCCTGGAGGTTGGTCTTGCCGAGGCGCTGCGAAACCGATATTTCCTGGTGATGCGCTCTCTCGACCGCGGGCGCGTAGCTCGCCATGCTGATGCGCGGCCCGGTCTCGGTCAGGTCGGAGGGCGAAGAATCAAATCCTTTTTCCGTCCGCGTGTTGGGGATGGAACTGGCGTACTGGTACTCGACTACTGTGTCCGGCGTGAGGTGTAGATCAGCCGAGCCGAAAGGTTTAAACGAATTCACGCGGCCCATGAACTGAATGGTCTGGAGTTCGCTGCCGAATTTCAGTTCCAGAATGTCGCCCAGAGTCATGCGGTCGGAGGTCTTCAAAGACAAAGCCTGGAGCGACGCGCCGCGAAGGCTGTTCACGTCGGGCGCCGTCAGCCGGCGCACAGTCAAGGCAACGGTTGGCTCAAATCCGTTGCTGAGATGGCTGGTGTAGGTAGTGCGCAGCACAGCCGCGGGAACGCCACCGCCGTAGCCCAGAGTCCCGTTCAAACTCAGAGTTCCGGCCGACATGATGGAGCGTTCGAGCGAAAACCCGGTGCTCATATCCGAAGCACCGCCGAAACCGTTCGATTCGGAACCTGCCATGAACATCAGCGACCCCTTCAGGTCGCGGTCGCCGCCGTCGGTGGCAATCGCGCTGGTGCCGTCGGGCAATACGCGCAAGATGGAACGGTTGGAGACGGAACGAAGCGTCCACTTCCAGTCGTCGTCCTCGGCAGGACCGCGGAGTGGACCTAGCTGGATGGCTTCAAACAGCGTGGTCAGCGTGACGTTGACAATCAACTTTGCGCCGGGACGGAGCCCCACCTTCTCGCGCAGAGCGGGAAGGAAAGATGGCGCGCTGACCTTCAGGTTGTAAGTGCCGGGAAGAAGACCTGAGATGGAGTAGAAGCCGCGGTCGTCCGTAAAGACTTTGGAACTGAGCACGGCCGAACCGAGTAGTTCGACGGCCGCGCCCATCTGGGGTACTCCGCCGGCGTTGCGAACGTATCCGGAGATCGTGCCCGGCGTGGCGGACCACACCGGAAGCGCGAGGCTCATGACCGCAATGAGAAACCCGAGCTTTCGGAGCATATCTCCCCCCACCACACTACGGAACCAGCCGCCAGTCTACTCCACGACGAAGGTTGCCGTCGGGTCGACCGTCTGCTTGGAAAGGTTGTCGTTCACTTTGATTTCGATCTTGTACAAACCCGGCTGCAGGTTCGCGGCTGCCAGCGTCTTCTGGAGCGTGACCTGCTCGCCGACGTTGCCCATCGTTTCGGTCGACTCCACCGTATGGATCACAGCCTTGTTGGCTGAATCGGTCACGTTGTATTCTATCGTCGCCGATGGCTTGTGGGTCTTTTCGTCAACGCTCAGATTGTAGACCTGCATCCAGAAATTCAGCTTCTGATTGCGTTTGAACGAGATCGGCTTGCCATCCGACGGAGCCACCCGGGGACGCACCTTTGTCGCTCCTATCACGAAGTTGCCCGTGCCCACGTTCTTTGCCGCCACCGGCTCCATTTGATCGGCCAGGATCAGCGAAGAACTGCTCAGGCGATCGTCGCTGAAATCCGGCACTGGCAGCGCTCGACCGTATACGCCAGTCCGATCGCCGTTCACGTCCTTCACCACGATATCCAGCTTATAACGGCCCGGCTTAAGGGGCAGGGCCTTCCAGTAAACCGACGAATTCTCCGCGGTGCGCGGCAACAATTCCGCGGGAACATCGACTTGCACCGTGTCTTCGAACGTTTGCACAACGCGACCGGTCAGAGTGGTCACGCGCCCGAAAATATTCACCGTGCCGCGCTCTACGCCTTCCTTGTTCTGGAACGTAACGTCGCGATTCTTGATCTGGATGGTCACCGGAACCAGTACCGTGTCGCTGGTGATTTTGACCAGATCCGTGCGTACGTCAAACGGCATTGGGTTGAGCACGACTTTGTGCGTGACCAGTTCGTTTTCCAGATCCTTAAACTTGATCGCCGGAGCCTTGCTCAGGGCCGCGAATTGTTCCAGACGGTCGAACTGTTTGGTCTGGATATCCTTGTTGAAGGGCGAGGTGCCGAGGCGCTCCATGCCACCATTGGTAAACCGGCTGGCCTTGCTCGTCATTCCCATTTCTTCGTAGAGGGTCAGGCCGCCGTTCGGCGTGTAGAGCAGAGCGTCTTTTTCCGAGCGGTCGATGGTCATGTGGTAATCGCCGCACATGCAGGTATCGACAAACTCGATAATCACTTCCTGCCCGATGCCTTCCAGGTAACGATAGCGCCATTGTTCAAAGGGGAAGGTGGAGGTAGTTCCGCCGCCTTCTTCCATCGGACGTTCATAAGTTCCGCCCGAGGGATGCGACTCGATTTCATCCGGGGGTCCGAACACGATATAGATTCTGCCGCGGTCGGACTTCCATCCGGGAATGCCGGCCGGGAAGTGCTCGTTGGCGTAAGCGATACGACGGTAGTGCTCTTCCTTGAATTCGTTTTCGGGAGTATCGGGCGTGGGATCGCGCCGCTGCCAGAATGCTTCGATGAAGTTCTCGCGCTCCTCATCGTTCGAGAGTTGCTTAAATGCCGACCGCTCTTCGTCGGTGATGATCCAGGCTACATCCTGGTCGAGCCAGACTTTGTCGCGATGGCTTAACTCCGCCCGGAGGGACTTGGAGTTGGCTTTCTTCTGTTTCTGGGTCAAGGGTCGCTTCAGAGGATCGGTCTGACCATCTGCGGCTGCGGCCGGTGTGTCCGCATCACCCTTGTCTTTGTCTTTTTCCTGCGCAAAAGCTGTGTTGCCCAGCCCCAGGAGCGCACTAATCATCATTGCGCCCAGAAATCGTGTACGAAAGCCTGCGGAAAGCATAGAAGGGCCTACCTCGCGAGAACTGCTTCAGTTGATTCTATGTTCAGTGGATGCACTAAGGCAAGCAAAAGTGGCCTGCCAGAAAATAATTCCTGCAACCAAAGGCATCTCTAACCCCCTTAAGAATCCGCGCCTTGCGGTGGCGGGCGAGGCTGGGGATACTCGCCCCCGGTCGACCGGGCGACAGGCTATAATATCGGGCTGGCAGGATTCCCCTCTGGCGCCAGCAACGAACCGCAACAGTCGAAGCCTGGTTCGGGAACTTTCTCCCGGGTAGGAACGTAACTGTACACAGCGAACAGTGCGGCCTGAGCCGTTCTGTGACCAGAGGGACAGCCCGGCACGACCGGCAGAGTCGTCCACCGGCACTGGAAGCCTGCAAGCGGGATGGTTCATGAAGACCTGGAAAAAAGTACTGATTGGAGTGGGCGCCGCACTGCTGCTGGTGATCATCATCAGCGTCACGGTGTACCAAAGCCGCAAGAACCTGGTGACGGTGCAAACCGGCAAGGTGCAGAAACAGAATCTGGCGTCGGTGGTGAGCGCCTCGGGCGAAATCAAACCCAAGACATACGTGAATATCGGCGCCAATGCGTTCGGCAAGATTGTGAAGCTGCACGTGAAAGAAGGCGATCGGGTCAAGCGAGGTCAATTGCTGGCACAGCTGGAAAACGTGCAGTCGTCGGCCGACGTAAACGCGATGAAAGCATCGTTGCAGGCGGCTGAAACGGACTCGGTAGCCGCTGACGCCGCGATGAAGACCGCGATGGCTGACCTGAACCGCGCCAAGTCAGACGCACAGCGCGCTAAGCTCGACTACGACCGCGCCACCGGGCTCTATCACGACCAGCTCATCGCCAAGCAGGACTTCGACACCCGCAAAGCCACCTGGGAACAAGCGGATGCCGGAGTGGCCCAGGCCGAAGCGCGTATCTCCCAGATGCGGGCACAGAAAGATTCGTCGGACAAGCGCATCACTCAAAATTCCGCGAACTTGACGCGTGTCTCCGACGTACTACGGAAGACGACGTATGAGGCGCCATATGATGGCGTCATCACGAATCTCCCTGTTCGCGAGGGCGAAACGGTCGTGATTGGGATTCAGAATTCTCCGGGCAGCACGCTCATGACGCTCGCCGACATGTCGGTCATTACTTCGGAAGTAAAGGTCGATGAGACGGATATCGTCAACGTGCGACTGGGGCAGCCCGCCGAAGTGACAATCGACGCGATCCCGCGGAAGGTGTTTCATGGCACGGTGACGGAAATCGGAAACAACGCGATCGTCCGTTCGACCGGTGTCGCGACTTCGCAACAGAGTTCGACCAGCCAGGAAGCCAAGGATTTCAAGGTTGTTGTTACGTTGACCGATCCGCCGCAGGATTTGCGTCCGGGGTTGTCGTCGACGGCCAAGATTACAACCGCCACGCGGCCCAATGTGCTGAGTGTTCCCATTCAGGCACTGACGATTCGTACCCGCGCCGATCTGGAAAATAAGTCGGTCGACAAAAGCTCGGTGAAGGCAGCCAGCGCTCCTTTGGACCCATCCAAGCAGAAGGAAGAAGTGCAAGGCGTGTTTGTGATCCGCAACAAGAAGGCGGAGTTCGTTCCCGTCGATACTGGCATCAGCGGAACGACCGACATCGAAATCAGCAAGGGCCTGCAAGAAGGTGACGAAGTCATCACGGGCAGTTACAAGGTCTTACGTACCCTGAAGCCCGGGACAAGCGTCAAAATTGATAATTCGGTTCCCAAGAAGGAAGACGACAGCGGTTCGTAAGCAGGAGGCCACGGCTTGAGGCGTGGCCCCTGAGCGCATCTGAGGCTGGGCTTCGGCCCTTGGTGTCCTAACCTCTGCCGGTTTGGGACGTCCAACGCAAGACGGCAAGAACGGAGCTAAGCAAGTGTCCGAGCCGGAATTGGAGAAAAAAATGGCCACAGCGGAAGTACTCCCGATCGATCGACCTGAGACCCGGTCAGCGCCGAACTCCGCGATGATCTCGACTGTGGACCTGTGGAAGACGTACGACATGGGCTCCGAGCAACAGGTTCACGCCTTGCGCGGGATCGACCTGCGTATTCAGCGCAATGAGTACGTGGCCATCATGGGCCCGTCGGGATCCGGTAAATCGACGCTCATGAATCTGATTGGGTGCCTCGACTCGCCGTCCAAAGGCCAGTACTGGCTTAACGGACAGCAAGTCAGCGAACTCGACGACGACGAACTGGCGCGCATCCGCAACAAAGAGATCGGATTCGTATTCCAGACCTTCAACCTGCTGGCTCGCGCGACCGCTCTGCACAATGTGGAACTGCCGCTGATTTATGCGGGTATCCCGTCGGAAGAGCGTTCCCAGCGCGCCAAGGAGGCGCTGACCGCAGTCGGCATGGAAGCACGCATGAGCCACAAGCCCAACGAACTCTCGGGCGGACAACGGCAGCGCGTGGCGATTGCCCGTGCCCTGGTGAACAGGCCATCGATCATCCTGGCGGACGAACCGACTGGCAACCTCGACTCTCAGACCGGTACGGAAATCATGGCAGTCCTGGACCGCCTGCACGCGGAGGGAAACACGATCGTACTGGTTACGCACGAACACGACATCGCCGAGTACGCGCATCGCGTGGTTTACATCAAGGACGGCATCGTCGCTAAGGATGAAGTAAAGCGGTAGAAACCCAGCTCTCAGATAAAGTAGACGCCCGGCGGAAGCTGGGCGTTTTTGTTTGGCTATTTCAGGATCAAGTCCGCGTATTCGGGATGGGTCTTCACATATCCCGCAACCGTGGGACAAATCACGTCGACCTTCATGTGGTTTTCTCGCGCCCAGTCGAACGCCGTTTTTGCGAGCGAGGAGGCCAGGCCGTGGCCGCGCAGTGACTCGGGAACTTCCGTGTGTCGCAACTCAAGCACTGGTCCAGCCACAGCGTATTCGAGATAGGCGACCTGTCCGTCCTGCTCCAGTTCGAAGCGGCCGAGCGTCACCAATTCGGGAGTGGCCTTCTTTTTTCCGAACCATTTCATTTCCGGAAAAGTATAAGACGTTGGACGAGTGCACGCGAATGTCTCGGTCGAAGTATCGTCCGCGGCTCGTGGGCAAAGATTTAAGAGGGCCGCACTCACTTGATGACTCTCGACTCATCTGCCTTTTTGTTCTTCCGCTTGTCCCTCGACATTATTGAGAAGACGTGCCCCTAGAATGTTGCCGAATCTGCTCACTGTTTCCTTCATCGAATACCGCTGTAGAATCCGCCCCCCCGGAATGGATACGACATATGCTTCAAAATAACCGTCTGCTCTTTCACAATGTGGGGAAGGAGGAATTTCGGCGACCAACACCGATTGCTTCGAGTCGTTGAGCCAAGTCAGGCCCGCGACGTTCGACTCACTTGCGCAAGGCAACTTGATGTGTCGAGCCGCGAAATCTTTCCGGATCGTCACGGCGAGATCGTCGCGCACCGTTGGAAGGCCGTCTAAGAAACTGACACCTGCGGATTCTGGCCCCGCGTTTCCAAGGTGGGTGGTCACCATTACAGCGCTCGAATCAGGAGACCAAATCCACTCCTCGTCGGCTGTCACTTCGAATGCAGGTCCGACCGCGCGACCTTTCTTGCTAATCTGTCCGTTATTGCCATCAACCACAAGTAGTACCGAGTGATCCGGCGATTCGACTTTCAAATGACGGCGATTCTTATTCCAATCCTGGAAGCACAGTTCCACCGAAGCCCGAGAATACTCACCGGGTTTCTTCCCCGTCTCTGGACAGTCTAGCGTTTTGCCAAGAGCCGTGGAAAGCGAGCCGGATATCAGCACTGCTCCTAATAGACAGTTCCACATACAGGTAACCGAACCGTTGCGCGCCGGTTATTCCTGCGCTGGGGGCGTAGCGTTCACTTTCTCGACGGTTGGTTCTGGATTGCTGCTGATCGACCGGGCCACAAAGAAATTGTGGTCGTAGAGGTTGCGGTACATACGACCGGTAATTTCAGCGGCTTTGGGGCCGTAGGTAGGACGGCCACCCTGCAAGAAAACTACCGTGACGATGCGGCCGATGTCGGTGTTGGCGTAGGAGGCGAACCATCCGAAGCGCGTGCCGGCGTGCGAGCAGGTGCCAGTCTTGCCGAGAATCGACTCCTCGCTGAAATTCAAGCGGAGGCTCCGAGCGGTACCGTACTGAACGGCTCCGGCCATGCCATCCGAGAGTTCAGGGATGACGTTGGCAATATCGAGATGGCGCTTTACGCGCGGCTGAAAGTCAGCGACTGCTTCCGGCGTCGAGGGATGCTGGAGGTAGTAAAGCGTGCCGCCGTTGGCGATCGAAGAGACCAATGCGCCGAGTTGCAGCGGGGTCATCGAGATACCTTCGCCGAAAGAGCACATCTTGCCTACGCCGCCGAGTTTGGACGAAATCTCCGATTCCGGATATTCACCCAACTGTTCGCCTTCAATCTGGTATCCCGCGAGTTCGCCCAGGCCGAACTGGTGGGCGTAGTAGCTGATCTTGTCGAAGCCGAGCTTGCGTCCGACGGCTTCAAAGTACGGATTATTCGAATGAGCCAGAGCCGTAGTCAGGTTCATGCGGCTGCGGCGGCCGAGACGAATCTCTGTTTCTTTGTCGATGAGGCCTTCGCTCAGTCCGGCGAGAGCGGTCGAGAGCTTGATGGTGGAACAGGGTTGCGCGCCACTCGACAGGGCGAGTTTCTGATTGACCATCGCCAGGATGCGTCCGCTGGTCGGTTCGATCGCGACCACGGTGCCGTTCAGGTTTCCCAGTGCATCGATGGCGGACTGACGCACGATGGGATCTTCGCCAGCGGTGATGTCGCCGTCGGTGGTGCTGTCCGCAAATGAACTGGTGTAGAAGCGCTCAAAGTTGCGGCGGCGGCGGATGCGGGCAGCTTGCGTACGGGGGCGCGAGGCGTGGCCTTTGGCGAGCGTGCGCATGCGTTTCCTGGCATGCTGGCTTTCGCTGACCGAAGGAGCTTTGCGGGTCGTAAGAGAGCGCGTGTTCACGCTGGCGGCGATGCTGCTCAGTTCCAGCAGCATGACCAATCCAAAGACGAGTCCGAGACGAGTGGCCCAACCCCACAACTTCACTGGCATATTCCCCGAAAGATCGCTATCTACCACCGCACTATTAAGATGCACGCCTCGGGCCAAAGCTGCAGGCTTTTCCGTAGGCTTTTGCAACTGAGCGATAATAGGGGAGTTAACGCGAGAGCGCAACTGCAAATTCGCAGAAGGAATTCAGATGGATATTAGAATAAGCCGTTTATTGACTTGGAGTTGACAGGATTTGACCTTTGTACCATCACCTCCGTAACTGTGACTTCGTGTTACTGAGCGAGGCGGGCTGGGATAGCTGCAAGATCTTGCACACGGCGAAAAGACCTAAAAACAGCAGCGCTTACGAGGTGAGCTCGATGTGCCCGGCATGAACCACAAAGTGCTTCGCCGCTCATCGCGGAAAGCGATGAATCTGCTTACTTCTCCTGACCTGCAGATCCATCGCTTCGCTCGCTTTGACCTAGCGTACGACTAGGCGGCGGGGATTTTCAGTTCCATCCCAGCTTTGATTTTGTCGGCATCCGCCAGCCCGTTGGCTTTCACGATCTGCATGTACTGGTTGGGGTTTCCGTAGAAGTGCTTGCTGATCTTGGAAAGATTGTCCCCTGGCTGGACAGTGTAGGTGCGCTCACCTTCCTGCACGACAATTTCGTGGCTCAGGTCGGCAAAGGTTGGATCGACGGCTTTGATGGCGTCCCAGATGCGATTCTTGCTGGCTTCGGAGTCGGCCACGACACGGAGGTGCAACTTGTCACCTTGCAGATCGAGCGCTTCGACACGGCCGTTTTCTTTTTGAATGGTGTCGAGCACAGGCTGATATTTCTGACGTAGCTGATTCAGGTCTGCCATATGGATTTCTCCTCGAGTTGATTTGTACGACGATGGTTCAGAACGAGGTGGGTTACGGCACGGCCAGCACGAACGATGTCCAAACACTAGCACGTCCAGAGCGGGGCTTCCAACTCGCTTGTTCGCACCCCTGCGTGCGTCCCTCGGAGGGAACTTCGCATCACAATTCCATGCATAAACACAGGAGGACGTTATGAATCGAGCAGTGCGTGCTTTGGTTGTGACTACGTTGCTGGTCTCGGGACTGTGTGGCCAGAGCCAGAAGGAGAAAGTGAATACGCCGAATCCGGCCGCGTCGGATGATGTTCAGGAACTGCGCGCGGACCTGGATCGCCTGAAAGTCCTACTGAATCAGATGCGAACGAATCTGGCATTTGTGCAGACTTCGCAGTCTCCACTCAAGCATCAGTTCGAATTGGAGGCGGATGCGTGGCAGCTGGTGGTCGAGCAGATGGACCGAAGGGTGAAGGCGATGGAGGCGCGCAAGGCACGGGACTAGTTTCGTCCGGCAAAGAGTTGCGCGCCCGGGCAAATGTAGCGCTGGCTGACAAACTCGGCGAAGTGGGGCGAGACACGGCCGGGACCGAGCTCTCCGCGCATTGACGCTGTTCACTTCGACACTTACCATTCTTTGCAATCGGCCCCCCATGATACCCCGGAGACTATCCCACTATCGCGTGCTCGAAAAAATTGGCAGCGGGGGGATGGGTGTGGTCTATCGGGCGCACGATGAGACGCTCGATCGCGATGTCGCCTTGAAAGTTCTGCCGGTGGGAATGTTGTCCGACGAGAACGCGCGAAGGCGATTTCGGCGCGAGGCGCTGTCGCTGGCGAAGCTGAACCATCCGAATATTGGGGCCGTGTATGAGTTTGGCAGCGTGGACGGCGTTGATTTCCTGGTGATGGAACTCGTCTCCGGCGTCACGCTGGATGCGCGGCTGGCGGCGGGGCCAATGGACGATCACGACGTGCTTCGCTATGGCGCGCAGTTGGCAGACGGACTCGAAGCGGCGCACCTGCAAGGCGTTCTGCATCGCGACCTGAAACCCAGCAATCTCCGCATCAATAAGGAAGGCCGGCTCAAGATTCTCGATTTTGGCCTGGCGCAATGGACTCAGGAGGAAGGCGATTCCGATCCGACTGCCACCAACACCAAGGTCAGCGGAACTGTGGCCTACATGTCTCCGGAGCAGTTGCGCGGCAGGAATGCGGATGCGCGGAGCGACATCTATGCGGTCGGAGCGGTGCTGTATGAAATGGCGACCGGGAAGCATCCGTATTCGGGAACCACGGGCCCGCAACTGATCGCGCAGATTCTGGACCAGGCCCCGTCGCCGCCTACCTCGCGCAACCGGAAGATTTCTCCGGTGCTGGAATCGATCATCCTCAAGGCCATGGACCGCGATCCGGAGCGGCGCTACCAGTCGGCGCGAGAGATGCGGATCGACCTCGAAAGGTTGAGCAGTGGATCGACGCGCATCGCGATTCAGCGGCGTCCGGCTTGGACTTGGGTTGCCGGGGCCGGCGTGGCTGTCGTGGCTGCGGTGCTGGCCTTGAATCCGGGAGACATTCGGGGAAGGTTGACGGGATCCCATGCGGCAACGTTGTCGCATGGGCGGCGTTCCGTGGCGGTCGTGGGATTTCGGAACTTGTCGGGGAAGCCGGAGCAGGCGTGGCTTTCGACCGCGCTCTCGGAAATGCTCAGTACGGAACTGGCCAGCGGCGGACAATTGCGCGCGCTGCCGGGCGAGAACATCGCGCGCATGAAGCTGGACCTATCGTTGCCGGATGCGGAGAGTTACGCCCCCGACACCTTGAACCGAATCCGAAAGCATTCTGGGACGGACCTGGTTGTGCTCGGCTCTTACATGGCGATGGGGAATGATGCCGGCAATCGTATCCGCATCGATTTTCATTTGCAGGACGCGGCGACAGGCGAAACGCTGGCGTCGGTTTCCGAGACGGGAACGGAACCGGAACTGCTTGACCTGGTGGCGCGCACGGGCACCCAGTTGCGAAGCACACTGGGAGTGCAGGTTCCCGCGGGGGGACCCTCCGGAATGCACGCTTCCCTGCCGGCAACGAACGAGGCTGCCCGATTGTATGCGGAAGGCTTGTCGAAGCTACGCTTGTTCGAAGCACGCGAGGCTCGGAGTCTGCTGGAAAAATCGGTTGCGCTCGATCCTAAGTTTGCGCTCAGCCATGCGGCGTTGTCGGATGCGTTGACGAATCTCGGATATGACGCGCTGGCTCGACAGGAAGCGCAACAGGCGTTTGATCTCTCGGCGGGGCTGTCGAGAGATGAACGGTTGATGATCGAGGGCCGGCTGCGGGAGGCGACGCGCGAGTGGCCGAAGGCGGTGGAGAACTACCGCACGTTGTGGGGCTTCTTTCCAGACAACCTGGAGTACGGATTGCGTCTGGCCGCGACGCAGATTGCGGCCGGCCAGGGCAAAGATGCTCTCTCCACCGTGGCGGAGATGCGCAAAGCCTCCGAGGGCGCAAACGGAGATCCGCGTATCGATCTGGCCGAAGCGCGGGCCTACGATAGCCAGGGCAGCTTCAAACAATCGCTGGACGCTGCGCAGACGGCGGCGAAAATTGGGCAGGCTCAGGGAGCGCGCCTGGTCGTGGCCCAGGCTCGGATTGCCGAGGGATGGGCGTGGGAGCGGCTGGGCGATCTGGGAAAATCCGCCGCTTCATTTGCGGAAGCTCACGATCTGTTTACAGCTGCCGGCGACAAGCGGGGAGCGGCGACCGCCATTCATCTCACCGGTGACACTCTCTACGATCAGGGGAAATATGCCGAGGCAAACCGGAACTATGAGTCCGCGCTCGCTACGTTTCGCGAACTGGGCGACCAGAAGAATGCTTCGCGGTCGCTGAATAACCTGGGGAACGTGGCCAACGATCTGGGAGATTTTCCTAAAGCAATGAGTTACTACGAGCAGACCCTGGCGATCGATCGCGACATCGGATCGAAGAGCGGGATGGCTGGAGCGCTCGGGAATATGGCCAATGTGCTCGACAATATGAGCGACCTCGCAAATGCGCGAAAGAAAAACGAGGAGGGGCTGGCGATGTTCCAGGAGGTGGGCGACCAGCGCGGCACCGCCAGCACGCTGGGAAATCTGGGTAACGTCCTGATCGAAATGGGAGAACTCGGCCTGGCACGGCAACGAATTGAAGAGGGGCTGAACATCCAGAAGCAGACCGGCTACCGGCGCGGACAGGCTTATGGGATGAGAAATCTCGCCGACCTTCTCAACGAGAGAGGCGAGTTTGCGGAAGCGCGAAAGGTATCAGAACAGGCGCTGGCCATCCGAAAAGAGTTGGGCGAGAACACGAACATCGCGGAATCGCAATTGCAGCTGGGATCGATTGCATTGAACGAGGGACGAACGAACGACGCGGAGGAAAACTTGCGTGCCGCCGTGGAGACATTTCAAAAGTCGGATATGCCCGACGAACTAGTCTCCGGAAAAGCCCTGCTGGCCCGGGCTTTGCTGGCGCAAGGAAAAACAGCGGAGGCGTCAAGTCTGGCGATGGAAGCGATGCGACTGGCGCGCAAGCGGCCCATTCGAGCTCCCCAATTTGAAGCAGGACTGGCTCTGGCCGCGGTGCAGACGGCAGAAGGGAAATTTGCAGACGCGACGAATTCGGCGCAGGAAGTTCTCACCTCATCGACACGGTTTGGATATCTGGGATATCAGATGGAAGCTCGACTGGCTCTGGTAGAGAAACTGGCAAAGTCGGGTAAGGCGGCGCAGGCACACGCACAGGCGGCTGCACTGCAGAAGGACGCGCGTGCGAAAGGCTATGGGAGAGTAGAACGCGCGGCGGCGAAAGTGCTGAGTCGCTGACTCGCGCGGACGCCCAGCGGGAATGTTAAGCGGCCAGAGAGTTTGCTGAAAAAACTGACGTTCTCGCGCGTCGGGATGTCTGGCGGCTGACAAATTGCCGAAAAAGTCTGCGGCACGCCCTCGGGGGCTAAAGCCCAAATCAAAACAAGGGCTTAACCGCAGCGGTAAACCGCTGCGCCACCCAAAAGCAGAGCTTCCCACCAAAACCAGAGCCGCCTCGCTTGTGGCGAGCATTACATCACATCGCTGCGCTTGCGTAAGAACGCCGGCACATCAAGATCGTCGGGCGTGTAACTGGGCGGCGGCACTCGCATGCTGTCGAGTGAGATGACCTCTGCTTGCGACTGGCTTAACGGCATCGAGGCTGTAGACTGAAACGCCCCAGGAGCCGCATCGGGCACAAATGTCGGTTCCTCTTCCCTCGCTCGCTCCATCACTACTTGCGGCGTATCGAAGTCGGGGTCGGGTGCGTACGAGCGCTCGAAATGACGCGCGACGATGACAGGATCGCTGTTCTCGTGCTGACGCGGGCGGCGCATCCCCGATTCTTTGAAGCCTGTCGCGATTACCGTGATCTTGACCGAGTCTTTCATTTTCTCGTCGAGAACGGCGCCAAATATGATGTTGGCGTCTTCGTGAGCCGCGCCCTGGATGATGGTGCAGGCCTGCTGTACTTCCGCGAGTTTCAGCGAGCTTGATCCAGTGATGTTGATGAGAATACCGCGAGCGCCGTCGATGGCTCCCGCTTCGAGCAGGGGTGAAGCGATCGCGCGTTGCGCCGCTTCCATGGTGCGCCGTTCTCCGGCAGCGGTGGCGGTGCCCATGACGGCGTATCCCATGCCCGCCATGATCGCCTTCACGTCGGCGAAGTCGCGATTGATGATGCCGGGGATGGTGATGATGTCTGCGATGCCTTGTACGCCCTGGCGGAGGATATCGTCCGCCACGCGGAACGATTCGAAGAAGCCGGCGTTCTCAGCCACGCCGAGCAATTTCTCATTGGGGATGACGATAGTGGTGTCGATCGACTCCATCAGTTCAGAGATGCCACGCTCGGCTTGCTGCATGCGGCGTTTGCCTTCAAAGGCGAAGGGTTTGGTCACGACCGCGACGGTGAGCGCGCCCATCTCGCTGGCCAGCGACGCGATGATCGGCGCCGCTCCGGTGCCGGTGCCGCCGCCTAGTCCGGCGGTGACGAAGATCATGTCCGCGCCTTCTAGGGCTTCAATAATTTTGTCGGAATCTTCGAGCGCGGCTTTGCGGCCGATCTCAGGATTGGCGCCTGCGCCAAGCCCGTTGGTCAGCTTGACGCCAAGTTGAATCTTGATTCCGGCGCGCGACATGCGCAGTGCCTGAAGATCTGTGTTCGCGGCGATGAATTCAATGTTCTCCATGCCGGAGTCGATCATGCGGTTGACGGCGTTGTTGCCACCACCTCCGACGCCGATGACTTTGATGCGCGCGTCGTTGCGGAATTCTTCGTTAAAGCTGATGCGGAGTCCGTTGTCTTCAATCATGATGAACACCTCTTGAATTCAGTTCTCTGTTCTCCGTTCCCTGTTCTCAGCTACAAGATCGCTGATCGTTGCTCTGTGTTTCTACGCGCCCTTCTTGGCGAACATTGCTTTCATGCGCGAACTCCAGCCGCCATCCTGAAGGCCGCGCGCTATGCGCGCCCGGTGTCCGTAGTAGACCATTCCCAGCGCGGTAGCGAATTCCGGCTCGGCCAGCAACGCGGGCATTCTTGCCATGGGCGTTGGCCATGCCAGGCGCGCCGATTTGCGCAACACAGACTCGGCTACATCGAGAATGCCCGGCAGACGCGAGGCGCCGCCGCTGAGGACGATTCCCGCGATACAGTGGTCGAGAACGCCAGCCTGCCGTAGGTTTTCGCGCAGCATTTCGAAGAGTTCGTAGGCGCGCGGCTCGAGAATTTCTCCTACCATGCGCTGCGACATCAGGCGCGATGGGCGGTCGCCCACCGATGGCACTTCTACTTCGTTGCCTTCCGGGATCAGTGTCGCTACTGCGTTGCCGAAATTTCGCTTGAGAGTTTCGGCCTGGGCAAGGCCGGTACACATGCCGACCGAAAGATCGCTGGTGAAGTGATCGCCGCCGACGGGAATCACGGCAGTATGCGCGACGGCACCTTGCTGAAAGACGATAAGGTCGCACGATCCGGCGCCGAGATCGGCAAGACAGATGCCGAGTTCGCGCTCGTCGGCGCGCAAGACTGAATCCGCGCACGCCAGGGGTTCGAACACGGTGTCGTCTACGTGCACGCCCGCTTTGTTCACGGCGGTGACGACATTCTGCGTGGCGTTCGACGCTCCCGTCACGATGTGCACACGCACCTCAAGGCGCGTCGCCATCATGCCGGTAGGATCTTGCACGCCGGGCTGGTCGTCGAGGATGAACTCCTGCGGCAGCAGGTGAAGAATTTCTCGGTCGGCCGGCAGCGGCATGCTGCGCGCTTTGTCGACAGCCTGGCGGATATCGTCTCGCGAAATTTCCCGGGAGCGTGCCCCGAACGTGATTCCTCCGTGGCTGTTCATACCGCGGATGTGCGCTCCGGCCACGCCAACGATCGCGTGCTCAACGGCAATCCCTGCGACATCTTCCGCTTTTTCGACAGCTTTCTGAATGCTGCTGACGGCCTTGTCCAGTTCGGTGATGACGCCTTTCCGCAGGCCGCGCGATTCAGAAATGCCATGTCCACGGTAACGCAGACCGTTCTCGCTGACCTCGGCGACCAGGACGCAGGTCTTGGCGCTGCCGACGTCGACTGCCGTTATGAAGTTGGGAGGCTGACTGGGCATGGTTATGGCTGGTTAGGCGCCGCCTCCTTAGGGATTCCCGGGCTCGGCTTCTTCTGACCGCTGTTCGTGGCAGGCGGCAACGCTGCCGACTGAACCGCTTTCGGAGTTTGCGCTACGGGCTGAGGTCCGAACATCGCCGTGTTGGGCTTCGCCGCCACCGTGTTTACCGCGGAGGCGGACTTGGGCGACTTGTACGGATCCTCGTTCGGATTCTTGTTAGGACTCTGGATCGGCGTCTTGGCCGAAGCGGCGACGACGGTGTTCGCGGCCGAGTGTGTCGTGGTCTTTGTCTTGGTATTCTTCGGCGCGGCTAGGTGTTTCGTTTTCGGCTTAGCCGCTACACGATGCGTAGCCGCTTTGACGGGGGCCTTGGCAGCTGCCTTCATCGCCTTCTTGACCGGCATCGGTCCGATCGGGACCGGATGGGTTACATACTTTTCGTAGTTCACGATGGCGGCCGTCTTCACGCCCGCGGACATCGCAGCCTTTGCCGCTGCTGGTGTCAGAGCCGGAGCGCGATGGATTCCTTCGAGATCAGGATTGACGATGATCTGGCCGTCGTAGCGCAGGTCGACTGACTCCAGTTTGTCGAACTGCTGGCGCCATTGCTGCACGTGCGTGACGTAAGTCTTGTAGCGCTGCAGGTAGTTTCCCGAGCCGAGATGAACGAGCACTTCACCGCTGGGATCGGCGGCCACGACCTTCACGTCTTCCGGATCGGTCAGATCGACTTCACTCAGCTCGCGGGAGTAACTTGCGCCGCCGGAGTCCAGTTGCTGCACCAAGTCGTTGTAATTCTTCATGCGCGCGGATCGCGTGGAGAGAGGCTCGCCGGAATTCATGCCGGCAATCACGGGGAACGAATATTTTTTCTTGGCGTTGGACGTCAGTTCCATCAGCGTGCCGCCGGCATCGATCAGCGAGATGCGCGATCCGATACGAGCGAAGGCGATCGGGGTGCGCTCGTGGATTTCGACTCCCAGGCGGTTGGGCACAAAACGCATTACGCTCGCGGATTCGACCCAGGGGATTTGTTCGAGCTGCGCCTTACGCTGGGAAAGCGGCACGAAGAAAATGTTGCGGCCGATATCGCCGCCCATGACTTCCATGATCTGAGACTTGGTGACGTGCTGCGCGCCGGTGATTTCGATCTGGTCGCTGGAGTCGATGCGGAAACGCCACGAGTGTTTTCCGTAAGTGTAGAGCGAGGCGGAGAGAGCAAAGGCGATTCCAAGCACAAAGACCGCAAGCGCAACCCACTTCAGCCGATTGGCGGTTTGCTTGGGGAACGATCCGCGGCGGGCGGACACTCGCTTCTGTCCGCGGAGAAAAGGTGATTCCTGTTCGGCATCGAGGTCAAGCAGGCGCGAGTCGTCGAAAGACTCGCGGTCAGGAGCCTGAGTGGGAAGAGGATACAACTCTTCCTGGACGATAGTGGAACCAGCTTTCCGGGCCACTCGTTCGATCAGTTGTCGACAGAAAACCGCTGAGCGAGATCACTATAACTTTTTTTCGCGAATTGAGACAGTGCAAAGTTGGGGGCAGGCTGTGGATTTCTAAGAACTCCAGAGTCGGATATTTCAATTTTCGAGATTACAGTCACGAGCGCCCAGGTAGAGTGCCGTCCCTTCGGGATCCTGCGCTTCGTCGCACAGCGTACCGGGGTTCGCGTTCCCCCGCTTCGCAGCTGAGGCGCGGGCCGTTCAACGAGCAAAGGAGAAGCTTATTGATCTTCGTCGTTGTCCGTGTTCAAGGTGACGGATCCGGGATCCGCATCGATCGCGATGCGCCTGCCGGTTTGCGGACAGACAACGATTCGTCGGCTGGTAGCGTCGCTCATCTTGAAGCGCACAAGTTCTAACTTGCGCAGCTTCTCGACCTGGGCTTGGTCCATCACCGCGTGGAGGCGGTCCAGTCGCCGTTGGATGCGGTCGAGATCGGCTTGGCGCAGGGCCATGACCCGGTCCAGATCGGCCTGATGTTCCGCCATGACGCGATCGATTTCGGCCTGCTGCCGGGCCTGTGACTCGTCGTCAGCACGAAATTCCTGGTGGCCGGTCAGAACCCTTGCCAGGGCCCACGTCTGCTCGGCTTTCATCGCAACCTTGCATAACGCGGCTTCAGCATGGTCCGCCACCCGATGGGCGAGCGGGAGATTGCCTTTTTGATACTCACTGTTGAGACCCAAAGCCAGAACGCCGAGGGCTATCCAATAGAGGGCTTGGTTGTTCATGACGTACTCCCTGCCTTATCCGCTTTGGACGGTCGGGGTGAAAAAAGGTCAACAGGACAAAAACAGCGGTCAGTGGCCGGTGGCCAGTGGCTGGTGTCCGTTGACTACCAGCTTCTTTTCCAGCCTTTCGAGGATAATCGGGCCTAATTGGGAGACGTTTCCGGCGCCCAGAGTCAGGATCATGTCCCCCGGTTGAGCCATGACCGCGACGGCTGCAGAGGCTTCTACGAATGACGCGATATGGATGGCCTCCTGGTGACCTTTTTCGACAATTTGGCGGGCTAGAGCGTCCGCCGTCACACCCTCAATGGGCTTTTCGCTCGCCGCATAGATGTCGAGCACAAAAATGGAGTCGGCATCAGTAAAGGCGGTGCTGAAGTCGTCCATCAGGTCGCGGGTTCGGGTGTAGCGGTGCGGCTGGAAGACGACGTGGACTCGATTGAAGCCGCACTGGCGGGCGGCAGAGAGGGTAGCGCGAATTTCGGTGGGATGGTGTCCGTAGTCGTCGATGACGGTGACGCCGGCCGCCTGGCCGCGGAACTGAAAACGGCGGTCGACACCACGAAACTGGTCGAGGCCAACACGGATCTGGTCGGGCGGGACGTCGAGAGCGGTTCCGACGGCAATCGCAGCCGTCGCATTCAGCACGTTGTGCATGCCGGGGACGTGAAGTGTGAACTCTCCCAGAATTTTTTCCAGGTAGTTGACGCGGAAGCGGGTCAGCGGGACATGTTCGCCCCCTGCGGTGCCACTGCTCGTAATAGTGATCAGAAAATCGGAACCGAGCGCGGCGCCGTAGGTCATCACGCGGCGATGGACTCTGGGCAAGAGGCGTTCGAGGATCGGGTCGTCATTGCAGCCGACCACCAGTCCGTAGAAAGGGACTTTCTCCATGAAGTCGAGGAACGTACGGCGGACGTCGCGCATGTCACGGTAGCAGTCCATGTGCTCGCGGTCGATGTTCGTAACGACCGAAACAATGGGCGAGAGCTTCAGGAACGACCGGTCACTTTCGTCGGCTTCGGCGACTAGATATTGCGATTTGCCGAGGCGGGCGTTGGAGCCGAGCGCGTCTACCCGTCCACCGACGACAACGGTGGGATCGAGTCCGCCGGCGGCCAGCACGGCGGCGACCATGGAGGTCGTCGTGGTCTTACCGTGCATACCCGCGATGGCAATGCCGTACTTCAGACGCATCAGTTCGGCGAGCATCTCGGCGCGCGGGATCACCGGGATATGCAGCCGACGGGCTTCGGCTACCTCGGGATTCTCGTTGGAGACAGCGGAACTAGTCACGACTACATCCACGCTGGCAACGTTCGAGGCGGCGTGGCCGTCGTAGATCGTCGCGCCCAGGCTTGCGAGACGCTGGGTCACGGCGGAAGTCCTCAGATCCGAGCCGGAGATTTTGTAGCCAAGATTCAGCAGGACCTCGGCAATGCCGCTCATGCCGATGCCGCCGATGCCCACGAAATGGATACGCTGAATCTTGGCAAACATGGAAGGCTGATAATAAAGCATTTCACCGCAGAGACGCAGAGTAACCCTTTGATGGGTCGTTGCGAGCTCTACAATCTAGAGTTAGGATTTTTTCGACATGCCATCGCATGAGGAACAACTGAAGCGGAAGGCCGCGAAGGACGCGCTTAGGCAGGCGGAACGAGACCGCATTAAGGCGAGTTTACCGATTCCCCTGACCAAAATGAAAGCGCTGTTCGATTTCGTGGACCAGAGACTGTCCGATTCCGAATGTAATCACACCCTCCGACACACAATAGAGTATCTAGACGGCCAACAAATCCCGCATGAGCCTGTCCTTTCGTGGCTGGAAGATGCTGGCGGATATTGCGATTGCGAAGTAATCGCGAATGCTGAGGAGAAGCTGGAGTCTATCCTTCCGGACTAATTACGCCTCCGGCCAACCGGTCTACCATCGCGGCGATTTCCCCGACAGCGTTGGGATGCGCCAGCGACTTCGCGGCTTGCGACATATTCTGCAACCGTTGGCGGTCTCCGATCACAGCCGCGATTGTGTCGACGAGGTAAGCGGCTTCCAGATTCGATTCTTCGACGACGATCGCGGCCCCCGCCCGCTCCAGCGCTCGGGCATTGACGTTCTGATGGTCGTCGGCGGCTCTGGGGAACGGCACAAAGATCGCGGGCTTGCCTGCGGCCGCAATTTCCGCCACGCTACTCGCTCCGGAACGGCAGACCAGTAAGTCGGCCCTGGCAAATGTCGCGGGCATGTCGTCGATGAATTTGTGGACTTCGCCTAGTCCGCCGGTTTTCTCGTAGGCGGCGAGGACGGTGTCGTAATCGTGCACACCCGTCTGGTGGATGATGTGCAGTCCAGGAATTCTTTCGCGCAGGCCGGGCAGGGATTCGACCATCGCCTGATTGATAGCACGCGCGCCCTGGCTTCCGCCGAATACCAGCAGGGTGGGCGGGCCGGCGGTGTTTGCCGGGATTCGGAAAAACGCCTCGCGCACGGGAACACCCGTGACTCTGCAGCGCGGAAAATATTCGCAGGTTTCTTCGAAATGGACGGCTGCCACCGACACCCAGCGCGCCACCATGCGGTTAGCGAATCCGGGGACGACGTTCGGCTCAAATGCGAGAGTTGGAATTCGCCGCCGGATCGCCGCGAACATTGCCGGGCCGGAGGCGTATCCACCAACGCCGATGACTACATCGGGATTGAAGTCATTGAGCATGCGTCCCGCAACCCAAAGGGCAAGGGGCAGGTCCAACATGGTCCTGGCGCGGGTCATCAGGCTAACGTTTTTCAGGGCGCCGACTTTGATCAGGTCGAGTGGGAATCCGGCTTGCGGAACCAGGCGCGTCTCAATGCCGCGCGCTGTGCCGATGAATAGAACTTCAGCGGCGAACTGCTTCTTGAGTTGGTGAGCGATGGCCAAGGCGGGGATGACGTGTCCGCCGGTGCCGCCGCCTGCGATGACGATGCGCATTCACTAAAACCTACCACGGAGGCACGGAGACTCGGAACATTTGAGGGTGCCCACTCTTTCCTGTTTCTCTATTCCGCTTGTTTCGTGATGTTCAGCAGCACGCCTACGCACGCGAGAGTCACGAACAACGACGAACCGCCATACGAAACGAACGGCAGCGGGATACCTTTGGTTGGCATCAGGCCGAGCACTACGCTGATGTTAATGAAGGCTTGCAGGACGATCATGCTGGTGATGCCGACGGCGAGGAAGCGTCCGAAGTTGTCCTGCGTGCGGAGGGCAGCGCGGGTGCCGCGCCACAGGAAGATTGCGAACAGCACTACGACGGTCAGCGCGCCCAGCAGGCCTAACTCTTCGGCGGTTACGGCGAAGATGAAGTCGGTGTGCGGCTCGGGCAGATAGAAAAGTTTCTGCTTGCCTTCCATCAGGCCCAGACCGGTTACGCCGCCCGTCGAGACGGCGATCAAGGATTGGATCATGTGGAAGCCGCGTCCCTGCGGATCGGAGTAGGGATTCAGGAAGGCCATGATGCGGTCTTTTCTGTAGGCGACGTGGAAGATCAGAAAATAGAGCGGCACAATCGCGGCGGCGAAGGCGTATCCGAAATAGCGCAGGCGGATTCCCGCTACAAAGAGCATGCAGGCGGTAATACCGGCGCAGGCGATCGACGTCCCCAGATCGGGCTGGAATACGATCAATCCCAGGAAAATAACCGTGGGCGCTACCGCGGGCAGAAGTGTGTTGCGCCAGTCGTCCATGGCTTTGGTTTTGTTTTCGAGGAACCACGCCAAGAAAAAGATCAGCGCGGGCTTGGCGAGTTCAGACGGTTGGAAGGATAGCGGACCTAGACGAAACCAGCGGTGCGTGCCATGCGTGCGGTCGAGAAAGAAGACAGAGATCAGAAGCAGAGTCGTGAACCCGAGCATCACGAATACAAACGCAGGACTCTTCAGGCGCTTGTAGTCGACTCTCATCGCCACGAACATTGCCGCCAATCCGGCCCCGGCCCAGATCAGTTGCTTGAAAAGAAATTCGTAGGCCGATCCGTAGCGCTCTTTCGCCATGACAGCCGAGGCGCTGAAGACCATCACCAGGCCGATGAAGACAAGGATCGCGGTGACGGTAAACATCCAGCGATCGACACTGACGCGCTTGGCCATGGAAGTTCATTTCACCACGGAGGCACGGACTCGGGGAGGGGTTTGAGGGGCGTATTTTTCGGCGGCGATTACTCTTTTGGTTCGTCGCAGCTCGCAGTTCGAAACTCGCGGCTATTTCGTGGCCACAAGAGACTTCACAACTTCTTTAAATACCCTGCCGCGATGTTCGTAGTTCTGGAATTGGTCGAAGCTGGCGCAGGCGGGGGCGAGCAGAACAACGTCTCCAGCTACGGCGGATTCACTCGCGTGGCGAACGGCACGATCCAAGGTTTGCGAGGGCGCAATGTCGACAGCGCCCGCGATTTGAGATTCTATTTTCGCGGCGGCTGAGCCAATCGTGTACACGCGCTTGACCCGCTGACGCAATAGATCGTTGAGCACCGAATAATCACTACCCTTGTCTTTGCCACCGAGAATCAGGTGGATGTTGGCGGGAAACGATTCGAGGGCTTTGATGGTCGCATCCACGTTGGTGGCCTTCGAGTCGTTGTAGTAGTCGACGTCCGCGATTGTGGCAACAAACTCCAGACGATGTTCGACAGCCTTGAAATTTCGCACGGCTTCGCGGACTTGTACAGGCTGACACCCCGCCAGCATCCCAATCGCAACTCCGGCGAGGACGTTCTCCAGATTGTGGGCGCCTTTGAGCGGCGTCTCCGCCGCCGGCATGACTTCGCGCTCAGTGTTGCCGTCGCGGAAAAAGATGGTTGCACCGCGCACAAACGCCCCCTTCTCGAGTTCTTTCTTCCGGCTGAACCAGAACACCTTCCCTCTCGTGCGGGAGGCGAGCGCGGCGGTCGTGGCATCGTCGGCATTGAGGACGGTGAAATCCTCCGGCTTCTGGTTTTCGAAAACGCGCGCCTTAGCGTTGACGTAATTGTCGAATGTTTTGTGGCGGTCGAGGTGGTCGGGCGTGATGTTGAGGATCACGGCGATCCGGGGCCGGAAGCTGACGATGGTTTCGAGTTGGAAGCTCGATACTTCGAGAACCGTCCATGTTTCGGGCTTCGTTTCGAGCTTCGTTTCGAACTTGGCCTGGTCGACGAATGTGATGGCCGGCGTTCCGATGTTGCCGCCGACGAGGGTCGGGAATGTTCCGGCCGCAATGATGTCGCCCGCCAGGGTCGTCGTGGTGGTCTTGCCGTTGGATCCGGTGATGGCCACGATCGGGCCGGGGAGAAATTGTGCGGCGAGTTCAATTTCGCCGATCACCGGTTCGCCTAAGGCTCGCGCCTGTTCCAATTGAGGGGCGTCGAACGGCACGCCGGGACTGACGACGATCAAATCCTGTCCGCGGAAGGTGCGGTCGCCATGGCCGCCGGTTTCGACGGTGATTCCCTGGTCGAGCAGCAGAAGGATTTCGTCGCGTAGTTCGGCTTCGGGCTTGGAATCGGAGACTGTAACACGGGCGCCGCGCTTCTTCAGGAAGAGAGCGGAGGCTACGCCTGACTTGCCCAGGCCCACCACCAGCACACGTTTGTCTTTCAGGTCCACCATTCAGCCTTCACCAGTTTTCACCACAGAGTCACAGAGACACAGAGAAACCCATTTCTTGGTTTTGTTTCCTCTGTGTGACTCTGTGGTGAAATACCTATCTCAATTTTAGTGTCGTCAACGCGAACAGCGCGAACACCAGCGACGCGATCCAGAAACGCACGATCACTTTCGATTCCGACCACCCCAGCAGTTCGAAGTGGTGATGGATCGGCGCCATCTTGAAGACGCGTTTCTTTCTCAATTTATAGGACCCTACCTGAATGATTACGGAAAGCGCTTCGACCACGAAGATTCCGCCGATAAACGGAAGCAGTAATTCCTGTTTGATCATGACGGCGATGGTTCCAATCGCGCCGCCCAGCGCCAGTGATCCAACGTCTCCCATAAAGACTTCTGCGGGATGTGCGTTGTACCAGAGGAATCCGATCGAACCACCGACCATCGCTCCGCAGAAGATGGTCAGTTCGCCAATCTGAGGCATGCGCTGCAGTTCAAGATAGGTCGCAAAGGTGGCATGCCCGCTGACGTAGGTGAGAACCGCGAGCGCGCCAGCTGCGATTACCGTACATCCGATGGCTAGGCCGTCGAGACCGTCGGTGAGGTTGACGGCGTTGCTGGATCCTACGATCACGATCACCACGAACGCTACGAATGGCAGGAAGGCCAGCGGCCACAGTTGCGGATGGGACGCCCATCTTTCGATGACCAGATCGGGACGGAACTGTTTGAAGAATGGGACGAGCAGTTTGGTGGAGTACATGCCGCGGTGCTGCAGGGCGATGAGCGCTACCGCAATGAGAGCACTGGCCGCGATCTGATAGCCGATTTTGGCGCGGGCCGTAAGTCCGAGATTGCGGCGATGCACGACTTTGAGATAGTCATCGGTGAAGCCAATGGCGGCGAAAGCCATCGTGGACAGGACCGCGATCCACACGAATGGGTTGCTGAGATCAGCCCACAACAGAGTCGGAACCACGATGCTGATGGTGATCAACAGGCCGCCCATGGTGGGCGTGCCAGCTTTTTTCTGATGTGCTTGCGGGCCTTCCTCGCGAATGTACTGGCCGATCTGGAATTCGCGCAGACGGCGGATGATGATGGGCCCTACGATCAATCCGGTGAAAAGTGCTGTCAGGCTGGCGAAAGCGGTGCGAAACGTCAGATAACGAAAAATGCGGAAGGGCGGAAAGTAATGGAACAGCTTCGAATATAAGAGCCAGTAGAGCAATCCGCCTCCAGAACCAGTTTTCAGTTTTCAGTTTCCGGTTCTCAGTTATCAGTTCTCAGTTACGGCTTCTAGCCGACTCGCTCTTGCCAGACCGCTAAGGCCTTCTCCAATTTCACGCCGCGCGAGGCCTTCAGCAACACTACATCGCCGTCTCGCGTTTGGCGCGCAAGCCAGTCACCGGCTTCTTCTGGCGTCGCGACGAATTCGGCCCTCATGCCGGCTTCGGCGGCGGCTTCGACCATCGGCTTCGCCAGTCCGCGAACGCCGAGCAGGAAATCAATCTTTGCGTTGGCGATGTCACGTCCGCTCTCGCGGTGCAACTGATCTGCTGTCGGACCCAGTTCCAGCATTTCGCCGGCGACTACGATGCGCCGCTTTGCCGGCAGAGCGGCTAACGTATCGACTGCTGCCATGAGCGCCTTCGGACTGGAATTGTAGCAATCGTTGAGCACGGTGATGTTACCCAGTTGGACGACCTGTCCGCGTTTATCGCCCGGTTCGAGCGAGGGCAGGGCAGCCGCAATATCCGACGGCGTGATGCCGTGTTCGAGAGCGACCGCCGCAGCCGCGAGCACGTTGTAGACATTGTGTATCCCCAGGAGCGGACTGACGACAGTCTGGCGTAGTTCCTGCGCGATAAGGTCGAAGCGCGTGCCTTCCGGACCAAGAACTTCGATATTTTCGGCTCGGACATCGGCGGTCGGCTTCATTCCAAACATCACAACCTTACCTTTGAAGTCACGCCCGAACTGGCTGACGTAGGGATCGTCTCCGTTAAGAACGGCAATTCCGCCGTGGGGCAGGGATTCGATCAATTCGTACTTGGCGCGTGCGATTCCGGCGAGTGAATCGAAAAATTCCAGGTGCACGGGGGCAACGGTGGTAACGACGCCTTCGTTAGGCTGCGCGACTCTGGCCAGCGCAGCGATCTCGCCGGCATGCGACATGCCCATTTCGACAACCGTTAGATCGTATTCCGGTTCGAGCGTCAGCAGGCCGAGAGGAAGTCCGAAGTGGTTATTAAAATTTCCTTTCGTTTTGTGCACACGGTGGCGGGTGGACAGCAGGTGGGCCATCGCTTCTTTGGTGGTGGTCTTGCCCATCGACCCGGTGATGCCGATGGCGGTCTTGCCCCAGAGTTTGCGCACGGCAGCGGCCAGTGTTTGCAAGGCGATCAGAGTATCGTCCACGGCTAGCAGGCCGGTCTTGGTTAAGCCGGGCTTAGTTAGGCCGGGCTGGGCTGGATACCGCGCGAGTTGGTCCCTGCGAACCACGGCGGCCACCGCGCCTTTGCTTAGCGCTTGCTCCACAAAGTCGTGACCGTCGAAGCGATCACCCTTCACGGCAAAAAACAGGTCGCCACTCTGCACGGTGCGCGAGTCGATGGAGTATCCCTGCGCCACGACGAACGGGTCGTATTCGCCGGCTGCAGCGGTGAAATCCGCGATGCGGGAAAGAGGCAGCTTCATACAGCACTTCCGGCCATGCCAGCTCGGGCGGCCTCGCAGTCGTAGCCCAGGCTTTTCAGATTTTCGCGGGCGACCTCTACGTCATCGAATGGGACGCTGCCCTCTTTAGTTACCTGCACCTTCTCGTGTCCCTTGCCCGCGAGTAGAACGATGTCTCCTGGGCTGGCATGTTGAAGGGCGATTACAATTGCCTTGCGCCGATCGGGTTCCAGCGTATATTTTGCGCCTGCTTTCTGCAGGCCAACGAGTGCGTCGTTCATGATCGCGAGCGGGTCTTCGGAGCGCGGGTTGTCCGAAGTGAGCACCGCGAAGTCGCTGCCCTTGCCTGCCGCTTCACCCATTAGAGGACGCTTCGTACGATCGCGGTCGCCGCCGCAGCCGAAGAGGGTAATGACTTTTCCTTTGAGTCCGGCGCGCGCAACGAAATCGCGCGCCAGCGAGGTTAGATTGCGAAGCGCGTCGTCGGTGTGGGCGTAGTCGACAGCAACGGTGAAGGGCTGGCCGCAATCCACGCGTTCGAAGCGTCCCGGTACACGCGCCAGATCGAAGATGCCCTTCGCGATTACAACGTCGGGGCAATTGCGTGCATGTCCTGCCGCTGCGGCAGCCAGCGCGTTATAGACGTTCACCTGGCCGATCATCGGCGACCAGACGGGAATCCTGCCCGAGGGCGTGACTATCTGGAAGCGGGTTCCGCGCGAAGTGATCTCAATCGACTCGGCATGGAAGTCGCCGCTGGTCAGGCCATAGGAGAATGTCGCCGCGCTATTTTTTTTGCTCAGGCTCAGCAATTGGCGGCCATATTCGTCGTCGATGTTGAGCACGGCTGCGCGTGGGGGCGCGGTGCCGCAACCTTCAAATAAAACCTGCTTCGCGCGAAAGTATTCATCCATGGTGCCGTGGTAGTCGAGATGGTCGCGGGTTAGGTTGGTGAATACGGCTACGTCGAACGGAATTCCGAATACGCGCTGTTGCTCGAGCGCGTGCGAGGAAACTTCCATCACGCATTCGGTCACGCCTTGGCTTAAACCGTCGGCGAGCAGGCGATTGAGTTCGAGGGATTCGGGCGTGGTATGCGGAGCGGGAAGAACTCTTCCGGCAACGTGATACTCGATGGTGCCCACTAACGCGGTCGTGCGTCCGGCGGCGCGCAGGATCGATTCGATCAGAAATGCCGTTGTGCTCTTGCCGTTGGTGCCGGTGATCCCCGTGTTGGCAATGCGTTCGGCTGGACGGTGATAGAAATTCGCGCTCAGTCTCGCGAGGGCACGGCGTCCGTGCGAAACCTGAGCCCAGGCGACTTCGGCGCGCGGCGCTTGTGTCGCGGAGTCGGTGACAATCGCGACTGCTCCCGCAGTGATGGCCTGGTCGATGAAACGATTGCCGTCACTGCTTTCGCCCCTCATGGCGACAAAGACCTTACCCGGGCCTACGCGGCGGGAGTCGTACTCCAGACCGGTGACGGCGGGATCGCCGCTCTGGGAGAGCACTTCCGCGCCCTCGAGGACTTGTTGGAAGGTCATTGCGGAGATTATAAACAGTCGCTATTCGGCACGGGCGAAATCCAGAGACTTCGCTACAATAATTGAGCTGTCTCTACGGGAGAAACATGCCAACGTTCGGTTGGACACGAGCTACTCTATTGCTTCTCGCTTGGCTTCCATTGGCAGCCGCCGCTCAGATTTCCGTCTCTGTCCGACCGGAGCCAGTCTACACGGATTCAGCCGAGGGCCTGCAGGCGCAATTCGCAGCGATTATTCGTGTGGCTCGCTCCCGTGATGAGGCGCAGTTTCGTATGACCCTCGACTGCCTAAAGATTCCCGATACGGACAAGTGGATTGCGGATCACTTTGATCCACACCTTCAGACTCAAGTGTCACGGGAGTACGTGAAGTCCCTAACGCGTTATCAGGAGCACATTTCTTGGGTGATGGCAAATTTCGCGAACTTCGACGATTTTCGAGTAACAGTGCAAATCTCGGAGACGCCGCCCGCTGTAGACACCTCCGGCGGTAAATTTGTTACTCCAATCAGTAATGTCAAAGTCGAGAATTTCCGGATCACTTCAGCCGCATCTGATCCACAACATGGCCCTCCATCGTGGGTCAGCTCCTTTATCTACATCGATGGAAAGTTCCGATACGTTGGTGGGACGTACACGTTCTGGGATGAAGGACTGGACGGAGCACGCGGGCCGACGTCTCTGCCGTTGACAGTAGTTCATGGAAAGAACGTTTCGGGAATTCTCGGTTGGGTGGATACAAGCAGAATGGAACCGGGAGTCGAGGCCGTCGTCCTGTTCCGCGTCGAGATGTCCTCTAACGGTAAAGTGCACACCACCGTTGAAGATGGGGATGCTTCCTTAATTAAGGATGCCGAAGACTACTTGAAAGCGCAGAACTACGGAAGGTCTGCCGATTCAGATGTTCCCAAAGCCCGCAACGTGTCTAGGATGTGGAAAGCGGGCGATACCGGAATCACAACGTCATGGAGCGTAGCAGTTGTTTTTTGGACGCCCAAGCAATAGCGCTGCCCATGTTCTGACATTTGTTTAGTCATCGTCCGAACTTCACCATCACGCGCGACCCCGCTGCCACTTTTGCACCCGGCGCAGGCGACTGCTCGCGAGCGGTTCCGCTGCCTACCGCATCAAGGTCGAGGCCGACATCTTGCGCGGCTTCGACAGCCGACCGCACGCTCTTGCCGAGGAACGAGGGCACGGCGATTCCACCTTCTTCCACGTCAAGGACAACCGTTCCGCTGGTCGGCAACTTCGGTTCGGGAACCTCGTCTAGTTTCGCAGACGGAGACGGAAGAATCGTGGACGTCGTGGACGGTTCTCTCTGCGTCAGCGCCGCAGGCACCACTTGGGCGGCAATCGTCGCGGACTTCGATTGAGCCGGAACTACGGGCGTGTCGCTTACCTCCGCTACATCGAGACTAGATCCCAGGTGATCGGGAGAGCTTTCGTCCAGGTCCTTGTCGGGCGCGTTGCGGCGGGCGAGCAGCAGTTGCCGGTTAGGCGGAATCTCTACGTCGTGCGGGACGTGCAGGTATTCGAGGACCTGCTGGGTCACTCGCTGGAAAACGGGCGCGGAGACTTGTCCACCCTGATGCAGGCCGACGGGCGAGTCGAGGATTACGGCCACTGAAATCTTGGGATCATTGACGGGCGCAAATCCCGCAAACGAGGCGTTGTACCTGGTCTTGGAATAGGTGTGCGTACGAGGATCTACTTCTTGTCCAGTTCCAGTTTTGCCGGCCGAACTGTAACCTTCGAGGATGGCCTTGCGTCCCGTCCCATGCAGCACAACGCCTTGCAGCATCTGCCGCATTTGGGCGGCGGTGAGCGACGAAATCACGCGGCGGCCTTCGGCGGTCTGAAACGAAATCGTCTGCGGCGCATTTTGCGGTTCCACGGTCCCGGCGACGATGCGGGGCGCGACCCAGACTCCGTCGTTGGCAATGGTCGAAACCAGGCCTATCAATTGCAACGGAGAAATTCCGATCTCCTGGCCCATCGAGATCGCGCCGATGGAAACCTTCGACCAGCGGTTGACGGGTTTGGTAATGCCGCGAGTTTCGCCGGGGAGTTCAATACCGGTCTGCTGTCCGAAGCCGAAGGCGCGAATGTATTTGTATAAGCGGTCATCTCCCAGGCGCAGTGCCACCTTAATCGCGCCGACGTTACTCGACTCGGCGATAATGTCGGACACCGACAGCACGCCATGTTGCTTGCTGTCGCGGATGCGCAGGCCGTTGATGACGATCGCGCCCGCCCGGCAATCGAACAGCTCGTCAGGGTGAGTAACCTTTTCTTCCAACCCGGCGGAAATAGTGACGATCTTGAATGCCGACCCGGGCTCGTAGACGTCGCTCACGGCGCGGTCTTTCAGCGCCTCGGTCGTGATTTCCTTGCGCAGGTTCGGATTGAAGGTAGGCCGATTTGCCAGCGCAAGGATTTCTCCGGTGTGCGGATTCTGCACGATCACGGTGCCTGCAACCGCCTTGGTCTCCGCCATCGCCGTCTCGAGTTCGCGTTCGGCGATGTACTGGATGTTCTGATCGACTGTGAGAACAACGTTGTTGCCCGGCTCGGGCTGCTTCTCAACACTTGAGAACCAGCGCTTGCGGGCATCGACGGAGATCATCAACTTGCCCGGCTTGCCTTGAAGGTCAGAATTGAACTGGCGCTCCAGGCCGCTCAGGCCTTGATCGTCGGTCCCTACGTAGCCGAGCATCTGCGCGGCCAGTTCGCGCTTGGGATAGAAACGCTTGGCCTCTTTCTGAAAGTGGATGCCCTGCAGGTTCATTCCCTTAATTCGTTCGATCACTTCTGCATCGGCTTTTCGCGCTACCCAGCAGAATGTCTTGCGGGATTTGCAATCAGCCAGCAGAACGCGTGGATCGTCTTTGGTAATGCGGGCAATCAGGCTGATCGTGTTGGCAAGGTCAGGAATCTCGGTCGGGACAGCGAATGCGGAATCGACTTGAATCGACATCGCCAGTTCGTGGCCGGCACGGTCGAAGATGATGCCGCGTTTGGGCGAGAGGTCAAAGCTGCGCTGCTGTTGATGTTGCGCGCGCTGTTCGAAATCTCCGTAGCGAAAGACTTGCAGGTAGACCAGGCGGAAGCAGATTGCGACCAGCCAGAGGCAAAGAATTCCGGTCAGGATGTAGAGGCGAAATTTTGCGTCGGTTGGAGAGTTGTCTGCGGCCATGGATCAGTTCTCAGTTCCCGGTTCTCAGTCCTCAGTACAGCCCATAAGCTTTTTCGCTGAGAACTGCGAGCCGGGAACCGAGAACTGGTTTTTATCTTGCTGACACTACCGAGATCGGCGTTACGCTGGCCATCACTGGCGCGCTGCTGTCGGCGTTCACGTCGAGGTGCTGGACTTGTCCGGGTTGCGGGGACTGCAAACCCAGTTTGCGCGCCATGACGTCGATTCGCTCGGGATCGCGCAGTGATGCATCTTCTAGTCTCAGGGCGCGGTTCATCTCGACCAGGCCGTCGCGTTGTGTACGCAACGCTTCGATCTGGTAGCCGAATTCGATGGCACGGAAGTGTTGCAGCGCGTATCCCATGACCAACACGAACAGGATGCAGAGTGCAATGCCGAACTGCTTCATTTCGCGCGCGCGTCGCGGGTCTTCGACTTTGACCAGGCGCGAGTTGTCGATCGTTTTGCGGAAATAGATTTCCGGAGTCCCCAGCCAGCAGGACTTCTTGCGCGACGAACTAAGGTTGCCGATTGCCACCGCTGCACTCATATTTCCGCTCCTGTTACGCCACTCCGGCTAGTTCGTTGTCGCAAATTACACTGCCCTGTACGGATACAAACCAGGGTTCGATTACCGCCATTAACGCCTCTTCCGCCTGCGCTTTGCGTTCGACGCGCTCGACGGCCGTCATCAGATCCTCGATCAGAGTTCCTGTCAGCATTTTTCTTGTTTCCAGTTTTCCCTTCCGGACTCGGCCTTGTTTTTTCCTGCTTGGCCGCTCCGGAGATACTCCACCACAGAATTTTTTCCCGGCACGCCTTACAATCACCGCACCGGGGAGTCCGGCGGTTTCTCCGGACGAACCCAAACTTTTCTACATCCGCTCTGCTGCGCGCATTTTTGCGCTGCGCGATCGCGGATTGCGTTCGATCTCTTCCTCTGATGCGACCAGCGGCTTCTTGGTTAGTACACTAAAGTACTGCCCGCTGCCTGCTCGGAGTGCATCCTTGACGATCCTGTCTTCGAGCGAGTGAAAGCTGATTACCACCAGCCTTCCCCCCGGCTTCAACACCCGGGGCGCCGCTTCCAGAAGCGCTTTCAGGTCGTCCAGTTCACGGTTTACGAAGATTCGGAGAGCTTGAAAAGTTCTGGTCGCCGGATGAATCCTGTCATGTTTGTGATGACCCAGTTTCATTGGCCGGGCCGCGGCTGATATCACGTCGACTAAGTGCTTCGTCGTCGATATCGGCCGCGACCGGACAATGGCTCTGGCGATTCTCCGCGACCTCCTTTCCTCACCGAATTCGTAAATCACATCGGCAAGCTCGCGCTCGTCGAGGTGGTTTACCACTTGTTCGGCGGTGTCGCCCGACATCGTGTTCATCCTCATGTCAAGGGGTCCATCCGCCTGAAAACTAAATCCGCGCGACGCGTCTCCGAGTTGCAGACTGCTTACGCCCAGGTCCGCCATCAGACCGTCCAGGGAAACGGGAGCGACGCGCTCACCGACTTCCGCAAACGATCCGTGAATCAGCGTGATCTCTGGGCGACTCTCCGTCTTTTCGGAAAACCAAGCCGCCAAGTTCGCGCGGGCTCGTTCCAGCGCCGCGGGATCCTTATCGAAGCCAATCAAATGTCCCGGTGCGCCGAGGCGTTTTGCGATTTCCAAACTGTGCCCGCCCAGGCCCACCGTGGCATCCAGATAAGTTCCGCCACGCTGTACGGCTAAAAAATCGATCGCTTCTTTTAAAAGAACCGGAACGTGTCCAACCTGCCCACGTCCATCCCGCTCGGGGATGTCTTGTCCAGAATCCGTTTCCACTAGATACCCAATTCGTCGAGCGTCTTAGTGTCGTCATCCGAGAACGCCTGCTCCTCAATCTCCTTGCGGAACGCTTCCAGGTTCCGGACCTCCAGGTAGGTCAGATTGCCGAGCACTGCTACTTCGCCGCGTATCTGCGCAGCCTCACGCAGGATCTGCGGGATCAGCAGGCGCCCCTGCCCGTCCATCTCTACGACCTGCCCGTAATAATTCGTGCGATTGAGAAATTTCTTCTTCGTCGGATTGAAAGTGGATAGCGAGGCTAACTTCTGCTCGATCCGCTCCCATTCCTCGAAGGGATACACCTGAGCAACAGTTCCATCGAGACTGGTGATGTAGAATTTCTGCGCATATTTCTCGTCGATCACGCGCTTGAATTCCGAGGGAACCTTTAACCGTCCCTTTTCGTCCACGCGAGTTGGGTGATTTCCGCGAAACATGAGCGCAGCCTGTTTTTGGGCTCCGTAGCGTTCTGGTTGCAGCCACAGCGACAACGAGGGAGGTCAAAGCGGTAACAAATGCGGTGGATTCCGGTTCGTTGGGCCTATTTTCGGGGGTGTCAGTCACTAAAACCACTGGCGCCTCGTCAGTTGATCTTCTTGCCCACGCACTCTCTCGTTCAATCCACTTTCTACCACTTTTGACCACATCCTACGCCTAACTACCTTATTGTCAACAGGAAAGTTTCAGGTTGAGACACCGAAGGTTCGTCCCAATGCCAAAGCACGAGGCCTTGTGGGGAACCAAGTCGGTGACCACTAGGGGTAGGGTTTACGACTGTGGTGCGGGAAAAGCTATGTGCCCTGATGCGTGCGGGTTGGAGCGTCTGGGCTGTGGAAATCCGTTAACAATGCAGTGGGCAAGCAGCCCGGTGGAGAAATGTTACGAAATTAATGGCGCCGTTTTGCCGAATCGAAACATCTGATTTGACAGATGATTCCCGCGGCCCATAGAATCTGGCTCACGATGTCGAGCCAGTCCTGCATTTCGAGCATGTGTTGTTGTTGCGCCTACGTGTCTTCTGGCGCAAGGGGGCTGCTGACTTAATCTAACCAGATTCAGATCCGGCATACATACACCCACCGCCAGCAGATAGCTGACGGTGGGTTTTTCTTTTTGGCCACAAGAATCGACGGAGAACATGGCGACCAAAGAAACCAAAGCGCAACGCGTGGAACGATTGAAGCGGGAGAAGAATCCGTGGGAGGCCCTCGAGGAAATTCGCGGATTCGCGCGCGTGGGTTTCCCGGCCATCCCGCCGGAATGGCTCGGAACCTACATGCGCTGGTGGGGCGTGTACACCCAGGGCGACGGGGCGGGCGTCCTCGGCGGACAGAACGGCGAGGGCAAGGCGCTTCCCTATTTCATGGTGAGGATTCGTGTCCCGAACGGAATTCTGCGCGCTTCTCAAGTGCGCGCGGTTGCCGATCTGTCGAGGCGCTTTGGGCGTGGCGTGGCTGACATCACCGTACGGCAGAATTTTCAGTTGCACTGGGTGACTGCGGAGGCCTTACCGGAAGTGCTGGAGACTCTGGAGCGTCACGGACTGACGACTATAGGCGCGTGTGGCGACGTGGTGCGCAACATTACGGGTTGCCCGGTCGCTGGCCTGGACGCGGACGAAATCTGCGACACGTCGTCGCTGGCGCTGGAGGCTTCGCAACTGCTCGCCGGCAATGCCGAGTTCTACAACCTGCCTCGCAAGTTCAAAGTTTCGCTGACCGGATGCCGCGACTGGTGCTCATATCCGGAGATCAACGACGTGGGAATGACTGCGGTCACGCGTCACTTTCGTGGACAGACTGAAACGGGATTTTCGCTGCGCGTGGCGGGCGGACTGTCGACCGATCCTCATCTAGCGGTGCGGCTGAATGTGTTCGTGCAGTGGAATCAGGTCGTCGACACGATTCGCGGAGTGGCGGAACTCTTCCGAACCGCCGATGGATTGCGCGAGCATCGCGAACGGGCGCGCCTGAAATTTCTCTTTCTCCGCCAGGGCTGGACAGCAGAGACCTTTCAAAGCGAACTCGAACGCGTGGTCGGATTCAGGTTCGATCCCGCCGAACCGGAGGTGGCTCCGCATGATATTTATCGCGACCACATCGGGATTCATCCTCAGAAGCAGGAAGGTCTGTCGTTTGTGGGCGCGGCGGTGATCCGCGGACGGGTCAGCGCCGATCAGTTACAAGCGGCTGCGGAACTCTCCGAACGCTTTGGCTCGGGCGATCTGCGCACCACCGTGATGCAGAACCTGCTGATCGTGAATGTCCCGCACAAGAATGCTGTGCCGTTGGCGAAGGAACTGACCGACATTGGTTTTCCAGTCGAGGCGTCTCCGTTTGTGCGCGGAGCGATCGCATGTAGCGGAACG
>Ga0210402_10000248_pt1 | contig 61580 bp, 84 predicted proteins | sample IncBWC7MmetaG_FD_161055 | JGI IMG/M metagenome (GOLD analysis project Ga0210402, IMG submission 161055) | Forest soil microbial communities from Barre Woods Harvard Forest LTER site, Petersham, Massachusetts, United States - Inc-BW-C-7-M | ecosystem: Environmental > Terrestrial > Soil >... | reverse complement strand
CCAAGTTAGCGCTACAGCTACGGCTGCTCCGCCAACAACTCCCGCTGCATCATTCTCTCCAACGAGTCTTTCTTTTGGCGTGATCACACAAGGCACGGCCGTCGGGCCGCAAACGGTCACGGTAACGAGTTCTGGCGGAGCAACACTCCATATCTCATCCGTTGTTCTCGGGGGAGCAAATGGCGGCGACTTCGTATTGACAAACGGTTGCACTGCCGGCGTCTACGCAGTGAAAGCCACCTGCACATTCGGCGTTTCTTTCGCACCCTTGGCCACTGGCGCGCGCGCGGCATCGGTCACGCTCACGGATGATGCGCCAGACTCGCCTCAGACCATCAATCTCGGCGGCAACGCAAGTCCGGCGATCACTCTCGGTCCTGTTCCAGGTGGATCTACTTCAGCGACAGTTACAGCAGGACAGACTGCCCAATACAATCTTCAAGTGATGCCGGGTGCCGGCTACACTGGCAGCATTTCCCTAACCTGTAGCGGCGCGCCTACTGCCGCAAGCTGCGAGTTACCACCCACACTGCAAATTTCGAACGGCAATGCCGTGCCGTTTACTGTAATGGTGACGACCAGTGGCAGCGCAGCGGCGCCGCCGTTCTCATTTGCTCCGCGCACAGTGCCATTCCCAACTCTTCGCGCCGTGCCGGCTCTGGGCGCCGGAATCCTGTTGCTACTCCTACTGGCCCTCGCGGCCGATCGCGAGTTAGGTCAATGCCCGAGGCGCCTGGCGTTCGGCGGCGCTTTCACAACGATTGCTGTTTTCTTGGTGTTGACTACGGCGGGTTGCGGCGGAGGCGGCACAACTGTCGCTGCTCCTCCGCCGCCTCAGGCCGTCACGCCCCAAGGATCGTCTACTATCGTGATCACGCCATCAGCCATGTCGGCGTCCGCCAAGCCGCTCCAGTTGCAACCGATTCAATTGACACTAACCGTGAAGTAGCGGGCGCCTACTTCGCAACCGAGATTCGGTAGATCTTTCCCGCGCCATCATCCGAAACAAGCAAGGATCCATCCGGCGCAACGGTCACTCCGACCGGTCTGCCATATACGTCCGGCCCGCTCGGATCCGGCACCAGCCCGGTCATGAACGGCACGGGATCCGCCGAAGGCTTCCCATTTTTGAACGCCACAAATGCAATCTGATATCCCGAGCGCGTCGCACGGTTCCAAGAGCCGTGCTCCGCCACAAACGCTCCTCCCCGGTAGCTCTGCGGAAATTGCTTCCCCGTATAAAACGCAAACTGCAACGGAGCCACATGCGCGCCCAGCAACACATCCGGAATAGTCGCCTTCGCAACAAGTTCCGGATTCTGCGGCTTCACCCGGTCGTCGACATTGCTCCCGATATAGCTATACGGCCAGCCGTAAAAACCGCCGTCCTTTACGGAAGTAAAATAATCAGGCGGCAAATTGTCTCCCAGCTCGTCGCGTTCATTCACGCTCGTCCACACCTCTCCGGTGACGGGCTCGATCGCCAATCCCACTGGATTCCGAAGCCCGGTTGCAAACAGCCGCGCGTTCTTGCCATCTGGATCGCAAATCGTAATCGCCGCGCGAATCGGGTCCTCTCCAGTGCTGATGTTGGAGCCTGATCCAACAGAGACGAACAAATGTTTGCCATCGGCAGAGAATGCCACGGAGCGCGTGTCGTGCCCGCCTCCGGGCAGCTTCATCAGTTGCTCCGCTTCCCCCAGCCGCTTCGATGTCTTGGGGTCATAGTGGAATCGCACGAGTGCGGTCATGTTTCCCACGTAGACATAATCGTCCTTGAACGCGATGCCAAAAACGCGCGTTGTGCCCGTGGCGAATACTTCGCGCTGTTGCGCCCCTCCCGTGTTCTGCGGATCACGCAGCACCACGATCTGGTTCGCTCCGTTCTCCGCCAAAAAAATGTCTCCGTTCGGCGCCACCGTGAGCCAGCGCGGCCTTTTGAAGTCTGACGCAAAAACGTTCACGCGGAAGCCTTGCGGCACCGTGGGAAGAAAACCAGGGGGTGGCGCCTCGTTACGCGGTGAGTTGCCTGCCGACTTCGTCGAATAGGGCGCCGGAAGCTGCGGCTTCTGCCCGTGCGTAACCTGCGCGGAAAGAACGGCGGGTAAAATCAAAAAACTGCTGATTACAGAACTAACGCGAATGCGCGTTGTCATGAAATTCTCCTCAGTTCGTATTTTCGAGACTTGTGTATAATGCCGCGCAACCGCGCTCAGTTCCAGCATTGAATTTTGCAGAAGCGCGCTGATAATCGCGCGGCACCGGAGCGGTCGCTCAACGACACTGCTCTCCATTTGACTTCAAATGTATGACCGCAACCCTGTTGGCCGCCGCCATCCTCCTGTTAACTGTCGCTCACATCATCACGGACTGAGGCGGAGGAGAAGGCACGACGCATCTTAAACCTTCGTCGAGACATCCAATTCTCTGCGGCAGGCGTATACTTCAACGGAATGCCGTTCTCGGAGTCCGAACCATGCGTGCCTTTCTGATTGCGGGGTTAATTTTTGTGGGCATCGGGGTGCTCACCTGGGCCACTGCCAAACCAAACGATGGCCGCGCCAACGCTAAAGCCGCATTTCCCAAACCTGCTGTCGACGCCCCTCTAGCCTCTGCAAAATCCAAAGAAACCGCGGTTGTCGCCGGTGGCTGCTTCTGGGGCATTCAGGCCGTCTTCCAGCACCTGAACGGCGTAGTCTCTGCCACGTCCGGCTACTCCGGCGGCGCGGCAAACACGGCCCACTACGAGGAAGTAAGCACGGGCTCAACCGGCCATGCCGAATCCGTCAAAGTCGTCTTCGATCCTTCGCAAATTTCCTACGGCCAGATTTTGATGATTTTCTTTTCCGTCGGCCACAACCCCACCGAGCTCAATCGGCAAGGACCCGACTCTGGCACGCAATACCGCTCTTCCATTTTTTATGCAAACGACCAGCAAAGAAAAATCGCCGAAGCCTACATCACTCAGCTCAATGCCGCAAAAATTTACTCGCAACCAATCGTTACCCAAGTTGTCCCGCTGCAAGCTTTCTACCCAGCCGAGGCTTACCATCAGGACTACCTCAAGCACCATTCCTACGAGCCCTACATCATGATCAACGACCTGCCGAAACTGACCAGCTTGAAAAAAGAGTTCCCCGAGATGTACCGGAACGACTAACTTTCAAATTCAGTAGCCTCCAGAACCCTGTTACCGCTTCCAGGCGCCCGCCTCCTTCTTCCCGTTTTCTGTCGAGTTTATTAATTCGCACCGGATACGTACCTAAATGACTACATCTTAGAATACGGCCTAGGGGCGCCGAGTTAGAGTAGACAGGTACTGCTCGCGCAGTGCCTTGAGACCATTCGAATCACACAAAGAGAGAGGAAATCCCGATGAGAGCAATCGTATGTGGGGTGTGTCTGCTCTTCACTTTAGCTGCCGCAAAGGCCCAGGAGACTCGTAGCCACGCCTCTTCCAAGCCAGTCACTGTTGAGTTCAAGAACGTTGATGGCCAGAGCGTGGGAAAAGCGCTGCTTTCCAGCACGCCGAAAGGGGTCAAAATCACGCTGGATGTGAAAAACCTTCCGCCTGGCGAGCACTCGATTCATATCCATCAAGTAGCAAAGTGCGATCCGCCCGACTTTTCGTCCGCTGGCCCCCACTTCAATTCAGGCGGCGCTGCGCATGATCACAGTGCAGCCCCCGCGGGCGACATACCGAATTTCTCGCTCATTGTCGCCGCCAACGGCACTGCCCATGTCTCCGTGATCGCGCCAAATGTTACTCTTGGCGACGATGACCACTCTGTCTTCAGCAACGGCGGAACTGCGATCGTGATTCACGCGGTCTCCGGCGGGACGGGGTCTGCCGCGCCGGCGCGTATTGCTTGTGGCGTCGTCACCAGGCCATAGGGAATACCGGTCGCCGTGGCGACTTGCATCAACTTAGTTAGGGGCGCTCCGTCACCGGCTTACCGCCGCCACCCGGCAACACAGTTTTCTTGCCGCCTCCCGCCTCGCTCTGCAACAGCGCCTCGAGGCTGGGATACGCATAGATCGTCGGCGCGTGATTCTGCATCAGGCCTCCGGTATCCGCCGTCGGCCCATAGTTACTGTGCAGGTCGCGCGCCAGCATCCTTAGCATCGCCATCTGCTGTCCTCGATGGTGCGCGGTATGCGCGATTCGCCGCGTCATCACCCACGCGCGAGATCGCTTCACGTCGAAAAACACCGTCTCGCCCTCCCACCACGCCTCGTCCTTCGAGCGCAACGCTTCAAGCCGTTTCCCGCTGAACTCCGCGTACCGCTTCATGAATTCCAACCGTGTCTCCTGCGCTGGCAGAGGCGGAGCACCCACTTCGATTCCCAACATGTTGCGGAACCATAGATCCTCGCTTACGCACTGGTGAATCATTTGTTCGCGTACGCTCCGGCCCCGCGGATCTTTCGCATTGGGCCGGAACTCCAGATCTTCGTCGCGAAACTCGCTCCATACGCTGACCACCTTCACGCGCTCGGTCTCGTATGTCTCTACAAGAAAGTCGTATCTCATCGCTTCGATCCTCTACAGAATCTCTCAGTTCAATGCCCCTCGCATACAATGCAAGATATCACGCAAACCTGCCAACCTTGGTCCCGAACCGGTGCCAATCCGCCTCGGAATGAGCCCCCGGATTCTAGTTCCACCCCGATCGTCACTTGTTAGCAAACTCTTTTCGCCTTGTTAACCCTACCAGCAACGATTGACACTTTCGCTTGCCCGGAGTATCTACTCCTCTACGCGCGCTCCCGCCTTTGCCTTCCTAGTTTCACCGCGCGAATGTCCGAAACTCCAAGGAGCCTTTATGCCAGATAGCGTTCGACCGATCCCGGAGGGGTATCATTCCATTACACCAGCCATAACTTGTAAAAACGCCGCCAAGGCCATCGACTTCTACAAAGAAGCCTTTGGCGCTACTGAAATCAACCGCATGCCCGGTCCCGGGGGCATAATCATGCACGCCGAACTGCGCATCGGTGATTCCGTCATTTTCGTTTCCGACGAAATTCCCGGAATGTCCACCGCCCCCACTCCGGGCGCGATTCCCTCCACCTATCTCTTTCTCTACACCCCGGACGTGGACACCGTCTTCAACCGCGCGGTAGCCAACGGCGCACAAGTCGGCATGCCACTTACCGACATGTTCTGGGGTGATCGCTACGGAAAGGTCACCGACCCCTTCGGCCACAGCTGGGGCATAGCCACTCACGTCGAAGACGTTTCCCCTGACGAAATGATGCGCCGCTCGGCGGAGTGGACCGCCAACATGACCAAAGCCGCCGCTGCCAGCGCTGGGCAAAGCTAACCGCGGCGCATCCTGATCACCTTTTGCCGCCGCCCTTCCTTCACGGAAGGGCGGCGGATTTTTTGGTCGACTGGGCTTCCTCGTTAGCGCTCATCAGGTTCGAACTTTTTGGCGCGTACCTCCAAGGCGATATATAATTTCGCGAACTTCGGCGTCCTTCTGCTTGCTTTCGGCGCGGTTTGAGGTGCTTGTCGTGGGCGATCGAAAAGCCATCACCACTTTTGCCCGCACCATGCTTGGCTCTCACTACTTGTGGGGATCGGCGGGAGCCTTTCCAGGCGTCTTGAACGGCAGCCGCTACCGTCCAGGTTCCGTGCCTTGGAACGAGCCATCGCTCCGACTCGGAGACCTCTCTCTCTGTGCTGCCAAGTGTGATGTGGCAGGCCATTACGTCTGCGCGGGCCGCTTTGAAAAGTCTGGCGGCTCCATCGTTGCTGACAACGACACGCAGCTCACTGACTTTCTCCACGCATGTTCCCAAAAGTATGCCAATGCCCTTCTGGCACAGTGGGACAGCACTAGCCTCCGTCAGACTCCTCGCGTTGTCCGTGGAAACAACGTCGCCGCTGCGGGCAAGATTGTCTGGGGTGAAAACTGCTACAGCCGCCGTCACTTTGATTGCATAAGCTTCGTCAACTACGTGCTCACACAGACCACCAATCCCGATGACCGAGCTCAGGGTTGGACTGGAGCCATTGAGCACTATGCACGAATGTGGACCACCGACGTGCCGCTCGCCGATCCCCCCGTTGCCGCCGATATCCTCATCCGCTATTCCGAAGACGATCAGGGCGTCCGCCATTACCACCACATCGGCTTTCTCGACGACAACAACTACGTCGTCCAGGCCGAGATGGCCTCCGCGGGTGTTCATGCAGACGAACGCTATAACCCTTCTCGTTGGCAATTGCGCCGTCGCCTGGATGATAAATACATCCGAGCCTGACCGGGCACCCGTTCCGCCTGACCGTTTGCCCCGCTCATGTTTCCGTAGGGCGCGCACCAATGCCAACGATGCCAACGATGGTACTATCTCCGTTCGTCGCGCAAGCTCGTTCACTTCTTTCCAAAAATAGAGTGAGGGAAACAACAATGAATCGCCGCAAAATGTTGGGAACGGCCCTGAAAGGCGCGGCAGCAGTTATGTTCGCGCCCGTGCTAACGCGCGCGAGCGCACGCGGCACCTTCTTGAATCGCGTCCCTTTTTTCAACAGCGGAAGTTACCGACTCTTCGCCAATTCCGACCAACCCTATTCCGCCCGCGCTATCGAATTGGTCCAACGTTCCACTGTTATCGACATGCTGGCTCCCCTCTGGATCAGCCCCAGCCGAACGATGAAAATGCTCGGCAATCCCGAAAATTTCACCGCCGAGGACTTTGCCCCGTTCAAACAATCCGGCATCAACGTCTTTCACATCGCCATCGGCACGGGCGGCCCGGAGGCCTATCTCGAAACGCTCCAATTTCTCTCCGGCTACAACACTTTCCTGGCCCGCCACGACAACTGGTTCGAACGCGTCGAAACTCCCGCCCGCCTTGACGGCATCAAGACCTCTGGCAAGGTCGGCATACTGCTCGGCGTACAAAACTCCGAACACTTTCGCAAAGTCGACGATGTCGATTATTTCTACGGCCTCGGCCAACGCGTCTCTCAACTCACCTACAACGCCCGCACGCTCATCGGCAACGGCAGTACCGAGCGTCGCGATGAAGGTCTCTCCGACTTCGGCCTGGCCATCGTCGAGCGCATGAACAAACTGGGTATGGCTGCCGACGTTTCGCACTGCGGCGATCGCACCACGCTCGACGCGTTCGAAGTCTCGAAAAAGCCGGTGCTCATCACCCATTCGAACTGCCGCGCTCTCAATCCCAATCACCCGCGCTGCAAAACCGACGAGGCCATCAAAGCGATGGCGGCCAAAGGTGGCGTTATGGGCATCACCGAGGTTCGCATGTTCGTCAGCGCGAAAGAACCCACCACCGTCGAATCCATGCTCGATCATTACGATTACGTCGCCAAGCTCGTCGGCGTCGAGCATCTCGGCGTCGGCAGCGACATCGATCTTCTCGGCTACGATGCTATGCCTCCCGACGAATACAAGCAGCTCAAAGCGGCGTACAAAAACAGCTACGCCTTCCGCGACAAGATCGATATCGACGGATACCGCTTCGCCAAACGCCCCTTCGACATCGCCGAAGGCCTCATCCGCCGGAAATATAATGACGCCGACATAGAAGCTATCCTTGGCGGCAATTTCCGCCGCGTCCTCAAACAGATTTGGACCGTCTAGTTGCGAGGAGAGAACTTTCCCGGATCAATCTTGAACGCTAATCGTGTCCTGCCTCGCCGCGGTGGTTTGTATCCAAGCCTCCGCGGCAATGAGGTGCAGCACAAAGCCAATCCAGAAAGCGATCCCGAAAAATTCACGCGGCGTCAAGCCAGTGAGCGGGCTCGTGGCAAAAAACAATCCAATGATCGGCCGGATCGTAGCAACGGCAAGCCCAACCGCGAATGCCCGAATCATCCATTCGCGGTGCAGCGCTATCTCATGCTGCCGGATATGCCAAAACGCCTTGCACAGCGAAAAAAGAAAAAACATGCCAAACAAGGCAGTCGCCGCTGCCTGATTCACGCCGCCAATCGCCGGCATCCCGAAGCTCATTACCAGAGCCGAAATTCCGATAACCATTCCGCATATGACAAAAACGCGGCCACTCAGGCGGTGCCATCGGAGATGGCGCGCTCGAATCGTCCGACTGAACTGTAACGGACCGAGGATCATAAAAAGCAAACCCGGCACAATGTGGACAAGCGTAAGAAACGGGTAGTGCGCAAACAAATCATCTAGTGCCGCGAACTGCGCCAGTCGAGGATTGGCGTTGACAGCAGGTGGATGATAGCCGTGTACCACGATCGGCACCAGATGCACCATCCTTCGCACCGCCACGGCAACGCCAATAAACGCCAGGAAAATCACTGCGCTCCACAGCGCCCGCTGCCGCCCGATACCAGTCTTCATACCTACTACTACGTTTCGTACGCCCGCATCCTTTCAAGAAACACACCCTGAGAAAAATATTATCGGAGACTCCCAATGGGGATACAGTTGTTTGATGTCAATGGCGGGAGATGGCGGGAGATGGCGGGAAATCGCGGGAAGTGTTGTGAATTGTTGTTGTTGCGCGGCGGAGGCGCGCGGAGCGCGCCCGAGCCACTCGGTGTCAGCTGGCGGTGAATGTCCGTTGGATGGTCACTGAAAACAAAAGAGTTAGATGAGTTAGGCGCGGCATCCAGCGGACATTTATATAGCTAGTGGTCCGCGCGCGTGTAACTACTAGAAAATACAAGGTTAATCCAACGGACATGCGGCCCGGCGGCTGCAATCCAACGGACATCCAACGGACATGCTCACTGCGAGATTTTGAGGGTGGCTGAGGCGCGATCGAACTCGGCGCGCAGGACGAGAGGCCCGGTGCGGTCGCTCGGAAGCGGGGGCAGCGGCGAGCCGACTTTCACCGCGTTCAGCGCCGCGCTATCGACCGAGGCATCACCGCTGCTTTGCGAGACTGAGATTCCCTTCACCGCGCCGTTCCGCTCGACCGTAAAACTCACCACGCAATGCGCGAGGCCGACGTCGTCGACGTTCACCTGGCTCGCGAGCGCAGACCACTTACTCCGCAGGAGACTCTCGACCGCCGCGAGGTACCATCGAAAATCCTGAGCTGGAGCGGTCGGGGAGTCAGAAGAATTCGGCGCGGCGCTTTCGCCGGCGTCGGCTGGATGGACGGCGGTGACGGGAAGTTTTGGCCAGGCGCATAGTTCGACGCCGCGATCGTAGGCCGCGGCGAAGTCGCCGGGCTCCAGCTCCTCATCGAACATGCTGCCGTCGGGCCACTCGGTGAAGCGAAGGCGGACGCGCTGCTGCGTGTAGAGCGCGCGAATGACGTCGGCCGATTTGCTGAACGGGATGGCGATGAAGTGCGGCCGACGCGAGACGCCAAGTCTAAACGGCGGCGCTTCGCCGATCCGAAGGAACGCCGGCCGATCGTAATCTACATTCCGATTGTTCATCGTGGTGACCATCGCGGTGCGGTCACCGGCGACGGCGATCCATGCGCCGTTGTTAACTGTCGTGACTGAGCAGACCTGGTGGTCGTTGACGGAGTCGACAGAGATGCGGAGCATGGCGCCGGAGAAATCGAAGTCGCCGGTTCGAGCGATGGAGGTTTCGCCGGCGGGCGCGGTCAAATGATCTTGAGAAAAAATAGTTGTAGGAAGAAGCAGAGCACAGAGGGCGACAGCGGCGCTACGCATTTTGGAGCACTCCTTTTTCTGCGGATGGGGACGCGGCCGCACCGGCCATCTCCAGTTCTAGATCCACGATGTCGATTTTGCCGTCGCCGTTAACGTCCTCAACGAGTGGACGAAGCGAAATCACGGCGGGAGCCACGACGAGCAGGAAGAGCAGGATGACGAGCTTCATCACCAGTCCCGCGCCTGATCCGTCTCCCGAGCGGCGTTCGGGAACGAGCTCGGCCTTGTGGACGCCAGGCTCGACGCGCGCGCCTTTGGAAAGAGCGACGGCGATGCTCTCTTCCATTTCTGCCAGCTCGCGGCGCATCCCGAGAAACATCTCCAGCTTCAACTGGTCAACGACGAGAGAATTGTCTTTTTTGGCTTTGAAATGCCTAGACTTCAGAACGAGCAGATTCCGTCTAAGACCTGGGATGGACACGCTTGTAGGCCTCTTTGTTGAGCTTCGCTGCTGTGTCAGCGGTGGCGGTCCGGGACTTGGCCTTCACCCAAAGCGAAAGAGCTTGCGCGAGTATAACAGACGTGTCAAGTCCATCGCGACTAGCCATTCGGTCAATCTCCTCGGAAAGCTCGGCAGGAATTGCGCGCAGAACGCGACGGGCGGCGCGTCCGCGTTCAGAAGGAATGCCGTACTGCCCCGCGAACTTATCGAGGAACTCACTGACCTTTTGGATGACGGCGCTTGGCGCGCCATCAAGGATTACATCGAGCGCCTGGTGAAGCGCGTGGACCGCCTCCTCCGAATAGCGCCGGCTCTTTGGCGCGCTCGCTATTGTACCGGAGTCTGCTTCAGCGCAGGCGGCGCGAATGCGCTGCCTGGTCCGTTTGTGCGGTGTCACTTCCCCGGTTTCCCAATAGCCAACCGACGAGCCGGCCACGCCGAGCTTCACGGCGAACTCGTCCTGGGTGAGATCCAGAGCGATCCGCAGGGCGCGAACTTCCGAGGCCCAATTCGAGTCAGGAACTTTTTTCAACTTCCCTCTTGACAACGCCCAATGTTGGTACCAATATTGGGCGCATGGGCACGAAACGTGCGCGCAACAAATCTACCACGCCGCAACTATCGCGGGCTTTGGAATACCGCGGACTGCTGACGCGCGTGGCACGCCGGCTGAAACTGCACCGCTCCCACGTCAGCCGGGTGGCGCACGGCCACCGGGAATCCAGAAAAATAATGCGAGCGCTGCTCGACGAGATACGGCGCCTCGATCGGAGATCGGCATGAAACCCTCGGCGATTTGCACGAGGCCCCGGACCCCTGCGGTATTTTCCTTTCCACTCAGGATGGGGATAGACGACCGGAAGCTCGTCAGCATGCGGCTGCATCCGGAGCTGCACGCGCGGGCGTTCGACGAAGCGCGGCGGCGGAAGCACGGCGACGGCGATCCGCTGCTCGGTCCTTTCTGCGCGTGGTGCGTGCGGCAGATCATCGGGCTGGAATTCCTCTCCGTCGAAAACCGCGAATTTTTGGACGGCATGCTGCGCGAGCTCGGCCGCCCCTGGCATGCGCTGGACCTGATCGACGTTCTGGTTTCCATCATGCGCAAGGAAATCCGCGCAGGCAGGCTACGGCCGACGTTCTGGTCCGGGCAAATCAGAAGTTCGATGAAAGACGGTGCACGCTGATGCGCGCCGGCGGAGGACGCACAAGATCTAGAGGTTCCCTCAGAGGCCACCCCAAGGGAAGGGCAGAACAACCGCGCGCCCCACAACCGGCGCTGAAGCCGGCCGCGGACAGAGCCGGGTCTGGTTCGAAAGCGCCGGACCCGCGCCGCCCTGCCGTCAGTCGCCGAAAGGCGGACCCGGCCACGGGGGTACAGGTGGCATCAGACACCTCCTCTCCGAAGTCTACCCTCGCGAAGAAAAAGCACCATCGCCTCGAAGCCTTCGTGCCGCTGCAGCGGCACTTGTACGGAGATGAACGTGTCTTTCTGCCATGCCCGGGAGCTCCGCGATGAGAGCGCCTCGGCAAAAATTTTTGCTCCCCGCCTTCGCCTTTTCTTCTAAGGGAATCGCCCTATGAGGTACGGCATCCATCTGCTGCCGGATGCGTTTCTGCTCGTCGCCCTGCTGCGCATGACGTTCGTCGGGCTGGCGGCGGAGCGGCGTGCGATTTTCTTTTTCCTTTGCGCGTGGCTGGTGTACTGCTTCGTGACGCTCTTCCTCGGACAGCTCTGGCCGGCTGGCTCTTCGCAATATGCGCTGCGCTTCTTCATCCTTTCCGCCGCCGCGTGGGCCTGCGCGGTTCCCGCGCTGTGGCTGGCCTCTCGCGTTGCGGTCCGCTCGCTGGCGCACACGGCCGTGATCATGCTCGTGGTGCTGATGGCGTCCGGCGCGTCGCGCCTGGCACTCGAAAACTTTTCCATGTCGCCGATCGCGAAACTGCTGGCGATTCATTTTCAATTCGCGGTCGTCGCCGGCACGGTGTTCTGGTTCGCATCGCTCGGCGCGGAAGGACCGGACCTGTACCTCTGGCGGTGCTGCGGCATTTTCTTTCTGCTTTTTGGCTTCGGCAACCTCGCGATCGGCATGCTGCGGCCTGGCGCTTGGGCGTACGCCTGCCTGGTGCTGGCGGCGGCTGTGGTGTGGGTCGCGCTGGCGTGGTTCATCGGGCCGCATCCGGAGCACCTCTTCAATCTGGAAAAGCTCGCGCTCGTTCCTTCGGCGCGGCTGCGGCTGGCACTCGGGATTCCCTTGGCCGGCTCCTGGATGGGGATAAAAAAAATTTGCGCAAGTGGAACTGTGCAAAACGACACAGACGCATTCGAGAAACGGTGAATGGGGCGGATGGAAACCTGGCTCACGATGGAAAAAGTTTGCACGCTTACCGGATGGACTGAACGACACGTCCGGCGCGCTGCAGGCAGCTGGTCCGCGCGAGCATCCGAGATGCGTGGCCGCAACGGAAAGCAGCAGCGCGAATATCTGCTGAGCTCTCTGCCAGCGGAGGCGCAGGCCAAGTTCGCCGAAGAAACGAGGAAAGGTCTTCTTGTAGTCCCCGCAGCGGAGCAGACATTGCCCCTCTTCACGTCTGCTCCGCTCTCCTCCCCTGCGCCACGCGTTGCAATCCCCGAAGACCTGGAAGACCAGGCGCGCGCGCGGCTGAAAGCGATCGAGCCGCTGCTGGATTTTCGCGCACGAACAAACGGGCACCGTCCAACGATTCGCCTCGCCGACGGAAGGAGCGTGAGCACGCTCGCCGACCTGGCCGAGTACGTTTCCGCGCAGCAAAAGCCTCCTGTTTCTTCCCGCACACTCTTCCGCTGGCTCGATCGCTTCGATTCGCACGGTTATTCCGCTCTGGCCGACACGCCGCGCAAGGACAAAGGGCAGTCACGATTTTTCGAAGAGCACGCGGCGGGCGCGGCTTTCCTGCAGCAGAAATTCTTGCGCGAAGGACTCTCGCGCGAAATGGCGTGGGAAGCGCTGGTGCGCGAGTGGAAGAAGATCGGCGAAAAAGGCGAGACGCCCTGCTACGACACGGCGCGAAATTATCTTAACGCGCTGGCGGAATCGCTGAAAGTGCTCTCTCGCGATGGCAAAGAGACGCACGAGCGGCTGTGTTCGCCGTTCATTCAGCGCAGCAAAGTGCCGGTGATGGACTGGTGGGTGAGCGACCATCGCGAGTTCGACGTGCTGGTCCGCAACACGCTCTTCGGGGAAATGAAACAAGACCAGGCGTACCGGCTCTGGCTCACCGCGCTCTACGACTGGGGCTCGCGGAAGATTGTGGGCTTCTGCCTAGCTCCGAATCCATCGAAACGCACGATTAACTCCGCGATCCGCATGGCAGTCCTCTCGCACGGCTTCCCCTCGAACTTCTATTGGGACAACGGCAAGGATTACAAGAGCGTGCGCGCCGACCTGGAGATGATCACGCTCTCCGAAGAAGCGCAGGCGCTGCTCGACCGCAACCGCATCGGCATAACGAGCGCGATCCCGAAACGGCCACGCTCGAAGCCGATTGAATCCTGGTTTGCGCGCTGGTCCAAGCGCTTCGATGTGATCTGGCGGCCGGCGTACGTGGGCAACGCGCCGGGAAACCGGCCGGAGGACGCGGACGAGTCGCAAAAACAGCATGCGAAATATCTAGCCGGCAAGCGCGGCACGAGTCCGCTGCCGACGGACGCGGAGTTCATCGTCGCGACCGTGCAGTGGATCGAGGAGTACAACGAGACGCGCCTCAGGAAGCTGGACTACCGCACGCCGAACGAAGTGATGGAAGAGGCTCACCCGGAGCGCAACCGCCAGAAGGTCAATCCGCGGCTGCTGGACATCCTCTTCAGCGAGCGAACGAAGCGAACCGTGCAAAAAGGCGGCTGCGTGCAGCTCGATGGCATGCGCTACGAGCCGACGGACGAGAGCCTCTTCCCGCTGGAGACGCGCTGCGGCCGCGAGGTGGCGATCCTGCGCGACCCCTACAACCTGGGCGAAGCCATCGCCGCGGATGCCGAGACATTGCAGTTCGTCGGCGAGCTGCGGATGCAGGAGTTCATCGCGCAGTGCCCGAACGGGCGAGTGACGCGCGACCAGATTCAAGCGGCGATGCGCCGCGAACGCTCGCTGCGCAAAGGCTATGCGAGCTATCTGGCGACGCTCTCCACAATTGCCGCCGGCCAAGGCTGGAAAACGGAACGCGAAGCGCTCGTCGACAGAGCGCTGGCGCGGACGGGCACCGATGGCCGCATACCCACGGCTGTGGTTCCCGGCGCTCGCCGCGCGGCTGAGCGTCCGCGCATCTCGGAAATTTCTTCGCCGTTTGTGGACGACGCCGCAGCGGAATTCGAAGCGGCGATGAACGAGGGAGAAAAGCCATGACGTCGCGGATCGATGACCTAAAGTTTGCGGACCGCGTGAACCCGCCGCCGACAGCGCAGGTGCAGCGGCGGCTGCTCGAATACATGGGCCTAACGGACATGAGCGCGCAGGAAGTGGCGGAGCGAACCGGGTACGCACGCTCGACGGTGAACTTTTTTGTGCGCGGCGCTTACGGCAAAGTGACCGGCGATGACCGCTGCCTTCGCGCGGCGATGTGGGACATGATGGAGCGGAATCCCATCCGCGTCTCCGCGCGAAATCATGCGCGGCTCTTCCCGACGGAAAACTACCGGCGCATCCAGAAGTATTTCGAGGCGGCGATCGAGCGCGGGGAAGTGTGCCTGCTCTACGGGCCGCCCGGAACGCAGAAATCTTTCGTCCTCGAATATCTGGTGGCTGAGCGCAACCGGAAAAAACTGAACGACGCGGTCTATGTCTACGCTTCGTGCGACATACGGCCGCTGGCCCTGCTGAAGCGAATCGGCCGCCAGGCAGGCGTGCCCATCAAGACGCAAGCCGTCGAGCGGATGATCTCTGGGCTGCTGGCGCATTTTGCTTCGCTGGACAAGCCGCCCGCGATTCTGGTCGACGAGGCGCAGCATCTGCACATCGAGGCTCTGGAAATCCTCCGCGAAGTGCACGACCGCTCCGGCTGCGGCCTGGTGCTGGCGGGAAGCCACAACCTCTATGAAAACTTTTTGCGCGGCCGCGCGCAGCTCGAACAGTGGCTCTCGCGGATCGATCACAAGGACCCGCTGCCTGGCTTGCAAGAGAACGAGGTCCACGAGATCGCGGCCCGCGAACTTGGCAACGGGCATCCGTCGAAGCTGACCGAGCGGCAACTGGACACACTGGTGAAAGCGTGCCGCGTGGACGACGTCTTCGCACGCAGCGCGGATGGAAAACCGGAAGCGGTGAAATATCTCTCCGTGCGGCGCCTGGTGAAAGTGCTGGCGCAGCACAAAGCGAAAAGGGAGGCAGCGGCATGAGCGCATACCAGGAATTTGCGGTGGACGTCCAGCGGAGACGCCAGCGGCTGGCGCGGCAGCAGATGCTGCAGCGAATGCTCGGGCCGGTGAGCACGGAGGCGCTGCTTTGGGCGGCGCTTGCGCTGATCGCGCTCGGCGCGTTTCTCGGCGGGATTCTCGCCGCCGGACTGGCGCCGCGGTGAGCAAGCTGGCCAATCCCTGGAAGTGCGACGCGTCCGGCTGCGGGATGCTGCGCGCGAACGACACTAATCACTGGCTGATCATCCAGGTATCGACGTTCCTTCGCCCGTGGCCGACGGTCTGCGTTTCGACGTGGAGCGACGAGCTCGCAGCAGTGGAGGGCGTTAAGCACGCCTGCGGAATCGATTGCTGCCTGAAGGTTACCGCGCAGCTCATCGTCGACAATTTTTATCCGGCAGTGAACGCGGCGGAGCCGGGGAAGGAAGTGCAGCGTGGCTAAGAAATGCACGCCGCAGATGCGGACGCCGGCGCGGGAGTGCAAGCCGGAATGCACGGTGAGCGTGCGCTTCAAATGCGGATGCCGGCTGGAGCTGAAGGAAGGACACATCACGCTGGTGCTGCCGAAAGACCCGACGGCAGGGAATCGCAAGCGCCAGCTAGGGCAAATCAACGGGAGCAAGGTGCTCTACATCTATAGGAACGGCCGCGACTTCCTGCGCGCGCGAAAAGTCTACGGATTGAATCTCCATTTGCTGCTCTCGGCCGAGGCGCTCGGCTTCCGCGAAATTTATTGCGACACGCCGGTCCGAGGCGGCTACCTGCCGCCGATCGAGGAGCTGCTGCAGCGGAAGCAGTTTCAATATTCGAAGGCGGGATTCGAGGTGCAAGTGGGCTTTGCGATCAAAGAGATTCGGAGCGCGGCATGAAATCGCTATCGCCGGTCGTCCCAGGATTCGAGGACCAAGAGGTCGTCTACGCGAAGGACCAGCCAGAGTACGAGCCGCTTCCAGCGCTGCTCATCGACGGCGGAGAGACGGTTATCACGCGCTGGCGATTGTCCTGGCGCGAGCGCCTTTCGATTCTCTTTCGCGGAGACCTTTACCTGTGGGTCTACACGTTCCGGCGTCCGCTTCAGCCGGTGCTGCTTCAGACGGAGAAGCCAGCGCCCACCAGAAAGCAGGCCGCGTGAGCGACGAGCGCGACCGGAACGGAAAGAACGTGGAGCAGCGCTTCGCGGAGATCCGCGAATTCTTTCTTGAGCAGATGAAGGCCAGCGGACAGAGCCGCGCGGAACTTTATTACCGGCCGAAGCTGGGCGACGCACGCGAGCCGACGGAGGAAGAGGTCGTGCGCCGATGGGCCGCGAGGACGGACATCGCGACGAGCTGGATCTGCCTGGGCATTCAGACGGCCTTCGAGGTGGCCGCGAAGCTTGGCGCGGTGGTGACGAGCTTCCGCTATTGCGTGCCGCACATCACGAACGCGGCGAATGAAGGCGCGGCCTGGGCAAACCGAAAGGCTCCGCTTTAGACCGGAGGGACGACTGGCGATGACCTACAAAGCGATCGGCGGGGCGGAGAAATTTTTCAAGGCGCTGGCGACGGCGCTGCTGATGCCCGTGGCCGTATTTGTGGGCGTGTCTACGGGCGCGATCATCGCCGTGCTCGTGGGAGTGCTGATCTACGCGGCGCTGATTCTCGGCGCGGTGCGCTGGCTCGGGCGCCGCGCACTCGGATTTCTAAAGAGCTTCGGGAAGGCCGAACGGGCCGACAAGGTTAGCGAGGGGCTTTCAAAGAATGAACGCCCTAAGCCTCCGACTGCAGCCGTCGGCCTTCCTGGAGATGTTGCTCGCGAGCAGGAAGTGTTCGATGGGCGCGCTGCGGCGCGCGGACGGTGGCTGCAATGAACGCGACGGCAAGGACGACGCACACGATGGACATCGTGACGCTCGAAATGGCCAGCGCGATCGAGGAGTGGAAGTCGCTGCCGGACGGGACGATCCACGTCCTGCTGCGGCTGCCGGTGCGCTGCCTAAGCTGCAAGACGGAGCATGCCTGGTTCATCAACCGCGAGGGACGAACGAAATGCGCGGAGTGCGACGCCGCGGCCGAGCAAGCGAAGGCAAAAGAGGCGATGGCGGTGAAGGCGTGAGGACTGCGGGACAACTGCCGATCCGCTTTCCGAAAACGTTCCGGCGGTGCTGGAGCAGCGCGGCGTTCAAGAGACGCTACTGGCGAGCGTGGTGGCGGCAGAGAGCTCGCGAGGAAGAGTTCCGGAAAGCGCACGCGGAAAAGAGCGCCGTGTGGCGCAGCAAGCCGGCGAATCACCGGAAATCCCTGCGGGCGACGGCGCGATGGCGCAAAGAGAATGCCGACGCCGCGCGGCGTGGGAGACAGCGGCGCTATCGCGCGACGCGAAAGCGCTGCCACTTTTGTGGCGGACCAGGATTGCCCGGACGGGCTGGGCGCGGAGCGCTGAAGCCGATGGAGAGAAACGTGATTCGGCGAGACGGAAAATTCGCGGCGCGCGTGGTGCTGGTCTGCGGCGTGTGCAGCGGGAGCTGCTGATGGCGCTCGAATGGTGCATGCCCTGCAAGGCGCGCGGACGATTGAGCATCGCGAGCCACGAAGTGGCGGGGACGCTGATGTGCGACGAGTGCTTCCGCGAAAAACCTTCGAAGGGCGTGAAGACGCAGCTGGCGGCGGAAGTTCTGAAAGAGAAAAGGAAGGACACAACGATGGCGAAACGAATCGACGAAGCGACCAGAGAGGCGATCCGGAAGGACGCGGCCGACGGAACGAACCTGAACGCGATCGCGATGAAGCATGGCGTCGGATGGGGGACGGTGCGCGACATCGTCAACGTCAGCGGAAAGACGCGCGCGGCGAAGAGAGGACGGACCGCGAAAGCGGCAACAAAATCCTCGAACGGCAACGGCGCGACGACTGCGATGGAAGAACTTTGCGAAGCGCTGTGGGCCGCGATGCCGCTGGAGAAAAAAGCGGAGCTGCTGAAGCGGAGCGCCGAAGCGAGTTTGTGAAGCGAGAGATTCCGCGCCTAGCTGGACGCGGAACAGCGGCTGGAGCAGACCGTGCCCTAAGGGGGCTGGGCTGCTCCGGCCGGAAAGTTTTCGAGGTGAGGCGATGGAAACGCAGCAAAGCATCAGCGATTGGGCCGAGGAAGCCTTTGGGCCGGTTGGATCGAACGCACGCGTGGCCGCGCGGGCGAATGAGGAGATGGCCGAACTGCTGCGCGCGCTCACGGCGGACGATAGACACCCTAAGGCGGCGGAGGAAATGGCGGACGTTGTGATTGTCCTCGCGAGATTGGCGACACGGCTAGGCGTTGAGCTGACCATCGAAGTTGAAAGAAAGATGGCCGTGAACCGCGCGCGTGAGTGGAAGCGCGATGGTACGGGGCACGGCTATCACGTTCGCGACCGCTCGATCGTCCCCCGACCGACGGCAGAAGCAGATGATGCGCTCGGCGTCCCGCAGAAGTGGCGCGAGGACCATCACGACCAATGAGCGAGCAGCTTCAACTCGGGATGACGCACTTCGATCGTTGGCGCGAGCTGGACGCGCTGGTGACGGCGGCGCTGCAGTCCGACGTCTTCGGCGAGCGAGATAAGGAAATCTTGCGCGTGATTGCGGGACACAAAGGCGCGGCGAAGGCGATCCGCAGCGAGGACGTGGCGCACGCGGCGGGAATGGAATGGTGCGAGAAGACGCGGCGGGAGATCTCCGGAGTGGTGGAGCTGGCGGTGCTTCTGCACAAGATTCCGATCGGCGGATCGCGCGGAAAGCCATGCGGCTATTTTCTGATCGCCAACGCGAACGACCTGGAGCTGGCGATTACGCCGCTGTGGGGCGAAGTCTACGCGCTGCTGCGGCGGCTGCGCGCGCTGACGGGCAAGCAACTCGTGGCGCGGATGTTTGGCCAGGCGATGCTGAAGCTCGATGCGGAGAAGCCGAAGGAGGCCGCGTGAAGGACAGCCCGTTCAAGTGCACCTACGGATATTGGGTCGATGCCGAAAGCCGGCTGGCTTGCGTGAAGGACTTCGACGCGGCGCAGTGCCGAGCCGCTCTCAAAGTTTACGGCTTGCAGAAAAGCGTGCGACTGGCAATCGAGCGACGGCTGAGGAAGCTCGCGAAGGGGGCGGCGTGAGCGCGCGAGGAAGAATTGCGCGTGGCCGGTGCCGCTTCTGCGGCTGCACGGATCGCTCCGGATGCTCGATTTGCATCGTCTCGGTGGACGCGAATGGAAACAGCCACACGTACTTCACGAAATGCGGATGGGCCAACACGGGAAAAACGGTCTGCACGAACACGCGCTGCCTGGTCAAGGACGAGAGAACGCCTGTGCTCTTGGGATCGTGGGATGTGAAGTTGCTCGACGCGAAGCCGTGGAAACGGAGGCGCGCATGATCACGCAGGGATTGCCGAGCGCGGCGGATCTGGACGCAGTGGCGGCGGAGCAGCAGATCGCGGCGGCGACGGCTCCGGTGCTCTGCTTCGAGTGCTGCGTCGCGAAGGCCGACGAGCTCGTTGCGCGCACGATGCGCGAGCTGAACATTACTACGCTGAGCTACGGCGACAGAAGCGCTGCATTTCTGGCCGCCCTTAGGAGGGTCGTCCGTAGCGAGTTCCGCGCGAACCCAGGCGCGCGTATGAACCGAATCGACGAGCGGAGCTGTGAAAAATGCGAGCGCAACCGCGGCGAGATCGCTCGCCGCGCGATGAGGGTTGCATGAGCAGCGCAGCACATATCGCCTCGACGCGCACCGAGGAAGTCGTCGTGCGGCAGGGCCGCAGGTGGACGCAGGAAATGTCGCGGCATTTGCCGTGGTGCTTTTGGGACGAGCTTTCGATGAATGCGTGGACGCCGCACGGCTGGATGGTGCAGTGGGCCGCGGATTTGAAATGGGAACAGAGCCACAAGCAGCTGGTCTATCTGCTGGAGCCGCTCTCGGTCAATCCATCGGACCGGCTGCAGCCTTACTGCTGCTACCACAACACGGTGATTTTTTATTTGCGTGGGACGTGCACGAAGCTCGCGGAATGCACGGACACGCCGAGGACCTGGCCGCGAATCTCTTTCGTTTGCCGCGAGGGCCTTTTCTACGAAGTGACAGGCGGAAGCGTGGTGCACGTCTTCGGGAAGTGGCACCACCAGTGGCGCGCGATGAAGAACACCGATCTGGCGCGGCACTTCAACAAAGTCTGCGATGAGCTTTGCTGGTACTGCCGCGTGCTCAATCTGAAGGGGGCCGCATGAGCTATCGAGTGGAAATAAAAATCGAGGATACCGACACGAAGGAGACGACCACGATTACTTTGCCTGACCTGGCCGCCGATGAGCTCGCGCGTCTCCATCTTCCTGTCGGGCAACTGTTCCGCGACGGAGTGCTGTTTTGCCGTTCGACAAATACGCCAGCCGTCGTCGGCGCACAGACGCAAGGAAACGTGGTGGTGTTGCCGTGAAATGTCCGCTGCACGTAGGGACAGAGATGCTTGCGAAGGAATCAGTGCGGCCGTTTGTGATGGCAGGCGGACGAGCCGCCGCCACGGAGAGGCGCCGTGCGAAGCGGACGATTTGGGAATGTCCCGTGACTGGCTGCCCTCGCGTGCAGGCGGCAGCGGACGAAGACCTGGACGAACTGGACGAGGAGCTGGGCGAATGAACGAATCGCTGCAGCAGCAGGCGTTCCGCGAACTGGCCGGCCAGGCGTGCGTCTGCGGCGGCGCAAAGGAACGCGGCCAAAGTTTCTGCCGCGATTGTTATTTCGCGCTGCCAAAGGAAACGCGCACGGCGCTCTATCGGCGCGAGGGCTACGCAAACACCTGGGACGACGCCATCGAATGGCTGCGGGTGAACACCACGAGGCTGCGGAAATGAATGAGAGATTTTCGCTAGAGGCGGCAGGAAAAAAGGCGCTGGAGATCGCGCAGGCTTTTGGGCCGCTCTGCGAGCGCATCGAGATTGCCGGCTCGATCCGGCGCGGGAAGCCGTGGGTGAAGGACATCGACCTGGTGGTGATCCCGAAGATGAAATCGAGGAAGTCTCTCTTCGGAAACGCGGCGGAGCTGGCGGAGACGGATTTTTACGAAGCGCTGTGCGGCTACTTCGCCTCGATGACGGCGGAAGGGCAGCGGCTGCTCCGCGGGAAAGCCTGGATGGGCAGCAAGCTGATTTCCGTGGACGTGTACGTGGCGACAGAGGAGAGCTGGGCGACGCTGCTGCTGATCCGGACCGGCTCGGCGGAACACAACATATATATGTGCGCGCGAGCGAGAGCCTGCGGCGGAAAGCTGCACGCCGACGGCTCCGGGCTCGAGGTGCCTGGGCAGTACGACCACATCGCGCAGCGGACGCTGAACTCGCGGCTGATCCGCGCGAAGAGCGAGGAAGAGATTTTCAAGGCGCTGGGGATTCCGACGCCGGCGCCGAACGAGCGCGAGTGCGCGAACGGGCGGCCGTCGTGGATGCGAGGAGCGACAGCATGAGCGAGACAACGCGCAACTTGAAAAAGCACCGGCCGTCCTATCTGTACAAGAGCGGTTTTGAGCAACTGGAAATGATGGAGAGCTGCCGGAACGTCATGGAAGAAGTGCGCGATGAGCTGAGGAAGCTGAACGCGCTTCTTAGCTGCGCGCGCTTTCAAAATATTCCTAACGTACTGAGACGGATCTCGAGGAACACGGCCAAGCCGCGGAGGAAGCGGGAGAGCGGAGCATCGGCGGCGTGAACCTGAAGAGCCATCACCGGCGGGAGCGGGTCGTGCGCAGTTATCGCCGCGCGCTTGTGGCGATGAATTCGCCTGGCGGCTACGACTACTGCGCGCCGGTGGTGGCGCAGGAACGGATCATCCGCGCGATCGAGCGGAGCGCGCCAGAACTCGACGGGCGGAAGATCGCGCGGATGGTGATGGCGCTGTGGGAGTGCGATGACTGACCGCGGGACAGAAATTTCGGTGAGCACGGCGGCGCGGATTGCGGGCTGCTCCGCGGACAGCGTGCTGCGCTGGATCGAGGAACACATGATCGAGGCGCGGAGGAGCTCGCCGCGCGGCTGGTGGAAAGTGAATAAGGAATCGCTGGAGCGATACCTAGAAGCGCAAACCAGGTGGGAAAAGGACTTTGGAAATGCCGCAAACGACGCACGGTTTCCCAGCATGGCGAATAGATTTTGAGCGAGGTGCGAAAACTGATGATTCGCAAATTGCTCACCATCCTCGCGGCCCTTCTGATTCTCTGCAGCTCCGCCAATGGGCAGGCACTGAAAGTGATCAAGCACCGCGTATTCGACAAAAAGTTTCTCGTCGCGACCGCACTGAGCGTGGGCCTCTCGATCGCGGCGACGCGCTCGCTGGTGCGATGCCGCGCTGACCACGGCATCGGGCCTTGCACCGACGGCGGCTATGGGCCGTTCACGCAGCGCGAAGTGGTGCGGCAGGGCATGACCGGCTTCCTGATTTTGCCGTCCTACGAAATCAAGCGGATCGAAGACCGGGACGACGCGAAGCACAAGTTTTGGTGGGTGATTCCCGCGTTCAACGCCGCATGGAACAGCGGCGTGATGGTCGAGAATGCGCGGAAGCACTATGGGCCAAAAGACAAAGACTGAAAAAGGGAGGCATGGGAAATGATCACGTCAGCGAAGCAACTGATCGACCAGGGATTCGAGGGCAAATGGCTGAAGCTTTCGGCGGAAGAAGCCGCGGCCGTCATCGAATCGATCCCCGGCGAGAACCTCGTCCGCGGCACCAGAGGAGACGCGAACGCGCTGCGGCACTACCAGGACCGCGGATACATCGTGGTTCACGGAATGGCAGGAGCAGCGGAGAAGCATCCCCTGGATGAAGTCGCCGCGGCTCCAGAGCAGAAAATCACCGGGGGCACGGTCTCGCAGTAGATTTTGAAAACAAGAAGCACGGCAGCAAAAATTCAAGGAGATGAGGTGAGAAAGCTATGGCAAGAAGGTTCTTTTCTCCGGGCACGATCGCCGCGGTAAGCAGCTCGTTCAAGACGCCGCTGGTCCTGACGAGCGCCGCGACGGTGCGTCCCAAGATATTCGGGTTTGTTCTTTCGACGCTGGGAGCGGCAGCCGACGGCGTGTTGGAATGGATCATCCAGCGCTTCACGGCGGCGGGAACAACCACGGCGGTGACGCCGCGGAACATCGACCCGACGGACCCTTCTACGGCGGCGGCCGCCGCGGGAACGAACGCTTCGGCCGAGCCGACGTACACGGCGAACTCTTCGCTTTTCGATCAGGGCCTTAACCAGCGCGCGACCTACACCTGGAATCCCTGGACGGAAGGCGCGCAGATCTGCGCGCCGGCGACGGCCGCTAACGGTATCGGCGTCGCCTGCCTGAGCTCCGTGGCTCCGGCTTACACCGGCGTGGCCGCTGCGCAGTTCAACCACGAGGAGTAGTTCCGAGGCGCACGTCCGATGGAAGCCAGCTACAACAAAAAAGCCGAGGGTGTCACGGAAGTCGTGACAGCCCTCGGCAAGACGTTCGTCTTCAAGACTTTTACGTGCGGCCATTGCAGCGGGATCCACTTCGTCGAGCCCGAAGAGACCCGCGGAACGATCCTGCTGCGCACGCATCAGCCTCCAGCGGTCTGCCACCGATGCTGGTCGCTGGTCTGTCCGCAGTGCCACGCGAAGGGCAACTGCGTGACGGCTGAGCAACTGCTCGTCGAAATCGAAACGCGGGACCGCTTTCTGAGGTCGGCTGGACTGATCGAATGAAGAACGGAGTCACGGGCATGCAAAAAAATGCGAGAGCGTTTTTTCCACTTTCTATTGCTCTTCTATGTTTCGGATTTGCTCCTTCGCTGCGGGCGCAAACGAGCACGAAGCTTGGGCTGACGGCGAAGTGGGACAACGGGGCAACGCTGGCCGGCACCGTCGTGCTTTCGCAGCCGGTCCTCGGAGGGCCTGACGTCGTACTAGCGATGAAGCCTTTCGGACCAGCCGGCCACGTAAGCTTGACCACGCCGCTCGCGCCGAATTCGCTTTACTCCGTCACCATCACGCTTTCCACCGGCGCGAACCTGGGGCCATTTGTCTTCACCACTGTGGGTGTCGATCTCGCTCATCTTCAGGCAGTGACAGACGCGGTGGTGTTTCGCGTTACCGACAATTCGCTGGCAAGCCAAAAATTTACCGTGACGATGGCCTATTAAAAAGTGGCGACGCCGACCCTAGTCCAGCACGTCAGCCATTCGAGCGCGCACAACTCGAACGGCGGAACTACGGTCAGCACCTACCTGATTCGCTTCATGCAGCAGAGCCTGGCGAACAACTGCATCATCGTGTGCGTGAACAGCGCGGCCGGCGGCGTGACGCCCACGGTGACGGACGACCAGTCCAACACCTACACGCAAGCCGGGTCGAACAGCGACGGAAATCAGCGCGTGACTATGTTCGTCTGCACGAACGCTACGGCCGGCGTGCAGGCCATCACTGTGCACTTCTCGACTGCCACGGATTTCGTCTCCGGATGCGCGACGGAATTTTACAACGTCTCGACGGCGGCGCTTGCTTCGGCGAAGGATACCGTCAGCGCGGGCGCGAATCCTACTTCGAACTCCGGCTCGGGAACATCCATCACCGCGGCGAGCTTTACCACGCAGACGGCCGGCGATCTGATTTATCAGTACGCGATTCAGGACACCACTTCTAGCCCGATCACTTCCTTTACGCAGGGATCGAGCCCCTGGAAATTGCTGCACACGGATATTCTCGACTCGACCGTGGCGCAGTTTCAGGTCCAAGCGGCGGCGGGCGCATTGAACCCGACGCTGACGATGAGCCCGACGAATTCCTGGAACAGCATCGCGATCGCGCTGAAGTCCGCCGCCGCGGGAACGGCGCCCACGGGGATGTATTGCCAGCGATGCCAGCACAACTCGATTCCGCCCGGCTCGGGCAGCCCCGTGGCGCTGCAATTTCCGTGCAGCGGAAATCTGCTGGTCGTCTCGACGATCATGGAGCCGAACCTGACGATCTCCGCGATCGCCGACGGCAACAGCAACACCTATTCGAATACCGGCGCGGCCTTCAGCAATCTCGATTCGGGAAATGTGCGGCACTACTACGCAGTGAACCCCACGACCTCTACGACGATGACCGGGCCGACGATTACTTACACGGGAAGTCCGGTCTCCGGCTCGACAGTTCAGCTCTTCGATTTTGTGGGCGCTTCGACGACGGCGCCTTATGATTCGACGGCAGGGCGGCATACGGCCAGCGGCAGCCAGGGCTCGGCGGGCTCGCTGACCGGCGCGGCGATCACGCCGTCGCGCTCTGGTGGATACGTGCTCTCGACGCTGGGCGTGGCCTCGAACACCATCAACGCGGTGACAGGAGGCGGCTCGATCTTTCTGGCGAGCGCAGACGTGCCGGAAACATCGCCCTGGCCGAACGATCAGAACAACGGCTGGGCAGGAATTCCGAATGCGGCTGCGAGCTCCGCGACATTCACCTGGACCTCGAACGGCGGCGGCGCGGGAAATTGGGCGACGATCGCGGACGTCTTCCTGCCGCCTACTCCGCCGGTGGTGAATCCGAACCTCGTGCCTGGCCCCGGGCCTAGCACGTTCCAGCCGAACATGGTGGGCTACTGATGCCGAGGCATTATCAGCCATTCGTCTCGCAGATCGCGCCGACGCTAGCGACGCTGCCTAACTTTGCGGCGGAACTGACCAAACCCGCTGCGCCTGCGATCGTGCTGCGCTATTCGCAATGCAACCTTGTGGCCCAGGTGCGGCCGACGCTCGGTACGCTGCCGAACCTCGCCGCCGATTTGACGAAGCCCGCGGCGGGCGCGATCGTGCTGCGATATGCGCCGCCGGATTTTGTGACCCAGGTGCGGCCGACGCTGGCAATGCTGCCGCGCATCGTGGCCGGAACGGCGGATCCGGCGCCGAACGCGCAGCCGCTGCGCTACGACGTGGGGTCTTTCTGTGCGCCGGCGAAATTCAACATCAGCGTGCCGGCCACAGTCTTCGAGCCAGGATGGTTTTCGACGGACGGGAAGCCGGAGATCGCGCTTTCCTACGCGCGGGGAGATATCTTCACGGCGCCGGCGAAGACGCTGCCGCCTGCGGCCATCACATTGAGCTGCTGGTCGCCGACGCCGGGACAGAATGCGCAGCCGCTCGATTACGATCGCGGCTCGTTCGTGGCTCCGGACAAATCAGGAATCACGACGCCCGCGATTGTTTTTCTGCCGGGCTGGACGCAGCCCGACCCGCTGCCGATGGTGCGGCCGACATTTACGCTCGCGGATATTTTCACGGCGCCGGCGAAGACGCTGCCGCCCGCGGCAGTGACGCTGAGCTGCTGGACGCCAACGCCGGGGCAGAACGCGCAGCCGCTCGACTACGATCGCGGGTCATTTTCCGCGCCGGATAAATTCGGCATCATCGCGCCCGCGCTTGTGCTTGTGACTAGCTGGACTCAGCCGGAACCTTTGCCCATTTCTTCGCCAAAGTTTTCGCAAGGGCAGAGCTTTGCCGCGCCGGAAAAAGTTCTGACCGCGGCTGGAACGCTGCCCTCGATCTCGGCGTGGACATCGACCGATGCGCGGCCGGCGATCAAGATGGCGACGACGGCGGCGGACCCTTTCACCGCTCCGGGCAAAGCGATTCCTGCAGTGGTCGCGCCTTCATGGATCGCGGGATGGACTGCGAACCCCGGGCGGACGGCGTTCAACCGCTATACACAGGCGGAGCCTTTCAGCTGGCGAATCTTCATGATGGCGCTGCCTGGGCCGTTCGTGGGAGTTGAGCGAGGCTTCGCGATGCAACAGTCTCTGGCGGCGAGCCAGGCGATAACGGTGAGCGGACTGGCCGCGCGGGGATGCACGACGCTCTCGACTCTTTCGGCTTCTGGATTCGCGATTATCGTGAAGGAATGGTGAGGGGTGAAGGAACGGTGAGCTGATGATCTACACGCTGACGCAAAAGAACAATCAGACTTACGCGCTCTTCGGACTGATCGACGGCTCAACGGCGAAGCTGCTGGATGGCGTGACGATGAATCCGAATCCGACGTATATCAACAGCGCGGCCGGAACGGTGCAGGTGCTGGACCAGACCGCGACGCCCGTTGTGATTGGACCGGCCGGAGCGACGACGGCTAGCGCCGTCTACGTCGGGGGCTCGAATGGCGACTACACCTTTCTGGTGACCAGCGTTTTCAATCCGCCGGTCGGGACCGGTTACAGGATCGTGGTGGACCTCTCGGCGGCGGGAGGATTTGTGGGGCATTGGGAGTTCGACGCGGTGGTGAAAGTGAGAAAGACGCTGACGCCTTAATGGCTCGAAAAATACGGCTTTGGGAACGTGGAGGCAGAGGATGAGTCCCCGTCTGGTCTGCGCTTTGGAGAGGTTCGGAGAGTGCTCGAAAAGCTTCTATCCGAGAAGGGCCTGGCAGAGGTGCTGCAGCGCAAAACATACGAAGCGGCTCGGATACCTGCTGGAGAGGAAAGCGATGCGACGTAGGAAGGCCAAGGGGCGCACACAGGGCGCGTCCAATGCTCCCAGGGAGCATTCTACTAGGTTCTCCCGCATCCCGGCCGGGAAGTCGGCTAGTTTGGCAAATGTCCTGGGCGGTCTGGCGACGGCGCGGCCGGGGTTCTTTCTGCGGCTCGCGGCGGGCATGCCGAAGCCTGGTTTTCCGGAGGGTCGATGCGGCTGACGGACCTTTCACCGCAGTTCCTGAAACGGATGCCGGAGGACGGGCGCGAGATCTGGCGTTACGTCGAGAACATGACCGAGGCCGACGGCATCGAATTCCTCTGCCCGGTCTGCTTCGAAAAGAACGCTGGTCCGATAGGAACGCACGCGATCGTTTGTTGGAAGCCGCAAGTTCCTGCAGGCGTCGACCCCGGGCCTGGACGCTGGCCACAGACTGGCAGCGGCTACTCGGACCTGACGTTGACGCCGTCTGTCCTTTTGCCTGGCGCGGGATGCGGCGCGCACTTTTATGTGACGAACGGCGAGATTCGGAATTGTTGACGCGATAGAATCGTGCGCGAGGTGCGCGGTCATGAAGATCTTTGTTTTGAAGCCTAGCGACAGCTGGGAGTTCGCCGCAGGGGGATTCGTAGTTGTGGCGCGGGACCTAGCGCGGGCCGAGGAGCTGGCAGTTGCAGAGGAAAAGAGAAGATATCAGTTCACGGACCCAGGCCGTCCAAAATTTTTCGCAAGTCAGGCCGAGGCCGACGAAGCGGACAGTGCCGTACTTAGTGACTTCGCGAACTTTGACGCGTGGGTCCTTGTTGAAGAGCTGGAGGTTGAGGGGACTCAGATTGAGCGCGTAGTCCTCTGCGATTACACCGATGGCTGAAAAACTGCCCATCACCGGGAAGCAGATGAAGCGGCTGCAGACGCTTTGGGGAATGTTTGCTCGCCACGCCAGTTTGGATGCGAAGGACCGCGAGGCGCGGCTGGGATGGGTGGCCGGCGCGATCGGACGGCAGATCTCTTCCTTTAACGAGCTGCGCGCGGACGAAGCGAAGACGGCGATCGACGCGGTGCAGAAACATTTGCCCGCGGAGCTGCTGAAGACGCGGCGCCCTTGGCAGCGGACGGCGCATGCCTACGGAACCGCTGGCCGGCTAAGTGCGCACAAGTCCGCAGAAGTGCGCATGGCGGATGCGGAAACCTGGCGGCTACTGGACGTTCTGCTCGGCAAGCTCGGCTGGACGCGCGAGCGCCTCGACGCGTTTGTGAGATCGAGCAAATCGCCGGTGAGTAGCCATGCGATCCGCACGCTGGCAGAAGCGAACCGCGTGATCTGGGTTTTGAAAAGTATGCTGCGCCGAGCAGAGTCCGCCACCAATAAGAGCGACTCGCGGGCGAGCATGACGGCGGCGCCAGTGGCCGAACAACTGGCGCCACCGATTATTTCGGAGGCGCGATGATCGCGGCGAGAGCATGCATCACCGAGGTGACCGTCAAGACTGCCGCGCGCATTCTGAACGTCTCGCACGACACCGTGGCGCGGCTCTGCGAAGCGGGAACGCTGCGCGCCAGGCGCATCACGGAACGCGGCTGGTGGCGCATCGAATACGACTCCGTGATCGAATATAACGTGAGCCAAAAATAAGTTTTTGCAGCAACTGTTCCCAAGAAAATAACGCAAACGACGCACGGCTCCGCAAAAACTGTGCAAATTTGCACGTATGAGAGCCGTGATTCGTGCCTGGCGGAAGCGAACGGTGTGAATCGGCGTGACCAGCTCGCCTTCATCACGCGGATCGCTCCTGCGGCGCAGATGGGCGCATCGCAGACCGGCGTCCCCGCAAGCATCACCATCGCCCAGGCCATCCTCGAATCCGGCTGGGGCGAATCTGGACTGGCAAAACAAGCCAACAATTTCTTCGGCATCAAGGCGCGGCGCGCGGACGACTACGCGGAATTCAAGACCGTGGAGTTTCGCAACGGCATCGCGGGAAAAGAGCTGGCGCGATTCCGCAAGTTCGCAACCGAGGCGCAGTGCTTCACCGCGCATGCCTCGCTGCTCTCGCAGAGCGCGCGCTATAGCCCGGCCATGGCCGACTCCGACGACCCTTTTGTTTTCGCCGCGAAGCTTTACGAATGCGGCTACTCGACAGACCCGGCCTATCCGAAAGAGCTGGCGAGCTTGATCACCCAATTCCATCTGCGCGACTACGACGTCAAGGGCACTGCGCAGAAGAAGGCTTAGGAGGACCGCAGCATGGGGAAGGCAGGGACTGCATACCTCAACAAAAACGTTTCTGGCGCTGCGGATAGAGGTGAATCGAGAGGTGGAGGAACTCGGGCAGTTTCTTTTACGGTGGTCCTCCTGGGATTTCAGGCGCTGCTGGCCATCGCAGCGCCGAGCTGCGGACTCGAACGCTGGGCCGTGAAGACTTTGGCTGATCCCGGCGGCGTGCCCGCTTCGCAGCATGCACCGGTCTCCGCGACGATCGGCGATCTGACAAACCGGCCCGCACCAACGCGCGCGCAACTGCAGGCGGCGGAGAAGACACGCTTTCCCGAAGAGAAGCTGACCTATGAAGTGACGGCGCGGATCGTGGGATACAAGGCCGAGGACGACGATGACTTTCACATCGTGCTGGCTGACCCGCGAAACGCGAAGGCGACGATGATCGCGGAAATTCCTTCCGGCAAATGCGCGCCCAAGCAAGCGGCCGGCGGAAAGCTGGAAGATCTCTTCGATACGCTGCAGGCGAAGTTCGCGAACGACTTTGGGAAGCCGACGGCGAAATTCAAGCGACTGGAAAAGCCGACGTGCATCAAGGCGCGAGGCGTGGGCTTCTTCGATTTTCTGCATGGGCAGACTGGCGTGGCGAAGAACGGTTTCGAGCTGCATCCGCTGATGGGCTGGGAAGTGGTGAGCTGCGGCGGGCAGAAGGGCGTGGACATTAGCGGCGGAGCGGAAAGAGCGGATTGAGGACATTTTTCATTTGCGCCGTAATGACGACGATGGCTCTAGGGAGCTGCGGAGCGGAGCGCCACGCGGAGGCAAAACGGACAGCGATGCTGATCGTGGAACGCGACTGCATAGTCTCCGTGGGGAAGACCGATAAAACGGAATGCAGCGGGGCCGACCTCGATCACCTGCATTGCACGGGCCTGACGATGACGTGGAAAAAAGGCTGCGAGAAGCTGCGGGTGGCGCGATGAAGGACCTGGCGAAGATTGGACTGCCGATGCAGATCGTGGGCTTCGTCGTCGCGCTCGTGACGCTGATCGTGCTCATGGCGCGGGCTGGCGCCGGCCCACTGGAATTGATTTTCGTGGCTAGCTTCGCGGTGCATTTTGCTGGTGACGCGCTTTTCTTTTTTCAGATGAAGAGGCAGGGATGTCTCTAGAGGAGGAACGCATGGGAATCGTGAGCGAAGTGGACAAGATCGAACAGAACGTCTACCTGCCATTCGTGCTCAGGGTCCTCGGCATTGCCGTGCTGGCGATCACTGTATGGAAGGGCGTGCATGGAGGCTTTCCGACAGCCGGCCTGATCGCCGGAGCGCTGCTCTTGCTAGCGGACGCCGTGGCCGGAGCGCGCCTTGAGAAGCTCTTCGCGGGATTGAGGGCGCTCGTTCGCGTTGTCGCGCTCTTTATTTTAGCGGTGACGATCTGGAAGGGCGTGCACGGATTCTTTCCTACGACGGGCGTGATCATCGGCGGAGCTATGCTGCTCGTCGGCGGGATGTTCAACAAGATTTATAAGTAGTGGGAGCCTCGCAGGCAATGGCTAATGTCCTCGGATTTTTGAAGAAGGCTGCGCCCTTCGTTGGTAGCGCGCTACAACTGGGCGGACCCGTCGGCATGATGGCTGGAACTGTGTTGAAGGCCATAGCAGGGACGCCCATCGGCAGCGCGGAAGACCTGGCCGCTGCCTTTGCAAAATCTCCCGACCAGCAAAAATTCCTCGCGGACCTGAAGACGAGCGAGCAGCAGTTTGCCATCCAGATGAAGCAGCTGGACATCAACTCCGTCGACGACCTCGAAAAGATCATGTCGGACGACAGGGACTCCGCGCGCAAACGCGAAATCGCCGTAAAGGACAAAGTTCCCGCGATACTCGCATTCGCCATCACGTCGGGATTCTTCGCCACGTTGTTTTTCGTGTTCGGGCATGGCGTGAAGGCAGAGGCCCGCGACATGGCCAACATCATGGTTGGCACGCTCGGGACGGCATGGGTCGGAGTCGTCAGCTACTACTTCGGTTCGTCTCGCGGAAGCGACCGGAAGACGGAGCTGCTGGCCGGAGGGCAACCGCAGAAATGAGCGAGAGGCGAAATTCCGAACGGCGCGTCGCGCGCGGCTGGCGCTGGCTGAAGCATGCGCTGAGCATTGAAGGGTGCGCTGAACGTCGCAAGGCCGGGCGTCGCAAGAGCGCGGAGGGCAAGCGCTGATGGCCGACGTAAAGACGTCGTTCAAGACGAAGAGCTGGCAGTGGACACTGGGAGCTTTTGGCGGAGGCGCGGGACTCGTGCTCGGGATCGCGGCGATCAAGGCGCTGATGGCGCGGCCGGAATTCGTGCCGCAGCTTTTGAGCGGAGGGTTTCTGGGATTTTCGGCGCTGATCGTCGGAATGATGATCGCCAGCAGGAAAGCCGACGCGTTCCTTTCCGCGCACGTCCGGTCCGTGGTGGCTTCGGAGCAGCTGGCGCACAACGTCGGCGAGCTGGTGACAAAGATCAGCACACGGGACGAGGCGCTGGAACAGCGCGCGCGCGAACAGGAGCTGACGCTGAATCACCTGGCGCGGCAGAGCGACGAGATCTTGCGAAGGCTGCCGCATGTGGGAGGAGCGCCACTGCAATGATCACCGGCCCTCAGCAAAAGAGGCGGCTTCGCGGCGTGGTGCTGAAGCTGATCTATGAAAACCACGAGGCGCAAAAGCACCGGCTGGACGACGTGACGCTGACGGGCGTGCTGGAGCGGCTGCAGTTCGACGTGTACGTGAATCTGGTGCGCGAAATCCTGCAGGACCTCGAGGAGCGGAAGCTGGTGAGCTTTCACACGGAGCGGAACCGCATGACGGGAACAACCGCGATCCGCATGATTCAGATTTTGCCAGGCGGGCGGGACATCGTCGAAGGCACGAGCACGAACGCAGCGGTGGAAGTGGAATGAATGAAAGGCGAGCACAAACCGGGATACCGGCGGCCGCGCACCGGGGAAAAACGCGAAAAGCAGCAGCCTTTCGCGATCGACAAATTACCGTCCGCGTGGCGGGATCGGATTGTCGCGTTGCGTGCGAAGTGGCTGACCTGGGAACAGATCGAGGAAGAGACGAAAAACTTCGAATGGGCAAAGCTCGAAGAGAGCGACGCGGAGCTGGCGCTTTCGCACTTCGCGGACAGGCGCATTCCACATACGACTCTGCACAGCTGGTACGACGTGCGCATACAGCAAGAGATGGGGGAAATGGAAAAAGAGCGCCAGGCGTCAGAGGCGATTGCCGCGAGGCTGGGCGCGGAAGGCTACGAGGGACTGGACGAAACGGTGAGAAACGCGCTCGTCGACGTGACCCTGTCGCGAAGGGGCAATCCCGAAGATTTCCGCGTGGCCCTGCTGGACCTCTCGCTGAAACTGACGCGCGACAAGCGAACCGAAATCGCGAAGGAGCGAGTGGACCTGGACCGAAAGAAGCTCGAAGAGTTTATTCGCAAGGCGGACAAATCGACAAATGAAGCAGCAAAGAAAATCGGAAAAGGCGGGAAGCTCACCATCGACGACATCAACCGTCTCCGTGAGCGGACCTTTGGGCTCCCGCCACTCAAGCGAGAACCTGCCGCCGGCCCTGCAGCTTAGGCCGTATCAGCAGCGGTGGATCGATGACGACTCGCGCTTCAAAGGTGCAGTGAAGTCCGCGCGCATCGGTTTCTCCTTCGCGACGGCCGCCGAAGCCGTGCTCGATTGCATCGAGCGCCCCGGAACGACCTGGACGGTGCTGAGCCATTCGAAATCCGGTTCGCAGGAATTTATCGAGAAGGGCGTCGCGCCGATCGTTGAGGCATTGAGTACGGTGGCGGAAGTCACGCAGGAACTGTTCGCCGACGAGCTGGGCGCAACCGATATTCAAGTGACGCGCGTTCACTTTGGCAACGGCTCGCGCATCCTGGCGTTGCCTTCGAATCCGCGCACCGCACGCGGCTATCCAGGCAACGTGATCCTCGACGAGTACGCGCACCACGAGGATTCCTATTCGATCTGGGCTGCCGTCTCCCGCCAGGTTGCGCTGGGGCACAAGATGCGCATCCTGTCGACGCCGAATGGCGAGCAGGGAAAGTTCTTCGATCTGGCGCGCGAGTTTGGCGTGGCCGATGGCGTGGCTCCCGCTGCGAATCCTTCGAAGCAAGGCGCGTGGTCCTGGCATTGGATCGACATCAACATGGCGATCGCCGAGGGCTGCCCGATTAACCAGGCGGAAATGCTGGACCTCTACAAGGGCGACGCGGATACGTATTCGCAGGAGTTCCTCTGCGCGTTCTTGAAAGCCGTCGGCTCGTGGCTCTCGTTGGAACTGATCGCGCGCGGAGAAGATGACGCCGCGACGATGGAGTGGCCGAGCGGTTACCTGCCCGCTGGAAAACTTTCGATGGGCATCGACGTGGGCCGCGATGGCGACCGCACGATCGCGTGGCTCGATGAAGAGATCGGCGACGTGGCCTGGACCCGGATGGTCCTGCGGCTGAGCAGCGTGCCCTTCTTCACGCCGGACGGCGAATTTGCGACGAACGACCAGGCGCACATCCTGCTCCCATGGGTGAAGCTTGCCGATCGCACGGCGATGGACTCTACCGGCATCGGACTCGGTTTGTTCGAGTTTCTCGCTTCGAAATGCCCGGGCCGAGTGATGGGCTTAAACTTTGGCGGTTCCGTGCCGAAGGGCGACAACGTGCCCTCTGCTTACCAGACGGCGAGCGGCAGCGTGAAGATAAAGACGGACCTGGCGGTGCGCATGAAGCAGCGCTTCGAGCAGGGCCGCAACCGCATCCCGCACGATTTGCAAATCCGCCAGGAGCTGCAGGCGGTGAAGAAAGAATATTCGGGCGGAGCGGTGAAGTTCGACGCGCCGCGAATCGAAGTGGACACCGCGACGGCTGGCGGGAAAAAGAAAAAAGTTTACGCGCACGCGGATTCTTTTTGGGCGAAGGCGATGGCGGACTTTGCCGCAGCGGGAGCGCCGGCGGCGGAGTACGCGCATGCGGATGCGGCGGACGCGCGAGTGACGCGCGAGGCGCGTGGCGTGCTTTCGCAGCTCGTAGCAAGCCAGGCGCAGATCGAGCGCGGGGGCTCGCGACACATTACGCGGATCGAACGCGGGAGGAGCTCGCTGTGGAGCTGACGCTTCTCAATCTTAAGGACGCCGCGAAGATCTGCCGGCTGCAATCCGAGCAGAAGACCGCCGCCGCGAAAGAAGCCGTGGCTCCGGAGCTTTTCAGCTTGCTGGCGGGCGATTCCGAGGACGCGAAGTTCCGGAGGATCACTTCGCCGGCGACGATGCGTGACCTTAACCCGGCGATGCATCAGCGTATGCAGCAGGTGTGCTTCTTCCTTTTCATGACGACGCCGTTCGGAAAGCGGATCGTGCGCGTGATGGTGGACTACATCGTCGGCGAGGGTTTCAAACCGGTGGCCGAAGATCCGCAAGTCCAGGAAGTGATCGACAAATTCTGGAAGCACCCGAAGAACAATATGGACGAGGCGCTCGACACGTACGCGGTCGAGACGCTTGTGTTCGGCGAGCTGTGCCTCCCTGTCGCGGTGAATCCCGTGGACGGCTTTGTGACGCTCGGCTACGTCGACCCACAGTCCATCGATGCGGTGGAGTTTGGCCTGATGCAGACGGCCGTCTCGCAGGAGATTACGCTGGCGACGGCAGTGCTGCTGCGCGAGCGCGTAGGCGAAAACGGAGGACGGCGCCTGGAGATCATCAACGTCGACGAGGACGTGAGCGCCTCGACATTCGGCGAGCTGAAAGGCGACTGCTTCTACTTCGCGATCAATAAGGCGAAGTCCGCGTCGCGGGGAATCTCCGAACTCTTCTCTCTGGCGGACTGGATCGACGTCTTCGACAACATGATTTTCGATTTCGCGGACCGCGTGCGGCTGCTGAACTCCTTCGTGTGGCATTACATCGCGAAGGGCGCGGACGGCCCTGCTGTGACCAAGCTGCGCGACCAGGTGATGAAATCTCCGCCACGGCAGGGCGGCATCGAGGTGACGAACGACCAGATCACCATCGAGGCGCGGACGCCGGACCTGAAGGGCGGCGACATGGAGAACGCCGACCGCGTGGTTAAAAATTACGGCCTCGGCGGCGCTGGCCTGCCCCCATGGTTCTTCGCGGATGCTGGGAACACCAACAGGGCGACAGCAGACGAAATGGCCGGGCCTACCGGCAAGATGCTGACGAACCGGCAGAACATCTTCCGGCGCATGACCATCAAGATTTTGGATTTCGTGCTGGAGCAAGCGGTGGCGCACGGCGTTCTTCCGCAGGGAGCGAACCTGGCTTACAAGCTGCAGGTGCCGGACCTGCGCGTGAAGGACATGGCCGCGGCCGCGACTGCCCTGCAGACCGTAGCGAATGCGGCCGGCATAGGCGAGGATCGCGGCTGGATACGCTCCGAGACGGCGGCGCGGCTCTTCATCACCGTGATGACGCAGATCGGCGTGGAAGTTGACCCCGATGAATACGACAAAGCGCAGGCCGACAAGACGCAGCGCGATGCGAATCAGCAGAACAATCTCTCGCCGCAGGCGAATCTGGCCGATGCGCTGAAGAAGGCCGAGGACTTGAAAAACATGGCGCCGGCGACGGGCGTGACGCAATGAGCGCACAGAGCCAATTCGTGGCGAAGATCGCGGACCTGGTGAAGCAGGCGCGCGAGTTTGGGCCGCAGGTGAGAGACCGCGTGATGACGCTGCTCGAAGAAGCGCGGAAGAAAGTCATCGGCGACATTTCGAACGTCGATCCCGCGAGCTTCCAGGGCGCGCAGCTGCGCATGCTATCGAAGGAGATCGACGCGGCGCTGAAAAAGTTCGGAACCGATTTCGGCGACTACGTGAACACGGCGCAGGACAAGGCTTTCAAGCTGGGCGAGGTCAGCATCGACCAGCCGCTGGATGCAGCGGGATTGCCGACGCCGAGCTTCGCGGGAGTTTCCGAGTCGGCGCTTTCGATCGCGCAGGGCTATACGGCGGACCTGGTCTCCGGACTTTCGAAGGATGCGGCCGCGAAACTGAATGCGGCTATACAGCGCGCGTTCCTGGGCGGGCAGAGCGTCTCCGACGTCATCACGCAAATCGGCCGCGCGATCGCGGGCGATAAATTCACCGGGCTGTTCAGCGCGATCGGCAGCCGCGCGGAGACCATCGCGCTGAACGAAATTCTGCGCGTGCACTCGATAGCGGGCCAAGCGCGCCTCGAAGACCTGCAGGCGAAGATTCCAGCGGTGAAAAAGCAGTGGCTTCACATCATGGCTTCGATGGCGCCGCGCTTCTCGCACATCCAGGCGAGCGAGCAGGTGCAGGAAGTGGGCGATCCGTTCCGTGTGGGCGGAGAAGACCTTATGTATCCGCGCGATCCGAACGGTTCGCCGGAGAACACCATCAACTGCCACTGCTTGCTGGTGCCGTATATGGACGCGAGCGACCTTAAGCCCTCGACGGCGAACGCGAAGACTTTGAAGGACGCAGGACTTGAAATTTCAGTGAGCCGGTGAACCCGGTCATTTTGTTGTTAGCCGCTACCGCGGCAAGGAGATGTCATGGCAGAGAAAACGAACGTTCCATCGGCTCCGCACTTCGCTGGAATGCCGAGAGATTTCGCCGGCCGCTGGGAAGTGGCTTACGTGAAGGCGTTCAAACAGGCGGAAGTGAACTATCCCGGCGATGAGACGGAGCAGCGGGCCGTGGCCACGCGCGAGGCGAACAGGTTGCTCGCGGTGGACGAGCCGGAGAATTACGAGCAGGCCATGGCGATCGAGGACTGGAAGGTCTTGCTCCGCCAGCAGTTCGGCAGTCAGCTGCGAGTCGTGACGATCGATGGGAAAAAATATTCGTTTGCGATTCCGCCCGCCCCCGCAGAGAAGGGCAAAAAAGCGGCGGCTGGAGAAGGCGGAAAAGAAAAGGAGTAAACCGTGGCAGCCAAAACCAAGAGCGTGGGCGGGAAGGAATATCCCGCCTCGGCGTTTGCATACGTCGGCGATCTCGAGGACATCAACACCTGGCATTTGCTGGATGAAGACGCCGATCACGTCCGGGACGCGATGGCGCGCTTCGACCAGACGCAGCTCCCTGCCGACGCTAAAGCAAAAACCGCGAAGCGATTGCTGGCCAAGGCGAAGAAGTTTGGAATCGATGCGGCCGGCTTCGCGGCTGAACACAATTTGAAGACGGCGGAAGCGGCAGAGCCGGAGGAGTCATACGAAGAGCAGCAGCAAGAGCTGGATCAGGCGCTGCTCGACGGGTTTGGTCTGGACACCAGCGGCTATCGGCGCTTCTGCCTGGTCGAAACGTTTCCGGATTATGTGATCGCGCGCGGGCCGGACGGCGACCTTTATCAGATCAGTTATACCGACGAAGGCGACGAGATTAAGTTCGGCGAGCCTCAAGAGGTGGAGACCGCCTACGTGCCCGTGCAGGAGTCAGTGAGATTTATGGCTGCTGGCGCTGGCTCCGATGATGGGCTGACCTGGCCGATCCAGGTAATGGAGTCTGGATGGGCAAGAGGGGCCGTGGGCGGCCACGGCGGCATCGCGCACTATTTTCCTTTGGAGGCCGTCGCGCAGGTGGCCCAAGCCTGCAATAGCGCGCGATTCGGTCGCAGGCACCCCGAGACTGACGCGGAAGAGATGGATCCAGGCAGGATCGCTGGCTACATCGACGGCGGAAAGCTGCTTGGTAATACTGCCGTGGCCATGATGCATCTGTTCGAGAACGAAAAAGAGATCAAGACGAAGCTCGTCGCGGCTCGCGATGCGGGAAAGCTTGACCTGTTCGGAGCGTCGATTTTGGCGTATTTCGCGTGGCGCCCGGGCAAGCCCGATGGCAAGGATGCACTCGTGGCTCAGAAGCTCGGAAAGCTCATGAGCGTTGATTTTGTGACCGAGGCCGGGGCTGGCGGAAAATTCCTTGCCTACTCTGCTTCGCGTTCGATGCTGTCGGAGGTCGCCTTCGCGCAGCGTACGGCAGTGAAAAAAGTTTCACCCGGGCCAAGGCCCGGGGAAAGCGGCAGCCCGCAAGGCGCTGGCCGAAATCAAGGAGGAGCGAGCATGAAGCAATCCATTCTTAAAGTGCTCGAGGCGCTCCGGAGAATCGACGCCGGCAGCGCCTCGGACCTTGCGAAGGAGTTCGAAAATTGTCCAGAGGACAAACAGTTCGAATTCTTCGCGAAGGTCAGTGAAGCAGTGACGGCCAAGTTACCAGCGGCTGTGTTGTCCGACGCGCCCGCTGCAAGAGCGGCCGCGGACCTTCTCTCCGACGCGGCGAAGGCTGCGCTGGCGGGACAGAACAACGAAGTGATGCTGCGCGCGCAGGAAGCTCTCGCCGACGCGAAGAAAATCACTTTCGCGGGGACGCTCGAACGCAAGCTGACGGAATCGAAACTGCCAATGCCGGCGCAGTCCCTGGTGCGCGAGCACTTCAAGGACATCGTGACGGACGATAAGAGCGTGGACGGCTACATCGCGAAGGTGCGCGAATCGTTTGCAGCTTTCACGCAGGTGGGCACGACGACGGGCTCGATCGAAGTGGGCCGCAACAGCCAGGACAAAATCCAGCTGGCGATGGACGCGCTCCTTGGTGTGAAGGAAGCGCGCGCCGATCGCAACGTGAAACCGTTCCGGGGAATTCGCGAAGCGTATCAGCACATCAGCGGCGACCGCGAATGCTCTTTCGGCCAGGGCGGCTTCTTCCGCGTGTCGGAAGCGATCGCCACCACGGACTTCCCGAACATCCTGCTGAACTCTCTGACAAAGAAGCTCATCCAGGACTACGCGGAATTCCAGATCGTGCCGGGCCTCGAAAAGCTCTACACGACCACGCGCCTGACGGATTACAAACCCCAGGACCGCGTGCGGCTCGGGTACCTCTCGGATCTGCCGACGGTGGCGGAAGCCGGGGCTTACACCGAACTCACCAAACCGACGGACGAGAAGATCACGTACAGCATCGGGAAAAAGGGCGGCTTGCTGACCATCTCGGAAGAGACGATCCGCAATGACGACCTGAACAAGATCGCGCAATTCCCGAACCGGCTGGCACGCGCCGCGCGGCACACGCTGGCAACCTTCGTGACGAACTTCTTCATCACGCCACCGAACTACGATCCGGACGGCCTGGCGTGGTTCCACGCGACGCACGCCAACACCGGGACGACGGCGCTTTCTTCCGCCGAGCTGGACGTCCGCGCCATCGCGCTGGCGAAACAGTCGGAAAAGGACTCGACCAACCGGCTGGGCTTGACGCTCGACTGGATCATGATCCCCATCGACCTGCGGCCGACGGCCATGCAGATCAACCGCAACATGCTGGCCACGAACAACTGGTACAGCAAATTCGGGGCGAACGAAGAGAACATCATCGTCAACCCGCTGCTGACGGACGTCACCGACTGGTACGGCGGCAGCATGCCGGCGAACGCGCCCTTCCTGGAGATCGGCTTCCTGGACGGATACGAAACCCCGCAAATCTTCCTGGCGAACCTGCCGACGCAGGGAACGCAGTTCACGAACGACCAACTGCAATACAAGGTGAAGTACGTGTTCGGCGGTAAGCCGATCGACTTCCGTGGCGTGTTCAAAGAAGTCGTCGCCGGCTAAAGCGGCTGAACTTGGATCTGTTCCGGCAGGGCTCCGGGGAAACTTGGAGCCCTAGCCGCAAAAGTCGAGAAGGAGAGTCTGATCATGCAATTCGGAAAAGAAGGCGGGCCGAGACGGGATGCGCCGCTGAACCAGCTCGAGTTCGGCAGCCGCAGGGTCGTCATTCATCTGCACAAGGCAGGTGTGCAGGCGGTGGCGAACGACGTCGCCGCGTACGAGTTTCAGTTTCGCGGGCGCATCGTGGAAGTCGAGACGTATCTCGGCAACATCGGCGGCACGTCCGGCGCGACGCAGGTGGACGGAAAGCTCAACACCGTCTCGATTTTCTCGACGGTGCCCAGCATCGCGTTCAACGCCGCGACGAAACGCCGGCGCGACGCAGCGGGAGTAGCGATCGGAGCGACGGGTGGCGCGTCGAACGGCGTGCTGACACCGGCGATGGGAGAGCCTACCGGCGTGCGCGTGCAACCGGGCGACTATTACCGCGCCGATGTGTTGGCGATCGCGGGCACAGCGCCGAGCGACTTGTCCGTGTTCCTACACGTCGTGCTCGAAGAAAGCTAGTCGTTTTGCGGCCTGTTTGCCGCAGGCGAGAGAGCTGAATGAGTCACACGCTTGACCAATTCCAGGCGCAGCGCGACGTCGTCCTTCGGGACGGCGCCGCGAAGCTGCCCTCGGGCGACCGCGATGCGCTGCTGACGCAGGCGATTCTGCAGCGCTATTCGAAAGACCGCCCGAGGGAATTGGTGAGCGATCAGACGGGCGACGGAAGCGGGCTGCTTTCACTGCCACAGACGACGGCGAATCCTCCGGAAGTTTACGAGGACGGCTTCTCGATCATTCGCTCGATCGAGTTTCCGGTCGGCCTCTTTCCCCCGAGCTATCTGCTCGACGAAGACTGGCAGCTTTATCGTACGCCGACCGCGCTGAAGGTCATGGTGACGGGATCGGCGCCGTCAGTGAGCGACACGGCGCGCGTGACGTGGACGGCGAGGCATAAGAGCGACGGATCGACCGTGCCCGACGTGGACTTCGAAGCAGTGTGCGATTGGGCTGCAGCGCTCTGCTACGAAGCGCTGGCAGGCATCTACGCGCAGACCGGCGACTCGACGATCATGGCGGACTCCGTGAACTACCGGACGAAGAGCCAGGAATACATCGGCTTGGCGAAGAGCGCCGCGAAGCGCTACTTCAATCACATGGGAATCTCGGCGGACGACAAGGGCGCGGAGATCGAGGCGGCGATCGCGACGGGAAGCATTCACGAAGTGCTGGGCGTGGGCCTGGACCGGCTGACGCATCGGAAGGCTTCGCGATGAGAATTGTAATCACAGGCCTCGAAAAGGCGACGGCGGAAATCAAAGCGGCTGTTTCGCTGGGCATCCAGAACGGGCTTTCGGTTGCGGGCGCGCGCGGCGAGGCGCTGGTGAAGGAAGCGATCTCATCGCCCTACCTTGGGCGGCCTCCAGCCGTGGCGACGGGCAACCTGGTGAACAGCGTGACATTCCAGGTCTCGCAGCAGGCGGGGATTTCGCGCGCGGTGGTTTTTGCTGGTGCGCCGGCGGACCAATATGCGGGCTACGTGGAAGCGGGAACGGGGCCGCATTTTCCCCCGCCCTCAGCTTTGCTGCTGTGGGTGCAAAAGAAATTCTCTCCCTCGAGCGAGAAGCAGGCGGTCTCGATCGCGTTTGCGATCGCGCGCAAGATCGCGCGGCGGGGGACCTCGGCCTTCGGCATGTTTGCGCGGGCGTTTCAAAAGCTTGAGCCCGAGCTCGGCGGAATCTTTCAGGCGCAGATCGCGAAAGCGATCGAGGCGGCGAACGTGGGACCGACGGGCGCGGGAGCGGCGGCATAGATGGCGCTGAAAGACATCAAGGCACGGATCGCGACGCAGATGAAGACTGTGGCTGGAGTGACGAACGTCTTCACCTACCGCCGCTACCTCGCCGATGAGAGCGCGATGACGCAGCTGATCTCGGCGGACGGCCATCTTCATTTTTGGCAGATCTACCGCGAGCTGTCCGTGCTGACGGACAACTCGATCAACCAAAACTTCACAGACCAGGTGGACACGCTGGTGATCGAGGGATTCTACGGCGTGAAAGATGCCGACGATTCCGAGGAAGCCTTCGACGCGATTATCGACGCGCTGCTGCAGGCCATAAACAACGACCGCCGCGCGGGGGGAGGCACGAAGCTGAACGGGCTTGTGGCGACGTCCTGGCCGCCGGCGCTGCGCGGGCCTTTCAACTTCGTCGAAGTGGGCGCGAACAAGGCGGTCTGCCACCACGCGGAGATCTTGCTGAAAGTGACGCCGAGATATCTGCAATGAGCCCGCTTGTCGCGGGCGTGCAGTAAAGGAAGGGAACGCATGAATCGCGAAGATATCGTTACCGTGCAGGTGAAGGGCGGCGGAGCAGCACACTTCTCGATGGGCATGGGCCATACGCTGACTCTTGGCCCTGGCGAGAGTTCCGACAAGTGGGCGGAAGGCTCTCCCATCACGCGAGGAGAATTCGAGGCTCTGCTGTCGCGCGACGGCGTGTTCGAGATCGTGGAAACGGAGGAGTAACTCATGGCACTTCCATCAAGGGCACAAGATCAAAAGCTGGTGCTCTGCACGAAAAAGCAAACGGCGATGGGCACGGCGTTGACCGATGCCAGCCTGATCGCCGCGACAACCGGCGCGCGCTATTCGCCGGACAAGGACGTCAGCGGGCAGATCGACCGCAAATTCTGGACCGACATCGGCCTGGCGATGAAGGGACACGACTATGCGACGACGCGCTTCGAGACTGAGCGTGATTACCTTGGCGCGTACAGTTTCCCGGCGGATTCCTGGCTGGCAGCGTGGATCGCCGCGTTCGCGATGGGCTCGATCACATCCACGCAGCCAAACGTCGGCACGAATCCTACGGCGTGGAAGCATGTCATCAAGCCGCTCGACCCTTCGGCTGGCTCGAAGGACATGCCGCTCACGACGATCTATCTGGAAGACGCGCAGACAGCCAACCTGCAGCGGCGTCTGCTCGACTGCACGGTGAAAGATTTTTCTTGGGATTTCCCGCCTAGCGCTCCGGCGCAGCTGACCGCCAACATCATGGGCAGCGGAAGGCAAACGCCAGGCGCCTTGGCGACGCCACCGGCGCTAGCGTCTCTCAATTTGCTGATGTCCAACGACCTGGTTCTGAAATATGGAACGCAGGGCGCGCCGACGGACATCAGCACGCAGATCGTGCGTGGCTCCGTGAAGTTCGGGTTTACGTGGGTGCCCGACGACACGAATTCTCGCACGCTGGGCGGCGGGTTCTACCGCACGCGCCTCTGGGTAGGCGGTCCTCCTCAGCTGACGCTGTCGTTTCAACGCTTCGTGGACGACGCGGTCTCGACGCCGCAAGACGACTGGCTGGCCGAAACGATTCAGGAAGTTTTGCTGCACGTCGACGGCACGCAGATTGGGCCCGGTCCGGAAAAGCACTACATGGAAGTTCGCGGCCTGGCCGTGCGTCCCGACGTGATCAAGCTGGGGCAGTCCGGCGACAAAACGGTCTACGAATATTCGTTCGGCCCCGGTCACTGGATCAAACAAGGGTCGGCCGACGTGGTCACCATCACTTGCCAGAATTTGAGCACCGGCTTTCTGAACTAGCGACGGCTTCATCCCGGAACGGGCGCTTCCTCAGCGCAAACAAGCTGGCCGGGCGGAATAAAACTCAGCGCTCCGTACTTGAACGGAGAGGACGTTCGCGACTCCCGCGAACTCCGGGCCTGAGACATTCTCATGAGCGGCTGCAAGTACAGCCGACTCAAACGAAAGAGGGTGTCTCGTGGACGCTTTGCAAACTGCACTCACATCCGAAAGCAACGAAGCATTCGCGGGCCTTCCGCCGGCGACGCTGAAGATAGTTGAAAAGACGGAGCTGCTTCCGCTCGATTCGCCGACGCGGACGGCCGTTTTCCAATCCAACGGGAAAACTTATCGGCACATCTTCCGGCGGTTCACGGCGGCCGACTGGGAGAACTTCTTCGCGCACGTCGTGGCGGAGTTCAAGCGCGAGAAAGGCGGCGTGATGCGCGTGGTGGACATGGAGAACGCGTCGCTCGTGACCTATGCGCGCGCGATTCAGCGCGTCGAAGGCTACCGGACGCGCGACGGCCGCGAGCCGGAAAAGCTGCCAGGCTGGCCCGAATGCATTCCGCAGCATCATCGCCTGGCGGTCATGAAGCTGGTGCTGGACGTGACGCACAGCGACGAGGCGGACGATTCGATGCTGGAGATGGAAGGCGTGAGCGTGACGATCGACGCGCTGTGGAACGAAGGCGACGTGGGAAAGATGAAGCAGTACCGCGGGCTCGTCCACCACTTTGCTTCGCCCACGGCCGAGCATCGGCGGCGAGTGCTGCGAGCGAAGAATCGCGCATTCGTGGCGGGTGGAAGCCGCAACGGAACCACGGTGATTCCGTCGGGCCACGGCGTGCTGGTGAAGATGTATGACGAGCTGATCGAGCGCGCGGAAGGCTACTCGGTCGGCGGCCGCGAGCTTAATAGCAAGGACGAGGTCGTGCGCGAGATGGACTCGTTCCACAAATCGGCAGTGGTGGCGAGGCTCTTCCAGACGTCCACCGGAATCGAAGAGGAGAACGCGGAACAGGAGTGACCGATGTTCGGAATGAAGCCACCGAGACAAAATCTGCCGCCGATCCAGCTCACGGCCGTCGTCATTCGCGGCAGGAAGACGTTCCGAAAAGCTTTGCCGCTCAGTGCGATGAACGCGGCCTGCTTCGCCATTTTTACGCCGGAAAACATCGATGCGATTCGAAGGTTTCCAGATTCAATCGAGGAGACTGGTGAAGTGGAATGATCTCCGTTTGCCATGACCAGGAAGGGCTGCGCGCCGCGGCGCTCGAGCTGATGGAAGAAGCGCTCGAAGCGCCGCAGCGCGAAGCGAACGAGAGGCTCGCTGAGCGAGTGGGAGATCCGGAGCGTCTGCTCGCTGCGGCTGCTCCTGACCGGGCCCTCTCGCCCGGCTATTACATGTGGCTCGGCTACGTGGCGGAATCCATCGCGCAGCCGCTCGAAGCTGGCATCGCGTTTCGAGATGCTGACTTGCTGGCTGATGAGATCACAACGCTGACGATTTTGAATGAGGCGCGAGCGAAGTTCCGACGGATGCATCCGCCCTGCAGCGGCTGCGGAAAACCGCTGCGAAACGAATGGGACAAGACCTGCAACGATTGCCAGCGCGCTGCGGCCGCGGCAGCAAGGGAGCAGCGATAGATGGCGGCTACGGCGTCCATTGAAATCGTCGTCGACGACCAGGGCGCGACGCAGGCGTTCCGGAACATCAATGCGGAAGCGGCGAAGCTCGGGCCGACGATGCAGCCGGTGGCGAAGATCTCCGAGCAAACCTTCAACAATATTGAAGGCGGCGCTCTGAAATCGCGCGAGGCGGCCGCACTCTTCGGCGAAGAGCTGGGAGTGAAGGTGCCGCGCGCGATTCGCGGAGTGATCGCGGAAAGCGCGCTTCTCGGCCCTGCGTTCGCTGCGGCCTTTAGCGGGTTGGCCATCGTGGCCTTCATCGAACTCGCAAAACAGGCGATTGAGCAGCTGACGGGATTCGGCGCGGCGTTCACGGCCATCGAAAAAGGGAACGCCGCGATGTTGCAGAGCGTGGCTTCCGCCAACAAGATTCTCATCGGTCCGCAAAACCTCGAACAAATCACAGCCAGGCTGGGAAGCGCGCAGAAGGCCGTCAACGACTTGAACAACGCGCTGGGGCTGACGGGCGACATCGTTGGCGACTCGCTGAAGAGCGGTCTTGCGAGCAAGTTCAGCGTGAGCGGCGGCATCATGGTGGCCGAGCTCGAAAAACAGAAGGGCATCGTCGATGAGCTCTACGTGGAGCAGGCAAAGCTACTCGACGAGCAGCGAAGGACCGAGCCGATCGAAGTGCTGAGGCTGACGAACGATGCGCGGATTGCGGGCCTGGAGGGCATGGCGAAAATCAATGCCGGCGAGAAGGAGCAAACGGCCGTTGTGCGCGCGGAAATGGCCGCGCAGATCACCACACACCGCGTCGGCATGGCGGAGATCAACAAGATTCACGCGGAGGCGGCCGCCGCGCGCGCGAAGATGGAGCGCGACGCGGGCATTGCGGGCACGCAGGCCGTTCTCGATGCGACGGCGGCGGGGTCCAAGGGCGAGCTGCAGATTCATGAGGAATACGAGGCAGCGTTGCACCGCATCGACCAGCAAGAGCTTCAGGAGGGGATTCAACTTGTCCAGCAGAAGGAAGCCATCCAGATCACTTCCGACAATAGGATGAAGCAGCTCAGGCAACAAAATGCGGAGGACGTAAAGAGGGCTGAAGAGCAGGCGGCCGTGGACATTCTGCCGCCGTGGCAGCAGGCGTACGCGCAGATCTCATTGGACACGCAGCGGCGGTTGCGAGAAATCCAGCAAGCGCTGAAGGACACCCGGATCACCGCGGAGGACGCGGCGAAACTGTCCGCTGCGGCGTGGCAGGAAGAGTTTGCGAAAACGCGCGACAAGCTGGCGAGCGACCTGGAATCCGCGTTCGATGAAATCACCAGCGGAGGCATCGGGAAATATTTTCTGACGCAGTTCAAGCACCTTGTCTTCCAGATGGTGGCGACGTGGATTCTTGGAATGAATCAGATGCACGCGGCTTCGCAGGGCGCGATGGGATCGGGCGGTGGAATTCTCGGTTCAATTTTTGGCGGGATTTTTGGAGGCGGCGGTGGCGGTGGCTCGCAAGGTGGGATAAGTAGCCTGCCAGGCGTGATCACGAACTTCGGCGGAGGAAGCGGCGATTTCGGCGGCGAGACGAGCGGAGGAAGCGGCGATTTCGGCGGCGAGACGGTGGGGCTTTCGGCAGGAATGGGCAGCGGAACCCCTGGCATCGTTTTGCCTTCTGGCGCGAGCAAAGCGGGATCAGCGATTGGGGGAATATCCGGCCAGCTCGGCAGCCTCCTCGCGAAGGTGTTTCCGAACGGCCTGAAGATCGGAGGCGCGACCATTTCTGGGGCCGCGCTGGCGACGATCGGAATCGGGCTAGTGGCCGACAGCTTCGGCAAAGGAGGAATCCTTCGCGGGCTGGAAGGCGCAGGCGGCGGGGCGCTTACAGGCTTCGCGATTGCCGGCCCCATTGGCGCGGCGGTCGGAGCGCTCGTGGGCTTCTTCGCGGGGTTCCTGCAGCACAGCACGAAAAAAGCGCGGCTGGCCATCGAGGCCAACATCAAGACGCAATCGCAAGCCATCGAAGATGCTTACAACTCGTTCCAGGTCGATTCACCGACCTCACACGACGAGCTGGAGCAGCTTCGCACGCAGGGCGTGGATGCGCTAAAGCAAGCGGGCGTGAAAGATATCTCGCGATCGCGCGTGGGCCACGTCGATCACTGGATCGACAAAGCGGAAACGGAAATCGCGGCGACGCAGGCGGAGCGCGACCGGCGCTCGGCGATCGCTTTCGGGCCTGCGGAGTTCCACACCGGAGGATTTGTCGGCTGGGGCATGTCCGCCTTGTCGCCGGGCGTCGGCGGAGCACGAGCCTTCCACTCGGGCGGCGTCGTGAACGCGAATCTCCTCGAAGGCGAATTCGTGATGGGGCCGCAGGCTGTGGCGCGCTACGGCCTTGGGACTTTATCGCGGATGAACTCAGGAGGAGGAGCGGGCGATACGCACATTTACATCAGCGCTATCGATGCGAAGAGTTTCGATCAGTTCCTTGACCGCGGCGGCGGGAAGAAGATTGTTCAGCACATCCGACGAGAACAGAGAGCAGGTTGGTACTGAGCGATGAGCGAGCAGAACATCCTGAATCCCGCGCAGACGAGCCTCTTCAATCCGGACTGGGGCTACACCGAGGGACTGCCGGAAATGCGATCACTCTTTCAGTCGCAAAGCGGAAAGATGTATGCGCGACGGCAGATGGGGCGAGGCCGCGCCTACGATTTAGCGTGGAACAATCGAGACCTGGCGACGAAGCACACGCTGCAGCAGTGGGCGCAGCAATACGAGAACGACTTCTTCACTTTTGCCGATTGGGAAAGGTCGCGCTACTTCAGCGGAAGATTCGAGGGGCCGCTGACTTTCAGCCCTGCGGGAAACCAGAAATACAACATCAGGGGGCGCTTCATCGAGCTGCCGGGGCCATTTATGTTTTCCTATCCATCAAACTGGACGCGCGATGCGATGTTTTTGGAGGAGAGAAACGGCTTCGGCGAGGACCTGGTCAAATTGGCCGCTCCCACCGCGATATTGGACACGTTCTCGAATGCCCATGGCGGTAGTGCCTATCGACTGAGCGCGACGAACGACACCGCAGAGTGGGTTTACTTCGGATACGGGTTCCGCCTGTGGCACAACAAGGACACCAATCAGGGAATCGTCGAGGTGAAGACAACACGCGTTCGAGACGGGGTCACCCTGGGCTCTGTCGACACGGTAGATACTTACGCCGCTGTGCCAACTGCTGCGGCTCCTCTCTATGCCGTGCAAGGCTTGAACCCGCTCGATTTCTATCGAGTGCGACTGCGCAACACTGGTACGAAAAACGCTTCATCTTCCAACACCATTGTTTATGCGGATGCGATTGAGGTGATGCAGTGAGGACGCTGCCGGCGGGGATGGCCACTGAGCTGGCCAAGCAGGGCCGCGCGATCCACCGCGTTCACCTGTTCGACGTGCAACGCGCTGACGGAACGCAGTATTTCTGGTCGGACTTCGAGGGGCAATTCCTTTCGCGGCTGACGGGCGCGCAGCAGCTCTATAAGCCGTGGATCGCGCAGCCGCCGACGATCAAGATGACGCGCTCGGTGGCAGCGGATGGCGGCGACTTCAGAGTGCAGAACCTGAGCGGAAACACGATCGACCGCGAAGTGGCGGCGCTCTTCAAAGCTGGAGAATTCGAAGGCGCTTATTTTGTCTATCGGCCTTGGTTTGTGCCTCTCGACGCGGCTCCGTTCGAGCTCCATGGTTTCATGAGCCAAGCGAGCGTCGAGCCGGAGACCGTCGACATTCGCGTGCGGCAGCTCTTCCAGCCGACCGAGGTTTCGGTTTTCGACCAGCGGCAGACGCGCGATTGCCACTGGCGATTCAACTCCGCGCAATGCGGCTACCGCGTTGGCCAGGTCATGGTGCCGAGCACGACGGCGAATATCTTCAGCGCCAGCACCATCGGAAATTCCGGTCTTTCGCTCGTGCCGAACCTTTTCAAGGACGAGGTGGTGATCATCTACTCGGGCACTGGCGCGTCGCAGTTCCGCCCCATCCTCAGCCACACGGCGACGACGTTCACTCTCAAGAGCAACTGGACGACTACGCCCGATGCGACGAGCAAGTTTGTCGTCACCGGCGCTGGAGCTTGGAAGTTCGGGCCGACGGCTGGTGTGAGCAGCGCTACGGCGAACACGATCACTAACACTGGCGCATCACGGACTACGAATCAGGACGTCGACGCCTCGATCTGCATCTACGCTGGGACTGGAGCCGGCCAGAATCGCGCGATCATTGCGAATGACACAGCGACGACGTGGACTGTCTCCCCACCCTGGACCGTGATTCCGGATGGCACGAGCGTGTTCGTCGTGGCTTATAGGGACTGCGCGAAGGACCTCGGGTCATGCACGACCCGCGGAGTGACTGAGCGCTTTCCCGGGATTATTTTTTTGCAGCCGCAGATCACCGCTGTGAACGGGCCGACCGGAGTGGGCACGGGCGGCGGCGGCGGAAGCGGCGGCGGCAGCTCGGCCGACCCGACCGGGAGCGGCGGCCCTCCCGGCGCTCACGGCCGGCTGGGGACAGAATAAATGGCCCCGCAAGCTGCTGCATTCGACCTCTCGACGGCGTTTCTCGACCAGCCGAAGACGCTGGCCTATGGGATCGTACGCGGCGCGGGCAATCTGATTCTCCAGCAAGAGCTCTCGGACAAAAGCAAAGTGTGTTTCTACATGCTCGGCGAGGGCCGATGGGATTCGCTGCTGCGGCTGTGGGTGAATAACAACCTCGTCACGCTGCCTTCATCGTCGACGGTGCACTTCCATCCCGGGGACGACGGCGAAATCGGCAATGGACTTTCCGCTGTATCGACGGGCGGCGACCAGCACGTCGATCAGTTCTTCACGCTGCTGCCTGGCGGGCTAAGTCCCATCACGTTCAGCCGCTATGCGTGGCTCGCGCTGAAAGTGGCTCCAGACCCGGCCGCGCCTTCGGCGGACTTGACGGTGCTGGCGGATTATCAGGCGATGCAGGTGCGGCAGTTCGATTCCAGCGGAAACCAGACGGCTTTCGCGTGGACGCAGAACTGGGCGTGGATCATCTGCGACTTCCTGGTCCGCAAATTCATCCTGCGAGAGGGGAAAATAAATCAGCCCTTGATCGCGGCGGAACTCGCGCGATTCGACTGGGCTTCGTTCGCGGCGGCCGCGACGTATTATGATGCCGTTCTTTCCGGCGGCCAGAAGCGGTTCAGCGATGGCGGAGTGGTCTTCCTAACCGATGGCAACACGGCCGACCAGGCGCTCGAACAGATGCTGATGCTCTGCCGTAGCTATATCCTCGAGCGCAATGGCAAGCTTTCGCTCTACGCAGACCAGGCGCGCGCTTCCGTCTTCACCTTCACTTCGGGGAACGTGCAGGAGAAGACATTCAAAGCTTACAAAGACCCCAATCTGCGCACTGCGACGAACCGTCTTCTGCCGACCTATCGCGACTACAGCCTGGCTTCCGGAAGCAGCGACGACGCCACGCGTTTCGCGATCACTTCGAACCCGACGATGGATCACGAAGCCCACCAGCGCACCGTGGGCGCCCGTGGAGCGGGGCTTTCTCTAAACCCGAAGATCACGCAGCTCGCGGTGGACCTCGGCGTGAACACGCCGGAGCGTGTGTGGCGAATCCTGAAAGGAATGCTGGTCCGGCAGCTCGGCGACGACGTGGATGCGAACAGCGTTTACAACGCGCCTTTCTCGGCCGAGTGGATCGGCTACGAAGATTCGCTGGCCGTCGAGTGTGGAGACCTCGTCACCATCGATCCGTCACTGAGCGAAGAGTTCGGAGGGAAGCTTTTCGAGGTGTTGCAGCTCGAAGAGCGGCCAGACGGGACGCGCGACCTCATCGGCCTCGAATATATGCCGAACGCGTTTCCGGACGTCGCGCCGGCGCAGCAGACGCTACAGGCGCCAGTGCCCGGGACTGGCCTGGCGCCGCTCGCCACAGGAGTGGATGCGAATGGGAATCAGCAAATCGGCACGAGCACGGCGCTGAATAAGCAGGGAAATATTCCCGCGATCGTGATGGCTGCTGGCCCGCTGGCCTTCTCTTCCAGATCGCCGGCTGGCCTCTCAATAGTTCAGATGAGCTGGTCGGCCTTCACGATCACGCGTGGCGACGGTTCGGTGGTCAGCGTTCCTGCGAACACGTCGCAGCCCGCGCCTGCAGCCCCGACAGTTTCGTCGGTCGCCGGCGGAGCGCTTGCGGCGCGCACTTTGTTCTTCAGGGTCGCTCTCGTGAAGGACAACATGATCATGTCCGTCAGCGGGGAGACGTCCTTCTCGAAAGCGGTCAACACGCTATTTAAGGTCACATCGCCTTCCAGTCAGCCGGGCTACGACGGATGGATTCCGCTGGCCGGCGGAACAACCGGCGTGTGCGGATGCATCACGGGAGCTACTGTCTCAGGGATTCTTGTTGTCCCGATAGCGTTCGGCACGGACTATACGGAGCCGACTTCGGGGATCAATGGGGTCGGACAGTCTGTGGATCAGCTGCCGACTCCTCCTAGCCCCGCAGGCAGCGGCACTCTGACGACGCCCATCAATCTGCTGCTCGCGGTCAGCACGGCTTATTTTTTCTATCCGCTTTGGGACATAACGCTGGCCATGGTGCGATTTGCCGGCGGCCTTCTTTCCGCCATATCCACGTCCGCCGCTCAGAAGCAGTCAGCAGATGGGATGATCGCCCTCAATACGGGATCGGTGTCCTTCACGACTCCAGCGTCGGGCGGAAGCGGCGGCGGAAGCGGCGGCGGCGGCGGCGGCGGAAAGGGAACGCCGTGATTCCGCGCAATTACTATGTCGCGCCGCTCTCCGCATTCCAGTCGCTCGCGGGTGTGCAGTGGGAAGCTGTCGCGCTCGGGCCGGATCAGCCATGGATCGGCCACGTCGATTTCAGCGGCGACCCGGTCTGTCGTGCCACATTCGAAGGTATCGCCGGCGTGGTTTCACTGGGCACACTTTTTCATCCATCACTTTCGCCCGAGGCAGTTGCCGCGTTGCAGGGGCCGAGCGTCGCGTCGACAAATTCGGCGATGCCGGCGCCGGCTGTTCCAGCGCCCAGCGTGTCGTCGGATGATTCGGTGTTCAGCGCGGTCGAGAAGATTGTGGGCGCGCTGGGAGGACTGACCATGCACTATTAGGGTGGGGAGCAACACACGCCCGATCACAGCGGGCGCGCGTCACCTGGAAGCAACTCCAGACGGCCTTTCGGCTGCTCCCCGCTGTGATCGAGAAGCGGAAGGAGAATATACCAGCCACGGGCCAGTTCAAAGTCTGGAGAATGAATGCTGCGAAGTCCGCTGCGTTGGGTTGGAGGCAAGTATCGTGTTCGGGAGAAGATCATCGGGAAGTTTCCAGAGCACATCTGCTATGTCGAGCTGTTTTCTGGCGCGGCGTGGGTGCTTTTTGGGAAGCCGCCTGGCACTTCGAAATCGGAGGTGCTCAACGACCTGGATGGCGAGCTCATCAACTTCTGGCGTGTCGTCAAACACCGGCCAGCGGAGTTCACGGAGGCCGCGAGCTGGCTGCTTGCGTCGCGTGAACTGTTCGATGAATGGAAGCAGTTTCCTGGCGTCGCCGGAGAGATCGCGCGAGCGGTGCGATTCTATTTCGTCATCCGGACCTCTTTCGGGGCGCGGCGCGTTGGGTCGAACTTTGGCATGCGGCCCTCGAAGCGGCCGGAGATCTTCTGGCCTAGCGAGAAGCTGGAAGTCAAGAAGGTCATCGAGCGGCTTCGCGTGGTCTGGGTCGAGCGGCTTGCCTGGGACAAATGCATTCAGAACTATGATCGGGCGTCGACATTTTTCTACGTTGACCCGCCGTATCGCGCTGAGGGAGCGAAAGCTTATCGGCACTTTTTCACTGACGAGGATCACGCGAAGCTGGCCGATGTGCTGCGTGGCGGAGTCAAAGGGAAGTGGCTTTTAAGCTACAACGACGACGCGTTTATTCGGCAGCTTTATCGCGGGCGCGGCGTCACGATCGAGCCGCTGAAGGTGCCTTATACGCTCGCGGGGGGCTGCCAGAAGGCGGTCGGCGAGCTGCTGATTCGGAACTTCTGAAGGGGTCTGGAAGCGAAAGGCGGGCGAACATCGCCGCTGACACCGAGCGACTCGGCACTGACATCGAGCGGCCGTTTTACTGACATCGAGCGGCCGCAGCATCACCCAATCTGCTAAAGCGGGAGCACTCGACGCTGTGTTAGCATGCTCGGGCCTTGTCGCAGAAATCAAACAAGAACAGTCTCCTTTTCTCCGTGGTCGTGTTGTTCGCCATCAACATCCTCAATTTCTACGACCGCCACGTGCCCGGCGCACTCGTAGAGCCAATGCGCAAAGAGTTCCAGCTCAATGACACGCAGATCGGACTCCTCGGCAGCGCCTTCATCTGGATTTATGCAATTGTCGGCGTGCCTCTTGGACGCATCGCCGATTCCGCAAGCCGGAAAAAACTTCTTGCGTGGGGCGTTGTAATTTGGACGGCGCTCACGGCCTCCGCAGGCCTCGCTAGAACCTACACGATGCTGCTCTTCTCGCGTGTGGGTGTTGGAGTCGGCGAGGCGGCCTGCGCGCCCACGGCAACGAGTTGGCTTGGTGATCTTTTTCCGCCCGCCAAACGTTCTCGGGTGCTGGCGCTCTTCATGCTCGGTGTTCCGGTTGGCGGCGCTCTGGGATATTTCTTCAGCGGCCCGCTCGCCCAAGCTTACGGCTGGCGCGCCGCCATGGTTTTTGCCGCAGTGCCTGCGCTTCTGCTCGTGCCTGCGTTGCTTCTGCTTAAGGAACCAGAGCGCGGCGCGAGCGAAATCCATCGCGCCCCCCTCGTTCCGTCCTCCATGTGGAGCTTGCTGCGCATTCCGACTCTTTGGTGGATCATCGCCTCCGGCGCTCTACTCAATTTCAACGCGTACGCGTTCGCGACTTTCTTGCCGGCTTTCTTAAGCCGCGTCCACGGCCTCTCACTGGCAAATTCCGGCATCGCTACAGGGGTCGTCTATCTCCTGGGAGGCGTTACCGGCGGCGTAATCGCCGGCTATCTCGGTGATTCGATCGTCCATCGCCGCAAAGACGGGCGCATGCTTTGCGCCGCTGCCCTGGCCTTGCTCACGATACCGTTTGCGTGTGCGGGAATTCTTCAGCGCCCCGGCTCTTTATTCATGGCGATGGCATTCCTCGCGCTGGCTTATGCTTCCCTCACGACGTATTACGGCCTGGTGTACTCGGCAATTCAGGACATTGTCGCGCCGAACCAGCGCGGCACGGCTATGGCGATCTATTTCATGGCGATGTACATGTGCGGAGCATCCTTCGGACCGCTCCTCACCGGTAAATTGAGCGATGTGCTGGCGCACCGGGCCGCGGCACTGGCCGGCTCTGCAACCGTCACGGAAACTTTCCGCGCGATTGGCCTCCAGCAGGCAATGTTGATCATCCCGGTTCTGTGCACCGCGCTCGCTTTTGTGCTGTATATGGGCTCGCGCACCATCATCGCCGATATGGAGCGGCGAGAGGCCCCCGCTCACGTCGCCGCGGTAGACGCGTCTTAGCCAAAGACGGTTAGAATAGTTAAGCGGGGTGAAGCATGAAGACCGGCAAACCACAAAACAAAAAGCCCGACGTAGATCTCCCCTGGGCGAAGCGCATTCAGCGCGAAGTCGTTGGATGGATGTGGGTCGTTCTCATTTTCCTGCTTGTGAACGGTACGCTTGGCCAGGCGCGCGTGATTCCGTCGGGGTCCATGGAGAACACTCTTCTGATCGGCGACCACCTGATCATGAGCCGCATCGGCTACGACGCCGGCGTTCCCTTCACTCACTTGCATCTGTCGCTGTGGCGCAATCCGAAACGCGGCCAGCTCGTGATTTTCACTCCCTTTGTGCCGCAGGAAACTTCGGATATCGTGAAACGCGTCATCGGCCTTCCAGGTGAAACGGTGGACATTCACGAGGGCAGCGTGTGGATCAATGGACAAAAACTTTCCGAGAACTACACGACCGGGCCCAGCGAGCGGTACGATCTGCACATGCCTTATAAGATTCCCCAGGAATGTTATTTCGTCATGGGCGACAACCGCGGAAATTCCTACGACAGCCGCTTCACGGGCTGCGTGCCGCGCAAAAACATTATCGGCACTCCGGTGATGATCTACATGTCTCTGGATGCATCGCCGGAGGCTTGGGAATCGGGACAACTCCGCGAGCGCTTCCTTGCGTACGCGAATGCCGTGCTTCATCCGGGCGAGATTCGCTGGAAGCGGCTTTTCACGACATTTTGAACGCGAGACTTGACTATGATTCTTGACGAAGGGAATCGAATGGCATGAACGAAACGCCGCAACAGTATTCGCAGCGGATTCTCGGGCACGTCGAAGGAAAAGACCCGCTCAAGGCTCAGTCTGCAACCGCGAAGAAATTGGAACGGCTGGTGAAGGGTGCGCCCGCTTCCAGGCTGAGCAAACGGCCGGGGCCGGATAAATGGTCCGTCAGCGAAATCATCGCGCATATGGCCGATACGGAAATTGTCATTGGATGGCGCATTCGCTCCATCCTCGGCGCGCCGGGAACACCCATTCAGGCGTATGACCAGGATGCGTGGGCGGGAGCCGGGCTCTACGCGAAGCGCGATCCCCGCAGAAGCATCGAGCTGTTTCGCGCTGTGCGCGACGCAAATCTCGCGCTCTATAAATCGCTTTCGCCGGAACAGTGGAAATACTTTGGCATGCACGCGGAACGCGGCGAGGAGAGCCTCGAACGAATCGCGCTCATGATCGCAGGGCACGACATCAATCATATTTTGCAAATTGAGCGAATTCTCGCGCCGAAGAAATAAACTTCCGCATCCGCCGCACCGGGGCATTGCCGGTTCTTATTCGTCACCGCGGACTTGCCACCAGTCGAGCCGCTGAAACTCAGCCAATTTTTCCGCGCCGTGATCGCGATACCAATTCTTCCAGGCCTGAGGATCGCTGGGAACATTCGCGTCCGTGATTTCGCGCAAAGCCATGTAGGACCAGCCGCGCATTTGGGCGCTTGCGCTTGTATCAGAAGCAACATCAAGAATTTTTGGTACCATGCGCATCCGCTGCACGCGCGTGAAATTTCCGCAGTCAGATAAATTACAGCCTGCGCGCTCGCGCACGATATTGGAAGGATCATTGGTGAAGGACTCGAACAGCTCATCGAGCGTTTCGTCCTTGCCGAGATAGCGCATCCCTTCGACAGCCCACTGCCGGACGTATGCGTTCGGATCGTGTTCCGCGTAGTTGAGCAAAACCGGATGAATTCGTTCGTATGCAACTCCCCGCCCACCGAGCATTCCCATAAAATAGACCGCTGCGGCGCGATATTTCGAATCCGTGCGTGCGCGCTCGATCAACATATCGGCGGCTTGTTCATTTTTCTGCCAGCCATCCAGGGTCAGATTGATGTCCGCATTGGCGTAGCGCACTCGGAGATCGCTCGAGAATTCCGACCGGCGCTCGAGTTGCTTCATGCGTTCGCTCAAACGGATGTGCCCAACCCAGCTTTCCACCTGCTGTTCGAAGAGATCGAGAGTGCGCTGGTCGTGCCCGATGGCGCGTTCGAGCAATTCTTCCGCTTGATCCTGGGCAGACAGAGCGAGTACGCGCTTTGCATCGACGTCGGTCAGGGGGCCCGCAAAAGTTCGGCGTGGCGGAACCGCGTTCGCAGGTGTAGCCCCGTGGGATCCGTTCGCCCGGGACCGGTTCGCACGAGAGGCGCTTGTAACCGATTTCAAATTGGAGAAACGCCAACCTTGCCAGGCAAACATGCCGAGAACAACAAGACCGAACACGGCGAAAGAAATGACGGTTGCAGTGGTCGACCGCGGTCCCGAGCGCTGAGAGCCTGGCCGCAAAGTGCCCGCCTGCGGCAAACCGAAGAGTGTCTGGCCGGGCTGCAGCGAGCCGGAAACGGCTTGGCCCGGTTGTGGAGGCGGGCCGTAAGGCGAATCCACTTCCACGTGTGTGTCGAGTTTCAGGCCGGCGAGAGTTTCGATCTGTGAAACGATCCAGCGAGCTTCCTGGCGGCTCGCGATCTCATCCGCAAGGGTAAGGCGGCGTCCATTCTTAGTACGCAAGCGAATGGCGTACATGGAGTCTCCACCATTGCCGCCCTGCTGCCCACTGGTGACCGGAACAATGGCATCGATTTCAGAGATGGCGAATCGCTTCGCAGAGCCGACGCCGAGGATTCTTTTAGTTGAAATAATTTCGCCGTTGCCGACGCAGATCCGCGACGTTCCGAGGACAACGTGGAAGCAAATCAAAATTATTACGAGATCAAAAAAACCGAAGACGACGCCAAAAAACCAGGGAGCATTCGAATGAAAGAGGAAATAAACAACCGCGCTCCAGATCGCTGTGAAGACAAGAAGAAATAATGCGCGGGAGGGCGTGCGAAAAGCCGGAAAGTAAAATTCCGTGCCGCCGGCTTGCGAAGAAATGACGACTTTCGAATGCGCCGGTGCGGAAACCGGGGCCGAATCGGTCGCGCTGGATGTTTCGGATGAAAACCCAAGAGTTTCCGACGAAGCAGAAGCGGACGACGGTTCTGCGGCCGAAGTAGTCCTGAAGACAGGCAGTTCGAAATCGTCGGAATAATCGATGCCTGGAACATCTGCCTTGGCGTGAAGCTGCCAAAGAACCTGATCAGAAGGATTGTCGTGATCGGTTACGTAGGCATCCGGCGGAATTGCGAAATCCACCGGAATCGTTTTGCCGAACGGGTCCATCCCGATGGCTCCAAACGGCACGTTCTGATCGGTCTGCCAGAGGACGGTTTGCACTGTGGAGCGGTTGTTGCCCGAACCGGTCACAGTCTTGCGGACACAGGAGAGGCGAAGGCCAATTCCGTGAGCGGCATTTGCGTCGAGCTTGAGGTGAATCCTTCCCCCAATGTGGTCACCCGGGGAAAACGGAAGTGAGTAAAGCTCGAAATAAGTATTGCCGTATCGCCGGTGACGAAGACTGGCCCGCAATGCAGCGGCGAAGAGAACTACGCCTATGAGACAAAACCCCAGAACCAGGAATGCGCGAGGGTCGTTGCGGCGGGCGAGCTGAGGCACCACATTGAGGGCGATCGGAACAAGCACCAGATTGCACAAGATACAAACCACCCAGGCTGTGATTTCGCTGTTCTTGCGCTGGCTTTCCGCCTTGCGGCTAGCCCAATCCGCGCGCCACAGCCAGGGCGATGAGGGATTCGATTCTTCAACCACGGCCTGCTTTTTCAAGCGGCCGTAACCAACCAACGCCGCGGATATAAAACCGGCACCGATGGCAGAAATAAACAGAGCGATCCCGGCGCCGGCGATCTTGCCGCTGGTTCCGGTATTGCGGCTACTCGCGAGAAACGTGAACAGGGAGAGCAGCCCGGGGATCAGAAACATCAGCCCGAAAAACACCATGAAGGCAGCAGCACCCTTGGAAGCCTTGGTCATACAACTAGTCTAGAGTTTGTTCTTGCGGAGGAAATTGGAGCGAAGTACAGGTTTGTTCTTCTAGTTACAACTGACTAAGCGTAGCACGCGACGGTCCTGAGACCCTCTGAATGGATCGATTTGCTTTTTTGATGGGGCGCGGCTGCGCCCTTACAATCCGGTACGATCTGCCTGGCTTGTCTTGGGACCCCTCGAAGGAAACCAGAAAGAAGAGTATCGAAGAGCCCCGAAACAAGCTGAAATTACATTAGCGGGGACGTCAGCGTGGCTCAAGGAGTCACGCGTACGCTGATTGCTATGTTGGCGCCATTGTCCTGGCGGTAGGTAACGTCGGCGTTCGCGCCGACTTTCATCTTGCCCTCGATGGTGGTGTTCTGGTCAATGGTGAAGGACATGGTCTTGGCAGTGCTTGGCGGCGTCTGCGCATCCTGCGAGACGGAGGATCGGGTCGCGGAAGAGACAGTGAGCGTGAAGGTGTTCTTCTCGACTGAGGCAATCTTTCCCGACACAGATTGCGTCTGTGGGGCAGCCTGCGAAGTTTCTTTGGATGGATGATGGTTGGCCGGTGGCAAGGCGAGGGCTCCCGTGACAAGAGCCGTACCCGCCAGGGTGCAAAAACCAAATCGGAATAAATTGTTCATTGCTAAAGCCTCCTCGGATAATGGGCCGAGGAAAGGGGTGGAGCAGAAAGCACGCCAGACCGGAAACTGACACCAGTAATTCCTCAAGACCAATCAAATAAACAATTTACGACGAATGAGGGTCGATTTTGAGAGCCATGTTTACTAGTACCAGGACCGGAAATCTCTTCACGAGCCGTAGATAATCTGGCTAGTAACCTACCTGAACGAGCGGAAACGCGACCCATGACAGTGGGGATCGCAGAGGAGTGTTGAGTCTGACATTTGACCTGGACAATTGGCAGAAAAAGCTATTGGGAAGAGTTGACTGGGGACTTGGGAGTGCTAGTCGTTACTGGCTTGGCGGGGTCTTTTGGTTCGGGTTTCGTAGCCGATTCGGGCTGGGCGCCGGAATCGAAGAAGGAAGCGTTGAGCGATGCCGTCAGCGGATACGACTTTCCGCGATCCGTGAGCTCGGTGAGCAAGAGTTCGTAGCGAAAACCATCGGGATGGCTTCTACTGCGGAGGAGGACGAGTAGACCGCGAACCTCAGAATTCGCTGGAATGACGACTCCGTCCCCAATCGAAAGGTCGGAAACAACGGAGCCGTGAAACTCAGTGCCGTCGCGATCGACAGTGGAGTCCAGGGAGTTGAGAATCTTCACGTGAAGGACTGTTCCTTGAGGCAGCACGTCCAGTGGATCTCCGTCCGCAGGACGAAGGCGGGTCTGCAAGTGAAAGGCAACAACGGTTCCAGCAGCGACGCGCAGCGGCTCAATTGGTGAACTCGAAACCTGGGCGGAAATGGTGGTTGCAAACAGACTGGCAGCACACAAAACCACGACAGGAAATCGAGGCATGGACTGGGCCTTTCCTCTGCGGAAGACAAACGCCATTAAATTTTACGTTCGCAACGGAACACAGTCAAAGCAAGAGAAGGCTGAATGTGGCGAATCGTGGACTAATCCTGCCTTGGAAAGGTAGCGCAAATCCAACCAACTTGCTGAATAAAAAATGGGCGCCGATTTCTCAGCGCCCATTTTTATCAACAATTTTGCTCTTTTTTCAACCGATAGCGATCTGACAGAATCCGCCCGAATCCTGAATTAAATCAGGTTGTAAACCGAACGTGTATCCCTGCAATTCGTGAGAAGAGCGGGATACAATTGCGTGGCATGATCCGCACACCATAGCGGGTTGAGCCACGACTACTTTAGAAAGGAGGTGATCCAGCCGCAGGTTCTCCTACGGCTACCTTGTTACGACTTCACCCCAATCATGAGTCATACCTTGGGCGCTTGCTTCCTTGCGGTCAGCGCGGCGACTTCTAGTACAACTCACTTTCGTGATGTGACGGGCGGTGTGTACAAGGCCCGGGAACGTATTCACGGCGTCGATCTGATACGCCATTACTAGCGATTCCGGCTTCATGCAGTCGAGT
>Ga0210402_10000247_pt1 | contig 61708 bp, 54 predicted proteins | sample IncBWC7MmetaG_FD_161055 | JGI IMG/M metagenome (GOLD analysis project Ga0210402, IMG submission 161055) | Forest soil microbial communities from Barre Woods Harvard Forest LTER site, Petersham, Massachusetts, United States - Inc-BW-C-7-M | ecosystem: Environmental > Terrestrial > Soil >... | reverse complement strand
ATGACCTCGGCGCCTAGATCGGACATGATCATGCCGCCGCGCGGTCCTGCCTGGTAGCGCGCCAATTCGAGCACGCGGACGCCGTCGAGACTGAGGCTCATGGCGATCCCCCCATGATTGCTGCAACACAAGAAGCCGCTGCCCTTGCGAGGAGCGAAGCGACGAGGCAATCCCGTGCGCTGCTGGCCAGCGATCGCTGCCCTTCGGCTCGCAATGGCGGGGTGCAGATTGTCCGCGAATCATGTTCGGAGCAACCTGGTACCTCCGCACGGTGATTTTGACCGGTCGAAACGGGTGGGACAACCCGCCTCAACCCGGGACATCAGAGGGTTTTCCGCCTCCCTCGAGCAAAGCCAAAGAGGCAAAATCATTGCGTTGGATATCAGCACTGCTACATGGAGGCACTGGCCGATTGCGATATGCTTGATCCGAAGGATTGAATCGCTTCGAGCATCTGTCGCGCACCCCGCCGTCAATACTTCCGCAATCATTCGTCCACAGCATCGCAAAGAAAGAATTTTAGCGCAGATGCAGAAAGGCGATACACGCAAAACACACAGATAGTAGCGAGCTGAATGAATTGTCGGGGCGCGCTTTGACAGTACTCAATACGCTTGGAGCAGGGTTATTGCAAAAGGTCTATGAGTCCGCGCTGGCATATGAAGTCCGTGCCGCCGACCTCTCGGCTGTGCAACAATACGGCGCCAAGATGTACTACAAAGACATCCTGGTAGGTGAGTATTTCGTGGACCTGGTGATGTACGACGTGCCTCTGGTCGAGTTGGAGACCGTCAAGGCACTGGACGACGCGCACATGCCCCCGGGCGCTTGACCCGGGGGTCGAACGCAATGCACCAATTATCCGAAAGCGACCGGTCTGCGACTCTGCCTGCTGCTTAACTTCGGCAAGCCGCGCCTGGAGATCAAACGCGTGGCCCATGGCCTATAAACCGCGCCGAGTCATCTGCGTGTTTTGCGTGTATCGCCTTTCTGCATCTGCGCTAACATTCTTTTTTGGTCTGCGGTGCCACAAGGCTGGTAATGTGGGCCTAGACTGTACGCGATCGCAGCCCGTCCTTGCCGCGACCGTAGTACGCTCAACCGGTCAGAACCACTGTGACGAGGTACCAGTAGCGGCAACTTACCCTCGGAGGTGGCAGGCCACCCAGTGTCCATCGGCCGTCTGTCGCAACGGCGGCTTCTCCGTGCTGCACAGCGGCAACTTGCGGATTGGGCAGCGCGTGTGAAAATGGCAGCCCGACGGTGGCCGGATCGGGTTTGGCACATCGCCCTGCAGATGGATGCGCTCGCGCTTCGCGGTCGGGTCCGGGATGGGCACGGCCGACAGCAGCGCCTCGGTATAGGGATGCAGTGGCGCGGCGTAGAGATCGGGCGCCGCGGCAATCTCGACGATGCGGCCGAGATACATCACCGCGACGCGCGTGCTGATGTGCTCCACCACGGACAGATCGTGCGCGATGAACAGATAGGTCAGGCCGAACTGATCCTGCAGGTCCTCGAGCAGGTTGATCACCTGCGCCTGGATCGACACGTCCAGCGCGGATACGGGTTCGTCGCACACGATCAGCTTCGGCGACACCGCGAGCGCGCGGGCAATGCCGATACGCTGGCGCTGGCCGCCGGAGAACTCATGCGGATAGCGCCGCATGTGGTCGGGGTTGAGCCCGACTGTCTCCAGCAGTTCGGCGACGCGGTCCTCAAATGCACGGCGGCCCTTGGCCAGGCTGTGGATGATCAGCGCCTCGCCGATGATCGCGCCGACGGTCATGCGTGGGTTCAGCGACGCGTAGGGATCCTGGAAGATGATCTGCATGTCGCGACGCATCGCGCCAAGCGATCCGCGACCGAAGTCGGTGACATTGCGGCCCGCGAACCAGACCTCGCCGGAGGTCGGCTCGATCAGCCTGAGGATGCAGCGGCCGGTGGTTGACTTGCCGCAGCCCGATTCGCCGACCAGGCCCAGCGTCTCGCCGGCGGCGATTTCGAAGCTGACGTGATCGACCGCGTGCACCTGGTCGACCTCACGGCCAAACACGCCGCCCTTCACAGGGAAGTTCTTCACCAGCTCGTTCACGCGCAGCAGTGGCTCGGTCATCGCTCAGCGGTTCCTCATCAACCGTCGTCATTCCCGCGCAAGCGGGAATGACAGCGATTGGTTCATCCATTCGATCGCCCCGGATCAATACAGGATGCAGGCGGCCTTGTGGCCGGACTCGACCACGCGCAGTTCCGGCACTGCTTCGGTGCATGCCGGCTTCACGAACCGACAGCGCGGTGCGAACCGGCAGCCCGGCGGCGGATCGATCAGGCTTGGCACCACGCCCGCGATTGCCTCCAGGCGCACGCGCTTCCCCGCGTTCCGGTCGATCCTCGGAATCGAGCGGATCAGGCCCTGGGTGTAGGGATGCAGCGGACTGGCGAACAGCCGCTCGACCGATGCCTCCTCGACCACCATTCCGGCATACATCACCACCACCCGCTGCGCGGTCTCGGCGACCACACCCATCGCGTGGGTGATCAGCATGATCGCCATGCCCAGCCGCGACTTCATCTCAGCCAGCAGATCGAGGATCTGTGCCTGAATGGTCACGTCGAGCGCCGTGGTCGGTTCGTCCGCGATCAGCAGCCGGGGATTGCAGGACAACGCCATCGCGATCATGACGCGCTGGCGCATGCCGCCAGAGAACTGATGTGGATAGTCGTGCACTCTGCGCTCCGGCGTGGGGATGTTGACCAACCGCAGCATCTCGATGGTTCTGTCCAACGCGTCGCGCCGGTTCAGGCCCTCGTGCAGACGGATCGTTTCGGCGATCTGGTGGCCGACCGTATAGACCGGGTTCAGCGAGGTCATCGGCTCCTGGAAGACGATGGCGATCTCCTTGCTGCGGATCCGGCGCATCGCGTCTGGGCCGAGCGGGACGAGGTCGCGTCCCTGCCATAGCACGCTTCCAGCGACGATGCGGCCCGGCGGCATCTGGATCAGCTTAAGCACCGTCATCGCGGTGACCGTCTTGCCGCAGCCAGATTCGCCGACCACGCCCAGGGTCTCGCCGCGGTCGATGGTCAGGTCCACGCCGTCGACCGCCCGCACCATTCCATCGTCGGTCTTGAAGTGGGTCTTTAGCCCGCGGATCTCCAGCAGTGGCTCAGCCATGCAAGCAGTTACATGACGCGGCGCGGGTCCAGCGCATCGCGCAGCCCGTCGCCGATGAAATTGATGGTGAGCACCGCGAGGAAGATCGCACCTCCCGCGAACAATGCCCAGTGCGGCGCTACGTCCAGATTATCCTTGGCGTCGAACAGAATGCGGCCCCAGGTCGGAATGTCCGCCGGAAACCCGAGACCGAGGAACGACAGTGTCGATTCCGCGATGATCGCCGCCGCCACGTCGATCGTGCCAGCGACGATCACCGGCCCGAGGGCATTTGGCAGGATGTGCCGCACCACCAGACGAAATGTCGATGCGCCAAGCGCGCGGGCCGCCTCGACGAACTCCTTCTCGCGCAGCGCGAAGAACTGCGCGCGCACCAGCCGGGCCACCGTCATCCAGCGGAAGGCGCCAATCCCCGCAACGATGAGGACGAAGATGCCAAGCTCCGGCCCCACCAGCTCCTTCAACGAGTCGCGGAACAGGTAAATGAGCAGCAGCAGCACCGGAAGCTGCGGCAGGGACAGGAACAAGTCGATCAACCACACGAGCGCGGTATCGACGCTGCCGCGCGACACGCCTGCGACCGCGCCGACAATGGTGCCGACGACGACGGAGACCGACATCGCCGCCAGGCCGACCGCGAGCGAAATCCGACCGCCATAGAGCATGCGCGCGAGCAGATCCTGGCCGAGATCATCGGTACCCAGCGGGTGTGCCCAACTCGGCCCCTGCAGCTGAGCGGTGAAGTCGATGTCGTTGATCTGGACGCGCCACAGCAGCGGGCCGAACGCGACCGCGAGAATCATCGCCAACAGGATTACTGTGCTTGTCACTGCGAGACGGTGTCGGCGGAAGCGCCGCCAGGCCTCCGTCCAGGGCGTGACGTGTCGCGCCCGCCTCCCGGTTCTGGCGGGGACGCCGGCAGCGTCAACGGTAGGAGATGCGCGGGTCGAGCCAGCCATAGAGAAGGTCCGCGATCAGGTTGAACAGGATGACCAGGCAGGCGAAGACAAATGTCACCGCCATGATCACCGGCGTGTCGTTGGCCAGGATTGCGCTGATCAGCAGCGACCCGATGCCGGGAATCCGGAAGATTTGCTCGGTCACGATGGCGCCGCCGAACACGACCGGCATCTGCAGGGCGATCAGCGTCACCACCGGGATCAACGCATTGCGCACGATATGCTTGAGCACGACGCCGCTCTCCGGCAGCCCCTTCGCGCGCGCGGTGGTGACGTAGTCGAGGCGGATGACGTCGAGCACGGCGGAGCGCACGAAGCGTGTCCAGGTCGCGCCCTGAAACAGTCCGAGTACCGCGATCGGCATGATCGCCTGCTTGGACTCCTCCCACCACCAGGCGAACCCGGTGGCGGACAGGTCTCCGCGGAACACGAACGGCAGCCAGTTGAGATTGATGCTGAACACAAGGATGAACACGATGCCCGTGAAGAAGGTGGGCAACGAGAATCCGATCAGGGCGAACGTGCTGGCGATCTGGTCGAAGATCGAATAGGGCCGCGTCGCGGCATAAACGCCGACCGGCAACGCGATCAGCAGCGCCAGCACCTGCGACGCGCCAATCACGCCGAGTGTGGTCGGCAGACGTTGCAGAATAAGGGTATCGACGTTCATCCGGCTGGCGAACGAGAAGCCCCAGTCGCCATGCACCATGGCCGAGAGCCAGTGCAGGTAGCGAACCAGGACAGGATCGCCGAGCCCGAATTTCGCACGCAGTGCGGCCGCAACCTCTGGCGGAATTGCCGGGTTGGTTGCGAGTTCGCCGAACGGATCCCCCGGCGCGAGCGCCAGAATGGTGAACAGAACAGCGCTGATGCCCAGCAGACTCGGTATCGCGATGAGCACTCGTCGGGCAAGGTAGCGGCTCACCGGCGTGACCGTCGGTCGTCAGGCCCACAAAAGCGGTCACCTAGCATTGCTGGTGGGGTCAGCTGCCGCCACGGGTTCCCGCTTTCGCGGGAATGACGATCAAGCTTCACCTGCGCTGATCCCGGCGTCAGGCGTCGCGATACCAGTCCTGAATCGCGAACGTATTGTTATCCCAGCCGCTGAGCGGCGCGTGCAGGCCGTTCACCATCGCCGATACGCTGGGGCGGGCGACGACCGGGATGACCACCACGTTCTTGATCACCAGGTCGTTCATCGCAATGAACAACGCCGCCCGCTTGACCGGGTCGATTTCGGTGTCGCTTTGCTCGTAAAGCTTGTCGTATTCCGGGCTCTGCCAGCGGGTGATGTTGCGGCCCTGCCATTTGTTCGCCTTGCTCGCGGCCTCCGCCGAAAGGAATTGTCGCATGAATACGCCAGGGTCCGGCTCCGTCATGGTCGTGTTGTACATCTGAACGTCGCAATAGAAATGCGTATATGTGTCGGGGTTTGCGACATCAGAGGAGAAATACACCGACGCCGTGACCGACTTGATCTCCACATCGATCCCCACCTTCTGGCACGCCTGTTTGACGATGGCCTGATTTTTCTGCCGCGGGGCGTTGATCGACGTCTGGTAGACCACCTTCAGCTTGACGCCGTTCTTTTCCCGGATGCCGTCGGCGCCGGGCTTCCAGCCGGCGTCATCCAGCAGCTTGACGGCCTTCTCGACGCTGAACTCGTAGCGCGTGTTGCTCGAGACGTACTTCTTCGGCGCATTGATGAAATTGGCGGTGTCGATGCCGGTGCGGCCATAGATGTACTGATGCACCGAGGCGCGATCGACAAGCAGGTTGAACGCCTGGCGGACCGCCGGGTCGGTCAGGAACGGATGCTTCGTCTTAACGCTTGACCGCTCGCCATCGACCTCGGTCCAAGGGTCGGTATTGTTGAGCTGGATGTGCTCGATAGCGCCGCCAGGCAGGATGACAACGTGACCCTTCCCGCTCGTCTCGAGCCGCTTCAGGATCTCGTCCTCCACCTGCATGTTCCAACCGAAATCGTACTCGCCGGTTTGCAGCACGGCTCGCGCCGCCGAGACGGCATCGCCGCCGCCCTTCATCTCGATCGTATCGAAATAGGGGCGATTATCCATGTGGTAGTTGGGGTTGATCTTACCGCGCACGAGGTCGCCCGGCTTGAAGTCCTCGAACAAGTATGGACCGGTGCCGACCGGTGCGAGGTTTGCCGGAGCCTCGCGCGACTTCGCACCATTGTACGGCTCGAACAGATGCTTCGGGAGGATCATTCCGCGCGTGCCGACGAACGCGTCCGCCCAAAACGGCGTTGGCTTCGCGAAGTCGATGCGGATCGTGTGATCGTCCACCTTGACGACCTTCACGTCCTTGTAGGTGCCGATGGTCACCGCGGCGGTCGCTGGATCAGCGGCATATTCCCAGTTGAAGACACAGTCATCGGCGGTGAACGGCTGGCCGTCATGCCACTTCACATTCTGCTTGAGCTTCCATGTGACTGATTTGCCATCCTCGCCAAGGCCGCCGTTGTCGAGGGTGGGGATCTCGGCGGCAAGCACCGGCACAAGGTCGCCATCGGCGTTCCACCCGGCGAGCGGCTCGTAGAACACGCGCGAGCCGTCCTGGTCCTTGGTGCCGACGGCGAAATGCGGGTTCAGCAGCGTCGGACCCTGCCACCACAGCACCTTCAGCGCCCCGCCCCCGCCGCGCTTCGTCGGCTTGTATTCCGGAATTGTCGCCGCCGTCGCTACCCCGGACGAGGCCAGCATCTGCGTCGCCATCGGCGCGGTGAGGCCGAGTGCGATCATTGTGCGCGTGAAGGCGCGGCGTGACAGCCTGGCCTGCCGCACGTCCTCGATGACGCCACGCAGTTCACGTTCGTTCATTGTGATTCGCCTTCTCCCAGAGCCCAGGGTCGTGGTCGGCTATTACCGTCCCATGCCGCTGTGCCGCTAGATGCTAAGCAGCATTGCAACGGGGCACAACCCGCGTGTCCCCGCGATGGTGGATATGCTGCGCACTCTTCTAGTAGCGATACAGATCGTGCTTGAACGGTCCTGACACGCCGACGCCGATATACTCCGCCTGCTGCGGCGATAGCTTCGTCAGCACGGCGCCGACCTTCGCCAGATGCAGCGCCGCCACCTTCTCGTCCAGTTCCTTCGGCAGAGTATAGACGTTGCGCTCGTACTTGCCGGCAGTGGCGTTGAACAGCTCGATCTGCGCCAGAACCTGATTGGTGAAGCTGGCGCTCATCACGAAGCTCGGGTGGCCGGTGGCGTTGCCCAGGTTCACCAGGCGCCCCTCGCTGAGCACGATCAGCCGCTTGCCATCGGGGAACACCACCTCGTCAACCTGCGGCTTGACGTTCTCCCATTTGTAGTTGCGCAGCGACTCGATCTGGATCTCGGAATCGAAGTGGCCGATGTTGCAGACGATGGCGCGGTGCTTCATCTGCCGCATGTGGTCCAGCGTGATCACGTCGATGTTGCCGGTCGCCGTGACGAATATGTCGCCGATCGGCGCGGCATCATTCATCGTGATGACCTGATAGCCTTCCATCGCCGCCTGCAACGCGCAGATCGGATCGACCTCGGTCACCATCACGCGGCAGCCGGCATTGCGCAGCGACGCGGCCGAACCCTTGCCCACGTCGCCGAAGCCGTTCACCACGGCGATCTTGCCCGACATCATCACGTCGGTGCCGCGGCGAATGCCATCGACCAGTGATTCCCGCACGCCGTACAGGTTGTCGAACTTGGACTTGGTCACGCTGTCGTTCACGTTGATCGCCGGCGTCAGCAGCTTGCCGTCCCGCGCCATGTCGCGAAGCCGGTGCACCCCGGTGGTGGTCTCTTCCGAGATGCCGCGCACGTCCTTCAGCATATTGGGATACTTCTGGTGCATCAGCAGGGTCAGGTCGCCGCCATCGTCCAGGATCATGTTCGGCGTCCAGGAGTCAGGACCCCGGACCGTCTGCTCGATGCACCACCAGAACTCTTCCTCGCTCATGCCCTTCCAGGCGAACACCGGCACGCCGGCGGCGGCAATAGCCGATGCGGCGTGGTCCTGGGTGGAGAAGATGTTGCAGGAGGACCAGCGCACGGTCGCGCCCAGCGCCTGGAGGGTCTCGATCAGCACAGCGGTCTGCACGGTCATGTGGAGGCAGCCAGCGATCCGGGCGCCCTTCAGCACCTTGGCTGGGCCATACTCCTTGCGGACCGCCATCAGGCCGGGCATTTCGTCCTCGGCCATGGCGATTTCCTTGCGGCCCCAATCGGCCAGGGAGAAGTCCTTCACCTTGTAGTCCTCGGTCGCCATATTTGCTCGCTCCTGCCTGATTGGCGGCGCTATATAAAGATATCTGCATGTTTAGCAATCGCTTCGTGAGGTTGCCTGTGCAACTGAACGGGCGCAGAGGGGATCATGGCCGATAGACAACGCGTTCTGTTGCTGACCGGAGCCAGCCGCGGCATCGGCCACGCCACGGTGAAGACATTCAGTGAGGCGGGTTGGCGGGTGCTGACCCTCTCCCGTCACCCCTTCGATCCGCGCTGCCCGTGGGAGGGTGGGGCGAAGAACCACGTCCAACTCGACTTGGCCGACATCGACCGGGTGCACGCGGAAATGCCGCGGCTCTGCGCCATCGTCGGCGACGGACTAGATGCGCTGATCAACAACGCCGCGATCTCCCCGAAACGATCCGAGGGCGGGAAGATCCGGGCGCTTGAAATGGCGCACGCCGACTGGCTGCACATCTTCAACGTGAACTTCTTCGCCTGCGTCGCCCTGGTGCAGGGCCTGCGCGCGCCGCTGGAGGCAGCGCGAGGGACGGTGGTGAACATGACCTCCATCGTTGGCTCACGGGTGCATCCATTCGCATCGGCTGCCTATGCGGCCTCGAAGGCGGCGCTATGGGCGCTGACACGCGAGCTGGCCGCGGACCTCGGGCCCGCCGGCGTGCGGGTGAACGCCGTGTCGCCGGGCGAGATTGATACCGGCATCCTCTCGCCGGGAACGGAAGGCATCGTCGATCGCGACATCCCGCTGCACCGGCTGGGCAAGCCAAGGGACGTGGCCGACCTGCTGCTGTTCCTGTGCGCCAATACCGAAAGCTATATTTCGGGGTCGGAAATCCACATCGACGGCGGGCAGCGGGTGTAGCCCGACAGGCCTCGCCGCGGGAACTGGGGGAAAATGCCATGACGCCGCAGCGCACCGCTCTGGTTGCGTGTCTTGCTCTGCTTGCAGGGCAGGGGGCGCCAACGCCGGCACCAACGATATCCTGATCGGCCTCGACCAGAAGATCACCTACGACGCCAACGGCCAGGTCAATGGGCCGCCGGGGAAGGCTGCGGTCCTGGTCATGGACGTCTCAAACCCCGCGAAACCCAGAATCCGCGCCAGCCTGCCGCTGATGAACTCGCTGCTCGGGCCGCCGACCAATCTGCAGATCACGCCGGACGGCAAGCTTGGACTGGTGGCCAATTCGGTGGTGATGAACCAGGACGGGTCGGCCTGGAAGACCGCCCCGGATGACAAGCTGTTCGTCATCGACCTGACCGCCAATCCGCCGAAGCGGATCGACACGGTCTCCATCGGTAAGCAGCCGTCGGGGATGGCGATCTCGAAGAAAGGCGATCTCGCGCTTATCGCCAACCGGGCGGGCAAGAGCGTTTCTGTTGTGTCGATCCAGGGCATGACGGTGAAAGCGGTCGGCGAGGTGCCGATGGAGCAGGAGGCCGCGGCCGTGGCGATCACGCCGGACGGAAAGCGAGCGTTCGTCTGCCTGAACCTGGTGAACAAGGTCGGCGTGCTGGCGATCGACGGCCAGAACGTGACCTACGACAAGTCGCTGGACATCCCGGCGGCGTTCAACCCGTACAACATCGATGCCACGCCGGACGGGAAATACGTCGTCGCATCCAACACCGGCGCGATGGGATTGAACGCCGATGCCGAGGCGACGATCGCGGCAGCGCGTCCGCATCCGCATGTTACAGACTTGATGAGCCCGGGAAACGGTCCCGAGGGCTTCGCCATTTCACCGAACGGCAAATGGGCCGTGGCGCCGTTGCTGCTTGGTACTGGCGCAAAGCCGAGCGCCTACAACTACACGAAGAACGGACAGGCGGTGTTGATGGCGGTTGGACCGGATGGGCGTCTTAGCGTGGCGAGCCGCGCCAATCTTGGCGGGCTGCCCGAGGGTGTCGCGTTCAGTCCGAACAGTGGATACGTTTATATAGGCAACTATCTTGACCAGGATTTGCAGATATTCCGTATCACGAACGGCAAGCTGGCAGCGGTGGGCACGATGAACCTGCCCGGGCAACCGGCCTCAATGCGCGGACCGGCCTGGTGACCGTGTTGCGCGCGTCATGGCCGGCGAAGGCCGGCCACCCACGGCTTTATTGACCACCGCGAGGAAAGGATAGACGTGGGTGGCCGGCCTTCGCCGGCCATGACGGTGAAAAATGGGCGATGCGACGCGTCAGGTATTCATCGCGTCGAAGAAGTCGTTGTTCGTCTTGCTGTATTTCAGCTTGTCGAGCAGGAATTCCATCGCATCCACCGTCCCCATCGGGTTCAGGATACGGCGCAGCACCCACATCTTTGACAGCGTGCCCTTCTCGACCAGCAGTTCTTCCTTGCGCGTGCCCGACTTGGTGATGTCGATCGCCGGGAAGCTGCGCTTGTCGGACAACTTGCGATCCAGGATGATTTCCGAATTGCCGGTGCCCTTGAACTCCTCGAAGATCACCTCGTCCATCCGGCTGCCGGTGTCGATCAGAGCTGTCGCGATGATGGTCAGCGACCCGCCTTCCTCAATATTCCGCGCCGCACCAAAGAAGCGCTTCGGCCGCTGCAATGCGTTCGCATCCACGCCACCGGTCAGCACCTTGCCCGACGACGGCACCACGGTGTTGTAGGCGCGCGCCAGGCGCGTGATCGAATCCAGCAGGATCACCACGTCACGCCGGTGCTCGACGAGGCGCTTGGCCTTTTCCAGCACCATCTCTGTCACCTGCACGTGACGCGTCGCCGGTTCGTCGAAGGTGGAACTGATCACCTCGCCCTTCACCGAGCGCGCCATGTCGGTGACTTCCTCCGGCCGCTCGTCGATGAGCAGCACGATCAGGAACACTTCCGGGTGATTGGCGGCAATCGCGGTGGCGATGTTCTGCAGCATCACCGTCTTGCCGGTTCGCGGCGGCGAGACAATCAGCGCCCGCTGGCCCTTGCCGATTGGCGCGATCAGATCGATCACTCGCGGCGTGTAGTCTTTGCTCGGTCCCTTCGCCACTGACTGGAAGTTCTCCACCTCCATCTTCAGGCGCTCGTCCGGATACAGCGGCGTCAAATTGTCAAAGTTGATCCGGTGCCGCACAGACTCCGGCGGCTCGAAATTGATTGTGTTGACCTTGAGCAGGGCAAAATACCGCTCGCCGTCCTTTGGCGCGCGGATCTGCCCCTCGACCGAATCGCCGGTGCGCAGGCCGAAGCGGCGCACCTGGCTTGGGCTCACATAGATGTCATCCGGTCCGGGCAGATAGTTGGCTTCCGGACTGCGCAGGAAGCCGAATCCGTCGGGCAGGATTTCGAGCGTGCCTTCGCCGTGAATCGCCTGGTCGTTCTCGGCCAGGTTCTTCAGGATCGCGAACATCATGTCCTGCTTGCGCAGCGACGATGCGTTCTCGATCTGTAGCGATTCGGCATAACTCAGGAGGTCGGAGGGTGTTTTGGCCTTGAGTTCGGCAAGATGCATGGACGCCTCAGCGTGGTCCGATTGATGGAGCGGGACGAGGGCGGAACGCCCGGTATATCGTTGCCGACCAACGATCGATCGATGGCCGGACTCGGTCCCGTCTGGTGGGAGAATCGAGGCGGCGCCTGAATGCCGCTCGGAGGGGAGAACCGGAAGCTAGGCGGACCGGCGCCCTCCCGTCAACCGGCAGGTGGTCCGATCAGGGTGGAATGTCAAGAGGTTCGCGGATTCGGCGCCTCAAAAAGGCCGTACGATGACCATCACCACGATAATGACCATCAACAGCGTCGGTACCTCGTTCGCAATCCGATAGAAGCGCTGCGACCGCTGGTTGCGATCCTCCAGGAAGTCCCGCCGCCATTTGGACAATGCGCCGTGGAACCCGGACAGCAGGATCACCGCGGTGAGCTTCACGTGCCACCAGCCCGCGGACCAGCCCAGAACGCCCGGGGTCAGAACGAGCATGAGGCCGAACAGCCACGTGGCAATCATTGCCGGGTTGACAATCTGGCGGAGCAGCCGCCGCTCCATCACCTTGAACCGCTCGCTCTCGGCGGAGCCTGGCTTGAGATCGCAATGGTACACATAGAGCCGCGGCAAGTACAGCATCCCCGCCATCCAGGCGATCACCGCAATCACATGCAGCGCCTTCGTCCACGGATACAGCCACGCCAGAAACCCGATCGTCACGGGACGCCGCCATGCGGGCATCCGCTACGATCAGCCGGGCAGATGCGTCCCCCCGCATGGCTGCACAGGCCCGGACCACGCGAGTGCGCATATCGGACCAGCCGCGCCAGCGCCGCGATGAATACATCGTCGGAATTCTGCACCGGGACACGGAAATAGCCTGGCACCCCGAGCTTCTCCGCCAACACCCGGTATTCCACGTCGAGCTCCACCAGCGTCTCGGAATGGTCGGAGACGAAGGCGATCGGCACCACCAGAACCGCCACGCGGTCGTGCGATGCCCGCTCGATCTCGGCTTCGGTGCTGGGCCCGATCCACTGCTGCGGCGTCGCTCGCGACTGGTAGCAGACCACCCAATCCGGCTCCTGCTCAGGCCACGCCTTCAGCACGTCGGTAACTGTCTGTTCGATCTGCCATTGATACGGGTCGCCTTGCCGCACAATGACTTCCGGCAGCCCGTGGGCAGAGAACAGTACCCGCAATCGGACCGTGGGATCGAGCTGTGCCCTTGCCGCGTCGTAGGCGGCACTCAGAAGTGCGGTCGTGGCGGCGATGTAGTCTGCATCGGTCGGGTAGCAGCAGACCGTCACGGTGTCCGCCACAAGGCCGGCCCGTGCGGCTGCTTCGCGCCACGCGGTGAGCGAGCTGCCGGTCGTTGTGGTCGAGTAGTGCGGATAGAGCGGCAGTAGAATCACCTCATCCGGCTGCCAGTCCGTCACGGCCTGCGCCGTTTCGTCGCTCAGCGGATGCCAGTAGCGCATCGCGACGAAGCATTTGGCGTCAAATTCCGGCAGCCTTGCCTCGAGCGCCGCCGCTTGCGATCGCGTCAGCTCGAGCAGCGGCGATCTGCCGCCGAGCATGGCGTAGTTCGCGGTCGCTGGCTGCAGGCGTTTTCGCGCGATAAGACGTGCGAGGATGGGCCGGACGAAGAATGGCACCCGCAGGATCGCGGGGTCGGTGAACAGGTTCAACAGGAAGGGCTGGATCGCTTCCGGCCGGTCAGGCCCACCCAGATTAAACAGCACGACGGCGACCCTAGGCCGCACGCACCAGCTCCACGAGCTGCGCCACATGCTCCAGCGGCGTCTGCGGCACGACGCCATGTCCCAGATTGAAGATGAATGGATGGCCTCGCAACGCCTGCAGGATATGCACGGTCTCGTGCCGCAACGCCTCCCCGCCGGCAAGCAATGCCAGCGGATCCAGATTGCCTTGCAATGCGACACTCTGTGGGACGTGACGCACCACCAATGCCGGATCCATCGATGTGTCCAGGCCGACAGCATTCACCTCCGTCGCAGAGGCGTAATCGCTGATCATCAGACCCGCCAGGCGCGGGAAGCCGATCACCGGCACGGCCGGGAAACGCGACCTGAGCCTTGATACAATCTCCTCAGTCGGCCGGGTCACATGCAGCCGGAACAGCCGTGGCGACAGCACCCCGGCCCAACTGTCGAACAACATCACCACTTCCGCGCCGGCCTCGATCTGCGCTGCGAGATAGGCCACCGTGGCGTCGATCAGCAGGGCGATCAGCCGTTCGAACAGCTCCGGCTGCTGATAGGCCATGGTCCGCGTTGCGACGAAATCCCTGGAGCCGCCGCCGTCGACCATATAGCAGGCAACGGTGAACGGCGCGCCGGCGAAGCCGATCAGGGCGCAGTCCGCGAAGCCCTCGGCCACGAGACCTGTACGGACCAGACGTACCGTTTCCAGGATGGGAGCAATCGCATCCGGCACCCGACGCGGATCGAGCGCTGAGAGACCGGCCTCATCGCGCAGCGGCGGCAACACCGGGCCCTCGCCTTCCCGATATTCCAAACCATGGCCCAAGGCCCAGGGCAGCATCAGGATGTCGCTGAACAGGATTGCCGCATCGAAGCCAAAGCGACGAACGGGCTGCAATGTGACCTCCGCAGCCAGCCCCGGTGATGTGCACAGCGCTATGAAGTCGCCTGCCCGCGATCGGACAGCACGATATTCCGGCAGGTATCGCCCCGCCTGGCGCATCAACCAGATCGGCGGCGGCCAGACCAGCTCGCCTTGCAGCGCTCGCAGCAAGGGCTTCGCTCCAATCTCCATAGTCCTCGCATAACAGGAAAGTAGAATAAAGAAACCTGATGTGGTGGTGATTAGCGCTGTGAATCGCGGGGTACCGGGTTTTGCCGGAAACATTATCCGGATGCCCACAGCAGCTTGGCCGCGGAAGCGGCTGGATTCGCGGATTTGCCACCCTGCATCCCCAATCTCTCCGCGCCGGCGGTAAATTCATTCGCTGTTCATCCGGGCAGGGCACTTGTCCCCGTAATTCGTCGCCAGTCCCATCATTCCTGATGGCAGCTCCCATTATCCCCGCTATCCTCATCCCCATGTCCGGTCACCGCATCAACCTGCACCTGGTCTCCGACGCCACCGGCGAGACACTGAATGCGATCGCCCGTGCCACCACGGTTCAGTTCGAGCATGCGGAGATCGTGTACCACCGCTGGAGCCTGATCCGGACCCGTTTCCAGTTGCATCGCGTGATGGAAGGCGTGGAGCATGAGCCGGGACCAGTGCTTTCCACGCTGGTCGATCGGGCGCTGAGGGGTGAACTGGAGACGACTTGCCAGCGCCTGAACGTTCCCGTGGTGAATGTGCTCGATCCGGTGATGAATCTGCTGCAGGACTTCATCGGCGAACAGGCGGCCGCTCGGCCCGGGCGGCAATACGTCCTGAACGCCGACTATTTCCGCCGGATCGACGCGATGCACTACGTGCTGGCGCATGATGACGGCCAGGCGCAGCCAGGGCTGGCGGAGGCGGACGTGGTCCTGGTCGGCGTGTCGCGCAGCTCGAAGACGCCGACCTGCTTCTATCTCGCCAACCGTGGCATCAAGGCCGCCAATGTGCCGCTGGTGCCGAACCTGCCGGAGCCGCCCGGATTGGAAACCGTGCAGAGCCCGGTGGTCGGCCTTACGCTGGACGCCGACTCGTTGATCGAGATACGTCGCCACCGGCTGCGGCTGATCGGCGCCGGCAACCCGGCCGGCATCGTGCGTCAGAACAGCACCGAGTACGTCGATGAGGATGCCGTGAAGGCGGAGCTGCTCTGGGCCCGGCGGCTGTGCAACCGGCGTGGCTGGCCGGTGATCGACGTGACGCGCCGCTCCATCGAGGAGACCGCGGCGACGGTATTGCAGCTCATGGATGCCTGGCACGATCGCCGGCGCAAGGCGGCCGAAGCCAAACCCTGATGCTGCAGCGTCCGAACCCCCGGCTGGTTTTGGCGAGTGCCTCTGCGTCCCGCCGGGCCGTGCTCCAGGCCGCGGGCGTCGCCTTCGCGATCCGGCCGGCGCAGATCGATGAAGCCGAGGCCAAGCGGACCGCGAGGATGGACGGTGCAAGTGCGGAGGAGGCCGTTCTGCTGCTGGCCGGGATGAAGGCCAGCCAGATTGCGTTGAGTGAGCCGGATGCGCTGGTGATCGGCGCGGACCAGATCCTGGTGTGTGATGACGAATGGTTCGACAAGCCCATTAATGTGACGGCGGCGGCTGACCAGCTTCGGACGCTGCGTGGTCGCACGCACGCATTGGCAACGGCGGTCCTGTGTCACCGGGGCGGGCAGCGGTTGTGGCATCATGTGGCCCGGCCGCGCCTGACGATGCGACCATTCAGCGATGCCTTTCTGGCTGCGTATCTGGCTGCCGGAGGCAGCGACGTGACCACCACGGTGGGTGCCTACCGGCTGGAGGGACGGGGGATCCATCTGTTCGAGCGCATCGAGGGCGAGCAGTCCGCCATTCTTGGCCTGCCGATGCTGGAGCTGCTCGGATTTCTACGGCGGCATGGCGTGCTTGAGGCATGATGCAGTGGCGCAGGAACGCCGTGCCACGCCTCAATGTGCAGCGCGGCTGGCGCCGTGGGCATCGGCTCCTGACGATTGCCGGCTGAAGGCGGCCACCAGCTCCGCGATCTTGAGCGGGTCCGACTGTTCCATCACCCGCCGCGCAAAGCGCGCACAGGCATCGATCTCGACGCTGCGTACCGCCTGCTTCACCCGTGGTACCGCCGCGGCGTTCATGCTGAAGCTGCGCAAGCCCATGCCGAGTAGCAGTGGTATCAATCGCGGATTGGCTGCCATCTCGCCGCACACCGACACCGGCATCCGCATGCGCAGCGCCGCCTCGGTGGCAAACTGCACCAGTCGCAGCACCGCGGGATGCAGCGGATCGTATAGGTCGGCCACATCGGCCTCGGCTCGGTCGACCGCCAAGGTGTACGCCGTCAGGTCGTTGGTGCCGATCGCGAAAAAGTCGGCCTCTAGTGCCAGCGCATCCGCCGACAACGCGGCACCTGGCGTCTCGATCATGATACCGAGCGGCGGAAGTTTTTCCGCAACGCGCTCGCCTCGCCGGCGCAGCCGCCGCGCGACACGTTCATACACCTCGCGCGCCTGCCGCACTTCCGTGACGTTGGTTACCATCGGCAGCATCACGCGCACCGGACCTGCGTTCGCTGCGCGGAGTATCGCCGCAAACTGCGTCTCCAGCAGTTCGGTCCGGCGCAGCAGAAGCCGGATGCCCCGCAACCCAAGCGCCGGATTGGCATCGGCCACCTCCGGCACATATCCCGCAATCGCCAGCGCTTCGATGTCCTTCTCGCCGCCCCAGTCCAGCACGCGGATTGCCACCGGATCGCCGCCCATCGCTTCCACGATGGTGCGATAGCTGTCCGCCTGCGTATCCTCGTCGGGCACCGTCTCGCGGTTCATGAACAGGAACTCGGTGCGCAGCAGGCCGATGCCGACCGCACCCGACTGCGCGATCAACGGCAGCTCGATCGGCAATTCGAGATTGGCCTGCAATTCCACGGCCTCGCCGTCCAGCGTTTCGGCGGGAAGGCGGCGCAGCCTGCCGAAGCGTTGCCGTTCGCGCGCGAACGCAGTGACCGCCCTGCGTGCGCCGGCCAAGGTCGCGGCGGTCGGGTTCAGCACCACCGTTCCGGCTGAACCGTCCACCACGGCGAGATCGCCTGGCTTGATCGCATGGGCCAATCCTGGCGCGCCGAGCACCGCAGGCACGCCGAGCGCGCGAAGCATGACCGCAGTGTGACCGTCAGCGCCGCCTTCCTCGGTTGCCACGCCGGCGAGCCGTGCGGGATCGAGCAATGCGGCATCGGACGGGCGCAGCGCTTCGGAGATCAGCACCGCGCCCTCCGGCAGGCCGGCGAAACTCCGGAATGGGGAACGGGTGAGATTGCGAACCAGGCGTCGCCCGATTTCCCGCACCTCTTCCGCGCGCCGCCGCAGGCTGGCGTGGTCGTCCGCCGGCATGCCGGGTTCGGCCTGGCCCATGATCGCCTTGGCGATGGCATCGGACTCTGCCAGCACGGCGCTCTCGGCTGACAGGAGCGTCTCCTCGACACGACGCCGGACGCCGCGGATCAGTCGGGACGGGCCCAACATCCGGATATAGGCGTCGATCAAGGGAGTGAGTTCGGTCTGGCTTTCCTCCGGCAGCACGGCGAGGCGCGCCCGGAGCTTGATAAGCTGCTTGCGCGACTGTGCGATGGCCGCGTCCAGACGTGCACCCTCGGCGGCACTGTCCGCCGCGAGTATCTTATGGCGCTTGATTTTTGGCTCAGGCTCCGACGCCCGAAAGACCGGCCCGATTGCCACGCCCGCGGATATCGGGATCCCGGTGAAGGTGGTCTCTGGCCGTGAACTGTCTTGCCGCGATCGGCTCAGGCGTTTGTGTTGCGGGGGCGGCGGGTCAATCCTGTTCATCGAAGCCGGACTCGACCAGCGCAGTCAGTGCATCGAGCGCTTCCTTGGCGTCCCACCCCTCGGCGCGAAGCTCGATTTCCGCCCCCTTGCCGGCGCCCAGCATCATCAGCCCCATAATGGATCGCGCCGGGACGGACTGCCCATCGCGGATCACATCGACCGAGGCGCCGAAGCGTTCCGCCATCATGACGAACTTGGCCGCCGCCCTGGCGTGCATACCACGCTTGTTGGTGACGGCGACGATCCTGCTCAGGACCGGTGCGCCGGTGGGTGGGGAGGGGTCTGGAAGGACGCTGTCGCCGTCCTGCGGCGTCATCCGCAGGAGCCGTTGATTTTGCACCCGTTGAGCACGTGCGAGGCCGCGGCGATATATTTTCGTCCCGCCGCCTCGGCGCAGTTCACCGCATCTGCCAATGGCTGCTTGGATCGCACCTTGGCGAGCTTGACCAGCATCGGCAGGTTTACGCCGGCTATCACGTCGACACCGTGCCGCTCCATCATCGAAATGGCCAGATTGGACGGGGTGCCGCCGAACATGTCGGTGAGCAGCACCACGCCGTCGCCCGTGTCGCATCGGCTGATACATGCCTCGATTTCGGCACGGCGGTTGTCCATGTCGTCGTCGGGGCCGATGCACACCGTGTCGACGTTCCGTTGCGTCCCGACCACGTGCTCCATGGCCGAACGCAGCTCCTCGGCCAGACGGCCGTGGGTCACCAGAATCATGCCGATCATTGGAGTGGAAAGGCTTCCCTCGGGGAAAACAGTGATGGACCAGTCATTTGTCTGCTCAGGCCTCCTGTGCCTGAATCGGCGCGACTGCGGCAGCCACGCCGCGAAACTCGGAGGCACTGGCCGTTCTCGGCACCGGCCGGTCGGTCAGATAAGCCGCCTCAAGGCCTTCGCGGGCCAGTTCACGGTGCGTCACATGCAGCCGCCAACCAAAGCCCGTATCCCCGGATGCCCGTGCGGCGGCAATCCGGGCCGCCAAATAATCGCCCAGCTTCTCGACCAGATAGACTGACCGGTGCCGCCCACCTGTACACCCAATCGTGATCGTAGCATACTTCTTGCTCTCTTGCACGAATCTCGGCAAGAGCATGTCGATTAATTCGGCCAGCTTCTCGAAAAATGTCGCGAAGTCCGGATCCGCCTCGACAAATGCGCCGACCTCGGCATCCAGACCCGTGCGAGGCTGCAATATGGGGTCGTAATGAGGGTTTCGTAGGAAGCGTGCGTCGAATACCAGATCCGCTTCCCGCGGCAGGCCAAACTTGTAGGCGAACGAGATCAGCGACACGACCAATCGGGTTTCCTCGGCGTCGCTGCCGGCACCAAAATGCCGCTCGATCAACCGTCGCAGCGAACCAAGCGGCAGATCGGAAGTGTCGATCACAAGATCCGCCCCGCTTCGCAGCGGCTCTGTGATCATCTGCTCCCGCGCGATGCCGTCGGCAACGCGTCCCTGCGGCGCCATCGGATGGCGGCGTTTCGTCTCGGTGTAGCGCCGCAGCAGCGTGGTTTCGTCCGCCAGGGCATAGACCAGCTCCGGTCTCAGCGAACGATCGGCGCGCAGATGCTCCAGCGTTTCCAGCACCCGGCGGGCATCGAAGCCGCGCGTGCGTGCGTCCACACCGATCGCCAGCTTGCGTTCGCTGTGGGTCACCATGTCCGCGAGCATCGGCAGCGGCGGGTTGTCGACCGCCTCGTATCCCACATCCTCCAGCGCTCGCAGCACCGACGCTTTGCCACCGCCCGACAGGCCGGTGACCAGCACGACGCGCAGTCGGTCAGGCCTCATGCCGCGAAGGCTCCGGCGATCTGAGCGACGCGGCCGAGCGCGCAGTCCAGGGCCAGCGAAACCTTCTCGGGCGCCGATGATGTCCAGGCATCCAGCCTTACCTTCGGCAATGCGAGAACGTCGTGCACTGTTGGCGCGGGAAGTCGTGTGCCCGCGTTGTCGAGTTCGACGACCAAGGCCAGCCGCGCCGCGGCAACATGCGCCAGCCGCACGATCCCTAACCCCCGCACTTCCAGCAGCCCGGCGAGTTCCGGCACTGGCCGTGCCATGCCATCCACAATGTCCACGCGATCATCAGCAACCAGATCGAAGCCGCGCGCAAGCAACCGGAGCACGAGGTCGGACTTGCCAGCACCCGGGGCTCCGATCACCAGCACGCCTTCGCCGGAGCGGCAGGCGCAGCTCGCGTGGATCTGCATAACCACGCAATCTGGCCCCAGACACGTCGCGAGGGAAGCCGCTTGTGGCCTGCGAAGGGCCGTGCCAGCGTCCCGCCCGCCATGGTCATCCGAAGCGATATCGCCACCGCTGCGGCCCGGATCGCCGGGTATATCCGACATACACCCCTCCTATGTCTGGCCGGTGCGGAGCTGGGACTGGACTTTGGCGTGACGCTGAAGCTGGAACTTCTGCAACACGCTGGTAGCTTCAAGCCGCGCGGAGCATTCAATCGTCTGTTATCGGCGAAACTCCCGGCAGTGGGCGTGATCGCCGCGTCAGGCGGTAACCATGGTGCGGCGGTTGCCTATGCCGCCCGTGCCCTCGGCGCGACGGCAGAGATCTTCGTCCCAACTCTGACGCCGCCGGCCAAGGTCGCCCGCATCGCGCACTACGGCGCGTGTGTCATGCAGATTGGCGAGACCTATGCCGAGGCTCTGGCCGCCTCGCGTGACCGTCAGTCAAAGACCGGAGCGCTGGAAGTGCATGCCTACGATCACCGAGATGTGCTTGCCGGACAGGGTACTGTCGGGCGGGAATTCGAGCACGACGCCCCGAACCTCACGCACGTTCTGGTCGCAACAGGCGGCGGGGGGCTGCTTGGGGGGATTGCCGCCTGGTACGCCGGCAGCGTCAAGGTGATCAGTGTCGAACCCGAGGGTTGCCCCTCGCTGCACGATGCATTGAAAGCCGGCCGGCCCGTCGAGGCTCCGGTGGGTGGGCTGGCGGCCGACAGTCTCGGTGCCCGCCAGGTGGGTGATCTGATGTTTCCAGTTGCGCAGGCGCACGTTGCCGATGCAGTGCTGGTGCCCGATGAAGCAATTGCGGCGGCACAGCGCATGATCTGGGACCGCATCCGCCTGGTCGCCGAACCCGGCGGCGCAACGGCACTTGCGGCATTGCTGTGCGGAGCGTTCACGCCGCCGGCCGGCGCCAGGGTCGGCGTGCTGGTGTGCGGCGCCAACACCGATCCCACGAAGGTCGCCGAACCATGACCGCGGACCGCTATCTGCTCGCAGCGGATGCCCGCGGCGTCGCGACGCTTACGCTGGACCGTCCGGAAGTGGCCAACGCGTACGACGAGGACCTGCTGCGTGCGCTGACCGCGGTGCTGGAGCGGCTTGCGGATGACAGCGCCGTACGCACGCTGGTCATCCGCGGCGCTGGCCGGCACTTCCAGGCCGGGGCTGACATCAACTGGCTGAATCGCCTGTCGCGCCAGGGACCCGAGGAGAACTACGCGGCATCGATCGTCACCGTCCGCTTCAGCAGGATGCTGAACGAGCTGCCGAAGCCGACGATTGCCGTGGTGCATGGCGCCTGCTTCGGGGGCGGCTGCGGCATCGCCTGCTGCGTCGATGTCGCGCTGGCCACTCCGGACGCGATATTCGGCATCAGCGAGGTGCGCCATGGGATCGCGCCGACGCCGATCTCGACGCACATGGTCAATGCGATCGGCATCCGGCAGGCGCGCCGCTATGCGCTGACCGGCGAACGCTTCAGCGCGGACGAGGCGCTGCGGATTGGCCTGGTACACGAGGTCGTGCCCACGGAGAGGATGGAGGGGCGGCTGGCTGAGGTGCTGGACGCAATCATCCTGAGCGCGCCGGGTGCGATCGCGCGGACCAAGCTTTCCATGCTCGGCGCCAACGGTATGCTGCTGAACGATCGGGACGCGGAGCTGCTGGCGCACGAGGGCTGGATGCAGCGCCAGTCGGCGGAGGGGCGGGAGGGTACGACCGCATTCCGGGAGAAGCGCAAGCCGAGCTGGTACAGGTCGTCGCTGTCCTAGTCTGTTTGCTAGATTGGATCGGCAAGGTGGCTCAAGGCAATCAATGTATGGTTCCCATCATCATAACCTACAGCGCAGCGGGTTGAAGCCTCAGACTGGACTGCTGCGTAGCGTCCTCGGCGGAGGAAACGGAGCGTCGTATAGAGGATAGGAAAAAATGTATGGGGATGACGAAGCAAGGGCGATCCAAGGACGAGAGTTTGGCCTCGAGCGTAAGTGTCACGGCGTCCTCGCTTATCACGAGCCATGAGGCATCAATTCCTGCAACCGTCGCTCGTTCGCATGATTCGAAGAGTTCGGAGGAAATCAGCGTAAGGTGGCTAACCTTGGCCCCGTAGCATCGTACTAGCCAGTTGACTGAGGTCAATGCGAGGATGTTCCCAAGGGTGAATGTAGGGGCGTGGCCGTTGTGCTCCCTGAGGGGGGGTAGCGCCTTGCGCCACGCCCGGTACGTTTCTTCCGGAATGCCGACCAACTCGCGGACTTGAGCCTGAGTGAAGCGCATGATCCATTTCGATCTGTGGTCCGCTACGAGTCAACCGGCTGGGCTCTTATGGTCAGGTAGGAGACGGTACCGGGCCAATCCACTGGCCTTGACGGAATGCTACGTGGAAAATACCCGAGCATCCCGTTGTCGACAACGACTTCATGTGATAGGTGATGCCCAGGCAGGCGACCGGGGGGGTGCTGAAAATGCGTGATCTATTCGAATTCGCGGAGTTCCTCGCGTCATCATGGAGGCTTGCGAACGGCGATAATCGAATGCCAACCTCACACGGCATCTTAGATCGGGCGCTTTATGAACTGTTGAGCGAAATGCCAGAAAAGTATCGGAAAAGCCTATCCTTTGGCAATACTCGCGTAGGGTTCAGATGCTATGAGTTAGCAGATATTTTGTACTGCGCCCAAGCAAATCAACTAACAAGTGAGCCTAATCCGAATTATCTTACTACTGCTATACAGGTTACGGAAGGCACTGCACGCAGGATTATACGTCGACACAAGGTAAATCCTGATATAGCGCGGAAGTTCGGTGCGAGGCTAAAGTTGCTGACAGATAAAGCGAAGGAGAAGGAAAACGCCGCTGCCTAAGCGACCCGCTCACCGGTCGTCGGGCGAACGCGATCCGCCAACAGTTGAGGGGCTTCGGGACGCCTGTCCTCGACTATATCCAGCCGTCGATAGGCTTGCACAGCAGTGGCTCGCGCCGGTACGTCAGCGGCTTGTAGAGGTTGATGAGGGGCGAGATAGAACACTCCGGCATAAGCATCTCAACGACCCGCTCTGGCATACCTTTCGCCTCGAGGATCGGGAAATTCTGCTTATAGATAGCCCGCTTCTTCAGCGCATGCGAGGCGTAAAGCAACTTGGCCTAGCCAATCTGGTGTTTCCAGGAGCGAACCACGATCGATTCGAGCACATATGCGGAGTAGTAGAAAGCGTTGAGCGTGTATTTGAAGCGCTGAAGCTGAATGCTGACCGCAGACGTGAGCGAGAGAAAGGGAAAGGCCGAAACCTTCCGCAACTAACAGAATCAGATCGCAGCCTCATTCGACTGGCAGCGTTATTGCATGACGTAGGCCACGGGCCCTTTAGCCATGCGATCGAACCTGTCATTGGGCAACATTACCGTGACGATGTGAAGCAGTTCAATGAATACGCAATTGAGCATTTTCAGTTGGACCAGAAGCTTAACGTTGGTGAGATAATCTCCGTTCTTATAGTTCTCTCGCAATCAATGTCTCAGGTGCTGCGTCACTCATTGTTCGATAGGCCCTCGGACTGCGCGGTACCGGAGTACCAGATCAGGCTCGTGACCACCATCATGGGAGCAAGGCGGCACGGTCAGATTGCGTGTCTTTCCGCAATTGTCAGTGGCGAAGTGGATGCCGACAAGTTAGATTACCTTGCGCGAGATGCCCTGCACTCGGGTATGCCTGTCGCATTTGACACAGAAAGACTTGTTCAGAAGTTGGAAATAATTTGCTGTACAGCGGATAACCTTCCTCAACATCAGACAGAGAACATAGCATTCGCGGAAGAGAGCCCCGGAGGCCAGTACTTTGATCTGGGAATAGCTGCGTCCGGCGTAGGTGCGCTTGAGCAGATGCTGGTTGGGCGAACGTTCTTATACGATCGCCTCTATCATCATCACAAGGTAAGAGCTGCAGACGCCATGGCTCAGCGGCTGCTCCACTGTGCTGCTGTGGAGAGAGGCAAGCAATTTGAACTCGACGATCTATACCTCGCGGTAGCGGACGACACTATGATACGTCTGATCGGCGGTGATATTAAGAAAGACGGGTTTACCGGTGGCGGTATCCTTGCTGCAAAAATAGCCAGGGCGCTTCTGGATAGGGAACTATATGTACGTGCGTTCGCATTTAGAGCCAGTCTTCATGCGGGAATTCCTTCTGGGCTGAGCGAAGCAGAGCGCTCAGATGCACTAGGGGACATCTGGAGTCCCATTAGCACCTGTCTGGCGGATTTCGATGATAGGCTTGAGGCCGAACATGAGATCTTCGAGCGAGCCAAAATCCTTGCCCGGAAAGCTGGCGATCCCTTCTTAGCCGCGCTAGGCAAACATCTGGATCACTCGCATATTATTGTTGACCTTTCTGATAATCGGGTCAAATCTGTTACAATAAACGTGCATGCAGAGGATGGTGCTTTGGAAGTACCAAATCTGTTCTTTGATCCAGTGCGCTGGTCACAGGTATACAACCTTCAAAAGCGGACTGGGTATGTGTTTTGCCCGCGACAGTTTGTTTCCATTGTTTCGATGGCGGCAAAGATATATTTCTTCGAGAGATGGGGATACGTGGGTTCGGATGGCGCCGACCGTTTTACCAAGACCTTGGACGTCATAGACAAGAAATGGTTACGAGACCTTCGACGGAAAGGCATCATAGACGATGAGATAGAAAAGCTGCTCGAGCGGCGCTCCCGAGCGCGTCATTTTGTGAGGCCAAGTGATCTAGTTGCGCCAAGCGATTGGTTGGCAGAGGATCCTTCAGTACTTGAGCGCATTAGCGATGATCTCCGATCGCTGCTTCCTCAGGGATTGGCCTATGATGATAAAATTGCGGTCGCGACTGCCGTGTCTGGCCTCATCTCCTTCGTACATTCACTATACGTCGATAGAGACTGGTCTACTCGCGAATCTGCCAGCGAAGCCGATCTTCAGCGAGAACTGGTGAGACATTTTAGAGCTCGGGACGTTCGGGTAGATGAGGCTGCAAAACTAGGCGGTGGAGAATATGATTTACTGGTGGAAAGGCGTGTGCTGATTGAAAACAAGGTTGCGAGAGAAACAATTGATCCGTTCACGGCCAAACCGGACGCTCCCTATCAAACACACCGCTACGCAATTGCTAAATGCGCGCGCGTCTTTATCACCGTTATTGGCTATGTACCGCTTCAAGGGGACCCCCTGGAGCAGACGCAATCGATACGCGTCTTGCAGATCGAAAACGTAAACCGAACTGCTGTGAACGTCTCCGTCGCGGTACCGTATGGCATGCCGGTACCCTCGAATATCAGGCGGCTCAGCAGAAGGCAAACCCGTAATCGTCGCTAAAAAGAATCTGGGCGCTCCGAATGTATGGAGCTGTCGCGATCACGATCCTGCATAAGACGCACCCGAGGCCGCCATTGCCCTGTGGGGGCGCCCCCCGCATAGTCCCGAGGGCTCACCAGGGAGACTCCCATGCATCGGCTTGCGCTCGGCTTGTTGTGCGGTTTGTCGCTGGCAACGCAGGTCTTCGCTCAGGAGCGCGTGCTGCACATCGGCCTGCGCCAGGACCCGGACCTGCTCGATCCGACGCTTGGCTCGTCCTATGTCGGTCGCATCGTCTTTGCCGGCCTGTGCGACAAGCTGTTCGACATCGACACCAAGCTGAACATCGTGCCCGTGCTGGCGACGGGCTATGAGTGGAAGGACCCGACGCATCTGCGGATCCGTATCCGTGACGGCGTGCGATTCCAGGACGGGGAAAAACTCGACGCCAATGCGGTGAAATACAAGCTGCTGCGCGACCTCAACGCCAAGGGCAGCATGCGCCGCGGTGAGGTGATCTCGATCGACAGCATCGAAGTCATCGACCCGCTCACCGTGCAGCTCAACCTCCGGGAGCCGGCATCGCAATTGCTGGCACAGCTCACCGACCGCGCCGGGATCATGATCTCGCCCAAGGCCACCGAGGCGGCGGGCGACAAGTTCGGCCTGCATCCGGTCTGCGCCGGGCCATTCAGCTTCGACAGCCGGGTGGCGCAGGATCGCATCGTGCTGAAGCGTTTCCCCGGTTATTGGGACGCCAAGAGCATCCATTTCGACGAAGTGATCTATCTGCAGAACCCAAATTCCTCGGTGCGGCTGGCCAATCTGCAGGCCGGAGCGCTCGACCTTGTCGAATACGTGCTGCCGACGGATGTGCCGGCGGTGCAGAAGGATCCGAAGCTGAAGATCGTGATGGACGACTCGCTCGCCTACAACGGCATTGCGTTCAATACCGGCAACGGCATGGCGCAGGACACGGCGATTGGCAAGAATGCGCTGGTCCGTCAGGCATTCGAATTAGGACTGGATCGCGCGGCGATCATCCAGGTGGTTTATGACGGCATGTTCACGCCGGTCGTGCAGGCCAACCCACCGACCTCGCCGTATTATTTCCAGAACCTGCAACCGCCGGCGCGCGACCCGGAGAAGGCGAAGGCGCTTTTGAAACAGGCGGGCGTCGCGCTTCCCGTGCCGGTGACGCTGACGATCACCAACCAGTCGGACGATCAGCAGACCGCCGAAGTGATCCAGTCGATGGAGCGGGATGCCGGTTTCGACGTGAAGATCAAGACGATGGAGTTCGCCGCGTCGTTGCAGTCGGCCTACATAGGCGACTTCGAGGCCTACATGATCGGATGGTCGGGCCGCGCCGATCCGGACGGCAACATGTGGCAGATGCTGCACACCGGCGGCACGTTCAACTATGGGCACTATACCAATCCGGATGTCGACATAGCGCTGGACAACGCGCGGACCGTCGCCCCGGTCGATCAGCGCCGGGCGTTCTATGCAAAGGTCTGGGAACAGGAGCGCAAGGACCTGCCGCTGATCTATCTGTGGATCGGCAAGAACATTGTCGGGATGAAGAAGACCATCACGGGCTTTCAGCAGGTCCCGGATGGGTTGATTAGGCTGCAGGGAGTGGAGATGGGTCAGTAACGGCCTGGACACACCTCGTGCTCCACCGTAATGGTCGGCCCACGGGTCGGGCTAAAGGCCCGCCCGAGGACAGGCTCCGGCCGGCCATCTACGTCGTTTCTTTGTGCTGGCGGCGAAGACGTGGATGGCGGGGCCAAGCCCCGCCATGACGATAGAGGCAGCCCCTACGCCTTCGGCAGCCGGACGACGAACCTCGCGCCCACTACGTTGCCGCTCGCATCGCGTCGGTTCTCCCCCGAGATCCGCCCGCGTAGCGCTTCGATGATCTGCCGGCTGATCGATAGACCCAGCCCCGAATGCTGGCCGAATTTTTCCCCCTGCGGACGCTCCGAGTAGAACCGGTCGAAGATGTGCTCGATGTTCCCCTCGGGAATGCCGGGGCCCTCGTCCTCAATGCTGATCTCCACCATCCCGCCGGTCTCGCGCGCGCGCAGCATGATCGTGCCGCGCTGCGGGCTGAACGACTGCGCGTTCGTGACAAGGTTGCGCAGCACCTGCACCAGCCGGTCCTCGACGGCCCAGACCGCCAGCCCGGACGATGGCGCGTCCACCGCCACATGCGGATCGTTCGCTTCGTCGCGCGTCGCCTCGTCCAGTTCCTGCAACGCGCGCAGGATCGGCACCACATCGACCCGCTCGGCGGCTATGCGCGACAGTTCGGCGTCAATCCGCGACGCGCCGCTCACGTCGCTGATCAGCCGGTCAAGCCGCGTCACATCCTGCGCGATGATCGCCAGCAACTGCTTTTGTCGCGCGGGGTCCTCAATGCGGCGCAGCGTCTCGATCGCACTGCGGATCGACGACAGCGGGTTCTTGATCTCGTGCGCGACGTCCGCGGCGAACTTTTCGATCGCATCCATGCGCGCCCACAGCGCCTGCGCCGAGTCCGACAGCGCGGTCGCCAACGCGCCGACTTCGTCCCGCCGATCCAGCAACAGCGACGGTACGCTCCCCGCGCGCCCATGACCCTCGGACATCTGCGCGGCGGCGCCTGCCAGCCGCAGGATCGGCCGCGCGATGGTCAGCGACAGATACCAGGAAAGCAGCACCGTCAGGCACAGCGCCAGGCTGAACAGGGCCAGGATCGACATGCGGACGACGAACAGGCTGGTGTCCACCTCGCGCGCCTCGCGGGTGAGCAGGATGATGCCGACGGTGTGCCGGTCGCGCTCCACCGGTTCGGCGACCGTCACCAGCAGCCGGTTGTCCTTGGTGCGCCGGATGTAGGGGGGCATTTCGCGGCTCTGGCCGGAGCTGTTGACCCTCAGTTCCTCCTTCACGTCCGGCTGCCACTCCAGCCCCGCCGCCCCTGGAGTAATGTCAACCACCAGCGGGGTCGGCGTGTCGTGGGGCAGCACCGCCAGCACCTTGTCATAAATCCAGCCGATCGCCCCGACGAACGGACCGTGCTCCATCGCCGGCGGCAGCGGCTCGGTGCTCACTGCTCCGCTCGTCCCCTCACGCACCCGGGAATCGGCGATCACAGTACCATCGGGGGCATACACCTTGGCCTGCGCCCCCGGTGTCGGGTCGGTCAGCCGACGCAGCAACGGGCGCGCGATCTCCGGCACGAGCTTCGGATTGTCAGGGTCCGTCGTGCGGACGGCGCTCTCGCCCAGCGCGCCGGCGAAGATGCGCGCCTGCTCGCGCAGCGCCGATACCTGAGCCTCCAGCAGTCCATTCTGGTACTGATCGAGGTACAGCAGCGCCGCCACCAGAAGCGCTAGCGGCAGCGCGTTGACCAGCAGGATGCGGCGCAGCAGCGGCGACACCCAGCGCGTGCGGAACCGCTTCCGCTGCGAGGCAGCAGGCGGTGCGAGCGCGGAAAGGGTGGTGCCGTCAGGCATGTTGGGTGCCGCTCAGTGCTCTTTGTAGCGATAGCCTATGCCGTAGAGCGTCTCGATATGGTTGAAGTTGTCGTCCACAGTGCGGAACTTCTTGCGGATACGCTTGACGTGGCTGTCGATCGTCCGGTCATCGACGTAGATGTTGTCCCCATAGGCCGCGTCGATCAGCTGGTCGCGGCTCTTTACCATACCCGGCCGCGCCGCAAGCGCCTTTACCAGAAGGAATTCAGTGACCGTGAGTTGGATGTCCTGCTCATGCCAGATGCACTGGTGCTTCGTCTCGTCCAGGGTCAGCTCGCCGCGCACCATCACACCGCCCGGAGTGGCGCCCGAGCCCTCGGCGCGGCTGGCCTCGTTGCGCCGCAGCAGCGCCCGGATGCGCTCGATCAGCAGGCGCTGGCTGAACGGCTTGGTGATGTAGTCGTCCGCGCCGAGCCGCAATCCCATCAGTTCATCCACCTCCTCGTCCTTCGAGGTGAGGAAGATCACCGGCATGGAGCTGCGCTGGCGCAGCCGCTGCAGCAGTTCCATGCCGTCCATCCGCGGCATCTTTATGTCGAGCACCGCCAGATCCACCGGCCTGGCGTTGAGCCCTTGCAGGGCGCTCTCGCCGTCGGTGTAGGTGCGGACCTGGAAACCCTCCTGCTCCAGCGTCATGGCGACGCTTGTCAGGATATTGCGGTCATCATCCACGAGGGCGATGGTCTGCTTGGTGGGACTGTCCTTCACGGGTACGTTCATGGTCGGGCTCCGTCGTTCAACTGAGCGACACTGAAACCCAATTGTGGCGTATTACAGACGAGAGGTGAACGAAATATGGCCCAGGGTTTCGTCTGGGAGGCGCGCAAGCTCCTGCGGGCGGCACGCGTCGGGACGCTTGCCAGTTCCGCGGACGGGCAGCCTTTCGCCAGCCTGGTCACCCCGGCCTGCGCCCCGGACCTGTCGTTGCTGCTGTTGCTCTCCGATCTGTCCGAGCACACCAGGCACTTGCGCGCCGATGCGCGTTGTTCGGCGCTGGTCGCCGGGGTGCCCCAGGACGCCAATCCGCAGACCACCCCCCGCGTCACTGTTACCGGCCTGGCCGAGCCCACGGCCGACCCGGGGCTGAAAAGCCGCTACCTCGCGATGCACCCATACGCGGCGCAGTATGCGGACTTTGCCGATTTCTCGCTGTGGCGCATCCGGGCGCTGGGTGGCTTGTATGTCGGCGGATTCGCCCGCGCTGCCCGGCTCCGCGCCGCCGACCTAATATTGGATGCTGCAGCCGTCGCCACCATCGCAGACGCGGAGGCCAGGATCATATCGCACTGCAACAACGACCATCCCGACGCGTTGGCGGCCATCGCCGGCGTGCCGGGCACATGGCGGATGGTCGCCGTCGATGTCGATGGCTGCGACCTGGCCGATGGGGAGCGGGCGATCCGCATCCACTGGTCGGCGCCGGTGGCCGATCCGGCCGACGTGCGCCGTGAACTGGTTAGGCTGGCTGGCGAGGCTAGGGCCGGTTGATGGCGACTGCCGCCCGGCAGTAGCGTGCGCGGGACAACAGGAGACGCATCGTGCTCAAGCTGGGATACAAGGCCTCCGCCGAACAGTTTTCTCCGTCGAAGCTGCTGGCATTCTCTGTGCTGGCCGAGCAGGTCGGCTTCGATTCGGTGTTCGTCAGCGACCACTTCCAGCCGTGGAAGCACACCGACGGCCACGCTCCCAATGCACTGGTGTGGCTTGGCGCGCTGGGGGCGAGCACGCGCCGCGTGGTGATCGGCACCAGCGTGCTGACGCCGACCTTCCGGTATCACCCATCCATCGTGGCGCAGGCATTCGGCACGCTGGGCGCGATGTATCCCGGCCGCGTCGTGCTGGGCGTGGGCACCGGCGAGGGGCTGAACGAGGTCCCATCGACCGGGATGCAATGGCCGGACAACAAGGAGCGCTTCGCCCGGTTGCGCGAGGCCAACCAGTTGATCCGCAAGCTGTGGTCCGAGGAGCGGGTGACGTTCCAGGGTCAGTACTATAAGACCGAGAAGGCGACGATCTACGACAAGCCGGACAAGCCGGTGCCGATCTATGTCGCCGCGGCCGGACCGCAGGTCGCGAAGTATGCCGGGCGCTCGGCGCAGGGTTTCATCTGCACGTCGGGCAAGGCATGGAAGCTCTACACGGAGACGCTGCTGCCGAACGTCGAGGAGGGGCGGAAGCTCGCCAGCAACCCACCCGCGGAGTATGACCGGCTGATCGAGATGAAGGTGTCGTTCGACACTGACCACGAACGCGCGATGCAGGACACGCGGCACTGGGCGGCGCTTGCGCTCACACCCGAGGAGAAGATGTCCGTCGAGGACCCGACGGAAATGGAGCGCCTGTCCGCGGCGCTGCCGGTGGAACGAGCGGCGAGCCGGTGGATCGTCTCGTCCGATCCGGACGAGCACGTGGAGAAGATACGGCCGTATGTCGAGATGGGTTTCCGCCATCTGGTATTCCATGCGCCCGGGCCCGACCAGGAGCGGTTCCTGCGGCTCTACAGCGAGCAGGTATTGCCGAAGCTGCGGCGGCGCTTTGATTGATACGCCGCGGGTGTCGCGATGAGCCCCGATCCAGTCGTGTCACCCCCGCGCCTCAAGTCGCCAGTCCCGCACCCCAAAATGTCACCCCCGCACCGCAAATTGTCACCCCCGCGCCCCACCTCGTCACCCCCGCGAAAGCGGGGGCCCAGCAGCCGATCTGATTTCGCAGCTCCGGCATGAGCTCTGCCCTCGAGCTGGTCGCGCTGCCCGGCTTGCCGATGGTCCGCGTGAACGACAACATCGCGGATCTGATCATCGTTGCGCTGACGCGAGCCGATACGCGGTTGCGCGACGGCGACGTTGTGGTGGTTGCGCAGAAGATCGTATCGAAGGCCGAGGGACGAACGGTCGATCTCGCCACCGTCGAGCCGTCGGCGGAGGCGGTGGAACTCGCACGGGACGTCGGCAAGGACCCGCGACTTGTCGAAGTGGTTCTGCGTGAATCGACCCGCGTGGTGCGCTCGCGGCCGAACCTGATCATCGTGCAGCACCGGCTCGGCTTCGTGATGGCCAATGCCGGTGTGGATCAATCCAACGTGGCGCCAGCCGATGGGGTGCATCGCGTGCTACTGCTGCCGCGCGACCCGGATGCATCGGCCGAGGGCATCCGTGCCAAACTACAGCAACGGTTTGGCGTGACCATCGGCGTCATCATCAGCGACAGCTTCGGCCGCGCGTGGCGCCGCGGCACATGCGGCATTGCGATCGGCGCCGCGGGCTTACCCAGCCTGATTGACCTGCGCGGCCAGCCCGATCTGTTCGGCCGCACACTCGAAGTCAGCATCATCGGGTTTGCCGACGAGATCGCCGCCGCCGCATCGCTGCTGCAAGGCCAGGCAGCCGAGGCGCAGCCCGTCGTGCTGGTGCGCGGCCTGCACTGGTCCGCGCCAATTGCACCGGCCGCGGAACTGGTCCGCCCGCCTGAGGAGGACCTGTTCCGGTGACAGTGGTTGCGCTGTCGGGCGGTGTCGGGGGTGCAAAATTGGCGCTCGGCCTCAGTCGTGTGCTGCCGCCCGGCCAGCTGCTGATCGTCGCCAATACGGGCGATGATTTCGAGCATCTCGGGCTCGCGATTTCACCCGACATCGACACGTTGGTGTACACACTGGCCGGGCTTGCCAATCGGGAACTCGGTTGGGGCCGTCATGACGAGACCTGGTCGTTCATGGATACGCTGGCCTCTGTCGGCGGTGATACCTGGTTCAGGTTGGGCGACCGCGATCTTGCCGTGCATGTGGAGCGCACGCGCCGGCTGCGGGCCGGGGAGACGCTGTCGGCGATTACCGCCGATTTCTGCCGCCGCCTCGGCGTGGGTCCGCGCGTGCTGCCGATGAGCGACGACCCGGTTCGCACGCGGGTGCGCACCGATGACGGCTGGATCGATTTCCAGGACTACTTCGTGCACCGGCGCTGCGAACCCGTGGTGCATGAGCTTGCGTTCCACGGCGCCGCGACGGCGCGTGCCCAGCCCGGCGTTCTGGCGGCACTGGCCGATCCTGGGCTGGCCGCGGTGGTGATCTGTCCGTCCAATCCGTTCATCAGCATCGAGCCGATCCTTGCGGTGCCCGGCCTGCGTGCGGCACTTGCCGATTGTGCCGCTCCGGTGATTGCGGTGTCGCCGATCATCGGCGGGCGCGCGGTGAAGGGACCGACGGCGAAGATAATGACGGAACTTGGCATGACGCCCAGCGCAAGTGCCGTCGCGCGCCGGTACGGCGATCTGGTCGACGGCTATGTCGTCGATTTCGCCGATATGGATCAGGTTGCCGCGATCGGTCCCAAGGTCACGCTCGGGCAAACCATGATGACCACGCTGGCCGATCGCGAGGTGCTGGCGCGCACCGTGCTTGGCGCAGCCGGCGTGCTGCGGCGCGACTGATGACTGCCGACATCTGGGCGGCGGTGCCGGTGAAGGAATTTGCCGGCGCGAAGCAGCGCCTTGCGTCGCTGCTGGAGCCGGAGCAGCGACAGGCGCTGGCCGCGGCGATGCTGGAGGACGTGCTGGCCGCGCTGGTGGATGCACCGCTCGGCGGGATCATGGTGAACACGGTCGATCCAATCGCCGGCGAACTGGCGCGTCGCTATGGCGCCCGGGTCGTGACCGAAGCAGCGCGCGACGGGCACACAGGTGCGGTCATGGTGATGGCGCGCATCCTCGGCCGGGAAGGAAGGCAGGGCATGTTGACGCTGCCCGGCGACATTCCGCGCGTCACGTCAACGGAAATTGCGGCGGTGGTTAATGCGCGCCGCCCGGTGCCATCGGTCACCATCGTGCCCGCGCATGACGAGCGCGGTTCGAATGCGGTGCTTTGCGTGCCACCGACCGTGATGCAATTGCGTTTTGGCGACGACAGTTTCCTGCCGCATCTCGCCGCGGCCCGCGCGCTTGGCATGGAGCCGACGATCGTGAAGCTGCCGGGCATTGGTCTGGATATCGACCAGCCGCAGGACCTGCGCGCGTTCATGCAAGCTGCACCGCCAATGGCGACGCGCACGTACTTGATGCTGGCCGGCAGCATGGGTGGCGCCGCCTCCCCAACCCACCCCCGCTGACGCAGGAGAGGGAGTTCAGCGCACCCTCTCCCGCGTCAGCGGGGGTGGGTTGGGGTGGGGGCCCTTACTCCGCCGCCTGCATCTTGCGCGGCCGCGTCTGCACCACGGGGGCAAGCTCCGCTGCATTGAACGAAACGTCACGCCGTTCCTCCGGCGCCGGCCGATACAGCGTGTCGCGCTGCACGGGGATGCGCCCAATCGAGCGGATCAGACCCTCCATCGCCTCGGGCGGGAACTCCTGTCCGTGCTGCGTCCCCGCCGCCCGGGAAATGCTTTCGTTCATCAACGTGCCGCCGAGGTCGTTGGCGCCGGCATTCAGGCACACGGCCGCACCCTCCGGCCCCATCTTCACCCACGACGTCTGGATGTTGGTGATCAGCGGATGCAGCACGAGCCGCGCCACCGCATGCATCAGGACGGCCTCGCGCAGTGTCGGCCCCTTGCGCGCCTGGCCGCGCAGATACATCGGCGCCTCCATGTGCACGAACGGCAGCGGCACGAACTCGGTGATGCCGCCTGTCTGCGCCTGCAGATCACGCAGCACCAGCAGATGCCGCGCCCAGGATACTGGACGCTCGACATGGCCGTACATGATCGTCGATGTGGTGCGCAGGCCGAGCCGGTGCGCCGTGCTCACCACGTCCAGCCACTGTGCCGTGTTGACCTTGTCCGGGCAGATGATTTTTCGGACTTCATCGTCGAGGATCTCCGCCGCGGTGCCTGGCAGCGTGCCAAGTCCCGCCTGTTTGAGCTGCGCCAGGAAATCGTGCAGCGACAAACCAAGCGTCGCAGCGCCCTGCGTCACCTCGAGCGGCGAGAACGCGTGCACGTGCATATCCGGCAGCGCCGCCTTGATCGCACGGCAGATGCCGAGATAGGTCGCGCCGGTGTAGTCGGGATGGATGCCGCCTTGCAGGCACACCTCGGTGGCGCCGCGATCCCATGCCTCGCGGGATCGCCGCACCACTTCGTCCAGGTCCAAATCGTATGGCGTGCCGCGCAGGGCCTCGTGCGTCTTGCCCTTGGAGAAGGCGCAGAAGCGACAGCGGTAGTAGCAGATGTTGGTGTAGTTGATGTTGCGGTTGACCACGTAGCGAACGGTCTCGCCGCTGACCGCCTGGCGCAGTGCGTCCGCCGAGGTGATGACATGGTCGTAGTCGGCGTCGCGCGCGCCGAACAGGCGGACGATTTCGGGCTCGGCAAGCCGCGCGCCCGCGGCTGCCTTGCTCACCACGTCCGCGACCAATGGATCGACAGATCCGAGTAGCGACGCGCGTCGCCTCGGCAGAACGGTGAGCCCCGGTGCCCAGTCGTCGTCCCGCGCCCAACCTTCCGCGTCGATCGCGCGCCGCACGCGCTTTGCGATGTCGGGAGCGCACCAGCGATCGGCCTCGAACGTATAGGACGGATACACCGGCAGCCGCTGCACCAGCACCTTGCCCCTCGCGGCGGTGCGTTGTGCCAGCGCCTCGATCTGCGGCCATGGCGCCTCTGGATTCACATGATCTGGCGTCACCGGCGACACGCCGCCCCAGTCGTCGATCCCCGCACCGATCAGTTTCTCGTAGACGCCGGGCGACAGGTTGGGAGGCGCCTGCACATGCACATCGTCCGGCAGGATCAGCCGCGCCGCGGCGATGCTCCACAGCAGGTCGTCCAGATCCGGCTCCGGCGCCGTTGCCCGCTTGGTGTTGGGCTTGGCGCGGAAGTTCTGCACGATCACTTCCTGGATGTGGCCGTGGTGGACGTGCAGGTCGCGGATCGCGCGCAGCGATTCCAGGCGTTCCGCGCGCGTCTCGCCGATGCCGATCAGGATGCCGGTGGTGAACGGCACCGCCAACTCGCCGGCCTGGCGCATCATCTCCAGCCGCACCGAGGGCGCCTTGTCGGGCGAGCCGTAATGCACGCCGCCGGGTTCGCACAGCCGATTGCTGCTCGATTCCAGCATGATGCCCATGCTTGCCGACACCTCGCGCAGCGACGCGATCTCGTCGCGCGTCATCACACCCGGATTAACGTGCGGCAGCAGCCCGGTTTCCTTCAGCACCAGGGCGCACATCGCGCGCAGGTAGGAAATCGTCGTGTCGTGCCCGAGCGCGGCCAAAGCCTCGCGCGCGGCGCGATAGCGCAGTTCCGGCTTGTCGCCCAGCGTGAACAGCGCCTCGGTGCAGCCCGCCGCGGCGCCGGCGCGCGCGATGCTGAGTACCATCTCGGGCGACAGATAGGCCGGCCGGCCGGCCCGCGGCCGTTCGGCAAATGTGCAATAATGGCACACGTCGCGGCACAGCTTGGTCAGCGGGATGAACACTTTGCGCGAGTAGGACACGAGTCGCCCGTGCGCCGCGTCGCGCCTGGCCGCCGCGCGCGTCATCAGTTCCTCGAGCGACCCGGTTTCGATGTCGTTCATCATGCCTTGCTTACCACTTCTTCCCCGAAACGCTGGATCACCTCCAGCGTCTCCTCGATCGTCGGCCGTTGCGGATACAGGATCGCATGCCGGGCGCCGGCCTTCTCGAGGGCGGCTGCGTCGGCCAGCATGTCCGAGGAATCGCCACTGAACAACTGCCGCCCGTCGGGACCCTGCTGTGCCGTCCACACGGGCGGACTGATCGAATGCCGAAATCCATGATTGCCGCCACCTGGCTCCCGCTCGGATCATCGTGTGCTAACGTCGCGGGCGACGCAATTCAAGCGGGAGGAACAAATGCAGATCGGGTGCAGCGCGCCGACCAGTGGACCTCTGATCGCTCCGGACAGCCTGGTCCGCATCGCCACCGAGGCCGAACAGCTCGGCTTCGACTACATCACGGTCAGCGACCACGTGATGATCCCGAAAAGCATTGCCTCGCGCTATCCGTACAGCGAGTCGGGCGAGTTCCCCTCGGGCGCGGGCGCCGCGCGACTGGAACAGCTTGCTGCCGCCGCGTTCATCGCCGCGGCCACGTCCAGGCTGCGCATCGTCACCTCGGTGATGGTGGTGCCGCATCGTCCGGCGGTTCTGACCGCGAAGATCCTGGCGACCATCGACTATTTGTCAAAAGGCCGACTGACTCTCGGCATCGGCGCCGGGTGGTGCAAGGAGGAATTCGAGGTGATCGGAGCGCCGCCGTTCGAAGATCGCGGCCATGTGACCGATGAGTGGATGATGGCCTGCAAGGAGCTGTGGTCGAAGGACGATCCGAGCTTCGACGGGAAGTATGTGAAGTTCGCCGATGTGGTATTCACACCGAAGCCGGCGCAGAAGTCGATCCCGATCTGGGTCGGCGGCGAGAGCGGCCCGGCGCTGCGGCGAACGGCGCGATACGGTGACGCGTGGTATCCGATCGGCACCAACCCGCAATTTCCGATGGACACGCTGACGCGGTTCAAGGCGGGCGTGGCCAAGCTGCGCGACCTGACCACGAAGGCCGGACGCAATCCGGCGTCGGTGACGGTGGCCTATCGAATTTCCTCAAATGCGGAGGCGCAGCCGAAGGGCACCGTCGATGGCGAGCGCAAATTGTTCACCGGCGGTGCGGCGGATTTCGTCGGCGACATCAAGGCGTTGGTCGATGCGGGTGTGACCTCGTTTGATTCCGGCATGTTCGCGCCGACATTGGCCGGGACCATCGACAACATGCGCCGGTTCCGCGATGAGGTCATGTCGAAAGTGAAGTAGCGGGGGGTGAAATAGCGGGAGGTCCGTCATGCAGATCGGCTGCAATGCGCCCACCAGTGGGCCGCTCATCGAACCGGACAGCCTGGCGCGGATCGTTACAGAAGCCGAGGCGCTGGGCTTCGACTATTTGACGATCAGCGACCACATCATGGTGCCGCGCAATCTCGGCTCAAAATATCCCTATACCGACACGGGCGAATTTCCTGCCGGCACCGCGGCCGCCTGGCTCGAGCAGCTCACGACGACAGCCTATATCGCCGCGCTGACGAAGCGGCTGCGCTTCGTGTTGTCGGTGATGGTGGTGCCGCATCGCCCGGCGGTGCTGACCGCGAAGATCCTGGCGACGATCGATTATCTGTCGAAGGGCCGCCTTACGCTGGGCATCGGAGTCGGCTGGTGCCGCGAGGAATTCGAGGCCATCAACGCGGCGTCGTTCGACGATCGCGGCCATGTCACCGACGAATGGATGATGGCCTGCAAGGAGCTGTGGTCGAAGGATGATCCGCGCTTCGACGGCAAGTATGTGAAGTTCTCGGATGTCGTGTTCACACCGAAGCCGGTGCAGCAGCCGATCCCGATCTGGGTCGGCGGCGAAAGCGGCCCGGCGCTGCGGCGCACCGCACGCTATGCGGACGGGTGGTACCCGGTGTCCACCAATCCGCAATTCCCGATGCATACGCTCAGCAAGTTCAAAGCAGGCATCGCACGGTTCCGCGGCGTGGTGGAGAAGGCCGGACGCGATCCGTCGGAGATCACGCTGGCGCTGCGCGTGCTGGCCGGTCCGCGCGCGCAGCCTCGCGTGATGATGGAGGGTGAACCGCGCCTGTTCTCTGGCGGTTCGGCCGACTACGCGGCCGACATCAACGCGCTGAAGGAACTCGGTGTGGGCGCGGTCGATGTCCGCCTGTTCGGCGCCTCGGCGCAGGAGACGGTAGACAACATGCGCCGATTCCGCGACGAAGTGATGGCGAAGGTTCGATAAGGGGAACTCAATATGCAGCTTGGCATCACGATGCGGATCAACGGCCAGACGCCGAAGCTCAGCATGGACGAGGTGCTGGAGGCCGAACGGCTTGGCTACGTCTCGGTATGGTCGGGCGAGGCCTGGGGCACCGATGCGGTGTCGCCGGTCGCCTGGGTGCTGGCGCGCACGACAAAGATCAAGGCAGGCACTGCAATCATGCAGATGCAGGCGCGCACGCCGTCTTGCACGGCGATGACGGCAATGACGCTGAACGCGCTGTCAGGCGGGCGATTCCTGCTCGGCGTCGGACCGTCCGGGCCGCAGGTGATCGAGGGCTGGCATGGCGTGGCGTACGGCAAGCCGCTCGGTCGCACCAAGGAATATATCGAGATCATCCGCAAGGCGCTGGCACGTGAGGCGCCGCTGACCCATCAGGGCGAGCACTATCAAATTCCCTATACCGGGCCGGGAGCGACCGGGCTGGGCAAGCCGCTGCGCAGCATCGTGCACGGCGATCCGGATATGAAAATCTACACTGCGTCGATCACGCCGGCCGGGCTGCGCACCGCGGGCGAGGTGTCGGACGGAACGTTGCCCATTTGGTTTTCACCGGAGCAGGCGGATCAGGTGGTACAGCCGATCCTGGACGGGCGGGCAGAGGCGGGAAAGCCGCGCGACCTGGAGGGTTTCGATCTCGCGCCGTATGTGAAGATCAGCATGGGCAACGATCTGGCCGCGTGCCGCGATGCGCTGCGGCCCAATCTGGCGTTGTATATCGGCGGGATGGGCGCTCGCTCGAAGAATTTCTACAACGATTTCGCAGTGCGACTTGGCTACGAGGAAGCGGCGGCGAAGATCCAGGACCTGTATCTGGGCGGGCACAAGAAGGACGCTGAGGCACTGGTGCCGGACAAGCTGATCGACGAGATCGCGCTGGTGGGATCGGCGGACCGCATTAAGGACCGGCTGCAGGCGTGGAAGCTGGTGGCGCGGGGTGGAAAACTGACGACGATGGTGCTGACAGGTGCCACGGTCGAGGCGTTGCGCGTGGTGGCGGAGGCGGTGCTGTAGTACGGCCGTGACCGGCATCGATCTGCCGGACATTGCCCGAAGACAATGGCCGTTCCGGCCGCGTTTCGCCCGCGTCAACGGCTGGCGTATGCACTATGTGGACGAAGGCGACGGCGATCCGGTTGTGCTGCTGCATGGCAACCCGACCTGGGGCTTTCTTTACCGTGACTTTGTAGCGCCGCTGACCTCGGCCGGACATCGCGTCATCATCCCCGACATGATCGGTTTCGGGCTGTCGGAAAAGCCCGTGCGCGAACAGGCGCATAGCCTCGACGGCCACATCGCCAACCTCACCGGATTGCTACGCGGCCTCGATCTGCGCCGTATCACGCTTGTCTGCCACGACTGGGGCGGCCCGACCGGCCTCAGCTTTGCCTTGTCAAACATCGCGCGCGTGAAGGCGGTGGTGCTGATGAGCACATGGGCCTGGCCGCTGCCGCCGGCGGAGTTCCATACGCGCATCTTTCCCTGGCGTTTGATGCACGCGCCGTTGATCGGGCCGTACCTGCTGGGGCGGCACAATGCGCTGGCGGGACGTGGCGTCTATCTGTCCGTGGTCGATCGCAGGCGATTTCAGGATCGTGCGCAGGCAGCGTACGAGGCTGTGCTGCCGGATGCTGCGAGCCGCCTGCTCACCTGGACATGGCCGCGCTGGATTCCGCTGGACTCGACTGCGCGTGCGCTCGACCGCTTCGCCTGGCTGGAGCGCGAACTCTCGGCCTGCACCCTGCCCGCATTGCTGATCTGGGGGCGTGAGGACGACGTGTTCGACCCGGCGATTTTCGTTCCGCGCTTCAGGCAGTTGCTGCCGCATGCCGAGGGGCCGCATCTGGTGACCGGACGGCATTTCCTGCAGGAAGATTCAGGTCCCGAGATCGCCTCGCACATCGTCGATTTCCTGCGGAGGCTGGCGTGACCGTGGTGCACGTGGTGCCGGAACCGGCGCTCGAAGGCATGCGGCTTGCCTTTGTGCTCGCGGAGAACCGGCTCGGCCACTATCCCGAATTCCGCGAGTTCTTTGTGCGCACGTTCGATCTCGATCGCGTCGGCCTGGCGCGGCCGGGTCATGTGCAGGCGCTCTCCGGAACGATTTATGCGCTGATCTTCATCGGCCGCAGCGGCGAGGCTTTCCCATCGGGCGTGGAAATCCATGCCGTCGTTGCCGCGCTTGAACCGTTCGATGAAACGGCCGTCGATCGTGATCTGTGGTCGATCATGCGCTGGATGATCGACGGTATCGGCGGAGCGTGGACAACTGATGCATTGGACGCGACCGGACGCTTGTTTCGCATTCCAGCCAGCATGGCCGGGGACGACCCGGTTTCCTGACGACCATGACAGGCCGCACTCTCACGACGCCGCATCGAGTTCAGCAAGCAATGCCGCGACTCGATTACGCAATGCAGGCAGATGGTCGGTGATCGTTTCCCACACGATCATGCTGTCCACCTGCGTGTAGCCATGGATCAGAATGTTGCGGAATGCCACGGCACTCCCGAGTTCGGGGATACGGTTGGCAATGTCCGGATCCAGCCTGGACAGCTGGTTCAGTGCTTCGCCGATGATCTCGAACTGCCGCTCGACGGCCGACCGCAGCATATCGTCGGCCAGATAGCCAGCTCTGTCCCGATGGCCGATGTAGCGAGCGATTGCATCAGCCGACTTTCGCACGTCCCAGAGAAATGCGCGCGCGTCACGCTGCATACAGGACCTGCTTGTCGCGCTCGATTCCGGCCCGGACATATGGATTTTCCACACTGCCCGCGGTGATCAGATCGACCTTGCGGCCAAATATGGCGGCCAGCGCCTCTTGCAGGCCGAAAAATTCATCTAGACTTGGCGTGTGCTTTGTTGGGTCATAGACGACCAGAATATCGATGTCGGATCGCTCCGGGTCGAAATCCGTCTCTCGGGCAGCGGAGCCGAACGCCTCCAGCCGCGAGACACGGAAGCGTCGGCACAGGTCGGCGATTTCATCGCGGCGGTCAGCAAGCATCGGCAGCATGGCAGTGGATGACCCTGGTTCGTCGCGGGGCGTATCGAAATCAGGATACACGCGGGGAGCCCACCACTCCATACTCGCCGCATGGACGCGGCCCGCGTGCGCTCCTAGCATCTGTGCGGATACTCGGAGGTAGCGCCCAATGAGCGGAGCATCACCCGTCAGCCTCGAACGCGAGGGCGACATCGGCGTCATCACCGTGAACTATCCGCCGGTGAACGCGCTTGGCCCTGGCGTGGCGGAGGGCATCAAGGAGTGCATTGCGCGCGGCAACACCAATCCTGCAATCAAGGCGATGGTGCTGATCGGCGCGGGACGCAGCTTCATCGCCGGTGCCGACATCCGCGCCTTTGGAACGAATCGTCCCCCCCGCCTGCCGCTGGGGCAGCGTGTTTACGATATCCTCGACGCCAGCGAGAAGCCGGTGGTCGCCGCCATCCATGGCTACGCGCTCGGCGGCGGGTTGGAGATCGCGATGGCCTGCCACTATAGGATCGCACTGCCCAGCGCGAAGGTCGGCCTGCCGGAAGTGCTCCTCGGCATTCTGCCGGGCGGCGGTGGCACGCAGCGTCTGCCGCGGCTGATCGGCCCCCAGGCCGCGCTCGACATGATCGTCACCGGCCGGCATGTGCCGGTGCCCGAAGCCAGGAAGCTTGGCATCATCGACGAGGTGCTGCCAGAGAACTCCGAGCTGCGGGAAAGCGCCATTGCCTGGACGATGCGCGTCATGGACGCGCGTCCGCTGCGTCGCGTTCGCGACCGTCCGGTGAAGCTCGATGATCCCGGCGTTTTCGATGCGATGCGCCAATCGATTGCCCGCCGCGCACGAAATCAGACCGCACCCTATCACTGCATCGCCGCGGTGGAGGCCGCGTGTTCGCTCGCGTTCGACGATGGCTGCCGCCGCGAGGCTGATCTGTTCACGGAGCTGGAAAATTCCGCCGAGGCGCGCGCGCTGCGCTACGCATTCTTCATCGAGCGCGAGGTGGCCAAGCTGACGGATCTTCCTGCCAATACGCCCGTTCGCACGTTTGCCACCGCGGCGGTGGTCGGCGCCGGCACGATGGGTGGCGGCATTGCCATGAGTTTCGCCGACTACGGATATCCGGTGAAGCTCATGGACGTCACGCAGGAAGCGCTGGACCGCGGCATGCAGCGCATCCGCGACAACTATGCAACGTCGGTTCGCCGCGGCTCACTCGCCGAGGTCGCGATGCGACGCCGGCTCGCGCGCATCGAACCGGTGGCCGATTACGACGATATCAAGGACTGCGACATCGTCATCGAGGCGGTGTTCGAGGACATGGACGTCAAGAAGCCGATCTTCGCCAGGCTGGACGAGGTGATGAAGCCGGGCGCGCTGCTGTTCTCCAACACATCCGCGCTGAACGTCGACGACCTTGCGGACATGACCAAGCGGCCGAAGGACGTGGCGGGGACGCATTTCTTCAGCCCGGCGAACGTGATGAAACTGCTTGAGGTGGTGCGCGGGGCAAAATCTTCGCCGCAGACGCTGCAGTCGGCGATGCAAATGGGCCGCAGGATCGGCAAGCTCTCGGCAATGGCCGGCAACACCGACGGCTTCGTCGCCAATCGCTCGCGGGCGCCATTCAACACCGAGATGGTAATCCTGCTGGAGGAAGGCTGCCTGCCCGAGCAGGTGGACAAGGTGATGGTGGATTTTGGCTATCCGATGGGGCCGTTTGCGGTGGGCGATCTCGCCGGCCTCGATGTCGGTGCGGCCGGACGCCGTCGCCGCGCCGCCGCCGATCCGAATTATCGGAAACTGCCGATCGCCGACCGCCTGGTGGAGCTTGGTCGGTTTGGTCAGAAGACCGGCGCCGGATGGTACCGCTACGAGAACGGCGACCGCACGCCGCACCCCGATCCCGAGGTGGCCGCCATCATCAAACAGATCGCTGCCGAGATGGGCGCGCCGCAGAAGGAGTTCACCGACCAGGAGATCCTGCATCGGCTGCTGTTCGCGTCAGTGAACGAGGCGTGCCGCATCCTGGAGGAAGGCAAGGCCTACCGTGCCGGCGACATAGACGTGATGTGGCTGCACGGCTTCGGGTTCCCGCGCTACCGCGGTGGCCTGTTCTACTGGGCCGACGGCATCGGCGTTCGCAACGTATACGACCAGATCGCGAATTGGCATCAGCAGTACGGCGTGCGCTGGTCGCCGTCACACCTGTTGCGCGAACTTGCCGAAGCAAACACGCCGTTCCGCGAAGCCAAGGCCGCGGCCTTTGTGCCATAGGGGGAAACAGCCATGAGCGAAGTCGTCGAACTGAACGATCTCCCCGACGAGGAATTTCGCCTGCATGTGCGGCAGTGGATCGAGGCGAACTACCCACCGGAGATTCGCAATCCGCCATCGCGACTGCATTTCAAGGACACCAAGGGCTGGTATCACAAGCTGGCACGCAAAGGCTGGCTCTGCCCGAACTGGCCGCGCGAATTCGGCGGCATGGGCATATCGGCGGGCAAGCAGCTTATCATGCTGGAGGAAAAGGAACGCCACGGCTGCGCCCGGCTCAATGAAATGGGCATGACGATGCTGGGCCCGTTGCTGATTCGCCATGGCACGAAGGAGCAGCAGGACTATTACCTGCCGAAGATCCTCACCGGCGAGCACATCTGGTGCCAGGGCTATTCCGAACCGAATGCGGGTTCCGATCTTGCGTCACTGCGCACCGAGGCTGTGCCGGACGGCGACCATTGGGTGGTGAACGGGCAGAAGATCTGGACCTCGATGGCGATGGACGCGAGCTGGATCTTTCTCCTGGTGCGCACCGACAAGCAGGCGAAGAAGCAGGAGGGGATCAGCTTCCTGCTGGTGCCGATGGACAGCCCGGGGATCACGGTCCGGCCAATCACCAACCTCGATATGGAGGATGAGTTCTGCGAGACGTTCTTCGACAACGTGCGCGTGCCGAAGGGCAATCTGGTCGGGCAGATCAACCAGGGCTGGACGATGGCGAAGAACCTGCTGGGGTTCGAGCGCATCGGCAGCGGCTCGCCGCGCCAGTCGTCCCATGCGTTGTCGCGGCTGCGTCTGCTGGCGGATCGTATGGGCGTCTGGGAGGAGGAGGGGTTCCAGGATCGCTACACACGGCTGCGCCTCGATCTTGAGGACCACAAGTCGCTGTACAGCGAGTTTGTCGCGAAGGTGTATCGCGGCGAGGCGCTGGGTCCGGACGTGTCGATGCTGAAGGTGCACCAGACCGAGCTTTATCAGCGCATCACCGAGACCATGCTGGAGATCGCCGCCGAGCATGGCGGGCAGTTCGGCCCGCTGGACGGCAACCGCGAGTTGAATCCCGCGGGTCTGTTCATCCAGTCGCGTCCTTCCACGATCTATGCTGGGTCCAATGAGATTCAGCGCAACATCCTGGCCAAGAACGTGCTGGAACTGCCGGGTTGAGGAACGAGCGGCGTCGCCTTGTTGACGTTGTGTTGAACCCCGGCATATCGTCTACTCGCGAGTAGCAAAGTGCCGGGGCGCCACAAAGTCGGCCCCGCCTAAAAGGGAGGGCCGCTGATCGTGGAAGGCGCTGCGCGCCTGTTGCAGCTTGTCGTCAATGGAGCCGCCGCCGGCTGCATCTACGGGCTGATCGCGCTCGGGTTCGTCCTGATCTACAAGGCGACCGAGATGGTCAACTTCGCCCAGGGCGACATCATGATGCTGGGCGGCTTCGTGGCGTTCAGCCTGATCGCCCATTTTGGCCTCAACTACTGGGTCGGCGCGTTCCTCGCCATCATGATCATCGCAGCGTTCGGTTTCGCGCTCGATGCCGTCATATTGCGACGCGTCATCGGTCAACCGCAATTCGCCGTTGTCATGCTGACGCTCGGGCTGGGTTTCATATTCCGAGCGTACGCCGGCATCACCTGGGGCTACGATTCGGTCGGCTTCGAGACGCCCTTCACCAACAAGACGATCAACCTCGGCGGCCTCGTGCTGGGCCAGGACAACGTGTCGATCATCGTCGGCACCGTGCTGCTGTGCGGCGTGCTGTACGTCTTCTTCAGCCGCACGCGGCTCGGCATCGCCATGCAGGCATCGTCGCAGAACCAGCTTGCTGCGTATTACATGGGTATCCCAGTCCGCACGGTGTTTTCACTGATCTGGGCGATCAGCGCCGGCGTCGCTGCGGTGGCCGGCATACTGCTGTCGCCGGTTTCGATGATCGACGTGAACATGGGTTTCCTCGGTATCAAGGCGTTCGCCGCCGCGGTGCTCGGGGGCTTCGGCAGCATCCCCGGTGCGCTGATCGGCGGCGTGCTCATCGGTATCGTCGAGCAGCTTGCCGGCTACTTTCTGCCCGCGGGCTTCCAGGAAGTCACCTCGAACGTCGTGCTGCTCGCGACATTAATTCTGCGGCCTCAGGGATTGTTCGCCGAGGGCCTGGGCAAGCGAGTCTGACAAATGCGCTACCTTTTCAAAACGGACTATCGGCAGGACATGAAGCTGTGGCGCCATCGCGGCGACCTGTTCTGGTACGGCCTGCTGGTCGTCGTGCTGCTGTTGATACCGCGCATGTTGGGCGAGTTCTACATTGGCGAACTGGGCGGCGTGTTCATCTTCGCCATCGCCGGCGTCGGCCTGATGCTGCTGGCCGGCTATACCGGCCTGATCAGCCTCGGCAATGCGGCATTTCTGGGCATCGGGGCGTACACCAATTCGGTGCTGCTGGCGCGGGGCGTTCCGTTCCTAATCACCCTGCCAGTATCCGGTCTGTTCACCGCGGTCTTCGGCGCCGCGATCGGCCTGCCGACGCTGCGCATGAGCGGGCTCTATCTCGCGATCGCGACGCTGTCATTCGGCAGCATCGTTGGCACGGTGTTTCAGAAATGGGATGCTGTCACCGGCGGGTTCGACGGTTTTGCCGTGCCAACACCATATATCTTCGGCGTTCCGATCGAAGGCGCGAACGGCATCTACTATCTCTCGCTCGCGGTCCTGATCTTCGTGCTGTGGTTGTCGGCCAACATACTGCGCACGCCGCTTGGCCGAGCCATGGTGGCGATCCGCGACAGCGAGGTCTCCGCACAGAGCATGGGAATCCATCTCGCGCGGTACAAGACCTTCGCGTTCGCCATCAGCGCCGGCATGACCGGCCTCGCCGGCGCATTGTTCGCGCATTACGTGCGCTTCCTGGCGCCTGATGCGTTCGACGTGCTGCTGTCAGTACAGTTCGTCACCATCGTGTTCGTGGGCGGCCTAGGCTCGCTGCATGGTGCGGTCCTCGGCGCGATCTTCGTCAGACTGCTGCCGCAGGCGATCGCCATCATGCGCGACGAACTGCCGTTCGGCATCGGCCGCATGCCGGGGTTGGAGCCGTCGCTGTTCGGCCTCGTGCTGGTGTTTGTGATCCTGTTCGAGCCCGGTGGGATGTACGGCCGCTGGATCAAGGTGAAGCACTGGTTCCAGGCCTACCCGCTCAAGCGCCGTACCGCCTTCCGCCGCCAAAAGTCCTATGCGCGCTCGGAGCGGCTGCGGTGATGCAGCTATTGCCCGGCCATGACGGGTGGGGTTGGCGCGGCCTCCCATGAGCATCTTCGCTGCCAATGAAATCGCCATACGTTTTGGTGGCATCCGTGCGGTCGATGCGGTCAGCTTCGAGGTGAACCAAGGAGAGGTATTCTCGATCATCGGCCCGAACGGCGCCGGCAAGACGACGATTTTCAACCTGATCAGCCGCATCTATCAGCCCAGCGCCGGCCGGCTATTCTTCCAGGACCATGACATCACCGACGTCCCGGCCTACCGCATCGCCGGCCTTGGAATCGCACGCACGTTCCAGAACATTGAGCTGTTCGCCAACGCCACCCTGTTGCAGAACCTGCTGATCGGCCGGCACTGCCATTCGACCGTCGGTGTGCTTTCCCAGCTTGTCTTCCTGCCAGCGGTGCGGCGCGAAGAGCTGAAGCATCGCGAGAAGGCCGAAGAGGTGATCGCCTTCCTCGGCCTGGAACGCTACCGCGATACGCTGATCGCCAACCTGCCGTACGGCGTGCGTAAGGTGGTCGAACTCGGCCGCGCGCTGTGCATCGAACCGAAGCTGCTGCTGCTGGACGAACCCTCCTCCGGGCTGAACGTGGAGGAAACCGAAGGCATGGGATTTTGGATCGAGGACATCAAGAAGGACCTCGGCATCACGGTGATCATGGTCGAGCATGACATGAACCTGGTGCGCATGGTGTCCGACCGGGTGATGGCCTTGAACTACGGCAAGGTCATCGCGCTCGGCACGCCAGACGAAGTGCAGAACCATCCCGAGGTGGTGCGTGCCTACATCGGGGGCGAGGCATGAGCGCGTCCGCATCCCTCCTCGACGTCACCGCCATCGAGACCTTCTATGGTCCGATCCAGGCGATCCGTGGCGTCAGCCTTCAGGTCGCGCAGGGCCAGATCGTCACCGTGCTTGGCGCCAACGGTGCCGGCAAGACCACGGTGCTGCGTACGATCTCCGGCGTTTTGGATCCCGAACGCGGTCAGGTGCGCTTCGAGGGTCGCGAGATCGCCCATCTGCCGCCCGATCGTGTGATGCGGCTCGGCATCTGTCACGTCCCGGAAGGCCGCGAGGTGTTCCCGTTCCTGACGGTGTACGAGAACCTGCTGATGGGCGCCTACTCGCGGCACGACAAGGACGCGGTACATCGCGATCTGGAGCTCTGCTACACCTACTTCCCGGTGCTGAAGGAACGCTGGAACCAGCGCGCCGGCCTGTTGTCGGGCGGCGAGCAGCAGATGCTATCGATCAGTCGCGCGCTGATGGGACGGCCGAAACTGCTGCTGCTCGACGAACCCTCGCTTGGCCTGTCGCCGATCCTGGTCACGCAGATCTTCCGCATCATACGCCGCATCAACGAAGAGCAGGGCGTGGCGATCCTGCTGGTGGAGCAGAACGCACATATGGCGCTGCAGACGGCCGCGTTCGGCTACGTGCTGGAGGTCGGGCGCATCGTGCTGGCGGACAATTGTGTGAAGCTGATGCAGACCGACGCGATCAAGGAGTTCTACCTCGGCCAGAAGGAAACTGGCATCCGCGGACAGCGGCGATGGAAGAGGAAGCGGCTGTGGCACTGAACCCGGGCACAATTCCCGCCATGGTCGTCGATCGTGCCGCCGCGCACGGCGCAGAGGTCATCCTGCGCAAGAAGGACCACGGCATCTGGAAGGCGGTGACCTGGTCCGAACTTGACGTGCACTCGCGCGAGGTCGGCATGGGGCTGAAGGCAATCGGCTTTGGGCCTGGCGACATCGCCTGCGTGCTCGCCGAGACACGTCCCGAATGGGTGTTTGTCGATCTGGGAATTCTCGGCGCGTGCGGGGTATGTGGCGGCATCGATCCGGCCGACGAACCGGAACAGATCGGCCAGGCGTTGCAGCAATCCGGCTGTCGCGTGCTGTTCGTTGAGAACGACGAGCAGCTCGACAAGGTGCTGCTGGTACGCGACCGCTGCCCGACGCTGCAACGCATCGTCATCTTCGACATGAAGGGATTGCGCGATTTCGCCGACCCGCTGTGCGAGAGCTTTCAGGCATTCATCGCACGCGGTGTCGAGCATGACCGCGCACATTCAGATGCCTGGCACGTCGGCATCGGCGCGATCACCGCCGAACAGCCGGCGGTGCTGCTGTTTCCGCACGGCGGCATTGCAGGCAAGGGTCGCGTGCTGACGCATGGCGATGTGCTGCATCTGATCGCCAATGCGCGCTCGCTGCTGAAGCCACACGCCGGCGACGAACGTCTGGCGCTCCTGCCGATGTGCCATGTGATGGAGCGGGTCTTCGGTTTGTATCTCGCGCTCGATGCGCGCGCGGTCAGCAACTACCTGGAGAACCCGGACACGGTGATGGAGAACCTGCAGGAGGTGCAGCCCACGATGCTGGGGACCGACCCTCGGTTCTGGGAGCTGTTGCACGCGCGGGCGACCAACGCCGCCTCCGGCGCCACGCGGCTACAGCGCCTGCTGTATCGCGGCGCGATCGCGACGGCGCAGCGCGGCGGATTGCAGGCGTCACTGGCGCGGCTCGGTGTGCTGCGAGCGGTGCGGCGGGAACTCGGGCTAAACCGGCTGCGGCACGCCTATATCGGCGCTGCGTCGCTGCCATCGGAGATCGGCCGCTGGGCAAAGGCGCTCGGCATCGCCATCCAGCAGATCGACGGCCAGGCGACACGGGGGACTCCCGTGGATGCTCGCTATCGTGCCTTGATGGAAGTAGCTTACGGCACCTGAGGGAAGGAACTGAACATGCGTAGCAGGCTCTTGGCGGCGGCACTTGTCACCGCGCTTATTGCGCCCGCCATGGCGGCGGACAGCGTTCGTGGCGTGACCGACAACGAGATCGTCATCGGCACCTATACCGACCTGTCCGGCGTGACGGCGATGTGGGGCGTCAATAATACCAACGCCTGGCGCATGGTGTTCGATGACGTGAATTCCGAAGGCGGCATCAACAGCCGCAAAATCAAGTACATCGTCGAGGACAATCAGTACCAGATTCCGCGTTCGGTGCAGGCGGCCAACAAGCTGATCAACCGCGATGGCGTGTTCATGATGGTCGCAAACGGCGGCACGCCGATGAACAACGCAACGATGCCGGATCAACTTGCCAAGGGCGTGCCGAACATCTTTCCGCTGACCTCAGCGCGTTCGATGTACGAGCCGCTGCATCACTTGAAGTTCGGCTTTGCCGCCTCGTACTACGACCAGATGCGATCCGGCGTGAAGCTGTTCGTCGAACAGCACCACAACAAGGCGATCTGCGCGATGTCGCAGGACACCGACTTCGGCCGTGACGTGATGGCCGGCGCGAAGGACCAGCTCGCGGCGATGGATCTGAAGCTGGTGGCGGAGACTTTGCACAAGCCGACGGATACCGACTTCAGCGCTTCGGTTGCGCGGCTGCGCGAGGCCAATTGCGATCTGATCCTGCTTGGCACCATCACCCGCGACACCATTCAAATCGTTTCCGCGGTGCGCAAGATCGGCTGGCAGGTCGAGATGCTTGGTCAGGCGGCGAGCTACGACGAGGCGGTCGCGGAAGTGCCGGGTGGCGTGACGGAAGGATTTTACTCGATGACGCCGGTGCTGTTCGTTGCGGCCAGCGATCCGAGCCCGGCGGTGAAGGAGTTTGCCGAGAAGTACAAGAAGCAGTTCGGCAAGGAGCCGAACTTCGCGGCGCAGGTTGGCTACACGGCCGGACAGCTTGTGGTGCTGGCACTGCAGAAGGCCGGCAAGGACCTGACGACGGACAGTTTTGTCGCCGGGATGGAGAGCATCAAGGACTGGCACGACATCTTCGGCTCGCCGGCGATGAGCTTCAGCGACACCAAGCATCAGGGATCGAACGAATCGTTCCTCTGCGTGGTGAAGAACGGGCACTGGGTGCCGGTCAGCCCGACGCCGGTCGCGTACTGACGCGTCAGGCCGTAGGCCAAGGCCTTCTTGGGGCGTGACCCGCGGGCTCCCTGTCGTCATCCACCTCTTGTCGTCATCCCCGCGAAAGCGGGGACCCAGACCGCAACTGGGTCCCCGCTTTCGCGGGGATGACGAAAAGGGGGGCGAAACGTCACCGTCAACTCCCGTTCCCACCGACCGCCGGGGCAAGTTCACCCGGCACCAGCTCGCCTGACTTCCCCTCCTCGCGACGAAACACGAGGCGGCGCTCGTGGAAGGCGGCGACCGACGGGCGGTGGGCGATCGAAACCAGCGTCGTGTTCGGCAGCCGAGCCTTCAGCGTGCGATACAGTTCGGCCTCGGCTTCCGGATCCAGGCTGGCGGTCGCCTCGTCCAGGAACAGCCAGTCCGGCTTCGCCAGCAGCGCACGTGCCAGCGCGACGCGCTGCTGCTCGCCACCGGACAGTTGCTGGGGCCAGTTCTCGTCGTCGTCGAGCCGGGCAACGAGTTGCGGCAAACCGGCATCCTGGAGTGCTTGCCCGATCTCCTCACGGCTGTGCAGGTCGTGCGGATGCGGGTAGCTGATCACGTGTCGCAGCGAGCCAAGCGGAATATAGGGCCGCTGCGGCAGGAACAGGCAGCGCTCGACCGGACGCTCCACCCGTCCGTTGCCGAACGGCCATATCCCCGCGATCCCGCGGAACAGCGTTGACTTGCCGGAACCCGAGCGGCCGGTGACGACGACGGAATGGCCGGGTTCGAGCAGCAGATCCACGTCGGTCAGCAGCTTCGCCCCGTTCGGCAGCTCGAGCGTCACGTCGTGCAGCTGCACCGAACCGTCCGGTGCATCGGCCAGCGCGAGGCCGGTGCCGAACGCGGCGCGCGCCGCGACGACGGCACGATGGAACGTGGTGAGTCGCTGGACGATCGCGAACCATTGGGCCAGGTCGGGATAGCGGGTGATGAACCAGGACAATGCGTCCTGCACCCGGCCGAATGCGCCGGCAGTCTGGGTGAGCCCACCGAGCGGTATCTGACCCGAGAAGAAGCGGGGCGCGGCGACGATGAAGGGGAAGATCACCGCCACCTGCTCGTAGCCCGCGGTCAGCGCGTTCAGCATCTTGGTGCGCTGCATGATCGCCCACCAGTTGCCGATCACGCTGCCGAAGCGGTGGCCGAGCGTGGTCTTTTCCTCCGCCTCGCCCGAATATAGCGCGATCCCTTCCATGTTCTCGCGCACACGCACCAGGCTGTAGCGGAAATCAGCCTCCACGCGCTGCTGACGGAACCGCAGCGCGGCCAGCGGGCGGCCCACCAGATGCGTCAGCCAGGTGCCGAGGATCGCGTAGGCCAGCGCCACCCAGACCATGTAGCCGGGGATGGCGATGCCGAGCAGCGTGATCGTCCCGGACAGCGACCAGAGAATGCCGAGGAAGCTCACCAGGGTTACCACATTCGCAATGATGCTGATGCCCAGTGTCAGCGTGTTGTCGACAAAATCACGAATATCCTCGGCGATGCGCTGGTCCGGATTGTCCGTGCCGATGGCCGCGCGATCGGTTGTCAGGCTGATGCGGTAATAGGCGCGATCGGCGAGCCACTCATCCAGGAAACGGACGGTCAGCCAGCGGCGCCAGCGGATCTGCAGCCACTGCGAGAGATAGGTGAAGTAGACCGCGACCAGGATGTAGACGGCCGCGATCTCGCAGAACCCGGGCATGAGGCCGCTCGGCGTCTGGCGCCACACGAACAGCAGCTCGAAGAAGGCGGTGAAGTCCTTGTCCTGCAAGGAGTTGAAGAATTCCCGGTTCCAGAAGCTCAGGACGACCGTCATCCCGACCAACAGCAGCCGAAGCGCGAGGATCGAGGCAAGCAGCCCCCAGGCGGACCACTTCTCCTCCGAACGATAGTAGGGTCTGGCCAGATGCCAGGCGTCGCGCAGGAATGATCTGAGACCTCGCATGGAAATCTATCTTTCGCGGGATTGATTGATCTTGGTCTGCAGGGCGGCAAGCCACGTGTTCAGGCGCTGGCGGTTCACGCCGAGATCAGACCGGCCATACACGCTGCGCGAATACAGCACGAGCGTGCTGCTGTCCGCGCCGGCATCGCTTACCTGCGCGGTGACGAGGTCCGGGAAGTTGAAGACCGCGCTGCGCACCACCCAATGGGTCTGGCGCTCCGCCGCGTAATCGGCGGCGAGGAAGGTGCGTGGCTGCGCTGCCGCGACGGCACGCACTGCCTCATAGAGCCGGGCCGCCGGCATTGGGTAGGTCGGCGTCACCACATCGGGCGGCGGCGCGAACCCGGCCGGTCCGGCCAGGGCGGTGTTGGGACTGGCCGGGCGCTCGATCCTTTGCATGTCGATTGGCTGCGGCTGCGGCAGTCCCTGCGCCCCGGACGCGGCGCAGGCAGGCAGCACGAAGCCGATCAGCCAGGCGAGCGGCGTCATTCTGCGGCACTGTGAGGCGTCTGCATCGGCTGCTCATGGCGCGGATCGGCTCTCGCGGCAAGTTACCGAGGCGTTAGCGGCCAGCGGGAGCCTACCGGCCACCAACCTCTGCTTACGGCCTGTTCACCCACTTGTGGTGATATCGCGCCACACAGACAACGGCGGTGCCAGCCATGGAAATCGCGACGACCTCCCCTCCTCCGGATCATTGCTGCCTCGTGCACCGCGTCTTCGGGATGTTCGGCGATCCGCTGTTCCGGCGGGCGGAGAGCGACGGCACGCCGGTCATGGCGGTGCACATGGGCGAGAAGGAGGCGGCCATCCCGCTGAGTGCACTGCGGCGGGAGTTCGGCATCGAGGTGGGCTCCGATGACGGGCGGATGCTCGAACTGATCGCGCAGGCGCTCGACTTCGTCGCGGGACTGCGCATCGGCGACCCGTTGCCGCCCGAGATCCTCAGCGGCGAGGCGAGCTGGGAGCCGGACGAGGTGCACTTGCAGATCGCCAATGCGCGGCTGCAATGGCAGCTGGTGACGTGGCTGAACTCCGGCACCGGCGCCGATGCGGAGCATCTCGACGCGGAATATCTGTTGCAGGTGGCGGATGACCCGGCGCGGCGGCAACAGGTTCAGCAAGCTCTTGCAAAGGCGGCGGAGGTGCTCGGACTGCCGGACCGCGCGGCCGTGATCGGACTGGTTGAGGAACTGGCGCGGGAGCTCGCCTACATCGAGGCACTGCGCGACCGGCTGCTGCGCCGCGCCAAGGTGATGGCGGATAAGTTGAACCGCATCGCGAAGGCGTTTCGTGGCGATGCCTCACACCTCGAGACGCTGACGCAGGTGCGCCGTCTGGCGGCGACGGCACTGAAGCAGATCAGCCACCACTTCGATGAGCTGGACGCACAGACGGGTGAGGTGATGTCGGCCCTGCGCAACGCCGACAGCCAGCGTACATTCATCCGGTCGCACCGTGACTGGCTGTATCGCACGCAGCGCGCATGGCAGTCGCTGCTGGCGGAGTGGGAAGGGGCCGGCATCGGCTTCGACGAGGGCGTGCTTCAGCTACTGAATCGCACCTACCAGTTCCTCGCCGTGCGCTTCATGCCAGTGACCGAGTGGGCCGCCACGACCCGCCCGACTCAAAAGAAGGACACGACCCGGCGAATGGTGTGGTGAAGCATGGTGGCGCCGACGAAAAAAGCCAGCACATCCCCTGCGACAATCACTCCCTGCTCAGCTTGCTCACCGCACGGTCGAACTGCGCGAGGTAGATGTTTTCATCGGCATCCAGCCAGATGCCGTGCACGTTGAAGGCTCCGTCAAACGGCTCATCGCGACCGAGGTGGATCAGCTTGCGACGGTCCTTGGTCCAGATCGATACACCATCGGCGCCGGCGACGTAGATCGTCTCGCGTCCGAACGCGAGATCGCTCGGCATGACGAAGCCGGTCCAAACCGCCAGGAGTTCGCCGGTCGCTGCGAAGATCTGGATACGGTGATTTTCGCGATCGCACACGTAAAGCCGATCCTCGGCGTCGGCGGTGATGAAATGCACCAGAGCGAATTGTCCGGGTCCGTCGCCCGGTTCGCCCCAGGAATGTATCAGCTCGCCATCGGGTGAGAAGCAATGCACCCGGCGGTTGCCATAGCCGTCCGACACGAACAGCTCGCCGGTCGATGCGATGGCCACTCCGGTCGGCATGTTGAATGGCTTGCCGTACAGTGTGGGGCTTGCTGCGCCTGGACTGCCGAGCGTGCGCAACTTCGTGCCATCTGGCGTGTGCTGCGTGACCGTGTGCAGGCCGCTATCGGCGATCCAGACATGTCCGGCTGGGTCGATGGTCAATCCGTGCACGAAACTCGAAAACTCGCCTTCGCCCCAGGAACTGACGAACCGCCCCTCGGCATCGAACACCATCACCGGATGCGCCGCGCGGGACAGCACATAGACGTCGCCATTGGCGGCGACGGCACCCTTCACGCAGGTCTGCGGCGGGCCGGACTGGCCCACCTCACCAAAGTTCCACCAGCGCGGCGGCTTCGCCCAATTGCGGCGGAAGCGATAGCGATAATCGCCTGAACCGATATCGTGGTCCTGATCGGCGAGTTCGTTCATGGCGTGCCCTCCTTTGTCGCGGGGGCCGAAGCCGGCGCCTGGCTCCGCGAGATATTCATCTTCATCTGGCGTGTTGATCCGGCCAAGGATGGCATTCCGGTGCGGAAATCGACCGAATTCGCGGATCACGTCGCGATGACTGCGAGTCGGCCCCATCCTGTGCTCGTCTACCGCGCCGCGCCGCGCCTCCATCAAGCGCGCCGCGTCTTCCTGGTCGGCGAGATCTTCGGAATGCACGAGCGGCATGTAGAAAAACATGCGCTCGACCGGGCCGACCTGCTGATCGAAGCCGCAGGCGAGCGCAGCGCGCGCAACCGCACGTGCCCTGGCGTCGGCGGCGTAGGTCTCCGCTGAGCCGCGATGCAGATTGCGAGACATCTGGTCGAGCACGATCAGCAACGCGAGCGCCCCGCGCGGCGTCTCGGCCCAGCGGTCCAGCCTGCCCAGCTTCGCCTCGCGCAATGCGTCAACGAAGCGATTGCATCCGGAATCGAATGCGATGTTCTTCTGGAACCAGATTTTGCGACGCACCGAAGGATCGCCGGCGAACCAGAATCTCAGTACGTCCTCAGGTGACGTCATACCAGCGCACGCTCCAGCAAGCGGACGGAATGGATCGCCTCGCGTCCACCCAGGTCACGGATCTGATGACGGCAGGAAGTTCCATCGGCAACAATGATATCGTCGGCCGAGGCACTGCGCACAGCCGGCAGCAGCCCGGCCTCGGCCATTGCGCGCGAAACCTCCTGCGTCTCGGCCTGATAGCCGAACGCGCCCGCCATCCCGCAGCACGATGACGCGATCGGCTTCACCTTCAGCTCCGGAATGCGCTTCAGCATCTCGAGCGCCGCGGGGAATGCGCCGAAGGATTTCTGATGGCAGTGGCCGTGCACGAACGTCGTCGCGGCGATGGCTTTGAGCTGCATGTCCGGCTTCTCGCGCGCCAGGAACTCGCTGAGCAGGAAGGCGCGATCGGCCAGCGTGTCTGTGGTGGGGCCAGGCAGCAGCGACCGGAACTCGTCGCGCAACGTGAACAGGCAGGACGGCTCCAGCCCGATCACCGGCATCGTGCCGTCCAGAGCTTCCAGCATTCGTCGCGCTTCGTCGCGCGCCTGCTCGACCATGCCCACGGCCAGAAACGTCCTGCCGCAGCAAAGTGGACGACCGCGTTGATCGGGCAGCCGCACGTGGTAGCCGGCAGCAGTCAGCACCCGCAGCGCGGCACGCAGGTTTTCAGGTTCGAACCACCGATTGAACGTGTCGACAAGCAACAACACTTCGCCACGCTGCTGCGAGGGGGCGAACGCCGTGGCCTCGTTGTCGCGGAAGGCGTCGCGCCGCCAGACGGGCAATGCGCGCGCCGCGGCAAGGCCAAGGTGGCGTTCGCCAAGCCGGCGAAGCGGAGGGAGCCGATTGCGCAGGTTGGCAAGCGGCGCGATCCGCGCCATCCGATCCGCATAATGCGGCAGCCCGGCAATCAGCCGATCGCGCCAGTAAGGACCATTGCGGTCGAGCCGTGCCGCCAGCACCTCGATCTTCATCTTCGCCATGTCAACGCCGGTCGGACATTCGCGTCTGCACGCCTTGCAGGAGACGCACAGCGACATCGCATCGGCGACCGCATCCGATGCCATCGCGCCGACGCCGAGCTGACCGGTGAGCGCCAGCCGCAGCGTGTTGGCGCGCCCGCGCGTCAGGTGCGTTTCGTCGCGCGTGACGCGATAGGACGGGCACATCACGCCGGCGTCGAACGCGCGGCAGGCGCCGTTGTTGTTGCACATCTCGACCGCGCCCAGCAGGCCGCCCAACGCTCCGGGATGCTCCGACCAGTCGAGCTTCGGCGCGAAGTGGGGGATTGGCGCGTAGCTCCAGCCGTAGCGGAACAGCGTTCTGTCATCCATGCGCGGCGGGCGGACGATGCGGCCCGGGTTCAGCATGTTGTTCGGATCGAACGCGTCCTTCACCGCCTCGAACGCGCGGACGATGCGCGCGCCGAACATGGTTTCGTGGAATTCACTGCGCGCCAGGCCATCGCCATGTTCACCGCTGTGCGAGCCCTTGTACTCGCGCACCAGGGAAAAACACTCCTCGGCCACGGACCGCATCGTGGCGACGTCCTTGGGATCCTTCATGTTGAGTACGGGACGCACATGCAGGCAGCCAACCGAGGCGTGGGCGTACCAGGTGCCCTTGGCGCCGTGGCGCTCGAACACCGCGTTGAGGCGTTCGGTGTAGTCAGCGAGATCCTCCAGATCGACCGCGCAGTCCTCGATGAACGACACGGGTTTCCCGTCGCCCTTCATCGACATCATGATGTTGAGGCCCGCCTCGCGCACCGCGGCAATATCGGCCTGGAACCTCGCATCCGCCGCTCGCACCACCGAGTCCGGATGACCGAGATCGCTCATCAGTTCCTCGAGCTGATCCAGCTTCGCGACAAGCGGCGCATCGTCTTGCCCGTGGAACTCGACGATCAGCAGGCTGTCGGGCTCGCCGATCAGCATCCGGTCGATCGTGGCGCCGAAGATCGGAATGCCGCGGCCGAGGTCGATCATCGTGCGGTCAATCAGCTCCACCGCCTCGGGATCAAGCCCCACGATATGCTGCGCGGCCTCCATCGCGTGGCGGAACGTCGGGAACTGGCAGATGCCGAGCAGCTTGCGCGGTTTGATCGGATGCAGCGCCAGCTCCAGAGCGGCCGAGAAGGCGAGCGTGCCTTCCGATCCGACCAGCAGCCGCGCGAGGTTCTCCTCACCGGCGAGGCGTGCGACCGGGGTCAGCACCTCGATGTTGTAGCCGCCGACACGGCGAAGCTGGGAGGGGAAGCGGGCAGCGATCTCTTCCGCCTCCGCTGCACCAAGCGAGCGCAGGCGCTGGATGAGTTCGGCGATGCGGGGGGGAATATCGGCGCCGATGTTGTCCGGCAGCAGGCCGAACTTGTGCTGCGTGCCATCGGCCAGGATCGCGTCGATCGCGCGCACATTATCCGCCATCAGTCCGTAGCGGATGGACTTCGAGCCGCAGGAATTGTTGCCCGCCATGCCGCCAATGGTGCAGCGCGCGTGTGTCGAGGGATCGACCGGAAAGAACAGCCCGTGGTCACGCAGCGCGGCGTTCAGCTGGCCCAGCACCAGACCGGGTTCGACCAACACGGTGCGCGCATCGGGGTCGATGTGCAGGATACGGCGCAGGTGCTTCGAACAGTCGATCACCAGCGCGTGGTTCACCGTCTGGCCGCACTGGCTCGTGCCGCCGCCGCGCGGCAGCACGGGGATGCCTTCCTCGCGGGCAATCGACAGCGTCGCGGCGACATCGCCGATCTCTTCCGGCACGATCACGCCGATCGGTTGGATCTGATAGATCGATGCATCGGTGGCGTAGCGGCCGCGATCGGCACGGTCGAACAGCACCGCGCCTCGGATTTCACTCCGCAGCCGGTTTGCCAGACGGGAACCGCCCACTGGGGTCGCGATATCGCTCACCGACCGACCATCGGTGGGTGCTTGCTCGCCGTGTTCATGCAAACTCCCGCGCTCTGCCTGAGCGGCGTACGTAACATGCAGGGAGGACCGGGTCACGCCCAGGGCATTCTGGGGGAGGCCGGAAACCGACGGGCCGGGTTCGGCATCCGCGCAGGCTTGAGCCCAATCACCCTTTATATCCGGAATAATCCATCACTACCGCGATTTAATCTTCTCCCGAACGATTGGTTTCGGGGAAAATCGATCGTCCACAGGAATATTTCGTCGGCAAATGTGTCTATATCGGAACAAGAACATCGTTGAACGCGGCCAAGCTGCCGGGGTGAGAAAAGGATAACGGCGGTGCCAGAATGATCCGGTCAGCTAGCGAAACGACCCGCTAAATCATCTATAAACTATGGGATTAGAAGGATTGTAGCGCACAGGCCGTCGCAGGTCGAGTGCGTGCTTCCCGATGCCCGCACCAAACAGTCCGCAACCAAACCAGAAGGTAACCCTGACAATGACGACTTTTACCTGGATTCCCGTCCCCGGTCGTTTCGGCCCCGCCACCCAACTTGGGACAGCGGCGAACTGGCAGATCCCCAACCCAATCGCGTCAGTCCCCCTCACGCGAGCCGCGTCAGTCGCCCCCACGATAGCTGACACGCTGGTATTCGCCGGCAACGCCGGCGGCATGCTCAACGGAGCGGGCCTGGGCCTGGATGCAGCTTTCACCGGTCTCGGGACCTGGAACCTGAACGGAGCTCTGCTGACCCTGGCTGGCGGCAGCTTCATCAACGGGACGGTGATGGCGCAAGGCGGGGCACAGATCAAGTCCAACGGCATCTCGCTCGACAGCGCCGGGCCGGCGGGCCTCCCCCTGGCCGCGTCGGCGGGCAACCTGACTGTGACCGGCAGCACTACAAGCTGGGTGAACACCGGGTCTCTCGAAGTTGGTGTCCTGGCCGCAACGCCGGCCCAGGTCAGCAAAGTAACCGTCACCGCGGGCGCAACTCTGTCCTCTGGCGCTGACATCGTCGGTGTCAACGCCGGCAGCAACGGCGCCATTTCGGTCACGGCCGGCCTCACGTCCCTCGGGACAACGGTCGGCGGCACCCTGACCGACACTGGCCTGACGATCGGCCAAAGCGGCACCGGGGCGCTCACTGTCAGCGGGGCCGGGAGCAAGGTGACCACGACGGGCGTCAGCGTCATTGGGTTGAATGCCGGAAGCGTCGGCACAGCGACCGTCAGCGGCGGCGGCGCCTGGACGACCACGGGGGCGCTGACTATCGGTGACGCCGGCTCGGGCACGCTGACTGTCGGCACCGGTTCGAGTGTCTCCGCTGGTTCCATGACGGTCGGCAATTTCGGCGCCATCACCCTTGCGGGCGGCACTTTATCCTTGTCCAGCCCCTTGCCCAGTTTGCTGAGGGTCCACGCGACGATGTCGGGCTTCGGGACTGTGAATGGAAGCATCACCGACAACGGCACAATCAGCGCAACAGGTGGAGTGTTGACGCTGTCCGGCCCTGTCGGCGGTATCGGACAGCTTAACATTGGTGTCGGCGCGACGCTCGATGTGAACACAACCGGGACCGCCGACACGATCTCGTTCCAGGACAGCACCGGTACCCTGGTTGCGGGGCAGGCCGGCACGGTCGGAGCCATCATCTCCGGCTTCGTTGCAGGTGATACAATCGACCTGAGTTCATTGAAGTTCGCACCGGGCGCGACGGCAACGATCGCCGGGGGCGTGCTGACGGTGACGAGCGGTGCAGCCAAGGAGACGCTGTCGCTTACCGGCTTCGGCAATGGCAGTTCCTTCAGCGTGACCGCGGATACAAGCGGCACCGGGACATATGTTGGCGTTGTGACTGCTACGCCAGGGGGACTGATCGCCGGCACCGCCAACAATGACACGCTGACTGCTCCCGCAACCGGCGCCGACTACACGCTGCTGGGCCGCGGCGGCAACGACACGCTGATCGGCGGAACCGGCAACGACACGCTGAACGGTGGCGCCGGCATCGACACCATG